>PVBE011137455.1_pt1 | contig 30378 bp, 3 predicted proteins | sample 1631181 | NCBI WGS metagenome assembly PVBE01 (sample SAMN08397723, study PRJNA350692) | Marine metagenome, whole genome shotgun sequencing project. | isolation source: water | place: Pacific Ocean | collected 2012-04
CGCTGCCCGGTACGTGGCCCAAGCACAGCTGAAATCGCAAAATCACGGTAAAGCACCTTCACACTAGGTGGGTTCAGTAAGGTGCGTCATCTAAGAGAAGTTTGCTGCTCTGCACAGTTTCTCTGAAAGTGCTGCCTGTAAGAGTCGATCCTGTTGCAAGGAGCCGTTTTACGCCACTTCAAGCCGGATAACCAGTAAAACCATGAAATTCCTTAAAACACTTGCGATCGTTTGCCTACTTCAACTCTGCTTTCGTCCGGCTGTCGGATTAAGCCAGGCTCCGCCACAGGGCGGACTGGTACCGGCATTGATGACCACGGACTTCAATGCACTCGTCTCCGAAGCGCCCGACCGGCTGGTCAGCATGGTGAATATGGTCAGCCCATTTAACCATCGCCAGATCTGCGATTGCAGTAGCTGCGACATGCAAAAATGCTGGGAATCCGGCTATTATTTCGGCAGTGTCGAGTACCTGATGATGTGGGGAAAACCTCGCACCACGCCCGCACTGGTCACCACCAGTACGCCAGGCACCGCGGCCGGTGATGCCGGAGTCCTGGGGCTCGGTTCTACGGAAACACTCTTCGGCGGCGGAACCCTCGGAGCCGACTCTCGCCAGGGTGGCCAACTCACCCTGGGAAGATGGATGGGTGCGAATGGTGACATCGGGCTGGGAGTAAGGCTCTTTGCCCTGGAATCCAACACCCCTCAATTTTCTGCCACCTCGACTGGTAACCCGATCCTGGCACGTCCGTTCTTCAATACCGTCACGAGCCAGGAAGACGCCGTGATCACCGCACATGCTGATGTTGCAGATGGCAATATTCATGCCGAGTCACGCAACGATTTCATGAGCGGCGAACTCTTCATGCGACGACACGCCTGGGACGGCCGAGGCTACGAGGTTGAGTTCCTCGCCGGCTATCATGTTACTCGTATGGATGACACGCTCGGCGTCACTACAAGCTCCACCTTCACGGATCCGAGCGGGCCGATCGCAGTCGGTACGACGATTGACGTCAACGATCTGTTTGAAGCTCGCAACACGTTCCATGGTGGTTCTCTCGGCTTAAGTGCAAATTTCCACCGTGGCGACATCCACTTCAAGGCGTTGGGAAAAATCAGCCTCGGTAGTATGCGTCAACAAATGGTCATCGCTGGCAGCAATACCGTGACACCACCTGTCGGTGGTAGCGCGATCACCACTGCCGGCGGCCTGTTGGCCCAGCCCACCAATATCGGCCAGTATGAACGAAACGAATTCGTCTACGTCCCCGAGGTCATGATGACGGTCGCTTATGACTGGCGAGAAAACATCCAGCTCTCAGCCGGCTACACCTTCACGTACTGGTCTCGCGTCCTGTTGGCAGGGGATCAAATCGACCGCAATATCAACACATCCCAACTGGGTGGCGGCACGCTAACTGGAAGTGCCTCGCCCGCCTTCACTTTCCGTGATACCGATTTCTGGCTGCAGGGCCTGCGACTCGGCTTCAACTGGACTTACTAGCTTCCGTCTCACGGAACGCAGGAACGTCCTCTCCAGCCCCCTGCGATAGAACCCCGTTGGCTGGTCCATACCTGGACCAGTTAACACACGAGGGCAGGGGGGGCAACGCTGCGGGTAGGCATTACGCCCAGGACCCGTCGGCCAACACGGCATCCACGTCCCGCTCGAATTGATCGCGGGACGATTCACCTTCTCCACCTGAGTTATTCTCGGCAACAGCAAGGCCAAGATCGGCTGGCGTTCCGTAGACGCGAATCACGTAACCACCGCTGTTATCCTGTCGCATCGACATGCGAGCCTGCGAATTCCAGGTAACCGTGGAGGACACATCCTGACCGTTGTACTTGGCTGCCACCTGGGCCGAGAGGCCGTCGGTGTTAGCCGCATAGGTCAAATCCGTGTAACCGTCCCAGGCACTCCCCAGCAGGGCTGTCCAAACGCTGCCCGTGGAGGAACTGTGTAGAATACCCGGCTGATCCTGTGACGAGGCCAGCAGGTCAAGCACCGAAATACACCAGGGTTCCAGGCCCCGTTCACCAAAGTTATTGCTTACACTGTCGACACCACCCTGGATACCGATCTCAACGGTTGCCGTATCATTGCCGGCAGCCACCAGGGGCGCCTCCAGGCTCTCCTGGCCATCGATCAAGTTATCTGGCTGCACCTGGGTCACCGTGTAGGAGGTACCCGACTGCGTCGGTTTCAGGTTATTGAACTCATAGTATCCGTTCGCATTAGTGACCACGGTTTCATTTACCGTGGCGTTCTGGAAATCGGTCCCGGTCAGGACCATTTGAACGCCGCCCAATGACACCGAATCCGGCGTGTGCTGGCCATCATTATCGGCATCGATATAGACCGTTCCACCGATCGTGCTGGGGATAAAGTCAAAGACCTGGCCGGTCATCGTCGCATTGGACTGCAACGCTCCGCCGGAACCCGAATGTCCCTGATCCGAAACATCAACGGTCAGCACGAAGTCATTGGTCGTTCCCGTCGGTGTCGCATCCTCGGTTTGGTAGTTAACGCCACTACCCAGGGCGGCATTCACCGCAGCCACCGAACCAACCAATTCGACACTGCTCGTGCCATTGCCGGTATGACTTGTCAACGCAGACGTATCACTGACGGTCAACGTACCAACATCCAGGCCAGTTGCACGGCCCACCGAAAACTGGAAGACCACATCCCCGAAAGCCGCATCGACATCACTCATCTGCAACGCGTTCCCATTAGCAGTCGAAAACACATTGTCATAGTCTGTAATTAACACTGGATTGGTCGGAAGAGAAATCGACGGTGCATCGTTGACCGCATTGGCAGTGATCGTGAACTGCTGCGAGACGCTCGTGTCGACCCCGGCATTGGCCGTGCCGCCATCATCCGACAGTGACAACGTAACCGTGGCAGACCCGTTGGCATCTGCCGCAGTCTCGTAACTCAGGTTACCAGAAGCATCGACTGACGGACCAGAAGCAAAAAGACTCGGATTCGTATTGCCTGTTACCGCGAACGACAGGACCTGCGACGATTCGTCAGCCGGCCCGGCACTGATTGCCGTGGCCCAACCATTGACAGCCTGGGCACCCGCATCTTCATCAACGGTCTGATCACCACCCACGGTAAACCCTGGGCTATCATTGACCGCCGTCACGTTGATATCGAACGAGTAAACGGTACTGGTGTCATTTCCACCGTCGGCAGTACCACCATTGTCCGTGAGAACGATATCCACGGTTGCCGAACCATTGGCGTCCGCGGCAGGTGTGAAGCTCAGGACCCCCGTCTCGCTGATCGCCGGCCCCGAGGCAAATAGCGCGGAATTACTGTTGCCGGTCACCTGGAAGGAAAGGGCCTGCCCCGATTCATCCGAGGGTCCCTTGCTCAGGTTGGTCGCCCAGGCAGCAGTTGTCTGGGCACCGGCATCTTCCAGGACGGTCACGTCAGCACCACCGGTAAAGCTGGGAGCGTCATTCACGGCACCGATCGTGATCGTGAATTGCTGCGAAGCACTCGTATCGACGCCACCGTTCTCGGTACCGCCATCATCTTGCAGCAACAACGTGATCACCGCGCTACCATTGGCATCCGGAGAGGCCGTGAAACTCAGGTCACCGCTGACCGCGTCCACGACCGGGGGCGCGGCAAACAACCCAGGGTTATCGTTACCCACGACCTGGAAGGAAAGCGTTTGCGATAATTCGTCCGCTGGTCCTGCACTCAGGCCCGATGCCCAACCGGCTTCGACCACGGCACCTGCATCTTCCAGGCTTGTCACGTTACTGCCCGCCGTGAAACTCGGTACATCATTGACCGCCGTCACGCTGACCGTCACGTTTGCCGTACTGGGACCATCTCCGGCATCCGGGGCCGAAGCTATCGTGTAACTAAACGTGTCATCTCCGTTAAAATCGGCTGCCGGCGTGTACTCGAGTGAGGTCCCGTTGTTCGTGACGGTTCCGCCACTGGCCGTGGTCGCCGTGGCGCCCACGCCCACGGAGGCACCATTAATTTCGGTAATCGCAGCAGTACTGCCTACCGGTACAAAGTCATTGGTCAGGACATCGGACAGAACCAGTGGTCCGGACGGATCCTCAGTGGTGCTGCCGGTGTCGTCAACCGCGTAGGGGCGCGACGGGGGATCCACGGTGATCTGCACCGTATCCGTATCACCCAGCGTACCGCCACTGCCCGTGTTACCCAGGTCACTGGTGGCTACCGTCAGTGTCACGGTTTCCGGATAAAAATTGTCGTCAGCTACCGCATACTTCAATCCATTCAACGCCGTGTTGATGTCGGCGGGGGATCCCGTGGCAACGATCGTGGACGATCCATTACCACTGACCTGCAAACCGTTCGTTGTCGGCAACGTCAAGCTGCCTGTATTGTCCAGCGAGAGAGTCACCTCGACCGTGGCGGCATCCACGTCGCTGACCGTGATCGGATTACCATTGGCCGACGAGAAGACCAGTTCATCGGTCACGCCAGGCAGGTTATTGAGAAGCTGGGATCCCGGAACCACGTTGACCGGGGCATCGTTGACTGCGGCCACGCTGATCGTGACGTTCCCAGTACTGGGCCCATCACCGGCATCCGGACTCGAGGCAATCGTGTAGGTAAAGGCATCATCCCCGTTAAAATCTGCTGCCGGAGTGTACTCAAGCGAGGTCCCGTTATTCGTGACGGTTCCGCCGCTGGCCGTGGTCGCCGTGGCACCCACGCCCACCGAGGCACCATTAATCTCGGTAATCGCCAGCGTTGCATCATTGGGGCCCAGCAAATCGTTGGCCAGCACATCCACCGCCAGGGCTGCGCCTGGATCCTCGGTCGTGTTACCGACATCATCAATGGCGTAAGGCTGAGAGGGGGGCGCCACGTAGATCGAAACCGTATCGGTATCGACCAGTGTCCCACCGCTACCCGTGTTACCAAGGTCGCTCGTGGCAACCGTCAGGACCACCGTTTCGTCCCAGAAGTTATCATCATCCACGGAATAGCGAACGTCTCCCAGGGCCCCATTGACCTCGGCAGTCGTTCCTGAAACCGTCACTCCACCTGTACCATTATTACCGACCGTCGCATTACCCGGGCTAACCACCGTCAACGTGCCCGCGTTGTCCAGTGACAGGGTTACCTGCACGCCTGCGGGGTCCGCATCTACATCAGCGACCGAAATCGCTGTCGCACCCGTCAGGTTCAGGTTATCGACTGCTCCTGGCATGTTCAGCAGCACCTGGTTACCCGGAACCGTAGTTTCGGGAGAATCGTTCAGTGCGGCCACGCTGATGGCCACGGTATCCGTGTCAACCAGCGTTCCACCAGTACCCGTGTTCCCCAGGTCACTGGTTACCATCGTGAGCGTATCACTGCCATTAAAATCGGTCTGTGGTGTGTAGGTCATGCCATCCAGCGCGGCGTTCACCTGCGCTGTCGTTCCGGAAATCGTTACCGCAGCACTCCCGTTATCGGTGACACTGGCGCCACCCCCCGTGGTCAACACCAAGGTACCGTTGTTCACGGAGACGACCGTTTGCACACCAGCAGGATCCGCATCAATGTCACTTACCGAAAGCTGATTGGAATTGGCGGCATTGAAGGTCAGCGTGGCATCCTCGTTGACGGACAGGGCATCCTCAACCACGTTGGCCGGCGCATCGTTGACAGCATTGACCGTGATCGTCACGGTTCCCGTGTCAGTCGTGCCTGCCCCGTTGGTCAGGACATACGTAAATGTCTCGGTTCCATTGAAATCATTCGCTGCCGTATAGTTAATGCTGAGCGCATCACCGGCGATGGCCACGGTACCACCTGCACTCCCAGCACTCACCGACTCCACTGCGAGAGTCCCCTCGATCGCCAGTACGTCATTGACCAGCACATCCACGCTGGTGAGGCCGGCATCTTCATCGATGGTCAGCGTATCGTCCTGGGCATCCACCGGCTTGACGATATTGACGGAAACCGAATTGCCATACAGGACTTCTTCAACCGACACCGCGTCATTACTACCCATCAACAGGACAGCATTTCCCGTACCGTCGGGATAGCCAGTTTCACCGGGTCGAACCGCTCCTGTTCCCTGGTACGTCGCCAGGCCGGCACTCGTCGCTACCATATCGAGGGAAAGAACATTAAACCAGCTATCATCGAGGAACGTACTGTCGCCCCTGAAGCCACCGAGGTCATCAAAGCTGTTGCCCACGAAGGCGCCCGTCACGGCATTGTTATAAGTAATTGCTGTCGGGAACGGCGATCCGGGAGGCTGGTAAGCGTTGACTGCGACGATGATCGCGCTACGAAAAGCGCCCACATTCGAGGAGTCGGCCGGATAGAGTTCATCAATCGTTCCGGTCACGGTACTACCATCACCGGCAGTCACGTTACTAACATTCACAGATAGTTCCGGCACATCCGTTGCAATATACTGCCCTTGCCAGCGGATCGTGAAGATCGACGGATTATCATTGGAAGGATCGCTCAGGTTCTCGATGGGAGCATGCTCGACTACCACGTCTCCGGCATCGATATTCGGCAGTGCTTCCAAAGCAGCCTGGATACTTCCCGCGATCTGCGGCCACAACACCAGTCCGTTAGAGGTGCTCACGACCGTGATATCAATTGGAGCCGTTTCCTCTCCCTGGAATGTCAGGCTAAAATTCGAGCCGCTTGAGATTGCTACCGGTGAAAATGTCAGCCGCTGAGTTTCCCCCACGACAACGTCAAACAACGCAGCGTCGTTAAAATCCACGTCCAGGTAAGCTGCAAAAACACCCGACGGGGGAATGTTGATACTTTTCGTTTCCACGTGCATTCGATAATTGTCGCCAAGCAATACCTGGGACTGACCGGCGTTCTGAGGTAGTGGCTGGTCGTTGGTATCGGTCAACGAAATTCTGAATTCAACCTGGGGATTGTGCTCCCCCTCGCCATTGAGCGCATCGATCACACCCAGTGCATCGGCGGCGGTTAGGTGATTATCACCATTGGTATCCAGGAAATGCCTACCTGCTGTTTCCCCTTCAGGACTTCCGCTATCGATCAAGGCGAGGTTCCGAGGCCCGCCCATATTGAGTTCGTTAATAACCACCAGGGCATCAACCGGGGAGGTCACACCGTCCTGATTCACGTCGGTGGCGCGCACATAATTATGCCAATGGTTGAGATCCATCCCCAGATCTGCTGCCAACAACACGCGATCTTCAAGCGGCTCGGCCCGAAGCAGCCGGCGCACCGTTTCTACCCCTCGATTTCGCTCGCTGGAACGTTGTTTTTGAAGACGCTGGCGACGTGTTCTCTTGCTCATCGTTTTAATCCAAAAGAGTTAAAGAAAGATTTTTCCTAGAATTTTATCGACCATCTGCAATGCGCTGCGGGAATTCCAAGGTGTCCAGTAGCGGATACCGTAAAACCCCTGTCTCTTACCTAGACTTACAAAATCAGAGCATCTTGAAAGCTGTTCGAAGGCAAGAAAAACGTTGCTTTACCTATCAAATCAAGGCTAATCCAACCTAAAATCGATTGCAAACAAATTGTGGCCTACCAGGCATTGCGCACTACAAATTGCATGCGATAAGCCACCGCTGATTCTACCAGACCTCTGCTGAGTAAAAGATAGGCAAAATGGATAACTTATACATTTCGCTGGCTTCTCACAGTAAAACCCTGCCATCGAGGGGTTTAGAAATGGCAAAATGAGCTGTTCGAGTCACTTTACATTAACTCGCCGACTCATCAGCCAGCGTTAGGGCTGGCAACCCAATTCAGAGAAGATGACATCGCGCCAGGCATCACCAGAAGCGACCGACAAACCTGGCTGATTCGCATCCAGTATATCTCGGTCTCGTTCGAATCGTGCATCCACTTGGCGGTCCTGTTCAATTGGCCGGACGCTCGCAAATACCGTGTAATCCACAACCAACCGCGGGCCCATCTGCGGCACTACCATTGTGTCCGTGGCCAGTACCACCGGATCTTGCTGCCCGCCAACGTGATCTTCAAGGAACAACGCGGCCCCAACAGACAACGCCGCAGACTCACCCTCGGGAGACCCCGATTCGCTACTGCCGCCACGCTGCTGAGAAGTGCCTCCTTCCCCGGAACCTTCCCCGGAACAACAGGCTGCGTTAAGCGCATTAATCACGGCCAGCGCATCGACCGGGGTGGCATAGCCGTCCCCATTCACGTCAGGGTAGGGCGGGGGGCCTTCTCCTGCCGCCGGTATTGCTGGCAACAATCGGGATCCATGGAGGTTCAGGTCATTGATAACCAGCAAGGCATCCAGGGGTGTCACGTTCCCATCGATATTTACGTCAGTCGGCGTGGCCTGATTTTGCCAGGCAGGCCCTGGTCCTACTTCTTGTCCAAAATCAATACGCTCCAGTGCCTGGCCCGCTACAAGTACAACGGTTTGCACACCATCTCCCTCGGCCGTTGTTTCCCAGTTAGTGCGAGGAACCACCTCGACTCGATACTCGGCTGGAGGCAACCAGGACAGCCAGTAGGCTCCCTGAGCATCCGTCGTTGCCGTGGTCTCCGGACCCACCTGGAGCCGGTCCAACTGGACGCTGGTCCCCATGTGCCCGGTGGCAATCGCATAAGATATCTCAGCTGTCCCACGAGCCAGGACCATCGATTCGACTTCCCCTGCGTCCAGCGACATCGTCGTATAGCGTCCCAACAGCTCATCTGCAGCACTATATATTTCCAGTCGCCCGTAATCGCCACTACTGTTAGCCACAGCATCGATGCTCACATACGTCACGGGCGTCGAGAAGTCCATCCGTAGTTCACTCTGATCGGCGATCCAGTCGCTAACCACCGTTCCCTGGCTCCAACTATGGTTAGCAAACACCCGAGACCCCGTCGAACTGTGCTGGCTCGCCAGCGAGAGGACGGGCACGTTACCGATATTCGCACCGATCGGAGAGAGATCCACAGCTGAATTGACCGAGTTGAGCACATCATTATCGGTAAAGTCATCTGGTTCCACGTGGCTGGCAAGTTCCAGGGCATCGCCCTCGGCATCAATCAACTGCACGTCCCAGCCTTCCAGGCCCAATTCACCGGGCACCCACTCACCATTTCCATTCACATCGTTCCAGACGACACCGCGGATTCCTGGCTGAGCCGTCGTGGTCACCAGGTCCGTGCGACCCCAGAACGGCTCCGAGGCACTTACCGTCTGGCTGGTCCCCGGATCGATACTGCGTGTGCGCACCTCCACGACCTGGGGTGCAGGAGCGGCGGGAATCGACAGGTCCAGTTGCGCCTGGTAGCTTTCGGGGCTTTCGAGAACCTGCCAATCACCTCCGTCCAACCGATACTCCACGACATCGACCTGGCTGAGAACGATATCATTTTGCTGGCCACTGGAATTCAGATTCGGCAACGCCTGGACCGTCGCTTCTCCCTGGAAGCGATACTTGCTGGTGAGCGGATCGTAGTAACCGGTTCCCGTTAGTTCATGGGGCACGTCCAGTACGTCGAAGACACCATCCGCATCGCTATCACGCCATCCCATCATTTCCAGCGACGATGGAGAACTGATGTGCTGTGCATAAGCATTGGCCATCAGGGTGCCGGACGCCATGATACTATCCACCTGCTGAAAATCGTTGGCAGGGTTATTCGCAGCATTGAGGTTCTGGGCGTTGTAGTAACCGCGTTTGTCCGTATAGGATCCTGCCCCACTATATTCATCGCGTGCCCAGAAGATGTGTCCTAGCTCATGGGAAAACGTCGCTGCGGGGCGACCGGCAGGCGCTACAAAAAACTGCCCGCCGGGAAAAGCAAATGCCCTGGAAAAACTCCCGCCCGATGCAAACATGCCGTCGCTATCGTTCTCGTCATTAACAACAAAGATCGTGAATGCCCAGTGCGTATCAAGGGCCTGTCGCTGACTGTCATTGAAAAGGCGGATATCCGTACTGATCCCCTCCGCCGTATTCGCCTGGCTATGGGTCAGGAACTCGTTCACCCAGGTAACATAGCTATTGGAAATATTCGCGATCGGTTCGAGGGATGTGGGGACCGGGTTGTCGGCATAGGTCGTGTCGAGCACGAAGTTCAGCGAATGAACCGAACTATACGATGCCAGGGTATCTTCCCACCATTGCAGGCCTTCAGCCACTTTCACCTTGGCTTCTTCGATCGAGGCCGTGGTCCAATCCTCGCTACTATTAGCGCCCTGGGATTCCATCAGGACAAGCGTCACGCCCACGTCACCCAGCAGGTATTCTGCGGTATCGAGTGGGGCAGCCCCCCAGGGCGTAGACGACAGCAACTGCCGGCTTTCCAGGTTTTCCATCTGCAAGCCGCGAAAGCGCGTCTTCGATCGAGATTTTTCGCTTGCTCGTTTCCGAAACAATGGCATCACAAACCAATCCATGAGAGACGGACGTCGCCTTGCCATACGCACGTTCCGCCAGTGAAATTCAGGCTTCTCCTCACCCTATCCGGCAATTCTCTTACACTCAAGCATTTTGCGCATTGCAAGTCAACATCGACCTGCAGCAACACAAAAACCGCTTGAAATTGCCGTTTTCCTTCCCTGCTCGCTGTACCTCCTGCTAGCGGCCAGCTCAGTCCTGCCAGTTGGCAAATACATCGTCACGGGACGGACCATTTACCTGCAACTCGTCGACCTCTGAGCCAATATCCTGCAAGATTCCATCGAGATCGTCCAGTCGACTGTTATCCAGCCACCAGGGACTGGCGATCGCCTGGGCATCTCGATGCGTTACCGGCTGGCTAAGACGACGGTGATCGTCCTCCTGTCCAAGTGCCTGTGCAGGTTCGTCCGCTGGTTCGGGCTGATTCGCCGTTTCCAACTGGAGCCGGTCGCTGGCCATTGGCTGGGCCAGGTAAACAGGTGCCTCAAGCGATGCGAATCGATCGGGACCTGCTTCGCCTTCAGCCGCTTCACCTTCTGAATTTCCACTAACACGATCATTCAATTCATTGATGACCCGCAGAGCATCCAGCGGCGTGGCATTTCCATCGCCTGTAACATCCACTCGCCCATGAACATCGGGACCATTGCCGGCCGTGAAATCGAGAGGCAATTCACTATTACCGACATTCGCATTGAGGTAGGTGATGACGTAGAGCGCGTCCAGCGGAGTCACATGGCTATCGCTGTTCACGTCATAAACGTCATTACCATTTTGCCATGGATTACTTTCGACGGTGACGAGGTAATCTTCCACTTCACCATCATCCACGATCCCAAGTGGTGACGAAACGCCGGAGCTACTTAATCGCACTCGGGCATAGCTCGTAAACTCGGCACTCGCAACAGATGACCCGGGAACATCGAAGGCGATGTTACATGTCCAACGTCCTACTTCATTCTGGTCTTCATCACACCAACTCTGCCCGAGATCGTTAACATCCTGCCCTGGATGAATCTTAACTTCAAATCCATCGGCAATGCGATCGGTCTCTTCCCAGCCAGAGTCACTATCCCAGTCAACCCAGATGTCGAGTTCACCTGTATAGCCATCTCGCACACCTTCCACGGTCACTATAACGTTCGATGCGTAACCAGCCCGCAGGGTACTGAACACGGCACCATCATCATCAGCACCATCGCCATCAGCAAGGACGCTCGGCTGACCGTTCGTTTCACTGTCCACCTCGGATCCGAGATGGAAACCATCGACGATAACGTGACCGGCACCACTATTTGTCTTGATCGTACCATAGACGTCCGGAGCGTCACTGTAATCACGACCGGCACTCAGGTGAATCACGAAGCTCGTATCACCGTCGAGTTGATTCGGTTGCAGGACGTTTCCGGCACGATCCGTTATGGCTGGCGAATCCAGGAATTCAACTCCGGAAACCGCCGCGACACCTTCTACCGAAACCGTATCAAACCGTCCTACAGCAAACACGTTTTCCAGTTCCGTCGAAGCATTAATGCTCGTAGCGATCGCCGCGGCAACATCCGTGATGGTGTACGTTTCATCTTCGACGAGAGTCACTGGATTGGTACCCTCTTTACCGGGTACACCGACCTGGCTGATAGTGGAGTCCATTACATCCAGCTCATGACTATTGGTACCACCCAGTACCACGATCCCGTTACCTGCCAACGTCGGTTCCAACGTAGCACCTAGTGAGGATGCCCGAATTTCAGCAGCGATCGACCAGGCCACCTGGTCTGGCGTGCTGCCCGGCGTAAAGGGAACTGTTCGGTTCGTAGCGAGTGCGTCCTGGTCTGAGTCGAACTCAAAGATGACCGGAGCACTGACACCGTCCGTGATAGAGAACAGCTGACCGTCCTGGATCAGGTCTTGCACGAATCCACCCTGTGACGGAACCCGGATTCCCCAGGCGCTGGTAGCTCCAGGTTCTCCCGTTAGGGAAAGTTGGCTATTACTGGCATCCACCTGGTGATTCAAGGCACCTCCAACATGGATTCGTCCTTCACCCAGGTGTACCGGAGTGAGCCCCAGCCCGGCAGCGATAATTTCACCGACCAGGATATCTGCCAATTCCTCATGTGTCATCGACAGATCAAACTGAACGAGTTCATGGACACCCGGCAATTCGCTTGAATCAAGCACTTCCTGATCACGATTGAATTCGAAGGTGACATGCTTCGATCCATCATCGACGGTCAGCCACTCGCCGTCCTCGACGCTACCAGGATCGCCTCGCATCTCGAAGTCGGAGTCCGCAGCTACGATCAACTGATGAGCAATGCCCGATCCAATGTGAACCTGTCCCTCTCCCAGATTAACAGGGGAAACATCCATCCCAGCATCGACTAACGCCGTTACCACATGACCTGCAATTTCGTCGACCGTTTCAGACACCTGGAAGGCGACAGCCTGGTTGCCCGCCTGCCAGACACCATTACGATCCATCTCGAAGGTTAGCAACTGTGTACCATCGTTCACCTGGAACGTTTCACCGTCGGTGATTTCCAGACCACCGCCTGTCGGAATCAACAGCGTCAGTGATTCACGCACATGGAGGTTGTATCCGGATTCAAACTCGAAGACCGCCTGGTTACCGGAAAAGTCTTCAATAATAAACTGATCGCCATCCGCATAATTGGATCCATCAGAGGGTCGAATTTCAAAACCCTGGACGTTCGACAACTCAATCCGATAGGTCGCATCCAGTTCCCAGACCCCGGCCAGGGAGGTCAGGTAGATGGTGTTGCTGTTATCGTTGTAACTAAACAGGTAGTCATCATTAATCGTCAGGCGTTCGCCATCCTTGAACACGGCGAACGATCCGGAATTCACGGAACTGTCCTCGATACCGGTTCCGTCAACCGGATCTGGAGCGACACGCCCATCCTGTAACTGGATCACGAATTGCTCCTGGGCAACGTGAACCAGGTCGACCACGGTGGTTGTTTCATCCTGATCCAGGTGATCGATACCTGCAATCCCGGTCCAGTCAACCGGATCTACCAGGATAGCCCATGGAGAATAATGATCCACACGATCCAACGCCCCGGCGTCAACAAATGCTGATTCACCGACTCCCGAGGAATTATTAGTCGAAGGATCATCCACACGCAACTGACCATAGGCATCGATGGCAGGTGCAAGGATCGGCGAGATTGAAATTCCCATCGGCGTCTTCACCGCTACCAGCGAGGAACGATCTTGCAACGAGGCAAGGGATCGATCAATCGCTTTTGACCCCTCTTCCAGGTAAAAATTGCCGCTCTCCGGAGCTACGAAGAGCGGATCACTCGCCGTCAGGTAGACGGGACTCTGTCCACCGCCGACCGTGGTATTGGAGAAATTCGTGACATTCGGCCCGTACAGCATGCCACCCACGACCGTGGTATTGGACGTATCATCGATATCCAGGCCAACCTGCGAATTGGTAACAATATTGTTCAAGAGCGTGGGACTGGCAAAGTCCGAGACCTGGATTCCGACTCCAGTGTCCAGATCACCCACCACCGTGTTATTAATAATCCGTCCAAACGGAACGGCTGGGCCGACCAGGCCAGCTGCATTCACGTCTCCACTAAAGTGAATCCCGCCCGTCTCATTGAAAGACAGGATATTGTTGGTCACGACAACGCCAGGAACCAAACCTTCGTTATTGACTTCTCGCATGTGACGAGGGGCTCCTGGATGGGCGCGACCCGCACCATCTACCGCCCCGGCGTCCACGACGATTCCGTAACCAGAAGAGTTCGTGATACTATTGGCCTCGATCACCAACTGCCCCTGGTGACGTTCCGTATTAGAATGGCCTTTCAATTCCACACGTGCACCAAGCATATCGCCCAGCAACTGCCCAACAACTGGCGGTGCTGTCGAGATACCACCCCTCAGCACAAACAAGGCCGAATCAACATCGGTCGTCTTGACGTCCGCCACGGCCAACTTGATCGTGTTCCCGGTGAAATCACCAGCGTCATCAGTATTCCATGTGACTGGCACCTTGAGAGTCATCAACGTTGTATACCCATCAAACGCAAAGTCTGACGTGGAGGACGGATTACTTTCTGAGGCATCGTTACTAACAAAATAGTTCGCATTCGACGGAGCGTAGTGCCCAGTATTTGCAGCGTCCCAGGGACCCTGGAGTGGATAACCGGCATTGATCGTATCGGAACGAATCGCCTCAGCTGTTCCCGGCACCGTTGCGACGTTCACACCATCCACGAAGATCGCCATCACGTCTTCGGGATGATCCAATGCGGGATCACCATGCTCTTCCGACGCATAGACATAGGTAATATACAGATGGTCGCCAGGAGTTTCTCCCGGTGCCGGGCTAATCTTGAACTCGAGCGACGTACTATCCGTCGTGTTGGCAACCGAGGAGAGCCCAAACTCAACATCCAGGTCCGCATCACCTTCCAGCGAAGCAAGCCCGGAGACATTGTCCAGGCTGTTTTCCTGGGCAATATCCGCTACTTGTCCCGTGCTCAGCACGACACCCGCCGGCATACCCATGATGTTACGATTGGCCATAAACGAACCGGCAGAGGCAGGTCCTCCTGCCAACGAGGCATCGTCATCGGTTTTCACAACTCCGTCACCAAGCAATTCGTCTCGCAACTCATTGGCCGTCTTATCCGCGTCGATCGTCATATCCGAGACGGTCACCTCGATGACGGCATTGCCATAGAGATTGACCAGCGAATCACTCGCCTCGGTCAACAGGCCGCCATTGGCCGGCCCGGCCTGCACATCCAGGATCCCCTGGACAGCGGAACTATTGATAGCGGTCCAGATCGCGCGTGCCACTTCCGGTGCCGAGTAATCGGACCGGTATGCAATACGCTGATTACCCGGCTGCACGCCATTACCGAGCAACTCATTATCAAACTCAAAGGTAACTTCGGTGTTGCCATCCCCAATCACGAAAGTCTGGCCATCGAACGAATCGCTACCAGCGGACGCTTCGAGGGTCTTGGATTGACTAAATCGCTGATTCGTATCCAGTGAATGATCAAATTCAAGCTTGTCCTGCTGGACGTAACGAATCTCGACCTGGTATTCACCTGTCAGGACACCTGGTAGTTCCGCCTGTCCCTGGAAGAGCGGTGTCATGGTACCAGCCGCGCCCGTATCGCTTTCCACGATATTTCCGGTTTCCGCAAATCCAATCACCAGGTTGTCCAGGCGAACACCGTCATGGGCGTTATTCATGGCGCGATCTACGCTGCGAGCGCCGATTCCCAGCTCATCACTCTCGGGATCCCCTGGCATGGTCACGGTTAGGCCCAGGCTAGAGGGATAGTACGTAACTTCGTGACCAATAATGTTAATCGTATCATTATGGGTCTTCACCAGGTCCTGATTCGCATCGGACAACACCCCTGCCATCGCATACTGGACGGCCTGGGCGACCTCTCGATCGGTCATGCCCAGGTGTATCGGCACCAGGACATTGCCACTCTTGGCATCACTCAGCCCCCCCACGCTCTTCGTCAGATTACCGAACATCGCTTCAGCCGCCGGATCGTAGGAAAGGCTGTTGGCCGTCGGAATATTGATCTCCGCTCCTTGCCGCACGAAACGTGGCGTACTGTCGTGTCGCGTGATCGTCAGGTTATAAGGCCCTTCGGAACCGCTCACGCCACTAAACTTCTGGTTAGGATCGTAGGACTGATTCTCCGCTGCACTCACGCCGACAAAATAGTCACCCGTTCGCGGCGCCGTGAAGTTGGCCAATGAGTTATCTGCACTATCCGGATAATCCAGGACCAGCTCAGTACCGGCTGCGTCAAAAATTCTCAGGTGCGAATTCAATCCGCCTGCCGATGCGTCAATCGCGATATCGATCGTCGCTCCGGTATTCATTGGCACCTTGACCATGTCAACGTCCATGGTCGGGGTCGGTGCCGGATCGGCATCAGAGTCTCGATTATTACCAATCATCCAGCCAACCAAGGAAAACTCAACATCACCCTTGATCACTGCTTGCCCCGCGGCAGGTTGCGAAACATTAAAGGCCATTGAAATCGCATCGTTATTTTCCGATGCATCGTCTTCGGTCAGCGAATACAACTCGTCACGATAATCGCCTACAGACGCCTCGTTACATCCCGCGTAGGAGGTCAGAGCACCCTCGATGCGCTGGGCCACCTGTCGCGGAGTCAACATGTTATTAATCACGATCTGGATTGGATCCGGGCAAGCCGTAACCACTCCCGGATCATTCTCATCAACGAACTGAACAGCCCATGATGCGTTGGCATAGTCGATCGTGAAGGGCTCGTCGACGACTCCATCCTGGTCGTAGAGGCTCATTCCCGCGGGTGCCAGGATTGTTAAGCCATGATCGAATTCGAAAGTCGTACCCTGACCGTTACTGTCAAGATCGACATCGACCAGGTTTCCGTCAGCATCCAGCGTGACAACACCGTCAAGTACAAAAACTTCCTCGTCCGGAATGTCGACCGGTGAAATGAGTCGCAGGGCGGTGCCCGTGGTCATTTCCTGTCCACTATCGGTATCCGCTGCGGTATTGAAGTCAAATCGCAGTCGGATGTTGGGTTGCCCGGAATAAGCAGCCAGGCTCACACGGGACTGCCGCCACGTTGCCGTGTTATTGAACAACTGCTGCACATCGTCCGCAATGTCGTCGACCTGGTTCGAGGCAAGTAAACGCCAACTGCCCGATTCGTCACCGACAAAGACCCGGAAAGCATCTTCGTCACCTGCGCCGACCTGGTAATCAAAGTAAAAATACGGTTGATCTGCCGGAGAATATCCCAGCAGGCTAAAGGCGTTGGTCTCGACCGATCCATGAGCACCGCCAGCAAAGTCATACTGGTCGCCAATCACTGTTTCCGAGGCAAGGTCATAACGAACATCCGAGAAAGCGATGTAACGGTTTTCGAATCCTGCCTGGGGTTGATCAAAGGCGATGCCCTCATCACCCTGGTGCGCCTCGTAAGAGGTATACCGGTGCCCGGCATCCGACATGGGATCGCCATCCACCGCCGGTTCCTGAACCAGTTCCTTCTCGAAGTGCCAGAGGTTGCTTCCCAGGTCCGAGAAACTGATCGCCGTGGGACTTGGCAATTCGGTGTTGACGCTCGCCTGGGCATCAACAAATACTTCCTGGACCTCACCATCCGTATTCAGAGCGTAAACATTTGCATCCGCATCAATGGCGAAAAGCATGTTTTCATAACGCCCCTCGGTCTTGCCCAACTCGTAAACAAAGGCCCTGCTTGAAGGTGCATAAACGCCGTTATATTCAACCGGTGTTTCACCATCCAATTCATACAAGGCAAACTGATTGGCTGTCACTCGACCTTCGCCCGGAACCTTACCGACGACGAAGTCACCATTCGCGTTAATATTGCCTTCCACACCCTCAATCGTAATACGATCGCCTTCCGCAAGGGCATGCCGCGTGGAGGTGATCACAATCGGCGTTTGGCTACTGGCACCTTCGATGGGCAGATAGAACAATTCCGTATCGGCGGGACCGGCCGTCAATCCCTGCAAATCCTTGCCAAGCAAGCTGGGTGCCGATTGCGGTAGGTAGGTGAGATAATCATCACGCCAGTCTGATTTCAGGTCAAAGTTCACCTGGTAGAAACCACCCTTATCACTGACGGCATAAACCTCGTCATTGACCGAAGCAATTCCCGTGATCAAACCACCAGGACCAGCTCCACCAACTCGAAATTCGCTCGTATGATCACCTTCCCAGTTCGCATCGGCATCCCTGGCAACTAAATCGGAACCAAAGACGTAGGGAATGATGTAGTCGGGATGTCCCGGGGCCGGAACGGCCGGGTCACTCGGCTGCTGGGCATTATTCGCGAAGGTTGGCTTTTCGGAATTTTCACCTACCTCCACAATCCCACCCCATAACGTACGTGCGACCAGCGTTGTACCGTCCTCAAGCTGGCTAACAATCTTGCGGGCCACATCAGCCGCAGAATCAGCGGCAAGTACGTCGACTAGATTCAGCCCCGTGTTCGCCTGCGATGAATACACCTCTTTCACCCAGGACTTATCCTGGATTAGAGGATCGATATCCGTATAGCCAAGAAAGTTAACTCTCGCACCATCTGAACTGGCCTGGTAAGAATCCTCGCCAACCGAGGTGAAATACTCGTTTAACCCAGCCGCCAGGTTACTGGCAAACCGTTCCGCGTTATCCGCCTCTTCCACCTTGACGAGGATATGACCGTTCGTGATACCAGCAGCAGAAAGTCCGTATTCGCCGACGACATCAAGCGGCGCGGCGGGTGCAGGATTCGTGACCGCGGCATAATCAACAGCCACATCACGACTCAAGGCCACGAACTCTCGATCCACATCAGAAGCCGCCTCGACGGCAAAGTCGGCCTGGTTAATCGCCAACACCAGTGCTTCAACAACCTGGCCTGTATCATTCAATGGCAACTGCACCGGATTCGTGATAGTTGAATCCGCACCGGAAGTGAAAGTAAACGTGATGGCTACCCCATTGTCGTCTTCGACGGTAAGGGTATCTCCCTCTTGCAGTGGCAAGTTCGCCTCCACGACCTCGATACGACGCCCCGTATCAAATTCGACCACGTCCGGATCCGCAGGGTCACCTAACTCAAAGGTCTCCCCATCGACAACAAAATCTCCGTTGGCCAGGTCATGACGAACCTGTAAATCCGGTCCGAGATTAAACTGGACCGTATGTTCCTCAAAGCCCGCATCCCCTTCCTGGATAGGGACCCAAAGCGCCCCATCGGTTTCCACCTGGGCACGGCTAATCGTGAACTGGCTGGCAGGCCAGACGTCGGAGTCAACTGGGGAACCGATAATCCCCACCGGATTCTGTGAATCGTTAACATCCGTAACTTCCGGAACCACTAGCATGCGGTTGTATTTACCGGTTGGATCTGAAAACGTATCAAGTTGGCCGCGAGCGCGACCAAGCGTCTGTTCCGGACCCCACCACTGCTCAAAAGGACAGTTGAGAACCAGGTACTCGTGCATCGGGGCAATATCGTCGTCTGGCGGATTATCCGGATTGCTCTCAGCGTAATCACGCCAACAGTTGTTGTCTCTATGCCCATTTTCATTCGTACCGGGATGACCATCGGCCCCAGGAGGAAGCGTTTGCTCGACATAGTCATTCGTAGGGAACGCACGCCCTGTTTCCGGATTGAACGTATAAAGCATATTCGCCATCCAGGCGTCATTAACCCCGGTCAAACCGGTAAAGTTAGCAACCTGAGAGGCAGACGTCATGGTGACAAAGCGCCAGACGTCTTGACCTGCAAAATCCTCCGTAAATTCCACCTCCAATGGAACATTCGGAAAGGGGCCACCGGTCACCAGGAGATCGCCTGGATCAATACCGACGAGTGCTTCCAAGCCAGCCTGGGCCTCGGCCGCCGTGGCATTCCATGGCAGATCACTGGTCCAACTGATAGCCGGCACCGGATCGTTGGGATTGAACAGGTCTTGAAAACCGATCCGGAACACACCGCTCGACGGACGTGGATTCACGGACAGCTGCTGGATCTCGTTGAGGCCATTTGGATTCCATAATTGGTCACCGTTTGGATCTGGTTGCGTCCATTCGCCGGCAACCTGCAATGTCTGCGACACCGCAACCGCCGTTCCTTCGTCCAGGCCTCGACCTAACTCCAGCTTTCGAGCTTGATCGCCCGGTTCGGTCTGTTCATTCGGGTCTCCATACCACGGGACACTTACTTCAGCCACGCCAGGACGATGTGCCACGGCCACGCCATAAACATTCAGATTTTCATCTCCGAAATCATCATCCAGGGCATCGTCATCCAGGATCCCATCGGCCGTCCGTGGATCATGGTTCGTAAACGTCATGGCACTAACATTCAAGCCAGCCCAGGCTGGATCCGGAGTATTAGGCTGTCCCAGGGGAACGACTGCCCTGGCGTTTCCGTACAGAATACCAAGTACGGGCGGTGCATTAATCGCCGGATCTCCGGGAACCGTTGGCCCGGTGAAAGCGTTGACAAACGGCATGTCCGCTCGATCGGTAGCAGGCTGCGCGGTCCCGTCACCATTAAAGGTGAGGTAAGTACCAGCACCCAGGACATTTTCCAGACCTGTGACTTCGACTACCTGTGGAATGCCACTTGATTCAAAGGATTGAATCTGCCCCGACAGAGGGTGTACTTCCAGGTCGTCCGTTGGGATCTTCGAGGCCGCCTCGTTCAGATGCAACGGCGGATCTGCCTGCGTAATCCATTCGCCTGTGAAGGGATTGATTGTCTTGAGAGCCGCCTCAGAATTCACGAACGTAACCACATCTCCCAGGTGATAGGGCGTGAAACTGTTCGCATCGATCGTGATGGAGAAGTGCGGTTGATCGAGCGTACCGCCCCCAATCGACTCGATATGATCTTCGACGACACGAGCATAAATCGGATTTGGACTTAAGCGGAGCAGCGGATCAACTGCAACGGCCTGGTTTTCCTGCTGGTAAACGGATTCCGGAGCGCGATCCTGGTGCGTAATCGCCAGGTAATAGTCACCCACCGCCAGGTCCGTGGGACCGATAAATGGATCGTCGTAACCGACTGATCCACGCGAATGATCCGCAAGATCCAGGCCTTCCAGCGGCCGCGGACGATCATCCGCGATATTCGAACCCTCGGCAATAACAATCACGTTGCCGGTCGCATCATAGAGAATAGCTGACGTCGAGGGACGTGCCAGTCCGCTCGACCAGTCGACGTCGATCGACACTGGAACCGTTTCATCCTGCACGGTGACATGCTCGTGTCGCACCTCGAAGTGATAAATATCAACATCCGTGGCGCTATCCAGCGAACCGGCGATGGACAGGGTCCCCACATCAGAAGTCAGCAGGTTGCCAATATCCTGGGCCGTGAGAAGATCCTCGTTAGCAGCATCGATCTCCCCGATCTCGCCAACCAGGGGAGAGTGGAGTGGCAGTCCAACAACACTAATCCCATCTGTTGCGTTACGAATATCAGCGTGACGAATCGTGGTTCCGGAATGCTCATCGAGTTCACGCAGTCGCACCTGCAACTGGTATTCACCCTGTGTTTTACCGGCCTCCAGGTTCCAGAGATCGTCACTGCCACTACGCACCTGGACGAAGTACTCGTTGGTAGCGGTTGCCTCGCCGGGCAGGACCACTCGCATACCGGCATCCAGCACGTTAGAGGTGCCATGATCGTCAATCGTGAAATCTGCCTTGGCCAGCGGATTCACTCTGCCAGCCATCGACTCCGGTGAAAACGCGCTATGATGTCGCACCACTTCCAGTGGGGCAGCCTCACCTGCATCTCGTGACGCGGCGGCAAAGACCCGTGGTCGGTACCCGACGCCACGGTGATCATTTTCCAGGTGGATGCGACCATTTTCCTCGATCGCCGTGACGGCCGTTGCGGCCGTGTCATTAATTGTTTCAACAACTTTCCTGACCAGTTGCGTATGATCCATTGACTCACGGTAAGTGATCGCCACATGATTCGCATCGGAAGTCGACCCATCCAGCGTGAACTCGAAGATCGTCGTCACATCCTGATCGTCCGTAAGTACAATTCGATCACCGGCGGGTAACGATGGATTAGCATCGGCAGAAACCAGTTCACTACCGTTCTCAGCGGTCAGCAGAATCACGGGGCCGGCATCGATAGCCAGCGGATTCAGCAACTGCGGATTGGCAGCTTCTTCCCCGGAATTATCCGAACGCGCCAACAGGTTCCCCTGTGCATCAACCAACTCCACGACGGTATCCAACGAGGGTGAAGTACCATCGATATCAAACCAGACCTCGGTGTTTCCGTTGGCCGTAAACGACATTACGTCGACATCAGAGGCACTACTTAAATCAGCAATGACCGTGAATCCAAGGCGACGATTTTCATCGCCGGAAAGCTGATCGATCGCCAGGTTACCAATCTGCTGCGACAGCTCCGCCGTACCGTTAGAATCATCACCGTAGGCCGAGGCCAGCGACTCTACTTCCAGCACGGAAACAACGTTACGGTCATAGCTGTGTTCCAGCAGATTAATTCCATCCCACGCTCCAGCGAGGTCCGCGACCGGATAAACCGGCAGCAACTCGAGGAACGTGGTTACGGTAGCCGTCCTGGCCGTGGGATCAATATTCCAGGCCATGGCCGTGGTAATGTCCTCCGGACCATAAACCCCACCCAGGTCTGAATCAAAGAACTGCGGCAAGTCAGCGGAATCGACTGCCACGTTCTCCGAGAATGAAAACCGAATCGGTGCGAGGCTGGGATCGGCCCCGGTTATCCGATCTCGCAAATCGCTATGCTTATCAGCGGCAAACCCAATGAACTGACCGTTGGAAAGGCCTGAAGAACCGTCCTGGTAGATACCACCCTGCTGAATGCCAACACGCTGATCCGAATCAAGCGTCATGACGCGGAAGTCACTTTGACCGGGAGTACCGATTGTTTTCAAAATATCCTGCGCCAGCGGGCGGTAAGTGACATTCGTCAATGTATGAGCGCCCGGAGTTGCGGACCAGGTGGCCGTTAAAACTCCCGTCGTGGGATTCAAGGTCATGGAATCAACCTGGGCACCACTGCCACTCGACGGTGAAACCACGATCGTGCCGTTAGTCTGCTGGGTGAACGTCTGGATTACTGTGTCAGCTACCCGGATCTCACCGCTGATCGTGCCAACCTGGATCGGTGTCTGCAGGATCTGGTAATCAACATCAATCATCCCGCCAAAATGAGATTTGTCCGGATCGGTTACGACACCGCCAAATTCCTGGTCGAGGTAACTAATTAATTGCAGATCACCCAGAGCCGCATCGCTCTCGAAGGTTATGGTGTTCCAGACAATCGGCTCGCCGTCGTTCATATGCGTCTGCACACGCCAGTTTACCGTTGCTCCACCATTACCCTGGAACGTTCCCTCGCTTAATACTTCATCGAACGCAACCTTCTGCGGTGGCACAGTGACATTGGTGCTGGACAGATTAACTGCCTCGCCACTGACCGAGACGAAGTGAAGGAACTCGTTGATGAAATTTTGCTGTAACATCGCCGTACGTCCCTGGGCCGTGGCAAGCCCCTGGTCGAAGGGCCCGATCGCGGTCCCCGTGGCGGGATCGGTCCAGTCGAGAGCCGCACCTGATTCACCGCCGGGCCCCGTGTGGAACTGGAATTGCCCAGCAGTCATCGGCGTCAGCACGACATCATTGTCAATCAACCAGGGAACCAGGGCATCGGGCAGCGGATCGTTTTCGGTCGTGACAAGGTTCTCAAACTGAAAGCCCAGTTGCTGGTTATCCGTATCTTTCTGCGTGGTACCATCCAGCTTCAAACCATTACCAACCTGGTCATCACCAAGCGCAGTCAACACGACCGGAGCCTGGGGTTGTCCCAGCACTTCAATTACACCACCAATACGGTCGACAATATCCAGCGGCATTCCGGTCACAAAAAATCCTGCATCCGGCCCGTCAAATTTCACGACCAGGGATTCGGTAACCTTGCTTTCCAGCCGCAGGCCACCCTCGGTGTGCATGTCGGTTACGTAGATCGGCCCATCCACGACGAGAGTCATGTCTGTTTCATCCATGACACCGGCCGTATTAAGAACTCCCTCCCGCACCTTGAGTCCATTGAGAGCGTTGCGTTCCAGGCGATTACCTCGAACAAGGATGCCCTGGTTACCGTCGTAATCAGAATTTCTCTGGTTTTCACCGATACTGCGACCGTAGTCATCCTGGTAGGTGCTGTTCATGGAGTTGACGTCCACGTTGATGACCGGCGCCAGGTTTTCCAGCATCAGGTTATCGACGATAACAGCCTCGCTGCCACGCACGAAGATGACTGCCTCTTCATTGGCCAGGCGACCATAGCGAGTCTCGGGGGCCTGACCTCCCTGCCCATCGAGATTATGTTCGAATCGGCTATTGGCAATACGAGCCTGTGCCTGCTGAATTTCAATCGGATTGAAGCCGGTAAAATTACCCTCGACACGAGTCACACCACCGGCATACGCCACCACGACGTGATCCAGGCTAAGCGAACTGGTCGCACGGGAGTGGATACCGCCCCAATCGCCAGCCGCCAACTCGGAGGTTCCCTGCATCGCCGTATCGAAGGTACCGCCACGTCCATAACGAGCATCACGGATCGAGGTAAAGACCGCGGGATTAATACCTGATGCCTCGGCATACAACTGGGCCCCCAGCCCAACATCGATATAGGCACCATCGAGCTTCACGACCACACCCTCGCCAACCACCAGGCTGGCATCCAGGCGTGCACTAAAGTTCAGCGGATATTCCACCAGGTCACCACCACGTGTCGTACCATCATCGACATAGGTTTCATCATTGGCATTGAGGTCAGCAATCCGCTCGTAACCGCCCTCAAGCGTGCTTCGGTACAGGCGCCGGCTCACGTAATTACCCGTGGCGGTCGGCAGATTATCCAGTTGGATACGTCCCTGGCCGTCGTTCGTATCGGAAACATTGGCCTCAGCAGTCGCCTCGGAGGCGAGGCCTTCCTGTCCCTGGCCGTCGACGAAGGCAATCCGATACTGGTAATAGGGCTCATTGGCACGGTGGCGCAACGTTCCCTGACCAACTCCTTCACCCGGCTCCAGTGAGTGGAGGGTGACAAGGTTCACTGGAGGCACCTCGGACTCCATCAACAGGCCACCGGGAGAACCATGGATCACCAGGTTTTCCGGGATAACCATGACCGCATCTTCGTCATCCCATTTGGCTGTAACCGTCAGCTTTTCCAACCCCTGGGTCGCAGGGGTTGCTATCACCAGGAAATGTCCATTGATGGAGTTATCCACCAATAAGTTACCTACGATATCGGGTCCGGTGCGGCTGTAATCGGACGTAAAGGGTATGGCCTGGTCATTCGGTGCGTGGAAATTTGTTTCTTCCGAGCTATTTGGCGTGGAGCCTATCGCGGCATCCGCACTGTGACTAATCAGGTTAAAGTGAACCGTGGGCCTCGCATCAGTCATGTCAATTGGTCTGACAACCTGCGGTATGCTGTCCACTTCCACGATTCCACCACCGTAGCGAATATCCGCAAAGGCGACCGAGTTAAGGAAGATACCTTCTGTCTCGTAAACGAGACGGCCCTCCTGACTAGCATCGAGGCGATTGCGGTAAGCCAGACCACCCCAGTCACCTGCCTCGGCAGCCGGGGGATTCATATCAGGATTCGCCCCTTGCCCGATCTCTGCATCATGCAACGAGGTAAAGTAGACATTGCCTACCACCGGGTTTCCTGCCAGGTCACGATGCACCTCCACGGGCTCCCACTGATCGTTCCATTTCAACAACCGCGGTGTTCCCAACACCTGTAATGAGGCACTACTTCGATCTACCACGGAGTCCGTGCTACCGACGCCGATTTCAGCTCGTCGCAACTGAAAAACGGCTCCCTCATCCACCATGACCGTCACGCCCTGCGGCACCTGCATCTTGGCACCATCGGCCAGCGGAGTACCAAGCAACCGGCTGAAACCGACCTCGTAAGCCTGGACATCTTCCAGTGATTTCAGCGTGTCGTCCTCGGTGCCACTGGCATTCTCTGCACGATTCCCGAGGATCCGAACCACGTCGCCAGGAGCACTATTTGCAAAGGCATCGTTGATATTGGTGTAAGGATTATCAATGGTTCCGTCGGCCGATCCGCTCGCAGCCTTGTCAACAAACATGACACGCGGGACGCCTGGCACCCTGGCTTCGTTGGCTGCAATCTGTGGCGCAGTACGGAACCAGCTGTTGTAAACACCCCCCGCTTCACCATCAAGATCTCCATCCAGGGCGAGGCCGGTCTGATCATCCTCGATACTCTGGTCTACGTCCGGCCGCCGAGTCACCCTCAGATCGTATTGCCCCTGTGTCGTCCCACCAAACCCAGTCCGTTCAATACTCGGATCGTAACGATCATTACCACTAGCACTCACACCCAGGTAGTAAATCCCTGGCTGCAACTCCAATTCCAGGAACGAATCATCACTGAAATAATCATCGTTCTGAGCCACAAGCTCGCGACCGATTATATTACCGTTGGTATCTGTCAGCTCGCGATAGAGACGCACCATGGTATCCAGGCTGCTGGCTTCCAGGCTGCGTTCGGCAATCGTCTCCACCGTGAACAGGCCTGCGTTGCTGACCACCAGCTGGTACATATCAATATCGATACTATCTTTACGATACAGATGCTGCAGGTGGACCTGGTCCTGGTGGCCCGGGAACATGGGATCCGACGCCAGTAGCGCCTGGTGTCCGGGCAGGAAGGGATTTGCGTCTGTCGGATTGGATTCCCAGTCTCCCGAGAGTGTCTCAGGAGCCAACTCATCCGTGTAACTGATTCCCAGCGTTTGCTGGATCACCTGCAGGGCAGTCTGGAACCAACTCTCACCATAGAGGTCCGAACCGCTGGCCGTGAAGTCTTCACCATCCATCACTGCAATCGGGTTCCCGGAGCTATTCAGACCCCCGAGACCCAGCAATGAACGATCAACTTCCTCGCCTTCCTCCTGGGCGACTGCTTGCAGATCGCCCGTTGCCACGGTAACCCCCTGGCTGGCTGTTTCCACGAACTGGATCCCCGCGTAATGGCCGATCAGTTCAAAAGCTTCTCGCGCCCGTTCTTTCTGCTGGTCCGTGATAATATTGTGCAGGGGGCGATCCTGGCTATCCAACGCGTAAACCTGCTGGAAGTTGTAATACATGGTGGACACGCCATCCTGGCTATCGGCGGTAAATCCAGGCAGGAAATGACGCTGGGAGCGAATCTCACGATGTCCGGGTTCATCGATGGCTCCGGGCATGTTCAGTGGCAACGACTGGGGATCGATTGACGACCGCACAATGAAAGAATCCAACTGCTGCAGGGCTATCCCGGTCACTCCGGCTGTCAGCTCGATCGCCAGCGGCATTTCACGTCCGGCTGGACTGTCAGGCGAGGGCACAAAACTGACAACCTCACTCGGATTGATACTATCCTGGGCAAACTCGATTCCGAGCGTACCCACGCGTGCCGTCGCGTTAAAATCGAAGGTCGAATTAATCACCTTGACAAGATCCGCCATGACTTCCTGCACCGTCATGTCCGGATGAAAAACCACGGGATAAACAGGTACACCATTCACTGGCGTCTCGGGGATACTACTCTCAAAATCTCGCAAGCGGAAAATCGCTGCGTTCCCGAACTGATCCGTGATTTCAAGCTGATCCATGTTCATAAAATCTGCGACGGTATCCGCATTCACCACCGCAACCGGCCCTGTATCAAAGCCGGCGAGTCCGACGAGGCCCACGTGACCAGCAGCCGTATTGTCACCAACGCCGGCACGAACTCCGAAATCCGCACTATCAATCGCGACAGCAATCATTTGCCCGAGAACTTCCGGTGGCGTGAGAACGGCGGAAGGCACAAACGAAATGGGGATCGCGCCGTCAATCTGAGTGCCTGGCTGACCACTGGAAGACAACTCGGTGGTAGTGATCCGGAACTGGCTGGTCGCATCCGGCTGGGTAATCCAGCTTTCACTCACGGTGACGACCTTACTGGCGCCATCATAATGCGAGATCGTACGTACCTGCCCAGCGCCTGTACCACCCGTGACCTCAAGTTGCATGCCCCAGTAAGCTGAATTTGAATCAGCCGACTGGAGTGGCAGCCGAGCCCTGCCGAGTTGAACCTCGTAGGTACTGGTCGCATCCGGCGTGACCCCCCAGGGTGTCATCACGGTAGCCAGACGATTACTGCCGTCGTAGCTGTAAACAACATTGGTTTCACCCAGCCCGGTCCCACCGGTAATTTCAATCGTGAGCCCCGCGTAGGCCTGGTCAGAAGAGTTTGCCGTCGCTGCCAGGTACATTGTGTTGGCTGAATTACTTTCTCCAAACGGCGCCTCCGACGTGCCGGTTTCAGTCATACTTCCAGCCGCATGAATGACGTACTGACTTGCATTGTTTGGCAAGCTTCCGTCAAGCATATTCGTCCAGGCCGAATCCACGGTGACCGTCGTACTGACCTCGTCGTAGCTCTCGATAACGCGGGTCTGCGTACGCGTTAACGTATATTCTGTATCGATATCCGGTAGAATATCCCACTCTTCACTAACCGTGGCGACGAAGGTACCCGAATCGTAACTCGAAATGGTACGTACCTGCCCGGCTCCGGAACCCGCCGTCAGTTCAATCTGCATATCGAGCAATGCCCCGACTGTCGGGCTGTGATTTTCCAGTTGAATCAAACTGAAATCAATCGGGGCCACCATAGCGGGCACCTGCCCCGTGGCCTCATCCGTGACGAGGTCAATTTCAAAGCCAACATGATTAACCTGGGACGGAAGCGCCGTTACCACCAGGCCAGCGGTATTGGACGCAACGGCGGTCACCTGACCAGAACTCGTCACTGGACTGACGGTTTCCTGCTTCTCGAAAACAACCGGCCCAAGATGGATCTCGCCGTCGGCGAGGACGACAGGAGTGACACCCACGGCAGACGAGTCAATCGCCGCCCGAACAATTTCAGTTAATTGCGCCTGATTTTCATGGATACGATACCTCCAGCGAGACAGGGGATCGAAGGGCAGGGTCACACCCCAGGCAGCATCCACGGTTGCTATCTTGGAAACGCCGTCATAATCGACAATTTCTCGAACAATGCCGGAACCACTGCCAGTCGTGATCTCGATTTTATTCCCAATATAAAAATCATCCACATCACTCGCAGAGGAAGTCAGCATGATATCCGCATCACGCCCCAGCACGACATCCGCTTCACGAACCAGGGCAGCAACGCCATGCGTCTGACCGACCTCGATAATCGCATGATCAGGCTGGGTATCTGCATCCTCATCAACAAAATTCTGCAAATCATCGGCAAAGTTAAACTCGAACGAAACGTCATTCACCTGGAAGCGTTGACCGTCCCATACGCCACCGCTGCCCGCCACTCCACTACCTGGCAGCAGCAGGATGTAGCCAGGATCGAACTCGAAAATACGAGTAACTCCCGAGCTATCGGTTAACCGAAAAGAGTCACCCTCCTCGACAACTTCACCGCCGGACTCGATTGCAAGAGAAGCTCCCATCGGTAAGGCCGTGGCGAAACTGTCACCGGCATCGAGATCTGTTGCATTGACTTGCTCTCGCAGATCCACCTGGATCGGCACCATCGGAATACTCTCATCCGTGCCTACACGAAAACGGAACGTACCATCTTCCAGTGGTTGTCCTGTCTCCGGATCCAGCAGGGACTGCAAATCGGATTCAAAGGTGACAATGGCCATGTCCGCATCGGCGTAGTACTTGACGCCATCGACTGCCTTGGGAAGAAACACAACGTCATCCGTGTTCTCCAACGTATCTCGCGTATAAATCAATTGATAGAAATCTCGCGTCTCTGCCGTAGACACGTTCAAATCATCATCATTGAAGTACACGTGGACCTGGTCTGACGCCTGTGCCCACTGTCCATTGACATCCCGCATGACGGGCTGCGGCACTACTGACTGCACCTGGGGTGGCAAGTCAATTGCGAAATCGATCGTCAGGTTTTCTCCCTCGTTGAACGCAGAACCATCCACGTCCATCAACGCATTGGGGCCATCACCATAGATATTTACCTGGTACGAATCATCCGGGAGAGATTCCTTGAAACGAAAAAGAATCTCTCGTGGAAAATCTCCCTTGCTGACGTAGCCGGGAGCCAGCACGATGTCATTGGATCCTCCCAGGACAACCTGGACGGGATCGGTCGCAACCAGGTCCGCCACGTTATAGTCAGGATCCGGGTTGAGTTCAGCCATGATCCGGCCTGTCACAAGCTGCTGAGCTGCCACGTCTTCGTTAATGGCATCAATTAACTTGGTGGCCGTCGTGGGATTAACGCTATTCGTATTTAAAACCACCGAAATCGTCTTATC
>PVBE011715123.1_pt1 | contig 30378 bp, 31 predicted proteins | sample 1631181 | NCBI WGS metagenome assembly PVBE01 (sample SAMN08397723, study PRJNA350692) | Marine metagenome, whole genome shotgun sequencing project. | isolation source: water | place: Pacific Ocean | collected 2012-04
GTGGAAGCGGCCCTGGAGGAGACGAAGAAGGCTCTCGAGGGCGAGGATGCGGCGGCCATCGAAGCGGCCGTGGCCAAGCTGCAGGAAGCCTCCCACAAACTCGCCGAGGTCATGTACAAGGACGCCGAGCAGCAAGCTGCTGAAGCCGCCGCCCAGAACGCCGGACCGGAGGGAGCCGCCGATCCCTCGGCTGAGCAACCCGGTCAACCAGGACCGGGTGACGATGCCGGGGTTGTGGACGCTGACTTCGAGGTCGTGGAAGACGACTCGAGCAGCGAGGACTCGAACGGCGAGGACTCGAAGGGCGACGACTCCAAGGCCAACGGACGATGACCCTGCTCAGACAGGGCGTGATCAGATAAATGGAAAAACGCGACTACTACGAAGTCCTGGGTCTCGACAAGGGGGCGGACGATGCGGCCATCAAAGGCGCCTATCGCAAGCTGGCGCTGAAGTATCACCCGGACCGCAATCCGGACGACGCCGAGGCGGAGGCGAACTTCAAGGAGGCGTCGGAGGCGTACGAAGTCCTGAGTGACGAGGACAAGCGGGCCAAATACGATCGCTTCGGCCACGCTGGCGTTCAGGGCAACTTCGGCCAGGGTGGCTTCCAATGGTCGGATTTCTCCCACGCCACCGATTTCGAGGATATTTTCGGCGATGTCTTCGGCAGTATCTTCGGCGGCGGCGGACGACGCCGGTCCCACGGCCCGTCCGGTCCGCCAAAGGGGCGCGATCTGCGCATCTCTCTCGAACTGACCCTGGAGGAAGTAGCTCAAGGCGTCGAAAAGAAGATCAACCTGACGCGCCAGCAGCGCTGCAAGATCTGTGATGGCAGCGGTGCAGCCCCCGATTCCGGGACCGAAACCTGCAGCACCTGCAACGGTATGGGACAGGTGCAGCAGGTGTCACGATCCTTCTTCGGCCAATCCGTCACCGTCACGGCCTGCCCGACCTGCTCCGGGGAGGGCAAGACAATCTCCAAGCCCTGCCGCGAGTGCGCCGGTGAGGGCCGTGTGCGCGAAACGGCGTCGATCACGGTCCGGATCCCGGCCGGTGTCAGTACGGGGAACTATATCCCCATGCGAGGTCAGGGTGATGTCGGTCCACGGGGGGGGCCGGCCGGCGACTGTCTCGTCTTCATCGAGGAACTGGAACACGATCAGTTCACGCGACAGGGCAACGACATCCTCTTGCGATTGCCGGTCACCATCAGTCAGGCCGCCCTCGGCGACGAGGTTAAGATTGATACGCTGCACGGGGCGGTGAAGATGAAAATCCCCGAGGGGACGCAGGCCGGTCGCATCTTCCGCCTGCGCGGCAAGGGCGTGCCCGATGTCGACGGACGGGGACAGGGAGATGAACTCGTGGAAGTGATCGTCTGGACCCCGACCAACCTCAGTTCCGAGGAGCGCGAACTGTTCGAGCGCCTCGACGAGATTCAACAGAACCGGGCCAAGCAGGAAGGCAAGGGCTTTCTCGATCGGATGCTGGAAGCCCTGGGGTAACCCGGGCAGCCGGCTGGAATCAAGCGATGTCGTTTCCGCGCACATTGCCAGAGGGGGGCACGACGTTGCCGGGTGTGGCCAACGTCGTCGCCGTTTCGTCAGCCAAAGGTGGTGTTGGTAAATCGACGGTGGCGGTGAACCTGGCCCTCGCCCTGGCACGGGACGGAACCCGGGTGGGTCTTCTCGACGCCGATATCTACGGCCCCAGTCTGCCGGTTCTGATCGGCGTGCGGGAGGCGCCCGAGATTCGCGAGGGAGACAGGATACAGCCTCTCGCCGCACACGGCCTGGCACTCATGTCCATGGGATTCCTGGCCGACCAGGAGGCGCCCGTCATCTGGCGGGGGCCGCTGTTGGCCCAGGCGGTCCAGCAGTTTCTGCAACAGGTCGACTGGGGTGAACTGGACCTCCTCATCCTCGACATGCCCCCCGGAACCGGTGATGTGCCGTTGACGCTCAGTCAGGCCGTCACCCTGAGCGGCGCCGTGGTGGTAACGACGCCGCAGAGCGTCGCCCTGGAGGATGTGGAGCGTGGCATGGCCATGTTCGACAAGGTCGATGTCGATATCCTGGGTCTCGTCGAGAACATGAGCTACTACCTCTGCCCTCACTGTGACAAGCGGCACGAAGTATTCGGTCACGGCGGTGGCCGGCTGACCGCAGAACGTCTCGATATCGACTTTCTCGGTGAGATCCCACTCGACGAAACCATTCGCGAAGGCGGTGATCGCGGCGCGCCGACGATGCTAGCAGAGCCCGAGTCATCCCGGGGACAGGCGTTCGACGCCATCGCCCGCGGGGTTGTGGTCGCCCTCGAGGACTGATCGGGGCCCTGATAATGCATGGCTGGGTCAGGCGTCGATCTGTCTGGATACTGCCCTTCGGTACGACCTGCTGTGCCGCCGATCTGCCCGCGGCCTTCGGACCGGACCATGACCTGGGGCGACACGGGGCGCGCCTCGTCTACGACGCCGCACAGGCCGATGTCCTCGTGGTGGCGGGGCGCGTGACGCGCGCTCTGGCGCCAGATCTGCGACGGCTGTATGACGCCATGCACGAGCCGAGAGGGGTCATTGCTTTCGGTACCTGTGCCTGCTCCGGTGGCGCCTGGGTAGGAGAGGAGATCCCGGGCGGTGCCGATGTCGTGATTCCCGTCGATGCCTACGTCCCTGGCTGCCCGCCTCCTCCCGAGATGCTGGCAGACGCCCTGTCCCGCCTCGCCTAGGGCTCTGTCAAGGAGCGGACCTCACACTCGCCCTTCGATGAAGCCTTCTCAGTTCGCCGCGTCTGGCTTGCTGGGGTTGGCGGGGTCTGGCTATCTTCGACCAGAGAGTAGCCGCTGCCGCCGTCGACGAGTTCCTCCTTCCTGCAGACACAACCGACTATCATCGAACACGAATCCCGCAGTTGGCCCTTCGCCGTCCTCGTCGTGCCTCGAGCCGCCGCGGAGGACGTGGCCGTCGAGTGTTTTGACCTGGGCAGTTGCGGTGTGCACGAGGTGGAGGCGGGGGAGATGACACACCTCAACGTCTACTTCGAAGCCCCGGCCGTCGATTTCGACGGGCTTGACGCGAAACTCGTCCAGGGTCTGCGGGCAGCGGGACGGTGGCCCGATGGCGCACGCGTCGCGGCAGGGGATGTCGAACTCGAGCGTGACTGGAATGAGACATGGAAGCAGTATTACCGCCCGGTGTGGGCGACTGAACGGATCGTCGTCCATCCCCCGTGGATTCCTGTCGAGATCGAGGCCGGGCAGATGGCCATCGTCATCGACCCGGCCATGGCTTTTGGCACCGGTGGTCACGAGTCGACGCAGTTGGCGCTGGAAGCGATCGAGGGATCGACCTGCGCTGACTGTCGGTGTCTCGATATCGGTACCGGATCCGGCGTGCTGACCATCGCTCTCGTACAACTTGGCGCCGCCCACGTCACTGCCGTCGATACGGACCCGGTCGTCATCAGCAACGCGACACGAAACTTGCGCCAGAACCTGGGTCCGAACGTCGGGCGCACGCAGCTTCTCAGCGGCAGTATCGATGAAACTGTGGGCCCTGACTTTGATCTCATCGTCGCCAACCTGGAGAGTCATCTCGTGCGTCCCCTGCTGCCACAGATCAGGGCGCGCCTGTCGACCGGCGGCAAGGCGCTGTTCTCCGGCCTCATCGAGACGGAGCGGGAGCGGTTCCTCGGCTGGCTTCAGGAGGCCGGGTTCACCGTCGACAAGATGTGGAGCAGAAACAGCTGGTTCAGCTGCCGTTCGCGGCCATCCTGAGATGCCCGCCTTCTTTGTCGAACCGGCCGATGTCGGCAAGGATTCTCTCATCCTCATCGACGAAGAGGCCCATCACGTCCGCGTTCGGCGCAGCCAGGAGGGTGAGCTCCTAGACGTGATCGATGGCGAAGGCTGTGCCTATCGTGTCCGGATCGAGTCGATCGCACCGAAGCGCGTGGAGGCGGAGATCGTCGAACGGCGTCCTGAATGGCAGGAGAGCCCCATCCGCCTGCATCTGGCGGCGGCAGTACCCAAGGGCTCACGTTTCGATCTGGTCATCGAAAAGGGGACGGAAGTCGGCGTCAGCTCCATCGTGCCGCTGTTGACCGAACGGGGGGTGGCCCGTCCCGGTGGTGAGGGCAAACGCGTTGAACGCTGGCATCGCCTGGCCCGTGCCGCCGCCAAGCAGTGCGGTCGCTGCCGGGTGCCCCGCATCGCTGAACCTGTCGAACTGTCGACCGCTGTCGAGGAGTTGTCCCGAGAATGCGGGCTGCTGCTCATGGCGGCCGCAGTGGCGGGTGCGGACCTGGGTGATGTGCTGACGGAGACCACCAGCCCGGTGGCGCTTTTCATCGGTCCGGAAGGGGGATTCGACCCCGCAGAAGCCGCAATGTTGACCGAACGGGGTGCCCGGGCCTTCACCTGGGGCGAACGGATCTTGCGGGCCGAGACGGCGGCGGTGGTGTTGTCCGCTCTCGTGCTCGACGCCGCCGTGCGACGGACCAATCTGAACTGAGAACAAGGAGACCCGAGAGTGGCACCGACAATCCTGCTCCTCAATGGCCCCAACCTGAATCGCCTCGGCACGCGCGAACCCGGTGTCTACGGAACGCTGACTCTGGCGCAGATCGAGGTCAGAGTCCGGGCCGAAGCCGAAGCCCTCGCCGTCGAGATCGACTGGCGGCAGTCGAACCACGAGGGTGTCCTCGTCGACGCCGTCCACGAAGCGGCCGACGTGGCGGCGGGCATCGTCTTCAACCCCGGGGCGTTCACCCACTACAGTATCGCTCTGCGCGACGCCATCGCCGCCGTCGGACTGCCCACGGTTGAGGTACACCTGTCAAACGTGCATGCCCGGGAGGCGTTTCGTCAGCACTCCGTCATCGCGCCGGTCTGCCTGGGGCAGATTGCCGGGTTCGGCGCCGACAGCTATCTGCTGGGCTTGCGCGCTGTCACACAGCACCTTGCCGAAGGGGGGGGCTCATGAAGCCCGGATCGGCTCTGTTTCTGCTCGCCGTCCTGTTGTTGCCGGGCGCACCCGTCGATGGACAGGCTGTCTATGCCGTCGATCGGGAACAGGTCAACGTGCGCCAGGACGCGACGACGCAGAGCGCACGAATCAGCATTCTGCGCCAGGACGAACAGGTGGTCGAACTACGACGCGCGGGCCAGTGGATGCAGGTGCGGATGCCTGACGGGACGCCGGGCTGGATCCACTCTCAGTTGTTGCGTGCCCGTCTGCTCGTCGAGGGAGAGGGCTTGCGGCTACGCGCCGGGCCATCGGCGACGAACACGTCGGTGACGATGTTGTTCCGCGGCCAGGAAACAGCGCAACTGTCGCAGCGAGGCGGCTGGACCCAGGTGAAACTCCGCGACGGTCGGACAGGCTGGCTTTCGAGCCGATTCGTCCGGGCCAAGACAGAGGCGGATCTGCGCGACGAGCGCCCCGGGCAGGCCGAACCGCGGACGCCGACGGCCAGGACCGAGAGTCCGTCAGTGGATCCCAACCCGCCAGCAAGGGAAGTCGTTACCGCCGAGGCTGCGACCTTGCAGCGCGATCCCTATGCCCAGGGCCTGCAGCACGAAGCGGGAGGAGATCACGCTCTCGCCCTCGACAGTTTTGTCGAAGTCCTCGAGGCCGATCCGGATCATGTCAATGCCCTCGTGCACGCTGCCCAGGCCCATCGAAAGATGGGCGAATATGACGAGGCCCTTGTGAGACTCTACCGTGCCCTGCGAATCACCGGGGGCCGCAAGGATGTCTACCTGACCCTGGGGGAGATCCATCGCCTGCGGGCATCCCCGGACAGCGCTGCCAAGTACCAGGCCCTGTTCCGCGGCGACCCGATCCCGGAGGCTGGGGGCACGACGGTCGGCGCCTCTCCCGACAGCCTGCTCGAGGAGGTGCCGTCGTCACCGTTGCCGAAGGGGACCGTGCTCGACGAGTTGCCGGAGCCGAGGGCGGCCGACGAGGAGGGCGGCCTGCTGTTCGATACGCCGTGGTTGCCGGTGGGTCTGGCCGGTATCGGGCTTCTCGCCCTCGCCGGCGTGGCCTGGTGGGTGCTGAGCACCTCGACGCATCGCACGAAGCAGGGGGCGGCCGTGGTCGGCGACCCGCGGTTCGAGAAGGTCTGGAAGGAAGAGTCGCAGCAGGCACGACATGGCAAGGCGACGACGGAAGAGGAGGCGGAGCTCAATCGCCAGATCGACGCCCGCTGGAGTGAACTCAAGGAGAGCGATGCCACATTCGCCCCGCCCCCTTCTTCGGGGGAGGGGGTCGATGGCATTCTGGATCAGGTCGACGGACTGCGGCGTACGCTGGAGGGCCAGGACGAGCGGGCGAAGATCTATGCCGACATCGTTCGCCTGCAGAACATGAAGATTGACGCGATGACAGAGGAGATCTCGCGCCTGCGCAAGGGGTGAGATCAGAACGTATGGCGGTAGACGAGCTGCATCCGGGCATCCCCGGAGGCGTCCAGCGACAGCTCGGGGAAGATCTTCTTCGTCCTCGTTTTCGGGATGGCGGCCACGCCAAGAGTGCCGACAGCGAGCACTGCCGAGCTCCAGCCCCACAGTCCGGCACGGTCGGCCTTGTCATCGAGTTCACTGGCTCGCGCCAGCAGACCGTTTTCTCTGTTGATTCGCGCTTCGGCCTTGCGGTCGGACTTCGTGTCGAACTGGAGCCAGGAGATCAGGCTGAGGGCGACGGTTCCACCCAGAAAGCTGATGTAGGGAAACTCACGGACCGTCACCGTCCGGGCCTGTCCGCCCAGCGATTCCAGGGTGACGAGCTTGTCGATCTGATCGGGCTGGAAGGTGAAGATTTCGCCATCGCCGCCGCGGACGATGATCAGATCAGCGTCGCGCCGGATCAACTCGCCCATTACGACGGTTCCGTCCTCGAGGTAGACACGAGTGTCGGCCGCCGAGGATTCCTGCGCACCGAGCAGGAGGGGCTGAATGGTGATGGACAGAGCGATGAGCAGGGTGATGGTGTGACGCACGTCAGATGCCTCTTTCAGATTGGAGACGACTCGATGTGGAGTGAGCCGTCGGGGCACCGGCGGATACTGTAACTCCTTGTATCTGCTGGCAATATACAAGGCCCCCTTACCCTGTCAACAGCCTCGATGAGGCTGGACGCCGAGGGCATCAGGCGTGCCACGGTGGCCCAGATCCAGGCCGCGGTGACCGAACGTGGTGGCGCCGGCCGGCGTCTGCTGGCGCTGCTCGAACAGGACGAGCGCTCCGGCGTCCGGCGCCTGGCGGTTCGTGAACGGGTGCGCTGGCGCGGTCGGCAGTCGGAACGCCGCCGGGCCCGGCGCATGCGCGACCTGGAGCACAGATTCCGTGCCGAGGGGGCCCGTCGACTCGCAGGTGTCGACGAGGTCGGTCGGGGGTGTCTGGCAGGACCTGTTGTGGCCGCCGCCGTCGTTCTCCCGGAAGATGCGACCGGGTTGGACGAACTCGATGATTCGAAGGTTCTCGACGTCGATACCAGACAGCGGCTGCGGGAGCGAATCGTCGAGGTTGCCGTCGACTGGTCAGTAGCAGCTGTCGACGCGGCGGAGATCGATCACATCAACATTCTCGAGGCGTCGATGCAAGCCATGCGTCTTGCCCTGGCGGCGCTGCAACCACCTCCGGACCGCGTGCTCGTCGACGGCAATCGCGCCCCCACAAGCGGCCTGCCCGAAACGACTCTGATCAACGGCGACGCCCGGTCGCTGTCGATTGCCGCTGCCTCTGTCGTCGCCAAACAGCACCGCGACGGGCTGATGACCAACTTCGATGCGCAGTATCCCGGGTACGGCTTCGCCAGCCACAAGGGCTACGCCAGCGCCGAGCACCGGGAGAGCCTGAGTCGCCTGGGTCCCTGCGTCCTGCACCGCCGCTCTTTTGAGCCTCTGGCACAGCGTGATCAACTGAGTCTGGATCTCGAGGCGGCCCCTCCAGGCATCGGTGAGCGGGGCGAATGTGCCGCCGCCGACTACCTGCGCGACCATGGCTATGAGATCCTCGCCAGCGGGTATCGAGGTGTCGGCGGAGAGATCGATCTCGTCGCCCGCTGCGGCACGACTGTCGTCTTCGTCGAGATCAAGACCTCTCACCGTCCACGTCGCCGCCCGGAAGAGCGCGTCGACGTCGGCAAGCAAAGACGTCTCGGTCGGGCCGCCGCCCACTATATCGAACGCAACTCGGTTATGATTTCCAGGCTGGGTCAGGCCGACTTTCGCTTCGATGTCATCGCCGTGGAGCTGTCTGCGGGGGCACCCGACATCGAGCATATCGAGGATGCCTTTGAAGTACCCGCCGCGTAGTTGTGCTATCGTGGCAGGTGGTCGTTATCGCGATAGGCGATGACACCGCCGACGACGGTGGCCATGGCACGGCCCACAAGCTCGAATCCGGTGAAGGGCGTATTCCTCGATTTTGAGCAGAAGGTTGACGGGTCGACCGTCCAGCGGTGTCCGGGGTCGAGGACCGTGACGTCGCCAGGGTCGCCCTGGCTCAGGCGCCCTCCGGGCAGGCCGAGGACACGGGCCGGCCCCCACGTCCATTTCTCCACGAGAGCGGGCAGGTCCAGCCGTCCCCCCTCCAACAGAACCGTTACCGACAGCCCGATCGCCGTCTCCAGACCGACGATGCCGAAGGGTGCCGTGGCCAGGGGGCGGGCTTTTTCCTCTGCAGTGTGCGGGGCGTGGTCGGTGGCGATGGTGTCGATCGTGCCGTCCGCCAGGCCCGTCTTCATCGCCTCTACGTCCGTCGCGGTTCGCAGGGGAGGCGCCATCTTCGCCGCCGTTCCCTGGCGTTCCACCTCCTCATCGGTCAACAGGAAGTGGTGGGGGAGGACCTCGCAGGTCACGGGCAGCCCATCCGCCTTGGCTGCCCGCACCAGGTCGACTGTGCCGGAGGTGCTGATGTGGCAGATATGCAACCTGCCCCCCGTGGCGCGAACCAGCTCGATGTCGCGGGCGATCATGTCATCCTCCGCTGCCGGCGGCATGCCCTTGACGCCGAGCCGACGGGCGACCTCGCCGTCGTGCATGCAGCCGCCATCGGTGATGGCACGGAACTCCTCGTGCGGAAACAGCGGCCGTCCGATGCGACTCGAGATCTCCAGAGCCCGGCGCATCAGGGCTTCGTCTTCCACCGGATCACCGTCATCGGAGAAGGCGATGGCGCCGGCAGCGGCCAATTCCTCCAGCGGCGCCAGCACTTCGCCTCGACGTCCTTGCGTGATGCAGCCGATCGGGTAGACCCTGGCCTGCCCGTCTCGACACGCCCGTTCCATCACATCCCGCACGTGTGTTGCGACATCGGGTGGCGGTTCGGTGTTGGGCATGGCGGCAATGGCGGTGAAGCCACCGGCGGCGGCCGCAGCAGTGCCGCTGGCAATCGTTTCCTTGTGCTCGAAACCGGGTTCACGCAGGTGAACGTGGGAGTCGATGAATCCCGGTGTGACGACGAGTCCGGATACATCCAGCCTCTCGATCCCTTCCGGTCCGGTGAGATCTGCACCGATGCCCCGAACGACACCCTCGATCAGCAGCACATCCGCCACGCGATCCACGCTATTGGCCGGGTCGATGACCCGACCTCCCGACAACAGCAGGCTGCCCATCGGTCCGTGCATTTCTTCGGTTCTCCTCTACTTCTGCTTGGAGCCGCGCGGTTCTAAGCGGACTGGCGGCGTTGCAGGCGGCTCACGAAGTGGCAGGCCTCTTCCCGCGTCAACAAGCTGGGAGTCTGCCATCCCCGGCGACGCAGGTCAAGGCTGAGGGCCAGTGCGGCCGGGGGCTTGACCGTGGCGCCGTTGTCCTGGCAGCACGCCTGTTCGAGGACCTGGCGCGTAGGACCGCACCAGCGGACCTGGCCCTGCTCCATGACGGTGACGGATGCCGCCAGTTCGGCGACGCGATCCATGTCGTGACTGACGAGGACGACGCTGACGCCATCTGCTGCCAGTCCTGACAGCAGATCCGCGATGAGCTGCTCGTTGGCCGGATCGAGGCCTGCCGTCGGCTCGTCGAGAACGAGAACGGCCGGTCTGATGGCGAGCACACCGGCGATGGCCGCACGTCGACGCTCGCCGCCACTGAGCGCCAGGGGCGCTCGCCCACCGAACCGATCCACTGGCAGGCCCACCATGGCCAGGGCTTCGGCGGCTCGCTGGTCGGACTGCTCTGTTGAACAGCCGTGATTGCGGGGGCCGAAGCGGACATCTGTGGCGACGGTCTCCTCAAACAACTGTGACTCCGGGAACTGGAACACGAGACCTACCTGACGTCGCGCCGCACGGCTGTCCCCATCGGCCCAGATATTGCGCCCGTCGAGACGGACGGTGCCGGTCGTGGGGTGCAGGAGACCGTTGAAGTGTTGTACGAGAGTTGTCTTGCCGGAGCCGCTGGGGCCGACCAGGGCGCTGATGGCTCCCTGCGGGACTGACATATCTACGCTGCGCAGAGCGTGCACTGGCTGCGGGACGCCAGCGCGATAGACGTGTGACAGATGCTCAGTGGCCAGCTTCTGCGTCTCACGGCTCACGGTACCGGCAACCGGGCGAGACTCGGGAAGGGGGGGGCGGAATTCGCGCACGAGCCAGGCGCTGAGCTCCCCGGGATACAAAGTCCGTGTGGTGCCCCCCCCCGCGGCGGCTACGGCTACCGAGAAGGGGACGGCGAGCCCCATGCCGGCCAGCTCTTCGGCGCGGCTGAAGATGTCCCGGGGATCACCGTCAGCGACGATACAACCCTCGTTCAGGACGAGGATACGCTCGGCACGGGCCGCCTCCTCGGGAGACTGTGTGATGTGCAGTACCCCGAGGCCTGATTCGCGGCACAGACGCTCGATGAGGTCCATCAACTCGGACCGCGCCCCCGGGTCCAGCAGGGCAGTCGGTTCGTCGAGGATCAGGAAGTCGGGCCGAACGGCGACCGCCGCAGCCACCGCCAGGCGCTGTCGCTCGCCCCCGGACAGCAGATGAGGCGGGTGGTGACGGTAGGGCTGCAGGTGGAACAGGTCGAGCACTTCGTCCACCCGGCGTCGCATGTGCCCCGGATCGACACCGTGGTTCTCGAGGCCAAAGGCGATATCGGTTTCAACGGTGGGTGCTACGAGCTGATCGTCAGGGTTCTGAAAGACCATGGCCACACGCCTTCGCACCTGCGACAGGGCCCGCTCGCTGAGGGTTACGCCACCGACTCGAACCCTTCCCGAGGTCGGCAGCAGCAGGCCGTTGAGACAGCGTGCCAGAGTGGTCTTTCCCGAGCCGTTGGGACCGATGAGGGCGGTCCACTGTCCCCGGGCCAGGGACAGGGTCACCCCCTGTATCGCCGGAACTCCGGTGGCGTGGACGTACTCGAGTCGATCGATTTCGATCATCGGTGCAGGCGGCTGACGGTGATGAGTCGCGGTGAGGGCGCCACGAGTCGGCAGGTGTTCGTTGACACTCAGAAATCCCGCGGGTACCTTGGAACGACAACCCACTAAGGGCGCAAGATCGTACGCGCCCGTCAAGGGACCGGCGACGGTGCACCGTCCGGACCCACGCAAGCGGAGTATCCCCACCCATGCTGCATTCCCTGTCGCGCTCGCTGCGCCTCTGGACCCCGCTGACCGCCTTTGTCCTGATCGTCGGTTGTGCTGACGAAGACGACAGCGTGACCATCGACGGCCCCGATTACCCGACGGGGCCCGGGGTGCTCTACAACATCGAGTCGGTCACCTTCAACACGATAGACGACGTCTCTGTATCGGCGTCCTATGGCAGGTTGCCAGGGGCGGGATCCGAGGCCGTCGTCATCCTCGTGCACGAGGTCGGCATCGCCCTCGCACACCAGGAGTGGTTGGTTTCAGGTCTGTTCGAGGCACTGCTCGAAGGGGGATACAACGTTCTGGCACTGGACCTGCGGGGGCACGGTGGGTCTTCGCTGCCGGCGGATGGCCGCACCCAGGACGTTCTTCTGGTCACAGATCTCGAAGACATGCACCTTGAAGTGCGTGCCGCCGTGACCTGGTTGCGCACGCAGCAGTCAGCCGACAATGCCCGTATCGCGGTGATCGGCAACGGCATCGGTGGCAATATCGCCTACGTCAGTATGGGAGCCTTCCCCGAGGATCTGCAGGCCGGAATCGCCCTGTCGCCCGGCTTCTGGGACGACACTCTGCAACCCCTTGTCATCGGCACCGGCATCGAGCCCTTCTCGCCCCACAGCATGCTGTACGTAGTGGGTGAGAATGACCTGATTCCAGTCAGCGACACCGAGAGTATCAGTTATGCTGGTTTCGCCAGCGCGTTGGCGTCGGTGACGACGAATCCGAGTCTCCAGGTGTTCACCGGGGACGCCAGTCACGGTCTTGCCCTGCTGCAGTCTCCGGCCACTCTGCAGCTCATTCTTGAGTGGCTGCAGACCCACTTCTGACCTCGCCGAGCCAACCGACTGCGCCGTTGCACGGCAAGGTCGTCGTTATCATTCCCGCCCTGAACGAGGAGGATGCCATCCTCCGCGTCCTCGCTGATATCCCCGATCTGGCCGACGAGGTTATCGTCGCCGACAACGGATCCACGGATGACACGCCCTCCAGAGCGGCGTCCGCCGGCGCCCGCGTCGTACACGAACCACGTCGTGGCTATGGCCAGGCCTGCCTCGCCGGCATCGCCGCCTTGCCTGACGACGCCGAGATCATCGTCTTCCTCGACGGAGACTACAGCGACCGGCCTGACGAAATGGGCCGCGTCGTGGAGCCAATACGCTCGGGAATGGCAGATCTCGTCATCGGCTCCCGTGTCCTGGGAGAGCGTGAGCCAGGTGCATTGCTGCCCCAGGCGCGCTTCGGCAACGCTCTGGCCACGTTTCTCATGCGGCTCCTCTACGGTGTCAGATACACCGACTTGGGGCCATTCCGCGCCATTCGACGGGACGCGCTGGACCGCATTCAGATGGTGGACCGGGACTTTGGCTGGACGGTGGAGATGCAGGTCAAGGCGGCCCGTCACGGTCTGCGAGGCGTTGAAGTGCCTGTCAGCTATCGTCGTCGGCTGGCGGGTGCCTCGAAGGTGACCGGGACGTTGTCGGGGACGGTTCGCGCCGGCTGGAAGATCCTGCACACCATCTTTCTGCACGCACGCCAGTGATCCTGCTGCTGCCTGTGCTGGCCGTGGCGCTCCTGCTGCGGCTGTGGGGGTTGGCTCAGGGGTATCCCGACTTCTACGGTCACGTGGATGAGATCGGCGTCGCCGCCAGCATCTGGAATTTCTTCCGATCCGGGACCCTGCAGCCGACGGAATTCACTTATCCTGCGCTCTACCAGTACCTGGTGGCGGCCGGGATCTGGGCCACGGCGGTCAGCGGCATGCTCGACCTGCCCGACGGGGGCGGTCTCGTGGCGGGCATCGCTTTTGTGTCCTATGTCGATCCCGGCTGGTCGGCGCTGGTGGGGCGGAGCCTCAGCGCCATCGCTGCCACCGGTGTCGTTGCCGTTCTCTATCGACTCGGACGCGATATCGAGGGACGCAGTCTCGGGTTGACCGCGGCGGCCTTCGGGACCGTGGCCGTGATACCCCTGCGCCACGCCCACCAGGCCTTACCCGACAGCCTGGCGAGCCTTCTGGGTGCCGGTGTCCTCTGGGCGGCGTGGCACGTCGCCATGCGCGGCCAGTGGCGGGATTACATAGCGTCGGGAGTGTGTACGGGACTGCTGCTGGCGACGAAGTACAACGGCGCGTTGTGTGCCCTCGCCGTCGTCGCCGCCCATGGATGGCGTTGCGGGGCCCGGCGGACGTTGTTCGGCGTGCGTCTCTGGGCGGCGGGGATCCTGGCACTGGTCGTGTGCTTGATGGTATCACCCTATCTGCTGCTGGCGTATGAGCAGTATCTGGGTGTCGCCCGCTACCAGGTCTCCAGCCTCGGTTTCACCCTGCGTCAGACGTCACCGTGGTGGTGGATTGCGCGCGGACTGGTGGCGGAGGAGCTGATCGTCGGGGGGTGGATGCTGGCCGGGGTCGTGCTGGCGATGGCCCGGCGACGGGCCATCGGTGTCATTTCGTTGGCAGCCATCCTGCCCGCCGTCCTCTACATTGGGTCGTGGACGCGGGAAAGTCTGCACTATCTGCTGCCGTACTACCCATTCTTGCTGATTCTGGCTGCCGGCGCCTGTCTCGCCCTGTGCCGACGAATCGCGGCCCGGCCCTACATGACACTCGCTGTCGTCTGTCTCTCTCTGGTCCCCAGCATGTGGCGCGGGGCAGGGGATGCCGGGATGCAGAAGCTGCCCGATACGCGCGCCCTCGCAGCAGACTGGATCAAGTCCAATGTCCCGGACGGCAGCACTCTGGGCATGACCTGGTTGCCTTACTGTCCGCACGTCGATCTGGCACAGACGCGCCGGGATATCCTCCAGCACTACGAATCGCAACCGGCGTGGCAGAACCGTCTGCGCCAGAGTTGGGCGCACACGCCTTCCTACCGTATTGTCAATCTCGAGGCCTGGCTGTCCCGGCCCGTTGTTCCGGAGGCCCTTCGCAGCCAGGTCGATCTCGACGATCCCGAGACACGCCGCGTGTTCTCACGCGGCTGGCGGAGCCGCGAGAGGCTGAAGACCGACGGCGTCGAGTTCCTCGTCCTGCCGGAAGCCGTCTACGAACGCTACATGGCCGATGGTGAACCACCCTCAGCACCTGCCGCCCGTTTCCGCTATCTCCTCAACCAGTCCTACTTCCAGGGCCTGCTCAATGACAGCCGCAGCGAAAAGCTCGTGAGCCTCCCACACGCGGGCCAACCGGCCCGTGGCAGTCAGATCGACATCTATCGGTTGCTCGGCCCTTAAGCGATAAGCGACATCACAGTCTGCACCGGCACCTGCGAATTGACCATGGCCGCCTGGCTCATCTGCGCCAGGATCTGGGTCCGTGCCAGGCTGGTGGATTCCAGCGCGTAGTTCGTGTCGCGGATCGTCGATTCCGACGCCGTCACACCCTCGATGGCGCGCTCGGTGAAGTTGAGGGTGAATTCGAGGCGGTTCATGATGGCGCCGACCTCGCCGCGCTGACTGGCGACGCGGTCGATGGCCTTGTCGAGCTTTGCCAGGGACTGTCGCGAGCCGTCTCTCGTATTCACCGAGATGCCGCTGAGATTGAGCACCGGCGCGCCGATGGTCATGTCCTTGATATCATATTCCAGCCGGTCGGCGGAGACGGCATCGCTGCCCAGCTGAAACTGACCGCCCGTACCATCGCTGACGACGAGGGTTGTACCGTCCAGGTCGCCATCCTGGTAGGTGCCGAGGGATCCCTTGACGTCGTTGCCGGCCAGGACCATCTCGACTCCGAGGCTGTCGAAGTTGACCACCACCGTAGTGCCGTCCGCCACCTGGTCGCCATCCAGGATGGACCCGAGTGACACCGTCTGCGTCACCGTACCGTTGCCGAGGGTGATCTCGTTGTCATTGCCAGTGTCGACAAAGGTGTACGTCCCGGAGTCCGTGCCGGAGACATTGACCCGACGCACGCCGGTGTCGCCGTTGGCGTCCAGGGCGGTGGACAGGACCTCGTCGACGTCGTTGCCGAAGCCGGACAGCAGACTCTGATCGTCGTACGAGGCCAGTTTGGCGATTCGGTCGATGTACTCCTTTAACTGATTGAACTCCGCGTCCATCGCCTCGCGATTGGTGTCGTTCAGCGTATCCGTGGTGCCCTGAGTCGCCAGTTCCCGCATGCGCAGCAGGATGGAGCTGATCTCATTCATCCCTCCTTCCGCGATGCGCAACAGATCCATGGCCTTCTCCGTGTTCCTGGTACCTTCCGTCAGGCCGCCCAGCTCGGCGCGCATACCCTCTGATACAGAGAGGTGAGCGCCGTCATCCTTGCCTCCGTTGACGCGCATACCGGAGGCGAGGCGTTGACTGTGCGCCCTGCCTGACCGATCCACGCGGCTGAAATCGGAGATCGCCCGGTCATATGCCGGGTTGCTGTTGATTCGTGCTGCATTCATACCTCATCAACCTCCTTGTTTCTGCTACCGGCCGTCCTCCATGAGCGGCCGTGCGATTCTGCCTCCTTGCCCCCCATACTACTTGCGAGCATTTACGGGGACTTGGTATCACGTTAGACTTATCGTCCCCTCACGGAGAAACTTCAGTTTTTTTGATGAATTCCAGGGAAACCGAAAAAAACCCACATAAGCGCTAAAGTTCCGGGCAAGTGGTTCCGATAGACGGAACAGGAGGCGAAGGCCCGATGAGTCCAGCCGGTCCAGGAGGGGATCTGGCAGGGCTCAGAATCGGGGTCGACACCCTTGATCAGCCGCACGACGCCTGCCCGGTGTTGGCGGGGGGATTCCCCGGGAAGGGGATCTTTCTTTGAGGAGCAAGGAGGCCGGCAGATAATGCCAATTCGAGTAAACAGCAATATCGCGGCGCTGAATACACAGCGGGCGATCTCACGCAACGTCACGGGGGCCAATCGGCAATTGGAGCGATTGTCCTCCGGTCTGCGGGTGAATCGTGCGATGGACGATGCCTCGGGCCTCGTCGTTTCTGAGGGGATGCGGAGCGAGGCGGCGAAGCTCAACCAGAATGTCCGCAACGCCCAGCAGGGCTCGGACCTGCTGCAGGTGGCGGAGGGATCGCTCCAGGAGGTCAACAATATCCTGGTGCGTATGCGTGAACTGTCCATCCAGTCATCGAACAGTACGATCAACGACAGGAACCGCGAATCCATCTCGGCCGAGTTCAGTCAGCTCGTGTCGGAGATCGACCGGATCGCCTCGGCGACGGCCTATAATAGTAGCAACCTGCTGTCGGGGTACGGTAATGCAGTCAGCAGCACCGGCTCCACGGCGATCACCGCCAGCGCCACAACCGGAGTACTCCGAGTCGGTATATCGGCGGTCAGCGCCGGTACCTTCACCTTCGTCGACGGCGCCGGTGATGGTCGCCTCACACTGGGCAACGGCCTGGTGACGCAGACGCTGAATACCGGGACCGCGCTTGATGGATCGGTGGTCGCCACCGGGACCAGCACGATCGTGAACTTCGATCGACTCGGTGTTCAGGTCACCCTCGCCGGCGCCAATGCCATCGGGGCGACGGGTGACTACACCGACGGCGACCTCGACGGTTCCACCATCGTCGTCGAGGGAACCACCGGTGGCATCTTCCAGGTGGGACCCACCGACACCTTCGTCAACCGCCTCGAGGTCGGGATCCCGGACCTGCGGGCCACCGGGACGTCCCTCAATCTGGGCAGCCTGTCGGTGGCTACGATCGAAACCGCGCGGGCCTCCATCAGTAGTATCGACCTGGCGATTGACACGGTATCGGCGGCACGAGGAAACCTCGGTGCCGTGCAGAACCGGCTGAGTTTCTCCATCGGATTCACCGAGGTGGAGATCGAGAATATCACTGCCTCCGACGCCACGATCCGCGACGCAGATGTGGCTCGTGAGGTGTCGGCGTTCACTCGATCCCAACTGCTGGTGCAGACGAGCAACGCCATGCTGGTGCAGGCAAATGTGACCTCCATCGGGGCTCTGTCTCTGCTCTAGGTAAATCCGGCCTCCGGTAGGCAAATCGGCCAGACCCCCACGGCGGGGAAGGGGCTGCCTCACGGAAGAGGTGGCCCCTTCTTCAATTTGACCCTCCCGAAGACCGCCTGTACGTTCGCCGGCCTTCCCGATGGCTGACTGACGCACGAATGCACATCGAAGAATTCGACTTCGATCTTCCCGACGACCTGGTCGCCCAGTATCCCGCCGAACGCCGTGACGCGTCCCGGTTGATGCTCCTCGATCGCCAGCGCGGCGACGTCGCGCACTCCGAGTTTTGTGCTGTCATCGAGCGGTTTCGGCCCGAGGATGTGCTCGTGCTCAACGAAACACGTGTGGTCCCGGCGCGACTGCATGGGCACAAGGAACGTACTGGCGGTCGTATCGAATTGCTCTTGCTGCGGCGGGAGATCGAAGAGGGAACATGGCTCGCCCTTGGCCGGCCCCTGCGTGGTCTGCGGACAGGTGATGTCATCCGGCTGGATCGTGGTTCGTGGCGGCTCGAAGTGGTGGAGAGGGTCGGGGATCGGGTGCGTCTGCGGCTCCCTGTCGACAGCATCGTCGACGCCTCTGATGATCCCACTGGTCTTGCGGGACTTCTGCCCATGGCCAGTGAAGCGGGAGAGCTCCCCCTGCCTCCGTACATCCGGCGCCCGCCGGAAGCGATCGACGCTGAGCGCTATCAGACCGTATTCGCCCGCGCCCCAGGATCGATCGCTGCACCGACGGCGGGTCTGCATTTTACCGAGGAACTCCTCGATGCTGTCCGGGCCCGGGGTGTGGCTGTCGAGCGGCTGGTACTGCACGTAGGTCCCGGGACGTTCGAGCCCGTGCGCAGCCAGGATCCACGAGAACACCAGTTGGAGGCCGAGTACTACCACGTGGGCGTGGACACCATACAGACGATCACCGAGAGGCGTCGCGCCGGAGGTCGGTGTATCGCCGTGGGCACGACGACGGTACGGACGCTGGAAACCTGCGCCGCCGAGGGGAGTCTGAGGGCGGGAGAGGGCTGGACGGACCTGCTGATCTGCCCGCCGCATACGTTTCACGCCGTCGACGCCATGGTGACGAACTTCCACCTGCCCCGTTCCAGCCTGCTGCTGCTGGTCAGCGCCCTTGCCGGTCAGGATCGGTTGCTGGCCGCCTACCGTGTCGCCGTGGCTGAGAGATATCGTTTCTACAGCTATGGCGATGCCATGTTCATACACTAAAGCCTATGCCCACAACCACCGTCATCATTCCAGCCGCAGGACGCGGCCGCCGCTTCGGCGAGGGAGTGCCCAAACAGTACCAGCTCCTGCACGGCCGGCCCGTGTTGTGGCATGCTCTGCAGCGGTTCCAGCAGTGTCCTGCTGTGGGCACCATCGTCGTGGCCATCCATCCTGATGACGCCGGAGATTTCCGTGCTGTCGCCGGGGACTTCGACAAGCTACAGCCCCCAGTGTCAGGCGGTGCTGAGCGAGCCGACTCGGTGCGCGCCGCCCTGGGGAGCCTGCCTTCGGCGGAAGCGGACGAACTCGTCCTCGTACATGACGCGGTTCGTCCCTGGGTGTCTGCCGAACTGGTAGAGGCGGTCATCCGTGCGGCGCGGAATCATGGCGCCGCAATCCCCGTGATGCCGGTGACGGAGACGGTGAAGGTCGTGGAAGAAGGTGTCGTACTCGAGTCACCGAGACGCAGCCGGCTGTTCAACGCCCAGACGCCCCAGGGCTTCCGGCGCGATCTTCTGGAACGGGCATTTGCCATGGCCGATGAATCGGCTGCCACTAAAATGGCCACTGACGAGGCTTCTCTCGTCGAGCTTTCTAGCGTCGCCGTCCACGTGATCCCCGGGGAGGCTGAGAACGTGAAGATCACCAACGCCATCGACCTGCCCTCCCACGACACCAGCGATCTGCGAGTCGGCCTGGGGTACGACGTACATGCCTTTGCCCGTGGCCGACCGCTGATTCTTGGGGGAGTTCGGATCGAGTCGGAACAGGGCCTGGCCGGGCACTCCGATGCCGACGTGCTCACACACGCGGTGATCGACGCCCTCCTCGGCGCGGCTCGCCTGGGTGACATCGGACGGCTGTTTCCGGATGATGATCCCGCCTACGAGGGCATCGACAGCCTGCTCCTGCTCGAGCGTGTCGGCCAGCGGCTGCGCGATGCGGGGAGCCGGACTGTCAACATCGATGCCGTCATCATGGCGCAGGCCCCGAAGCTGGCGCCTCACATCGAGGCGATGTGTGTTGCCCTGGCCACGGCGCTCGGCATGCCGGCCAGTCGAGTGTCGGTGAAGGCGACGACGACGGAGCGACTGGGCTTCGTCGGCAGACAGGAGGGGTTGGCGGCTCAGGCCACGGTCCTTCTGCGGGTGCCGGCAACGGCTGAAGATGCCTGATCTGGGTGGCTGGATTGAGGCGTCCGTCAGCCGCATCGGCGACTGGCCCCCAGCGCTCGCCTATGGCGCACTTGCCCTCAGCGCTTTCCTGGAGAACATCCTGCCACCTGTGCCAGGGGATCTGGTCGTCGTGCTCTCCGCCTATCTGGTCGGGCGTGGTGTGCTGGACTGGTTGCCGGTGTACGTATCCACCTGTGCTGGTGGAACTTGCGGGTTTCTCGTGATGTACTACCTGGGGCGCTCGCGGGGACGTGCCATCCTGCAGCGGCCGGGTGGATCCAGGGTGTTTTCACCCGAACGGCTGCAGCAGGCGGAGGGTTGGCTGGCACGCTATGGTGCCTGGATGGTGCTGGCCAACCGATTCCTGAGCGGGATTCGTTCCGTCATCGCCCTGGCTGCTGGTCTGGGGGGGATGGGCTGGCGACAGGTGGCCAGTCTCGGGTTCCTGAGTATGCTCCTGTGGAATGGCGTCCTGCTGTATGCCGGCATGCAGGTGGGACAGAACTGGGAAGTCGTGACGGAGTGGCTGGGGAGCTACAACCGCGTGATCGGCGCCATGCTGCTCGTGGTGGTGGGGCTCATTGGGATCCGCTGGTGGCGCCGGCGCGACAGGGAGGGATCCTCTGTTGACAGTCTCTCAGAGGGGACGTAGTTTTGCTGTTTCGTACCGCCCGCGTCCGAGATGATCAAACTAGGGCATAAGGGCCAATCAGATATGGGCTTTACGGCCGCAGCTGGGATAAGGCATTCGTGACGACCAAGAGCTACACCCCGAGAGCCGGTGACATCGAGCGGCGCTGGTTTGTGGTAGACGCCGACGGCAAGACTCTCGGCCGTCTCGCCTCGCAGATCGCCCACGTGCTGCGCGGCAAGCACAAACCGACCTACTCACCCCATATGGACCTGGGTGACCACATCGTCGTGATCAATGCCGAGAAGGTGCGCGTTACGGGGCGCAAGGCGGAGCAGAAGGTCTACCACCGCCACACCGGTTACCCCGGTGGCCTCCGTACGACGACGTACGAAGAGATGCTCAACAAGCACCCCGAGCGCATCATTCGCACCGCCGTCAAGGGCATGATGCCGAACAACATCCTCGGCCGGCAGATGTTCAAGAAGCTGCGTGTATACGCCGGCCCCGATCACGACCACGTAGCCCAGCAGCCCGAGGCCCTGAGCCTCTAGCCACCGATAACAGGACCCAACTACCAGACATGAGAGAACATGGCTGAAGAGCAGCGTTTCGAGGCCACAGGCCGCCGCAAGACCTCCGTCGCGCGCGTGCGCATCCGTCCCGGTTCCGGGCAGATCATCATCAATGGCCGCACAGTCGAGGACTATCTGCGCCGCGACGCACTCGAGATGATCATGGTTCAACCGTTGCAGCTGACCGAGACGCGCGACAAATTCGACATCCAGATCAGCAGCAATGGCGGCGGATTGCGGGGACAGGCAGGAGCCATGTCGCTGGGTATCGCCCGGGCTCTGGTCTCCTCTGATCCGACGCTACGCGCCACACTCAAGCGTGCCGGCTTCCTTACCCGCGATCCGCGGGAGAAGGAGCGCAAGAAGTACGGTCTCGCCGGGGCGCGCAAGCGCTTCCAGTTCTCGAAGCGATAGCAAACTGCGCTATCGCTTTTGCGAGAACGGTCAAACTGCGACCGTTCTCGTGATGCGAGATACAGTGTTACCAAGCGAGTCCGGCCCCGGTTGGGGCCGTACTCATGAATGAGCCGCTCTTTCGGGCGGTTCTAAACGCACGCCCTTCCGATGCATACGGGTGGTGCTGACGAGCAAGCTCGTTTGGGGCAAGCTTCGCTTGCCTTGGCTTGTGAAACGAGGCCCGTCGGTTCCGTGTGCAGATGACGGGGGGCGGAGGCCACAACCAATCTCAGGAGTAGAATAGCACATGTCCGTACCGATTCAGGATCTGCTCGAGGCCGGCACCCACTTCGGCCATCAGACGCGCCGCTGGAACCCGAAGATGAAGCCCTACATCTTCACCGAGCGGAACGGTATCCACATCATCGATCTCAACAAGACGGTCAGTCGTCTCGAGGCGGCGTCCGAAGCCGTGCGCAAGACGGCACAGTCCGGCAAGGCGGTACTCTTCGTCGGCACGAAGAAGCAGGCCGTCGATGTGATCCGCGCCGAGGCCGAACGCTGCGACATGTTCTTCGTCACCGAGCGCTGGCTCGGAGGGATGCTGACGAACTGGCAGACGATCAAACAGAACATCCGCCACCTGGATCATCTGGATCGTATCGCCCAGGATGGTACGTACGAGAAGCTGAAAAAGAAGGAAGTCCTGCTGCTCGAGAAGGAGCGGGTGCGCATGGTCAGGACCCTCGAAGGCATCCGCAAGATGAACGGTCTGCCGGGCCTGATCTACGTCGTTGACATCATGCACGAGCACGGTGCCATCTCCGAGGCGCGGAAGCTCGGCATTCCCGCCGTCGCCATCGTCGATACGAATTCCGACCCGGATCAGGTGGAGTTTGCCGTGCCCGGCAACGACGACGCCATCCGCTCCATCGAGGTGATTACCCATGCCATGGCAGACGCGGTGATCGAAGGTCGGGCGGCATCCGAGAAGGGCAAGGGGGCACGCACCGAAGAGGACGAAGAAACCACCGACGCCAAGTCGTCGACGGCTGCGGCCGCGGCGACTGCCTGAAGAAGAGAAGATAGAGATGGCAGAGATTACCGCCGCTGTCGTGCGCGAGTTGCGTGATCGCACCGGCATCGGCATGATGGAGTGTAAGAAAGCTCTGGTCGAGACCGAGGGCGACCTGGAGCAGGCGGTCGACCACCTGCGGAAGAAGGGCATGGCCGCCGTTGAGAAGCGCGCCGGTCGGGATGCCAACGAAGGTGTCGTCATGTCCTACATTCATCCGGGCAGCCGGTTGGGCGTGCTGGTCGAGGTCAACTGCGAGACCGACTTCGTGGCCAGGACAGACGACTTCCAGGATTTCGCCCGGGGTGTGGCCATGCACATCGCCGCCGAGGGACCGGTGGCCGTGTCGCGCGAGGATATCGACCCGGCCGTTGTGGAGAAGGAGAAGGAGATCTATCTCGAGCAGGCCAAGAACGAAGGCAAGCCGGAGCACATCGCCGAGAAGATCGTCACCGGGAGACTCGACAAGTACTTTCAGGAAGTCTGCCTCGTGGAGCAGTCCTTCGTCAAAGATCCGGATAAGACGATCCAGGATCTGCTCACAGAGTTGACGGCCAAGATCGGCGAGAAGATCTCGATTCAGCGTTTCTCCTGTTTCCGTCTTGGCGAATCCTGACAACGGAGATCGGCCCACATGGGGTCGGGAGGGTGACTCATGATCGATGAAATCCTCAGTGAGACCGAGCAGCACATGGCGACGGCGCTGCAGGCGATGCAACGCGATCTGGCCGGAATCCGCACGGGGCGGGCCACCACGTCCTTGCTCGACGGCGTCCGCGTCGACTACTACGGCACGGCCACGCCCCTGAATCAGCTCTCGACGGTGAGCGCCCCCGAGCCGCGCCTGCTGATGATCAAGCCGTACGAGGCCAGCATCATCGGCGAGATCGAGAAGACGATCCGGGCCGACGCCACCCTCGGACTGAATCCCAGCAACGACGGCCAGGTCATCCGCCTGCCGATTCCGGAGTTGACCGAAGAGCGGCGTATCGACCTGACGAAGGTCGCCCGGCACCGGGCCGAGGAGGGGCGGGTCGCGGTGCGGCACGCGCGGCGGGACAGTCTCGATCTCATCGACGAGGCCCAGAAGGGCGGCGAGGTCTCAGAGGATGAGTCCCGGGGGGCGCACGACCGCATTCAGATCATCACCGACGACTTCGTCAAACGCATCGACGAGATCATCAAGAGCAAGGAAGCGGAGATCCTGGAAGTGTAGGAAACTCCAGCGACGCGGTCGGCAACAGCAGATCGGTGGCAGTACAGAGGGCGGCTTCCAGGGTTCCGGAAGTCGCCTGCGTTCGTTTCTGGGCCGCGGTCAGCGCCTCAGTTGCGTCGACGCCGTCGCCGGGGTTTCGGCGTATCTTCGCGTTGCTGCAGCGTCTCGAGGAACCGATCCTCGAGCTGTTCGCGCTGGTCGATGATCGAGCCGTCGGATCCGACCTGTGGCGGCGCCGGTTGCTGAGGAATCTGCGTCGACAGCTCCTGATGCCGGTGTCGCAGGATCGCCAGCTGGTGCTGCTGCAGGTGGGCCAGGTCCTGCAGGTTCTGTAGATGGGCCTCGCGGTCGAGCAACGCCATGTGGATGCCATCGAGGACCGAGTCCGCGGCGCGTCGATCGGCAGCCAGTTCCTCAGGTTTCAACCTTGACAGCCGCTCACTGCGCGAGTCGACCTCTTCGCCGAGGAGGCGTCGGCGTCCCGCGAGCAGGCGCAGCTGCAGCCGGTTGCTACGGCGCTGGCGCTGGCGCCACGCGGCGACGCCGGCCACCAACCCGATGAGGGCGAAGGCTACGGGTAGAATCCAGAGTGTCAGGGGTTGTCTTTCTTGCGGGATCGTGTTGTCTGAGTGTAATTTAGCTTCTCTCCGGTAGAACCCGCAAACATTCGAATCGCAGGCACGGGAATGACGGAACCATCTGGCGACAATACGGTGCCCAAACTTCAGGCGGAGATCGCCCGCCTGAAGGATGAGAACAACAAACTTCGGGCCAGCAATCGACGCTGGATGCGTATCGCCGGGACCGATTCTCACACCGGACTTCCAAACAAAGTCTTCTTCACCACCGCCATGTTGCCGCAGGCGATCAGCACCGCCAATGCCGAAGGGCTGCCGTTGGGATGCGTGATGATGGCGCCGGACAATCTCGGCGAACACAATGCCAAGTATGGTCGCAAAGGCGGCGATCAGATCGTAGAAGGTGTCGCCAACTTCCTGTCTGACAACGTCGAGGAGGAGGAGAAACTCGTCCACCTCGATGGCGCCAACTTCATCCTCCTCGTGCCGAACGGCGACGTCACGCGGGTCAAGCGTCGGTCGCTGACCCTGCGGGCACGTGTCATGAACCGTCAGTTCGAATGTGGCAGTGATCAGATATCACTGACACTGAGCTTCGGCGTTGTCTCCAGAAAGCCGACACCGGAGGGTGCCAAGGTGGTCGTCAAGGAGCTGGTGGAGGATTTTCTGCGTCGGCTGGCGATCGCTCTCGATAAGGCCAAGGAGATGGGTCCGGATCGCACGTTCGAGGACCCGGAGACCGAATTCTGAAGGTAGCCGAAGAGGCTGACGCCGGGCGGGCGGACGCTGAACGGGCGTTGCGGTGATTGTACCACTCCTCCGAACGACTCGACCTCGACAGTGGGTGAAGAACGGCGTCGTCCTGGCGGCAGTCGTGTTTTCCCAACACCTGCTCGACCCGCCATATCTGGTGACGGCCCTGCTGGCGACCGTCGTCTTCGTACTGCTCAGTTCGGCCGTCTATCTGGTAAACGACCTGGCAGACGCCCAAGCCGACCGTCTGCACCCCGCCAAGAGCAGTCGCCCTATCGCCAGTGGCGATCTGTCACGTCCAGTGGCGCTCTTTGGTGCCATTGTGCTGTTCGCCGGTGGGCTGGTGGGCGCTGCTCTGTTGCATCCCGACTTCGCTGTCGTCTGTCTGATCTACGTGTCGATAAACCTGGCCTACACGCTGCGCTTGAAGCGCGTCGCCCTCGTCGACATTCTGATCGTCGCTTCAGGCTTCCTGCTCCGTGCTGTCGGTGGGGCTGTCGTCATCGCCGTGGACATCTCCACATGGTTCATTCTCTGCACCTTCACCCTGACACTGTTTCTCGCCGCCGCCAAGCGCCGCGGCGAACTCGTTCGTCTGGAGGCCGATGCGGCCCAACACAGGGAGTCGCTGGGCGCCTACGACGTGGTCTATCTCGACCAGGTCATGTCCGTTCTGGCCTCAGCCACTGTCGTCTGCTACGCCCTGTACGCCATGGGAGTGGGCGAAGGGGGCGTCACGGCCAGCCGGCAGATGCAGTGGACGATTCCCTTCGTGCTCTACGGCGTTCTCCGCTATCTCTATCTGGTACATCGAGGCGAGGAGGACGATCCCACCGTCTGGCTCTGGCGGGATCGCGCCCTGCAGTTGAATCTGTTGCTCTGGGGCCTGGTCAGTATGGGGCTGGTCTACGGGGCCCGATGACGGAGACGTTCGCCATCGCCCGCAGCGGCCTGGTCTCATAGGAGAAAGCGATGCCACCGGCTAGCATCACTCGTCGATGGATTCGAAGATGTACAGGCTTTGGTGGGGGCTGTCGAGAAGAGGCCTGAACCGTTGGGGGCACGAGCGCAGGATGGCCAGCCTGGCTCTCTCGGTGTCGTTGAGCTCGTCCGGTGACTCGGGATCTCCCGGAGCGACGAGGAAGTATCGGACGTTACACTTCTGCGCCACGGAGTGAAGATTGCCGATGGCAGATGACGATGGCCAGGCGACGGTCGGACGGCCGAAGTGTATGTGCCTCTCGAGAGGGTACGAAGCCATGATCATCGCGTCAGGAGCCGAATTCGCCCTGAACCAGTCCATCCCTCGGGAATAGTCGACGAATCCACGACCGGAGACGGAACGGGAGCTTCCCATTGGGTCTGCGATACGGTAGACGTTGTGGGCTACCGAAACCGGCAAAATGGCCACCATGGCTGCGATGGCGAGGCGCTCTGACGATCCCGACATGAGGGCGGCCAACCGCCTTGCACCGATGAACAGACCCAGGTAGAGGAATGGCAGCACCGGAACCAGGAATCGGAGTTGGATGCCCCAAGGTCCGCTCAGGAAGTTGAGCATGGCTCCGGCATACAAGAACAGGTAGACCCCGATCACACGGTAGCTACGCCGGCCCTGATCGGGGACAGACCACAGGCCCAGAGTGATAACGCTGAGCAGGCAGAAGCCGAGAAGCGACGTGGCAACGACGTAGACGCCTTCGAGTCCACGAGATGCAGCCATGGCCTGCAAGCGATCGCCGAAGGCAGGAACGAGGGCTGCAGGCAGCTGCTTCAGGTACGCCGTGAAGTGATGTGCGGCTGAGAAGACCCGAGCGACAGCGTCATCGCCGTGCTCGAACACCTGGACATGGTAGCCCTGGGAGATCAGGTCGCCTCCCGTTGCCCAGATCTGTGGCGCCAGCGCCAACGCCACTGCAGGGGCGAGCACGCAGAATCGACGCCAGTCTCGTCTCAGCAAGAGGTCCGCAAGCACCGCGCTGATCAGAGACAGGCCGACGGTCCGTACACTGGCGCTCAATCCCAGTAGCGCAGCGACGGCAAATGTATGCAATGAGATTGCCGGTCGGCTACGCCATGTCACATACGCGAGCGTCGCCGCCAGCGAACAGGAAGCATAGACGGCCTCGCTGAGGACTCGATTCGAGTAGGCGATCGTCCAGGGGTTGAGGAGTGCAAGGCTCACGAGCACCAGGCGCCCCGTTGGCGATACCAGCGGTTGGAGAAGCTTGAAAAGCAGGATCGCCGTAACGAGCGTCGCTGCGACCGACAGGAGCTTGAGTGCTGAGGTGGACGTCGGCGCTACCCAGGCGACGGCGCTAAGTACGAGTGGATAGCCAAGGGGGAACAACTGACGAAGATGATAGGAGGTACAGTCGCCCAGATGGATGGCTGGACCACGCCCCTCGGAGAGCGAGCGGGCCAACTCCGTGTAGACCGCGTCATCGGTGATGGAGCCCACGACATACTCGTCGAAACGGAGGGCGATCACGCCGAGGCCGAAGGCCAGCGACGCGAACCAGAGCCACCGGTTGGCCGGGCAAGTCAGAGGCGCTACTGGCTCGTCCCTTGCTGTCGTCATTACCCTCAGTTGCTTTCTTTGCTGAACCGCGCTCCGCAAACCCTTGTAGTCGTGAGCTGCTTTCGACGCCCACGGGGATGAGATAAGAATGGCCTCAGGCGGTATCGGCGATCCGTCTTCGATGCAGTCTCACAACAGGAGCTACGCCGCCGCCTTGACGGAGACGTTCACGCTTCACCGGATCTTGGTTTCGTGTGCGGTCAACGGGGTCATCCTGCTTTGGTTGGCCCTCGATCCTCAAAGTGCATTGACGATCGAACAGTCTGACATAGCCGACCTCGGAAATCCGCAGCCCTTTTTGCAGTCGACGGAGATCGCAGCAGATCTGGCTGTTCCGTTGCTGATAGAGTCTCACAAGCGGCCAGACAATCCGCATCAGTACGAACGCCTTGAGCAGTTCTCCGAGGATACAGACTACGATCATCTTGACGCCGTATTCTGGGACCTCGCTGCCATGGTTTCTGACATTCGACCCACCGTGGCAACGCTGTTGCTGCGAAACTACGTCATGTACTTGATGGCAGTCTGGCTGTTCAGCGTACTGTTGTCGGTCTACCACGGCAACTGGCTGCTCCATCCCACGATCTTCGCAACCAGCGCAAGCCTGCTCTTCTCGTACAGAACGCAGACGCTGTTCACCATGGACTACCCCATCCAGGGGATGGTGACCGTCGCGCCTTTGCTCGCCGGCATCTTCTGTATCATGCTGTGTCAGGTCTTCAGACACAGACCCCAGAGCATGCGGTACTGGCTCGGTGCGTTCCTCCTGCTCGCGTTCTTCCTCCGCTACATCTCGGTGATCCACAGCGCCAACCGCTCCGTCATACTGATCGTGATTGGCATCTGCGCACCGCTGTTCTTCCTACGATTCGCAAGACCAGCCAAGACCCTGGTCCAAATCCTGGTGGTCTCACTTCTCGGTGTTGCTGGCTTTGACCTGTTCGTTGAAGGACTCCGGGGATACCGAGACCGCCAAATGGGGTTTGAGCACGTGCGGCCCCAATATGACAACCACGCGACGTTCTCGATGGTGTATCTGGGCATAGGGGTCTTCGAGAACTCCCTTGGCATCGACGACACAGACAAGTTTGTCTGGAACAGAGACCTGATCGAAGCGAAGGCGAGGGAGCTCGAGGTGGCCATCTCGGAGGCAGACCGTGCCATTATCGGCGGCGCACCGAAGGCGGATCATCTCTTCTTCCGCATGTGGATGAAGTATGTATCCCTCTATCCGTGGGAGTATCTCAAGAACAAGGTGAAGGCGAATGCATGGATCATCGCCCGCATGGCTTTGAGGGACATCTACCCCTTGCTCTCACCTGGCGAGCAGTCTGTCTGGTGCGTTGTGGCCACGCTATCCTGGGTGGGGTTTGGGGCGTTTTTTGGAGTGTATCTGAGACTCAAGCCACCACTGGAATCCCTAGTGATCTTCGTTGCCGGCTTCATTGCCCTGTCGTTGATGGGGATTCTGTGGCATCCCGTTCGGGGGGCCTTTGCTGCCATGCCGGCCGCACTAGGGGCGATCTCCGCGTTTGCCCTCGTGTGCCACCGAGTGCTTCAGGTGCCGAACCCGAAGTCCCTATTCCGGAGCACACTCGTGCGCTGGAGATCGAGGGGGTCTACCGTCACAGCTGAAACGGATGAGTGAGTCGGATCAGGGCAAGTTGGCCGGCTTGATAGCGCTGGCCAGGATCAAGGCTCCCGTCCCCCTCAGCCATCGGCGCTCCCACTGGTGTAGCCTTACTCCGAGACGCCAGGAAAGCGCCGTGGCAAAGGGCGCCAGGGTGAAGAACGACGAGACTTGGGTCACGCCGAAGCCGGCCTCTTCGATGACCCGCCGCGCCGTCATCGGATTGAATCGGCTGATGTGCTGCTCTTCGTAGCTGATCCCGCCCAGGCGGTTCACCACCACCTCGAGCAGGGGCCACAGGCTGCGGTAGTTGGGGGTCGTCAGGATCAACGTGCCACCGGGTCTCAATAGACGGAACGCTTCTGCCAGGGAGGCTCGGACCTCGGGCTCCGGCAGGTGCTCCAGGATCTCTACCAGCGTGACGACATCCACACTCTCATCGGCAAACGGCAGGTGCGGCAGCCGGGAGACGCAGAAGCGTGTCGCCGAATCGCCGTACTCCTTGGCCGCGTAGTCGATCTGCCCCAGAGCGACGTCCGTCCCGAATCTCTGCAGACCGGTCTGGTGTGCGATAGACATGAGAGAGCCCGGCCCACACGCCACGTCGAGCAGGCTCCTGGCCCCCGCAGGAACCATCTCCGAAACGCATTGGAACTTGTAGCGGTGCCAGAAGCGGCGGACCTGAGAGCCTTCCCGGTACACGCGATCATAGAAGCCAGCGGGAATTGCCGAATACTGGTACGCTTCGTGCCCTTTGCTCATGCGCTCTGTTGAGGTCAGTACTCGCTGCGCAGTGGCGTCTACGTCTGCAGATGCCAAAAGAGAAGCCCCGCATGGACGAGAGTCCAGCGGGGTGGCTTGTAACTGGTGGAGCAGATCGGGATCGAACCGACGACCTCAGGCTTGCAAAGCCCGCGCTCTCCCAACTGAGCTACTGCCCCAACAACATTACCGCGCTCAGCTAGTCGCCGTCTCGTCCTCGTCGTCGGCGCCGCCTTCTTCGAA
>PVBE010393489.1_pt1 | contig 30359 bp, 22 predicted proteins | sample 1631181 | NCBI WGS metagenome assembly PVBE01 (sample SAMN08397723, study PRJNA350692) | Marine metagenome, whole genome shotgun sequencing project. | isolation source: water | place: Pacific Ocean | collected 2012-04
CGCACGCCGCGTCCCCGCTCGCGCACGCCTTGTGCAGAGGCGTCTCCCCGTCCGCGTCCACCGCCCGCGCGCTCGCTCCCGCACCGAGTAATACGCGCACCACCCCCGCGTCCCCGCCCGCGCACGCCTTGTGCAGAGGCGTCGCGTCGCCCGCCCTCGTCCTCGCGTCCGCCTCGGCGCCGAGCGCCAAACACGTCTCCACGCACTCCACGCTCCCACTCCTCGCCGCGTGATGCATCACTCCGTACCCGCGCGCGTCGCGCGCGCGCACCGCATCCTCCGCCCCCCCTTTCGATCGCTCCAGCGCCCGTCGCATCCCCTCGACGTCCCCGCACGCCGCCCGTCGATGCGCCGACCGATCGAACGCGCACTCATCCAACGTTTGCGTCGTCGACGACACCGGTCCGCGCCCGCACCCACACCGCGCACCACCGAGACCGATCGCACACGCGCGTCCGCACGTTCGCGCCGTCCATCGTCCGCGGTCGTCGTCACCGCTCGCGTCCATCGCGTCGGCGGGTGCCGGTCGGTCGATTCGATTCGATTCGAGTCCTCGACCGTCGATCACCGTGTGTCCGGTCCGCCACTCATTTTTTTAGGTGTGTGTGTTCGTATACGGGGGAGTTCGAACGCATACACGCACCGTGTACGTGCACCACCGCACGTTTTGTTTTTGTTTTTGGCACCATACCATCGTAGAATGCGCGGCGTTCGCCCGTCTGGGATATGTACCCCCCCCCGCGACGTGAGAGGGTTCGCGCCCCGACGGACGGTGGACGGTGGACGGGGTCGACGTTCGTCGACGCGCGTCGACGCCCGCGGCGGTCGCGACGACGACGATGGCGGGGACGGCGATGACGACGCTTCGCGCGTTCGTCGACGCGAGGCGCGGGACGCGAGGGAGGGCGAGAGGTTGGCGAGGGTCGTCGTGCGGGCGCGCGAACGGGTCGCTGGGGACGCGCGCGGGGACGACGCGGGCGACGCGTCCGGGGAGCGGACGAGGGGACGTGCGCGCGAGCGCGAGCGATAGGGACGCCGTGGACGCGAGAGAGATGGTGGCGGCGGCGGGAGAGGCCATGGCGAGCGATGAGGCGGAGATCGAGGCGGTGGTGCGCGCGACGACGGAGAGGAGCGAACGCGGGGGCGAGGGAGGGGTCGAGGTCGGACGCGCGGCGAGGTACATGCGAGAGTTGATCAAGAAACAGGTGAATTCGAATCATCTCGCGCGAGCCGGCTCGATCACGGATTCGTCCGTGTTGAGAAGAAAGGGGAGGTTAAAGGAACAAGACGCGCTCATCGAGTTCATCGTCGATTTGCACAAGACGCACACGACGGAGGAAGTTTTCACCAAGTGCGAGGCGTGGATCGATGAGGTGTTGGAATTACCGAAGGAGAAACGAAGGTTTAGTAAGTTGTCGCGAATGGTACCGGCGGTCGGGTTTTTCTTTCATCGATTGCCGCTGGTCAAGGCGCTTCGAGAGTACGACGAATTTTCATCCCTCTCCAAGCGTCGATACGTGTTGCCGAATTTCGCCGAAGTGAGGCACATTTTAAACATCGCCCAGGTGCACGCGTCGAGTAAAGACGTGAGATTGGTGACGTTCGACGCGGATGGGACGTTGTACGCGGACGGCATGCACTTTGAGGACGATAATAACATGATCGATAAGATTATTCAACTCATGGAACTCGGCATACACGTCGCCATCGTCACCGCGGCGGGATATCCAGGAGAACCCTCCAAGTTTGAGGGTCGACTGAAGGGTTTGGTGGATGCGTTCGAGGCGCAAGCGCTTCCGAAAGAAGTTCGTCAAAAGTTTCACGTCATGGGTGGTGAATGCAACTACCTCTTGCGTGTGAATGACGACTATCGTCTCGAATTCGTCCCCTCCGAGGAGTGGCACACCGAGCACATGTACGACTGGAGAGATAACGAAGACGTGCGTGTATTCCTGAATCGCGCGGAGAACTTTCTCATCTCGTACGCAAAGCACCTCAGCGTTGAGGTGGATGTGTTACGCAAGGAATACGCAGTCGGAGTCATACCCAAGGGCGACACAATTTATGAAAACTTGGAGGAGATGGCGCTCGCGTGCCAAGCTGAGCTGAGCGACGCGAAGATTCCCTTCTGCGCTTTTAACGGTGGGAACGACGTCTTCGTCGACGTCGGTAATAAACACATCGGTCTGCAAGCGCTCATGAAGCACTTGGACGTTGCTGGATCTCAAACCTTGCACGTGGGCGATCGTTTTACCCTTACGGGTAACGACGCGAAGGTGCGGGAAGCCGCGTCCATTTTATGGGTGGCGAGCCCAGACGAGACGACCTTCTTCATGCGTTTGCTCTATCGCGACATTCTCAACGCTCGAGTTCTTTAAATTTTGGCATTATTTCTGAATACAAAACGCAAGGCTGTATACTAATGAACTACTCAATATCGGCTCGCCTCCATGGCCATTTTTGCCGTCTCGATTTCGCTCGTCAATCGTCCGAGACGTCGCTCGAGCGCCACGAGCTCACTATTGAGGAGTTTCGATCGTTTCTGCCAGTACGCGACTTCATCCACCGCGCGCATGGGATACCAACCGAACAGTCGCGACAATAAACCACCAAACGCCCATTGCGTCAACATGGAAAGCAACGCGTGTGCCAACAAAAAGCCGACGAAAAACAGCCCAACTTTCGCCGCTCGCGAACACAGAAAACACAATTTTTGCCACTTATCCATTTGCCTCATCTCGCTCACCGTCTCAGTTTTAGAGGTTTCCACAAAACTCTTGAGCGGCGCGAGCATATTTCGTACAATATCTCGAGAAGACTCAGGAATTTTCAACTTGTTGACGTCGACAATCTCCAGAGGAACAGCATCCTCCACTTTCTTCTTTGGATTGATGTAGTTCGTGATGATCTTGACCATTTTTGCTATGATTTCTTTGCTTTCATCCGTCACACTGTTCACGATCAATCCTTTCATCATCGTAGACTTTGTGAAGATGACCTCTGTTCCAACAAAGAGAGAACACTTTCGCTTACCGATGGAACGAAGAATCCACCGCGCCTCGACACGGAAATAATCGCCATACGGTATATCTGTTTGCACTTGCGAGGTGCTGAAGACGAGAGTATCATCCTCGTATACAGAATAATATTGCGTTTGGTGGCAGTGTGTTGATTTCGGACCAAACTTTTGCTTGACTGGCACCGTAAACATCATTTCTCTCGCGCAACCTCCTCGCGTCTTACTACGGATCCAATCGGTGATGGAACAGCCGGTTTGCTCTAATGCAGAAGATATTTTTGGCTGTAGGATGTTGCGCGACTTATTCGACCAAGCTGCTGAAAAGAACTCTTCTATTGAGCAGTTGATTTGACCCTCGTACGTTTTGATCAACGTGGATGGAAGCGACGGCATTTTTCCTGGAACTCGCGCCGTCGGCGCATTTCCAAAGTCACCAATCTCATCCTCGAATTCATCATCGTCATTTTCTTCCTCTATCGCATCGGAGGTCTCGCTCTTTGCCGATGCATTGTCAATCGTCGATTGCGGGGAAGGCGTGACGACCTTTTCATTTTCGTCGGCGACCGCGTCGTCATGAGATCGCAACACCGAGTTGGACGCGAATAATTTTCCGTAATGCGACACCTGGGCCCATTGGTTACACAGAAATCTGAAAGACCTCTCGGGAAAGATGAAGGATGTGAAGAAATCTGTCCGTCCCCGGTACGTGATCTCGATGGCGTTGTGAAACACCCTCGCCGTCTTGGCTCTGTTGATGAGAGTGATTTCACTAAACGGAATGGTTCGCGTCTTCGTGTACCCGAACACGTTGCTGTAGAAGCACACGTAATTTTCGAATACGTACATCTTTCCCTGCAATAAAATCTTATGATGCAGCGCGCACATGTAATCCACCTCCAACTTTTCATCCTCTGGAACGTCGAAGAGATTTCGCAGGCGCCTTTGCGCCGCTTCTCGCCTCGTCACGAGCGTCTTCGTCGTCTCCACCGGCTCGTCCGTCCGCCCATCGATCACTCCGTTTATCGGACTTTCTACCGCTCGAGATCCCGTCTGTTTCGTCGTCGGCTTGCCCGCCGACCTCGACGCCGGCGCCTCGGCGCTCGACGACAGGACGCCTTCGTCCCACCACGGCTCTTCCTCGCCCTCCATCTCTTTCCTCTCTCCCGGCGTCCGCGCGCTCTGCGCTCGTCGAAGGAGCATCACCATGGAATCGTCTTCATCGCCCTCGTCGTTATCGTCCATCACCGCGCGCATCGACGAAGACGCGGCGTCGTCGTCGTCGTCATCATCCGTCTGAGATGCGTAATTCGCACTCAACGGCATGTCGACCGAGTCGTCGCGCTCGACGTCGCGCGCGACGCGTCTTCGTCGCGTTGACGCGTGAGATCGATCGCGCGAGCGAGTTCGCGTTCGTCTCGGCGCTCGCGCTCGCGCGAGAGGATGGACGCCGAACGCGCGCGCGCTGCACTGGCGACGGCAGTGCGCGACGATGACGCCGATGACGCTCGCGCGCGCGTCGGAGACGACGCGGACGACGACGAATCGAGCCAGAGAAACGTCCGCGCGATCGCGCGCGCGGCGTGCGGTGCCGAGGGCGAGGACGCGACGCGGCGAAAGAGGGGATGAAGGCGACGCCGAGGCGCGGGACGAGAGGGAAGAGGGCGACGAACCGGTGAAGATGGCGCGCGTGAGTCGCGAGCGGGTGTTGGAATCGTGCGCGAAGACGTCGATGGGAATGCTCGTCGTCGGTTTGGGGGCGAGAGCGGCGAGCGGCGCGGTGCCGATGGCGGCGACGGGAGGGAACTGGAACGAGACGCTGCCGCTGTTGGGGAACGGTGACGCGAACGAGGTCGCGCTGGGCGCTTTGGCCGCCGCGACGGCGGTAACGCTCGGGAGAATCGCGCTGTTACAGGTGTGGGAAGAATTCGCGGTGAGCACGGATCGTTCGAACGCGCAGGTGCTAGGGGCGTTGGAGGGAGCGGGCGACGTGGCGCAGGTCGCCGTGCTTCCGGCGCTCGGGGAGGAAGTTTTGTTTCGAGGCGCTTTGCTTCCGGCGATCGGTGGGATTCCAGGGGTGGCCGTGTCGTCGGTCGTTTTCGGTGCGCTGCACGTAGGTGGCGGGAGGAGCGCAGCGTTCGGGATTTGGGCGACTGCTGTCGGGGCGTGTTACGGCGCGTGCGCGCTGCACACTGGAAGCGTCGTCGCGCCCGCCGCGGCGCACGCGCTCGCAAACATCGCATCTGCCGCGTATTGGAACGCGACGCGAGCTGAGAAGAAAGCTCTCTTGGTGGAGGAGAAAGCGGAAGAAGATTAAGACTAGACGATGGTAGGTGTTCAATAAAAAAGAGTTGCATTTTTTCAATCGGCGTGCGGTCTCGCTGGACCGCCGTTTTGTTGATACATTTGCCTCGTCTCTCGCAGCACGTGCCGCACGATGAACATATCAGCGACGAATATGGCGAACATACCCGCCGTCACCGGTACGCACAGCGTCAGAAAGAGGATGGAGACGTTACTCAACTTCAAAGTGTCGTGGAGGTACTCGTACGCTCTCCTCCCTAACATCGGCACCGCGTACAGTGACCGTAACAGTTTCGAAAACCAAACGGCGTGAAAGAAAGCTCGCGAACGCACTTTTCTGTAATCTTTCCTCGCGAAACTCACGATAGCCTCCACGCTCCGATCCCCGCTCTCGTATTCGTACATTTTTCCATTCTTGAACAACACAATCATCGGATACGCTTTGACTCCTATGCGTTTCAGGAGTATTCTATTCTTCGGTCCCTCCACGCTCCCGACGTGAAGCTCTCCCTCGAGCTCTCTCGCCACCTCTTCCCACGTCGGCGCGAGCGCGACGCAGTGTTTACACCACGACGCGTACACCTTGACGAGCACAGGCGCGCCTCGTCCCACCGTCTCGTCGAAATTCGTCTCGCTCAGTTCCATCACCTCCCCGTCCGGTCCTCGTCGATCGAACGCCGCCACCGCGCTCCCTCCCTCCCCTCTCGCCGCGCCGCACATCACCGCCAGCGCGCACGCGACGACCGCGACGACCGCGGTCCGTCGTCCTCCCGCCCATCCTCGCCTCGCGCCTCGCGACGTCGACGCCATCATCGCGCGCCGCCGCGCCACCATCGTCCGACGCGGTGCGACGCGACGCGATCGATACCACCACCCTCGCGCGCGCGCGCGCGTCGTCGTCCGCGTCGACGCGTCGCAATCACACGCCCCGGTCGGTCCAACCGGTCGGTCGCGCGCGCGTTTCTGGACGACCACCGACTATCACTATCTGAAATGATAGAATACGACCCATTCGTCCGGATAGCGAATGGCTAACGGATAAAAACCGTATATTGACAATTCGTGACGGATCAATTTTTCCCGCCGAAATCGCCCCGTCGGATGCGACGACAATTCGATCCTCACAGATTGTCGGCTCGGCACCGCGCGCGTCGGACGAGCGTCGCGCGAGGGGCGACGCGAGGGGCGACGCGCGTACACGTCGACGCGCGCGCGAAAAATCGGTGAACACGTCGCCGACGAACGAGACGCGGGCGACGACGGGCGACGACGAGGAAGCGGTCGCGCGCGCGATGTTGGCGAAACCGACGAATGCGCCCGCGCCCGACGTCGCCGTTCACGAGCAGAGGGAATCCACGGGGGCGCAACGCGCGGAGAGGAAAAAAGGTACGGGATGACGCGCGTTTTTGTCGCGGACGCGTCGACGCGACGCGCGACTCGACGCGACGCGCGAGGAGGACGACCGCGCGTCCACCGCGCTGACGCGAGCGAGATATCATTCGCCCGCGCGGTTGGTGCGCGACCGGCGCGTGGATTGCGAGACGTTGACTTTATTTTGATCGTGGTGTTGAGTATTACAATACGGGTATGGGCACGTTTCACTTTTTATGCAACGTGGATCTCGGCCTATCCGTCCACCGCGGTGAAAAAGATCGGCGATATCGGAGATATTTATCGATCGAGTCGTCTATCCATCCGTCATCCGACTCGAGCCTGGGGAGAGGAGGGGAGAGAGGGAAGAGCGCGCGAGCGAACGAACGACTGACGCGTGCGTGTTTTTGTCTCGACGTAGGCGTCGCGTGGACGGAGGAGGAACATAAAAACTTTTTGATCGGGTTGCAAAAACTCGGGAAAGGGGACTGGCGCGGCATCTCGAGACACTTCGTCACGACGAGGACGCCGACGCAGGTTGCGTCGCACGCGCAAAAGTACTTCATCAGGCAAACGAACGTGAGCAAACGGAAGAGACGGTCGAGTTTGTTTGATATCGTCGCCGCTCCGACGGAGGATGGTGAACCGGGGTCGATGGTGGTACACAGAGCCACGACGAATGGGTCGCACAAGTCAAACGGGGCGACTAAAGCGAACGGCGTGCACAAGTCAAACGGCGGAGTCCACAAGAACCATCATCATCACACTCACCACAACGGGCACGGGAATGGGCACGCCAACGTGCATCACGGAAATGGACATCGCGAGGCCGACAGGACGACGCAATATTACCACAAAGCGGCGAATGGAAGCGCGTTGACCGCGTCTCTGTCCAATTTAGCCGATATGGCGTCTCGCGAGGCGCACTATGTCGCCACCATTCCACATTATCACCCTCAAATGAACGCGTGGATGCATCAAAACGTGGGCCAAAACGGCGTCAAGCAAGAGGGCGAAGCTGAAGTCAACGTTGACGGCGCGGACCACGCCGCGATGCCACCCATGGTTGGTGTCATGGGTATGCCGTACGGGGTTCCTCCCTCGATGCAAGCGCACATGTTCGAGGCGTACAACCAAGCCATGGCGCAATATATGGCGCAGTTACAAGCGATGTCGGCGCAGCAAGGTGAGGGTATGAGTCGAGTGAATCAAATCAACCAGATGAATCAGATGAATCAAATGGCTTGGATGGCTCAGCAAAACATGGCGTACCAAGTGGCGGCGCAAAACTACGCCGCGGCTACCAAACCGGAAGCGACGAATGGGCAAAACGCCAACTTTTGCCGACCAACCGCGATATACGCCGCGAAACTGGCACAAGAAGGTGAACAGCCTCGAAAACCGGCGAGCGGCGGAGCTTAAAAAGGCGAGTCACCGAAACCAAGAACCAAGATCCATGTACCAACAGGCACGCGCGCTGTACAACCCTTAAAGTCATGCTCACCTTCCCTTGTACGATCACGCACTCTCGCGTGAATCACGAATTGTTGTATCTTACTCGCAACATCGGAAGACATCGGACGCAGTTTATTAGGCGTACCATCTCTAGAATTAGTATCACAATGTAAGGCATGAGAGCATCCAGCAGCAAGCGACGTCAATCCCGAGAGAAATCCGAGAACGAGAAGAAAACCTCATCTTCACTCTTCGACGCGACGACATGAATAGCCTCGTGAGAAGAAAAATTCAAGACAAAGAAGCCGCGTTGCTGCTGCGCGAATTCAAGTGCCTCGAGCGACAGAGCGCGGATGGTTTCTTGCTCAAAAATTTGTCACACGTGGATGAGGACATATCGAGGTGGAGGTTTCAGCTCGACTCTTCATGTTTCGACACGTCGTGTCCCGGTGGTAAAACTCTCGTGAAAGATCTCGCGAGGCTAAAGGCGAGCCACGGCATGGATCACATTCTTCTCGAGTTTTCTTTCCCGCACGGTGAGTTTCCGAGTTTTCCTCCGCTGTGCCGCGTCGTAGCACCACGATGCGTCTGGTACACGGGGCATGTGACGGCGGGCGGGTGCATGTGTCTTCCCACTCTCGTCAACACGGGACACGGGACCGAGAATGGCTGGAACGCTTCGATCTCGCTGGCCACTATCGTTGAGCTCGTCAAGTGGGCGATGATTCGCTGTGACACGGTGCTCATCGAGACTGTGAACGGTAAGCAAATCGCCGGACCTCTGCGAGTTGATCTAGATGGAGCTTATTCGTACGACGTGCTGAGCGAATACTCAGAGTACGCCGCTTTAGCCGCATTCGATCGCGCCGTCGCACACCATCGAGTCCACGGATGGTAGCGCCTACGACTTTGGGACATTGACCATCCTGGACGACCACTCGTCGTTGATTATTTGAGAAATACTTTGCACCCGTTGACAAATTTCGTCCGCGTGATTCGGATCGAGATACTTTCCAAACTTGCCCGCGAATTTATCGGGATGCCAACGCAGAGACGCTCGCTTGTACGCTCTTCTGTACGCGGTTGATGACTCCTCGTGTTTGGATTCCTTTTTCTCATCGCGTTTCGTCCATCTTTCCAATGCAGCCATCTGCGTGAGCATGACACTCTCGTCTGGTGGCCATGGAATATCACGCATTTGAATGACGAGGTGCTGTGAAGACTCATCGAAACGTATTTTCTTGATGCGTTCATCGAGATTTGACCACGAGGATTCGTACAGCGACCACGCGTTCATCAAAGCATAAGCCTCGGCGTCACCGCTGATTTGAGCATCTAAAGCTTCAGTCATGGCCTCGGCCGCGCGTTCAGCCGCACGCTCGGCGTCTACTTGACTTTTACTGTACGCATTTTCAATCGTATCCATCTCCGTCAGCCTGCGCCTGATTTCCTCCATCTCCGCCTCCATCTCCGCTCGCCTCGCGCGTCCCTCTTGCACCTCTCGCACCCGCCGCATTTGTTCCTCAACCTCAAGTCTCGCCCGATGACCGCGAGCGAGCCGCCGTCGAAAGATCTCGCGCTCATTCGCCGCGAATTCAGCCGCGTTCTTCTCCTCGTCCTCGTCCTCGTCCGTCGACTCCGTCTCCCCTCGCCGCAGACGTCGTCTCCAAAGCGGATTGTAGTGCCCCATCCCCGTCCGTCCTCGCGCGCGTCTCACCGCCGATCGTCGCGCGCGCCCCTTCGAACGCTCGCGTCGATTTTTTACGCGCGCGTCTCACCGACCGCGTATCTCCGCGCCCCCCTCGCGCGTTCGAACCGCGTGCGTTTCGAGCGTGGGCGAGAGTAACGCTCGGCGTCTCCAAAGACGCGCGCGCGACGAAATCGACGCGAAGCGCACGACCGCGCCGATGGACGGATCGTACGCGGTGCGTCCGCGCGTGCGGGCGAAGGGAAACGATGTCTCGACACCGGTGCCGTACCCGCCGGGGTACGACCCGCGCGCGCGCGGCGGTGAGGCGACGCGCGCGCGAGACGCCGATCGAACGAAGAGCTCGACGGGGACGACCACCACCGCCACGACGATGGACGAGAGCGCGATGGAGCGCGAGCGGAGCAAACTCAGGGAACAACGCGCGTTCGCCTTCGCGAAATCATCCGTGAGTTCGATCGCGATGATGGTCTTCATGATGTGGATGAGCGGCAACTCGGTGCAAGTGTTTAGCATCATGGCCGTCTTCGGCGGCGTGGCGCAGACGACCAAGGCGATATTACACTCCAGGGCGACGTTCGAGAGGTTCGTGGACGGCGATAAGAACGTGAGCGTGGCGGTGCCGAGATTGATGTTTTGCGGGATACAGTTGATCGGACTATATCTGGCGCTGAATAAACTGAACAATATGGGACTCTTGCCGACGCACGCGTCCGACTGGGTGAGCGGGATGAAACCCCCGCGGCAGCTCGAGCGCGCGTACGGCGGCGTGGAGTTGTGATCGATTGCGCGCGTGATTCGCATCGAGTCGATGGGCGCGTCCTTTCGACGGTAGTCGTAGCTTTTAAATCCAAATTCGAGTAGTCTCGTCGCTCTCCGTCGGCGTTCAAATCACGAAAACACACCGTCATCTCGACATTCACCGTCGCGCGTCGAGACGACGCGCGCGCACCGTGACAGCACGACGAGAGTGAAGGGGGTGAGAGATGTCATCTCTGATCACGTCCAGACTGGCGCAAGAGCGCAAGGACTGGCGCAAAGACCACCCGCACGGTTTCATCGCGAAGCCATCGACGACTCGGGACGCCAAAGGTGACGTGACGACGAATCTGCGGGTGTGGGACTGTAAGATCCCGGGGAAGCCCGACACGCCCTGGGCTGGAGGGTTGTATCCGCTCAGGTTGGAGTTTGGACACGATTACCCGGCGAAACCTCCGCGGGTGGCGTTTCCGACTGGATTCTTTCATCCAAACGTGTATCCAACCGGCAAGGTGTGCTTGAGCATTCTGAACGAAGAGAAGGGGTGGAAACCGTCCGTCTCCATCAAGCAAATTTTGGTTGGAGTGCAGGAGTTGCTGGATTCGCCGAACATGTGCGATCCAGCGCAGGCAGAGGCGTACGATCAGTTGCGACGATCGAAAGCGAAGTATGTCAAGCGCGTCAAGGAACAGGCGAAGAGATACGGTAGTCATTCCGGTGGAGCTGGCGATGAAATAATCGTTCTGTGAGGGAATTCATTCATGCTCTTAGTTTGTAACAATCAAAGTTTAGTGGTAGCATACATTCTTCGACTCGAATGAAGTAATCATCGTGCGCTTTGTCAGACAATGGTTTGGTTTAGCGTTTCATCGTGCAGGTGCTTGAGAAACTTCATCATATCCAGATAATCCGCGCAAGAGTAAGCTTCCTTGTTCGCCTCGAAGAGTTGCAAAATTTTGTGTAAACGTTTCCGATCCGTCTCGAGTGAATATCCCTCTTTGGCGAGCAAATACTGCCTAAGACGACGGTATGCCGTATCCATGCCCAGCGGATCTTCGTAACGTTTCTCTTCGATCGTGACTGAATTTTCCCACGCGATTCGAATATCTTTTAACAGTTCTGGAATTGAAACTTGAAGTCCAACTTCATCGAGTAGAAACTTCACGGTTTCGACATCTATATTTTCAGCCGCTTGATGCACGAAGTGCTTTTCTGCACGAAGTGGAAAGTTCAAGTCCATGAAGCATCTCAATGCGCTCACGTTTGAACAAAAAAATCGCGCTCTCGACGTGAGATCGATCCACCTGGATACCATTATTTACTAACCAACGCACTATATCTAAGCCATGCAGAGTGTCCCAATTATTTATCAATGTGGTGAGGTGATTGGACGTCGGCATTGCCCCTTCCTTGGCGAGGAAATCCAAGTAAGGCACCATCGAATGCGAAACCGCCCCCGTGTTCATGAGAAAATCTGAATAGTAACTAGCAAAGACGCTTGGAGAATGAAAGTATTTGGATCTGTTGTCGTTGAAAATGGCTTTAAAAATGTCAAACTTGTCCGTTCGCATCGCCCATCTCAGAGCATTTCTTGCGTCGTATGGAATATTACTACTTCGTATGAACCCAAACGCTTCTTCAGCTTTCGGGTGCTGAAACAATTTCTGCATCGTCGAAGAGAAAGGGCTCGCAAAACACGACCAAGAAGGATTGTTTTCGATGCAGCTCTTGCATTGCACGAGCACCGCTTCGAGCATGCAGGTACAGACCCCCGATTCACGGACGCAACGAGTTTTCGTCTCCGGTGCCTTGTTCGGTACTGTTTTAGCTTTCTTCGCCGGCAAAACGTGCACCGCATCGCTCGCGGCGTTACCACCCTCCGCCATTTATTTTCTTTATTTTCTTCTCACCGAGCGCGTCGTCTGTGTCGCGAAAGTCGAGCGACGCGCGGCGAGTTGTGCGGCTGTTTCCGCTTTTCTCGGAATTATTGAAGAGCGCGGAACAATGTGAACGATCCATCGCTCGCGCTCTACACTTCTTCTAATGAGGTGGGATCGGTATTTCATCTCAGTCCTATAATTTCTAATCGCTAATTTACATTTGAGCGACGCTCATCGAGCGCTACGCCGTCTTTGGACGCATGGGACGCAACGGCATCGCCGATCCGTCGGAGGTCCGCGTGAACTCAAACAACACCGCCGGAGATCTGTAGATACGTATGAGGAGCCAGTACAGACGCTCTTCCAGCACGAAGTCGCGTACTTGACGAGCGCTGTAAATATCGCTGCACAGCGATATGAGGCGATGCGTCGAAGGTAAATCGATGTGCTGAATACTACCGACCAAATTGTTTGTGAATCCTCTCACGATGGACGCCAGCGTCAAAATGTACACGACGTACACACCAGTGAGACCTCCGACAAACTGGCTGAATGTGGCGAAAACGCCGGTAGGAACTTCGGACGATATCAGGACGATTTCTGGACCGTTTTCAAACTCGTGACAAGGCTGCCACCAATTGAGGCGTTGACGTCCATCCGCGGACGCGCCGCGTTTCACCGCCACGTAAGTGCCACAATCGACCGACCACCACGGCGCCGTCGAATTGATGCCGTTTAGAGCTAGTGTACAGCTTACGCTTTGCTCACTAGAATATTTAGGCACCGGTTTGCCTTTTCCGTGTAAATGCCACACTCGCGGGTAAACATCTTCGAGGAAAACATTCTGCTGTTCTCCATTTATCACTCTGATCAAGGCTTCCGCTTCCTCCTGCGAGAACTCGTAATCGATGCCGTCTGAGTACAGAATGGGGTTGTCCAGGGGTAGATGACGTTTAAATATCCAGCCCGTGTTCAGACTCGCACCCTTTGAGAGTGACTTTTTCAGAGCTTCGATCGACGGCGGAGGCGTTGACCAAACCGAATCGCTGTCTTGCGCGAGGCACACTTCTTGGATCTGACCCGGTTTGTTTATCAGTGGTTTCGGGGCATCTGTTCGTAACGCTTGCCACGACGTGCTTTCAATAGTTTTCCTAAAACCACCGTCGAAGATGGGGTAGGTGAACGTGTTCTCAGCTCCAATCAAACTCATGTTGAAGCGTACGTCGTACACGGGATTGATGTCCACCTGTGGGTTCGACGTGCTGAATACGAAGAATGGCACCACTAGCAAGCTGAAGATGATGGTGAATAGACCACCTCCTTCGAGGAACACTTTTTTCCACCACGGCTGCGGTTCGCCGAACGGATGATATTTTCTGTACGTATTGTTACGCACGTTGATTCTGAACAAGTCGCGCGAGATGTTCTCGAGCTTTAACCAATCGTAAAGATCCAGGGCGCTGTCCGTGCACGCGTACTCAAGCAAGATGCGTAACTCATACATGAACGGTATGGAGAAGTACGTCATGAAAGCACCGAACGAGATTATATCCGATCGTTGGAAAATCAAGCTGTTTGTGAATACTTCGGTGGGGAAGCCAGAGCGAATTTGCCGAGCCCCTAGCGCGAAGGATACAGACTTTACCAAGAAGAACAACTGTAAGTGCGAATGATGAGTCGTCGTGTTGCTGTGGAAAATCCTCAAAAGAAATGCAACGAACCCGGCATACGTCAAGTAATGATAGAAGACTTTAGCAACCTTTGCTTTCTTCATGTAAATGACCCCGTCGGCGACGATGAGCACCAAACAGACAAACACCGAGAGGACATAGTCAATTTTGAACAAGCCTTGATAGTAGGTTTCCACCAGCGCATCGGAGTCAGAGTCCACGGTGCTTTGGTAGAAGATAGCGACAAAAATCGTTGCCAAGATATCAAAACAAAGCGTTGCGGTGTAGAAATCTTGTCCCTCCTGATGGAAACCACGAACCGATGTGAGACCGAGCGGCAGAGTGTCTGCTTCGCCGGCGGCTTCTCGCAGCTGTAAGGCTTTCAAAGTATTACTCACTTCGGCACTAGGACACAATAGTGACGTAGACGTAAGAATACGGAATATCGCGACGGAGTGTTCCGGATCGTTCTGCAAACCTTCGGTGTCTGCTTGGACAAATTCAAGCGTGTAGTACGTCGATGGCGCAGCATCAGACAACATCTGATGACTGATGAGAGCTTCGTTCATGCGCGCTGTGATATCATCCCAATCGGTCGGTGTGCTTTGTCCTGATAACACCGAAACTGACACGAATGAAGGTCCGTACTCCGCCTCTTGAGTCAAGATGCGCTGAAAGAAATTGTCAGCTTCTGCCAGTATGCTTCGCGACACCTCAATGTGCAGAGGCGACGACTCCGCATCCTTGTTGAGCTGGTACGTGCCATCGATGTTAAAATTCTTCAAACGTGAAAAGATGGCATCGATAGCGAATGATGTTTTGTCGTCCTCATCATCTGAGTCATCCGTCTTCGTGTTGTCGACATGCGCAAGAGTTTGTTGCGCATTGTGATGTATCATCACGGCGACGTACGCCATGAATGCGCCGATCACGTTGGGTATGAACGCATCATTCGCAGTGGAAATCCCGAATATCAAAGGTACGTACGAGCACATCATCACGTCTGTACACTGAAGAGTGCAAGGAATCGTCAAGATGTATCCAATCAACAATATTGACTCAGCATAATAGAGAATCAAACGCCAGAATCCATGCGGTACCTTTGGGTACGCCATCAATCCATATGCAAGTATAGATGTCGGGAAAACGATTGTGACGAGGGAAAAATCGATAGCAAATGACAGGATCATGAAGAAGTAAGACATCGAATTATGAGGCGCTGCGATCCACGGCCACGTCTTGAGAAAAGCTCCGAACACCAGACCAAACGTCGAGCTTTTATCCATGAGCCAAATGTGAAGCAGCGTAGTCAATGTCTTTTCCTTATCCTGTAAGCTCTTTCGCATATTCATTTCGTACTCGTGAATGTTCTCTGCATTCGAATCAGCCTCTTCTCGTGGAAGATCATCTTCAAAAGCCTGATAGTCCGTCACGTCTTCTTCCATCCACTCACCGGCATGCTCACCAGGATCACCGCCTTGGCCTCGTCGACGACGCAATGTGTCACTAGGAGGTTTGCGGTCACCTGTGTGGCGCCGTGGACCATCTTCTCTACGACTTTCGACGGCTAAAATTTCTCGCGATAAAGTAGTGATTTCATCTCTGATATCTTCGACTCGTCGACGTCGATTATCCTTTTCCTTCATCTTTGCCAAACATGCAGAGAGACTTTCACGGACCCATCCGTGTTTGAGGGCATCATTCACAATCCGCTGAGCTTCGATCGACTGACGCATCATGACCATCGCCGCTTTGTATTTTGGTTGAGTGATGATACTCCGCAGGAGGTGAACGACGCCAAAAATGAATAAATCTGTAGTAAGTTGCCCGGCTTGCACTCCGAGCACCGTCGGAAGCTTGTAAAAGCCCATCCCCTGAAGAAACGAACATTCCGAATCGGACGGGCCGTACCAACTCCCGAGTAAGGCTTCCATGGGCGCCTGGTATAAGAGAACGGCTCCGATGACGGTGATATTGTAGATTTGTAGCAGCCTTAAGCCTGTCTGACCATCCTTACTCAGAGCATTGCGTGATCGGAGAAAGTAGAATGGCAGAATCAAATAGCCGATGTGTATCAAATCCCTTGAGAAAGTGCCGAGTACAATCACTGATACAAGCGCCCATTCAACAGCGTATCTCAAATAGAAATACCGTACCCACTCCAACAGCGTCCACGTGGCACTCGCTTCCCACGAAAGCGGTGCGAAAACTATATCCATGTATGACGTCTCTTGCGCCTGCGCTGGAAGCAGAGCTGTCTGAGTCGGGGTCTGACGGGGAATCATGGTCGAAACAAGTTCTGCAACCATTTGATCGTCCATGTCTTCACCTTCAGCTTGCGAAGCTTCGATTGTAAGTCTAGCTCGCTCTTCCAAACCAGCTAAAATGGCATCCATCCTCAGCTGACATGCGGCGATGAAAAAGGCACTGAAGTAACCAAACAACATCATTTTGCTGCACGGAAGGACAGCAAGCCACTGCTTTGTTTCCCGAGTCAATCTAAGTTTTTCAGAGTTGACAGAAAGAAGTGACCTCAAAGCTGGCGGTGGGGAAGGGGGTGGAGGGGGAGTCAACCCATCAACGCCGCTGCGTATGACTTCAATCGATACAGCATACTGCCACAAGACGATCAAAGCACACACCATCGTAGTAGAGCGCCACAAAAGTAGTCTATCTCGAGGATATGAACCAAGTTTACTATTGGCCAACTTCCACGTGACCCCCAAGTACAAGAGTGAGAGGATATTTGTTGAAGCGATTCCAACAATGGCAAAGACAACGTACAGCAACCCCGGCATGAGATTTGCCATCAAGCCTTCAATCAATTCCGGCACTATAGATAACATCATCGCAAGCTGCCCGAAGTTTGTACGTGCATTTTCTTGTATCCGTTTCGTGAATTCTATACGTGCTTTGTCGCTTCCAGAATTGCTACGATTATCTCCCAAGTCAGACAAGCTATCGGATTCCGCTTCATCATCGCTGACGTTTACGCTATCCATCGACACACTCGATTCCATCATTTCAGCTTTTCGTTTCATCAGCACTGTGCGTGTATCCCGTTGAGGCCAGAATAAATGACATGGCTCAGGAGAGCAGCCAGACTTGAGCGCCGGCGGTAACTTACTCAACCATCCTCTCGTGACTTTCGTCAATTCTACTGAAAAAATCACCAGAACTGGATAGCGAAGCATCGATTCGTTTTCAGGAACGAACCCAAGGGACGACTCGGGCCACTTGTGAGCACCTAGTACTGGTAAGATACTCCAATGTTCACCTTGTTGCATCCACTGGATTTTGTAAGCGTAATCCATGATTGCCGAAACCAATGCGATGGTACCTACCAACTCAGTTGGCCCCTCCGTCGTTTTCATCGATAACGTCGACGCTATGAGCGCAGCTAGCATCAGAAGACCCAGAAGATCACGCCTTTCTAATACGAATAAGATTGTGCAAATCGTAACGACCTTGTTCGCATGTAAAATTATCGCTCTCTTAACAAGCGGAAGAAATCCAAGTTCAGTTGCCGCCAATGGTAAGCTCCTACGTTCGTCCATCGAGCTGGTCAACGAAAGCAATCCAATTTCATGAAAGTAAGTGAAAACAAGCAAGATACTTGGTCCAAGCAATTCTGACATGAGCTTTCCAGGCTCTACATTTTGGGCTAAACCAACAGTGTTTTCAAGAAAGGCTGTCAAATCACTCGAAAATCCAAATATCTTATCAAGTGGAAAAGCACCAAAAGTGTAACGAACGGCCAAATTACACAAACAGTATAAAAGAATTGGTCGCCATCGCCTGGAATCAGTTTCATGCGGGTGACGTTTGACGATGCAGTTGAGACCTAGAAGTGCCAAAAGCACCAGATTGATCAACGAACATTTTGACACTTCCAGTGTGGCCAAACCTACCAGAAGGACGAAATATGCACCGAAACGAGCGACAAGTTTCATAGTCATAGATGAAAACTCATAAAGCAATGCTTTCCCCAAGGAAGTGATAGCATTGAAAGTCCCTTGACTCGTCTCCGCGGGCTCACTTTCTGGCGTAAGCGCATTCAACACTTTTTGCAGGTACAAAACGATACAAATGACGACGAGAATGCACGCGAACGGTCCCGTTGTGTGAATCGTACTCGACTGGTCGAGTCCCACCAACCCTAACGTCGACTTCCATCGTGACTCATATCCACTGAAAATACCAATACGTGTCGTTATCGCCCAAAAGTACAACACAGCGATGATACCTGCTAAAATCTGTGCTGTGAGATGTAAAATTGTACGATCACCCGGTTTCACAATGTTGAATAGGAAGGCTAATAATAATGCTGCGTGGATGAAATCTGCTCTGGACAATGCCACGATCCAGAGTGCAAACGGTACCAACAAGTGCGATATCAATTGAACAAGTGGCAAATCTCCGGCACTCTCTGCCGGCTGTTGCTCTATTTCAAGATCATCTAACGGAATGTAATCCGTCAAAGTACCATTTTGAACATGTTCTTCGAGTTCATCGTCCGTCGGAGTATTTTTAGCATTCTTTGTGAGCCAACCAACGAGTACAAGAGACAATAGCAGAATACCCATGTAACACGCATTGACGCCAGACTGCTCTCCGTCACGCGCTGGTAGCGCCCCAAATGCCTCCAAAAGAGCTCTAACTCTACTGTTCATCGATGCTATCACGATTGGTGGTATGCAAAGCAAGATGTACTCACCCACAGTCCACGCCACCAAGTACGTGAAAATCAACGGACCATGAATCTTGGCAAAAGTGTTATGTCGCACGGGATGCACGATTAGCACGAGGCCAACTAAAAGCATCGGATACGCCACGATGTTACTCACTAGCAATCCCACGAGCAACAATGCAAATCCTCCCAGAATACCTCCGAAACGAGCCAATAAGCGATCAACTATGATGTCCCGACCGAGTGCGTCAGGAACGTCTGACTGAGCATCATCCTCCATCAACGGTCTGCGGATATCATCTTCGTGCTCAACGACAGATTCACCACAATTTGCCTCTAGTGCACACAGGCCCATAAATAACACTCCAATCGAAATTATCTGAGTCAAGCGCAGCAGTCGCGCAACCGGTCCCTCGTTTCTATCCATCGAGTACAGACCGAGTAGTTGCGCTGATGACTCTCGAGCTGCGCTTTGTAACTCCGGTAGCTGGTACATATATATCGTCATAAAGTGGATCGCCGTATAGCATAGGCATCCCATGGCCGCGCTGAATGGCAAGTTCAGCAACCTCTCCCTCGCCACTTCAAATTTCAAGTTCCCACTGCCCTTTCGCAACTCCGAGATGAAATACGATACCACGAATAACAAGTACACAATCGACGACACTGATGGAACTGTCACCGCCGCAACTGATGCCGCTCCCACTGTCAATCTCAAAAGCAATTTTTGCGAGCTGGCCGGTGCAGTCGTTGGCGTCGGGCCGTCGAGCTCACTCTGGCTCATTCTGTCGTTATAAAGCTTGCTCGCTCCCGCCACAGCTATCCCAAAGTACGGCACGAAGAAAAGCACGTAATCTATCACCCCATCTAACCTTCCAAATCCTATATACCTCAATACATTCGCTTGCCACGTGTTCTTCGGCCAAGTCGGCCCAAAGATTATGTACGCGGTCTGCGTCGCGCAATTTCCTAGAAGAACGAACATGCACAATCCCAATACCCCCCACCACACGTCTCTCTGCGTTCGAGAGAGAACGAACGTATTCCTTCTCCCGTCGTACACGCGATCCACCGCGAAAGCCATCAGAAATCCAAAACTCTACGAAGGGAAAGCGCATGGTGTTCACGATGGGTCAGTCGTCCAGATTCGCTCGACCACGCCTCGATCGTCGCGCGCGCCGATGAATTTCACGCACCAGGACCGATGGTCTTTGCTCCGCCGCGTTTATGCTCACGGCGATGAGGAGCATGGCGCTCGACATCGCCGCGAGTGGATCGACGCCCATGGTGACGAGTGTCGGGGCGTCGAATTCTGCCGAGAAAGTCTCTCCCTCAGTGTTCGCCGCCTCGCGAGATGGTGCCGTCGAGTGTGCCCGTGCGCACCGCGGCGGGATGCGCGTGCGCGCGTGCCACGCCGCGGAGCGAGCGTCGCGCACGGTTCAGGGCGGCGATGAAGACGCCGGTGGCGCGCTGCGCACAGCGGTGCAGTACTCGAGCGTCGGTTATCGCGTCGACAGAGGGCGTGTTTGCGGTCTTGACGGGCGCTGCGGCGATCGGACAACACTTGGAGGACAATAGTAAATTAGGTTCACGCGTCTCAGCGCCCATTTTAGCGATGGCGACGACCAGCGCGTTGTCCACGGCTGGGTTGTTGCCGACGGCGAGTCTTGCATACGATATCGTTTGGGATAATTTGATGCCGATGGGCGTCGTGCTCGCTCTGCTATCTTCTTCGAGCGTTGCTCCTAGTCGTGATAAAATAGACAAAGATTCCGGTTGGCAGGTTTTGCGCGGATTTATCGTCGGTGCGTTCGGAACGATTGTCGGAACGTACCTGTCGTTCGCGTGCATTGGTCGAGCACTAGGAGCAGAAGGCTGGAAAATTGCGAGTTGTCTATGCTCGTCATACATAGGCGGATCGATTAATTTTGCGGCTACGGCAAAGGCGCTCGATATGGTTAATTCAGGAGGTCAAGCATTACTGACGGCGGGGATGGCTGCCGATAACTTGGCAATGGCGGTGTATTTGGGAATTCTATTCCTCATCAAAACGGACGGACCGAAACCGGTTGAAAACGCCGACATTGATCAAGTTGAAACGAAACGACAGATTCCAACGAAATCGTCGCTTTGTGCAACCTGTGCGGTGGCGCTAATCGTGTTGCGTCTTTCGTACTCACTCGCGGTGTTTGCGGGTGTCCCGAGTTTCAATCTCGGTATCACGTGTATTTTGGCTCCATGCGTCGCATGGGCGATGAGAAAAGTGTCGCAATTGGAAAAAGTGCGTCTTTGGAATTTATGCAGTATCACTGAGATGCCCGGGGCTCAAGAAATCAGCGGCGCGCTCATGCTTGTATTTTTCTCCGCTCTCGGTGCAGGGTTGGATTTGCGCTCTGGCGCGTTGGCTTCTTTACCCATGCTGACTTTCATCGGCATTCTGCTCGTCACTCAGCTCCTATTTACGCTCGTTGTGGGTCATAAACTACTCAAGATCCCTCTGTGGGCCGTGCTCGTCGCCACGAACGCGAACGTGGGTGGTCCAGCTACCGCTGCCGCGCTGGCTTCAGCCCGAGGTTGGCTTCGAGCAACTTCACCAGCAGTGATGACGGGCATTTTCGGCTACTCGGTGGCGACACTGATTGGCATGTGCGTTGGAAAAACGTTAGTTTCGTTAGGTTAGGATTCCGTAGAAAAGAGAAATTCGATTGAAGATTGTTCACTATATCGTACATTTTGCCATCACGCGGTCACCACTTCCTGATTCTGATTCGCACGTTCTTCCTCGGCGTGCATCTGCTCACGCTGCACGAGTTCGTTAGCTCCAACTTTGAACGAGCGTGGATTGATTGCCACTGTTTTTGTGGTATTGTTGGTCTTGTAAATACCGACCAATCGATCCGCCAGTTCGAACATGTTGTTCCGCAAGGAGATGATCACAAACTGCGCATTCTTCGTTCGCTCCTTGATGTAATGACCAACGATGGAAACATTTTTGAAATCCAACGCAGCGTCGATTTCATCCATCACATAAAGCGGAGTGGGTTTGTAATGGTGAAGAGCGAATACAAGAGCGAGTGAAGATAACGTCTTTTCTCCACCAGACAGGTTGGCAATATTCTTCCAGCTCTTCTTCGGCGGGCGTACACTGAACACGATGCCTTCCGAGAAAGGATCGAGCGAATCAACGAGTTCCAGCTCGGCATCACCACCGAGAGTGATCATTTGATACATTTCTTTCAATTTCAGTGAAATAATGTTGAATCCGTCCATGAACTCGTTGAGTCTCTTTTGTTTCAGCTTATCGTAGGCTTCACGCGTGTTATCACGCTCTTCGGTCGCCGCGCTCAATTCAGCCGCACGCTCCTCGTACTCTTCCGCCTTCTTCGCGAACGCCTCTATCGAGGACATGTCTGGTTTGGCCGCCGCGAGCTCTTCTTCCAACATGGCAGCCTTTTCTTGCATGTCGTCGGTAGTGTGCTGCGCGAGCTGCTCATCGTTGAGTAACTCTGGGACTTCACCGTCGGTGTACAGCGGAGTACGCTCCTTGGTCACCTTGGCGATTTCCTTGTTCCAGTGCTTTTCCTTGTCCTTGTTTTCCTTTTCAAGAACGGAGATATCGTCCAACTTCGCTTGAATGTCAACCTCAACGCCTCGAATCGTACCGACAATTTTCATAATTTCATCAAGAGCTTTCTGCGCCTCACTCAATTCACCTCCCTTGGCGTCAAGTTGCTGCTTGAGTTCATTCTGAGATTCCAGCACCGCGGCAGCACCATCTTCCAGCGCTTTAAATTCAGCTTTACTATTTTCAATATCAGCTTTGATCTGTTCGACTTCCGCTTTACCTTCCTCGATGGCCTTGGACAAACGAGTGGTCGTCTTTTCGTGAGACTTTGCCTTGGCGCGTTTCTCCGTGACTGCATCGGCAGCCGCGGTGATGCCAACCGTGAGATCTTTCACGAGCGCGCGCTGTTTTCGCAATGGTTCACCTCCAACATTATCCAGAGCTTCTTGCAAGCCTTGCTCCTTGTTTTTCAAGGCAGAGGCCCCGGCGATGACTTCATCCAATGCAATCTTGGCCTTTTCAACTTCCTTGTCGAGTCTCTTGAGTTCAGCCGCGTCGTCCTTGCTCGCTTCGTGCGCAGCTTCGAGCTCACCCAAACGGTTCGACAAGTCGGTTGCTTTGGACTCAGCTGCGTCTAATTCAGCTTGCAATTTCGGGAGTGTTCGCTCAATCTTGCTGACCGCTGCCTCTGCGTCACGAGCCTCTTGAAGAGAGGTGAGCGCCTGCTTACGACAGCGCTCGTACAGAGTCCCAGCCTTCTCGAGCTCTTTCTCTGCCAACTGAATCTCTTTCGCCACTTCAGCGGCATTTTGAACGACTGGTGCTTCATTACCAACGCGCATCGCGCCAGATCGAGGTCTCGAACCGCCCCCAGACAGAGTACCGCTCGTTTCAAACAGCTGACCTTGTAGAGTGACGACGCGTCGACGCGTCTCGCCATACGCCAAACGCGACGCCTGATCAAGATCATCGGCCACCAGTGTGTCTCTCACGCCGTGATAGAAAGCGACCGCAAAACGTTCTTCAGCTGGCTTGATCAAATCGATCAGTCGAGGTACGTTTTCCGGATTTTTAACATTAGCCTGGATCTTTTGCATGTAGTGCTTTTGCTTGTCGAGCGCCACGAAGTCGCCTCTGCCGAGGTTGTTCTTACGCAGATAAGACACACATTGTTGTGCATCAGCCGTAGTCTCAACTAGGATGTAATTGAGCGAACCGCATGCGGTTGAGACGGCGATGTCGTATTTTTTATCGATCGCACCGAGATCACCAAGACGGCCAAGCACACCCTTGAGTGCGCCAGCCGCCTGCGCGTCGAGCAAAGCTTTCACCATGGCATTCTGACTCTTTTCCGACTCAGCTGCGGCTCGGCGTTGTTCAAGTTTACCACGAACTTCACGCGTCTCCGCTTGGGCCACCGCCTCTTTCTCTTTGGCTTCAGTTTCAGCCGCTCTGGCCTTCACGGCTCGAGAGCGTTCCGACGCCAACACCTCCTCTTCTTCACCGATGGTGGTCTTCAATTCTTTCGCCTTCGTGAGAGCATCCTTTTTACCTTCTCGCGCCGTGATGAGAGCTTTCTCTGCTTCGGCGTGTTTGTTGAGAAGTAACGCTCGCTCGGCAGTGGCAACATCGAACGCTCCTTGGGCATCCGCGAGCTTTCCTTCCCACGGGGCCAACTCTTTTTGCACCTGGTCGAGTTGCGCGCCTATTTCAGCCATTTCACCCTTCAAGCTGTCAAGCAAAGCGCTCAGAGCCGCCTCTTCTTTCTCAACGCGGCCTTCCAAGTCAGCCTTCTTCGACTCCAAGGCTGGGACCTCCTTTTCAATCTCTGCACACTCCGCCGCCATTTGCTTTTGCTTTTCAGTGTCCTTCGTAATCTTGGCTTCGGTCTTCTTCACCTTGGCCTTCATATTCTTCAGGTCTTCACGATATTTGACATCTTTACGTTCGAAATCAGCAAAATCTTTGACGCTCTTGTCGTACGCAGCCTGAATCCTGGATAACTCTCCGGCGAGTTCGCCTTTTCTTCCTTCCGCAGATTTCAGCGCGTCCTCGTGCTCGGAGTGTTTCGCGCGCTCCTCTTCGAGCTTTTGCGTGAGCGCGTCTTTATTCTCTTGAATCGTGGCCAAGTTTTTCTGAGTCTCCTGGATGAAAAGTTGGTACATCGTCGATCTCGTGAACAAAAGCTCCTTTTCTTTTTCCAAGAACGCCTCAGCCTCAGCCTTGACAATCGCGAGCGCGTCCTTCTCGCCTTCGACCAACTTCAATCTGTTCACCATGACGTCGCGCTTGTCGTTGAGTTCCTCCAGCTTCTTGCTCGCCTCTTCGATGGGTTCGACGTACTGCAAAGTACCGACGATATCTTCCAAATACTCCAAGAGGCCTTCGTCTCCCGGCGCCGCGCCCTTCGGTTTCATCATGGAGATTTGTTCAACTTCCCCCTGCAAGATGAGGAAACGATTGTTGTTCAAATCGACGTCTTTGGACTTGAGGAGCTTCGTCACCTCGGTGAACGAGCTCGTCTTGTCGTTGACAAAGTATTTGCTCGAGTTGTTCCTGTACGCTTCGCGCGAGATGACGAATTCGGAATTCGGAACCACATCGTATCCCTCTTCGTCGTCCTCGTGATCGATGATTTCGTGAAAGTGCACCTCGACTCTCGCGTACTCCAAGTTTCTGAAATCCGTCGAGTTGTGAATCAGCTCGCTCACCTTGTTTAAACGCAACTGCTTCGCTCGCTTCCCGAACACGAACATCATCGCATCGATCACGTTCGATTTACCGCTTCCGTTCGGTCCCACAACCGACGAAAAAGACTATCGTCGTCGTCGTCGCGCGCGCGCGTCGCCGTCAGTCTCTCGCCTCTCTCGTCGTCGCGCCGCATGACGCGCATCGATTCGCATCGCGCGTCGAACGCGTCGCGACGCACCTTGTGAAACGGTCCGACGTGTTGCGCTCCCGCGTACGACTTAAAATTCTCCAGCACCATCTTCTCGATCGCCAACCGCGGTCGCCCGCGCGTCGCCTCGCCGTCGTCTCGAGCCGAGTCCTCGCGCGCGTCCCGTGCACACGTCGTCGTCATCGTCTCCTCTTTCTCGCGCGTCGACATCTCGCGAGACGCGACGACGGACACCGAACGCCCGTCGCGGTCGTCGCGGTCGCCTCTCCGCTCCCGTTCTCCGAGTGCGTCCGTCGTCGTCGTCGAGTCTCCGCGCTCTGTCGCCGTCGTCTCGCCAACGGCCGCGACCGCTCGACGTCGGTTCCCCTCTCGACGTCATTGATTGATTGATCGGATTGATCGTTGTTTTTTACTTTATGTATGTAGTTTTGACACCGCGCCGAGTGTGTCTCGGTCGGTGCATATCGTTCGTTCCCGTATTCAATCACGGTTGTGTCCAAGTGCGCGCGCGCGCACCGAAACGACTCTCTCGCGCGCGCGCGCGATCGGTCTGGATTTGAAAATTTGAAAACGCGCGCCCGTCGACAGTCATCGGCGGTCGTCGGGGGTGATGGCGAAGGATAACGGAGGCGCCGCGCGAACGGCGACGAGGCCGAAGCGTAAGGCGAGCGAGGCGTTGAGATCGCAGAGATGGCGGCGAGCGACGCAGGCGCCGTCGAGCGCGCACTACGTGGGATACGTACAAGACGATGAGACGCCGGAACAGATTATGAAGAAGTTTGAAGAGTTGGAGCGCATTCGACAGGCGTCCAAGGCGGCGCAGACGCAGGCGAACGATGAAGGGGATAAGGAAAACGTCGAGGCTGCGTCGAACACGGCGGTGGACGCCTCGAACGCGGATGAAGGGGAAGAGAGAGCGTTGGATGAGGAACAACTGAAGACGTTGTTTGAAAACACATCCACGTTTACGCTCAAGGAGGCTGTGATGGATTCGAGCACTCTTTACGGTGATTCGATTGCTATTTACGGAGATGGAGTGTACTTTTCGGACGACGAGGAGGCCCAGGATGAGTTCTGGGAAGCTTTGACGGGTAAGAAGCGTAGTAAGAAGAAGAAATCCACCGGTGGACCGCGCGTGCCGAGACAGCGCGCCGCTTCGATGAGCAAGGCGGCCTCGCAACACATGATCACCGCGTACAACAGTGATCAAGGTCTATTCTTGAGAAAGAAAAAGTTCGTTGATCCCAGGGAACCAGTCATCATCAAGATGCCCGCTCACCCCATCCCAGTCAGCTGGGGAAATGTTATTCAACCGTATGAACCAAAGACCGTGCGCAAGGCCAAGTTGGACAAGGTTGAGGACTGCGTGCACTTGCAGGAGAATATCAGGTACATGGACTACAGCAAGCTTGGTGCCGATTATCTAGGAATTTTGATGAACCCACCGTGGGACATCGAAGATTCCCCAGATCGAGGCGATGTCACCCTGGAAGATATCGAAGCCATCCCGGTCGAACGGCTCGCGCCGCTCGGTTTCGTGTTCATATGGGTTGAAAAGGAAAACTTGTCTCGAGTGTGCGATATCATGAGTGACAAGAACTTCGTGTACGTAGAAAACTTGACGTGGGTGCAGCTGAAGCCGAACAACACCATCGTTGAGTCGGCGGCGCGTTACATCGGGCGTTCCCACAGAACGCTGCTCATCTTCAGGCGGGACGTGCGCGATAGTCGCTTCGTCGAGGGCAAAAAGATTGAGTTGAGACACCAGCGTAACTCCGATGTGACGCTAGACATCGTCCAGACCACTAAAACCGGTCGTCGCGCGGTTCCAGAACACGTATACAAGTCCATCGAAACTCTCTTACCGACTGCGTACGAGCCCGGCACTCCCGGTAAACTTCTCGAGCTGTGGGCTGAACCTGGAGCTCGACGCCCAGGTTGGACGTCGGTCGCGGACTCACCGTGATAGTCAGTCGGTTTTAGGATATGATAGATTAATTGCAATTCAAGCGCCTTGGATTCATTCGAGTTTAGATCCCCACTGTTCGCTCGCTGAGCGAGCCTCGCTCATACGTACTGTACTCGGGAAACCGGGGGTAACAGTCCGTACAATTTGGCTCGGGAAGCGCGCGACCGCGTCATGGACGACGAACGCGCGGCGAACACGATGGTCGCGTCGGATTCGATAGAAGATGATTCTCCACCGTTCATAGACCGGCTCGCGAACATAGCGCGAGAGACGTACGCGCGACGAAGCGCCACGTGGTACGACTTCTTGCATTCTAAACAGTTCCGCCTGGAGGTCGACGCCGTGTTCGCGACCGCGTCGAAAATACACCGGGACGACGGTGTGATGGATACCACAGAGTTACAGGTCGCCATCGACCTGTTGTACGAAAAGCTACAGGTCGCGGCGCAGGGTAGGCTTCCCAAACCAGGGGCGTCTGCTGCGCAAATGATGCACGAGTTCGACTGCGACAAATCTGGAACTCTCGACGGTGATGAATTCCACAGGCTCTCCATGAGATACTTTAGCAAACTAGAATGGCCATTTTGGCGCGTATTCCTGCGCGGAACTGTGATCGGGTTGATTGCGTACGCTGCGCACGAAGCCTGGATTTCCCCCACGGCGCAAAACTTTTACTGGAACTTCATCTATCCCAAGATAATCGAAAAGCTAAGGAAGCGATATCAGAGGCGTTATGCGAGAAGGGTCGAGCAAGCTTTGAAAAATATACCAGGTAAACGGCCTATGAAAGAGGCAGAAATACTCGAGCTTGACAGAATTGCTCGGTTGGAGAGGCGAAAGAGGCAAATACATCACGCAAAAGCCGCCGCTACTGCAGGTATCATCGGTGGCGCGAGTGCATCGGCGGGCATCCTTTGATTGCGTCTTGTAATCTAATAGTTAATCAGACTTATATCAAATGTTATGTACAAAGCTTACAAAGCTGTCGCTACTCGTTCGAGGAGAGAAACGAATCTCAACGCTCGCAAGCAAAGGCGGGTGAATGAGACTTGTCTGCGCAACCGGTTATGTGGACTTTGTCGTCATCACTCCCAGGAAATGCTTTGAAAGTTGAGTAAAACAAGCACGTTTGCCGCATTTCCTCATCCTCGGATTCATTCGAGATCCAAGCCCAAGCTCTATAGGGATGCGTCTCATCAGAAGCATAGTCTCGACAGAAGCTCGGATCTCGAGCACTGCCAGTACCGAGTGGGGTTTCAAAGTCCACCTGATCCATACCGATCAAACCACGCACAACGTTGAGATTTGTGAGGGGCGAAGTTTTTTCTTTCGAAGAAGTTTCACGCTCGTCATTCGCCCTATCAGCGGGTGTCAACGCCTGAACATCCTCGCGTTTAAAAGAGGTTGTAGCCTTGCCTTTGCATGCGGTGACGGGCGAAAGACCAGGATCCGTGCACGCCGTTATCACGACTGACTCCTCAGGAATGCCGTCGAAGGGTACTATCTGCTTGTAGAACAAGCAAGTTGATCGCAAAGCTTGATTTTTTGATCGACTGCTTATGTGCGCGAACGCCACAAACTCAGCGTGATGATTCTCCGCGTATTCTCGGCAGTCGCGAGCCCTCTTGGACTCTCCCATTCCAAGGGGAATTTCAAAGTCTATATTTGCCGCTAACAAACCGTGAACGGCGTTAGGTTTCGATTTATCGACGTTTTGAGACTTCTGGTGACGGTTGTTGTTCGAATCATCGTCATTTTTGCGGGAATCCTCCGAACGCTTCAACTGCGCACCAGTCCCAGACTGACCATGAGTCTTAGAATCATCATTATCTTCCTTGGTGCATCCCGTGAAGGGAGAACCAACGAAGTCTGTGCAACCCGTCACATGATTGTGATCGCCCGGTCGTCCGTGGAAAGGCTTGATCTGGCGGTAAAAGAGACACGTTTCACGCAGCTCGGCATCCGGCGCATTAGCGCCGGTCCAAGCCCAAGCTATGTACTTCTCTTTACTATCCTTTGCAAAATCTCGGCAGATTCCAGGCTCCTTAGCGTTGCCTAGACTGTTCGCCGTCTCATACGGGCTCATCTCGACGTCCATGAGCCCGCTAACTATGTTCGGAAGGTGGCGACGCCCCTTGTCAATTCGTTCATTTTTCGATCCTTTCTCAGCCTTCTCGTTTGTCCGTTCCGCCCCGTTTTCACGCTTCGGGCTCATCGGCGCGTGCTCACGGTGCTCGTGACGCTCGCGCCTCTCTTCTCTGTATTCCTCGCGGAGTTGTTCTTTAAACTTTTCCCGCGCTGCCGACTTGTGTTGTTCATGTTCGACCTCTGGCTTCTCTGAGATTACCTCCTCCATTCTCTCCTCCGCGGCGAGGTGTGCCGGGAGCGCGTTCGTCTCGTTCCCACCACAAAAGCACGGCGTCGTCCCCTGCCCCCCAATTTGACTCCCTGATCGCGCGTCCGGGCTGAGTCCGCGCCCGATCACGACACCGGCCAACAGCGCCGCGCATCCCACGAACGCGGCTTGTCTGTACCACGGCACCGACGACGTCGCGCTCGAGGACGACTTGGTCTTCGCGACGTCGTCTCGACCATCGTAATGGTGCGTGAGGATGTACGCCTTCTCCTCGTCCGATACCGCCGACATTGCGCCAGTCGGGCGACGACGACTGACGTGATGGCGCGATCGAGTTTGGAATAGTGTTGAGCCGCTCGGGACGGGCGATGAGCCGGTTGTGTGGTGGTTGGAATGTTTCTTTTCAGGCGAGCTACTACGTGTGGGCGGCTGATCGACGCGAGGGATCAGATCCAAGGAAAGAGGAGGTACTCCGAATAGAAGAGCGCCCAGATATCGCGGTAGTACTGTTGAATGGCGCCGCGGGCGTACTTGGCGTCCTCGAGCGCCTTGGTCTTCGCGACGAGGAAGAGGGCAAAGAGGGCGTGGAAACCGACCATCAAAGGTTGGTTGAACCACGTCGGATTCTGCACCGAAAGCGCGATGGCGAAGATGTAGTTGGCCAATAATAACCCGGAACCGATGTAAGACACAGTCTTCACCCCGAGACGCGTGGAG
>PVBE010778308.1_pt1 | contig 30349 bp, 18 predicted proteins | sample 1631181 | NCBI WGS metagenome assembly PVBE01 (sample SAMN08397723, study PRJNA350692) | Marine metagenome, whole genome shotgun sequencing project. | isolation source: water | place: Pacific Ocean | collected 2012-04
CGCAAAGAGCGTCAAGCGGCCGCCAAGAGAGCTGAAAGCTGATTGCCAGCGCGCGAGCCCTGGAGAGAAAGGTTGATCAACCTCAGTGGAGGGCGCGCGAGAGCGAAATGCAAATGGGTAGATCGCCCGGTGAGGAAGTGAAGTGGTGAGGGGGTGAGGGAGCGGGAAACCCAAAGCCTTACTTCCTCACACCCTCACACCCTCAACGCAGAGCTTGGCGCCCTCAATTCGTTCGCAAACCGCGCTAGGCTGCCTGCTGCAGGCCCTGGAACACCTTCCGTCCCGGGTGGCGGCGCAGCGCGCCGGCCAGATCGTGGGCCAGCTCCAGGGCGTCGGGGCGCAGGCTCGGATCCTTGTCCAGGCCTCGGGCCAGCACCCGCTGCACGTCGGGGTGCACCTCGGGGATGGGCGCCGGCGCCTCGTGGGCGTGGCGCATCATCACGGTCACCGGGTTGACGCCCTCCAGGGGCATGCGGCCGGCGAGCAGCTCGTAGGCCATGACCGTCAGGGCATAGACGTCCGAGGCCGGGGTGACGTCGCGGCCCAGCACCAGCTCGGGAGACATGTACAGCGGCGTGCCGCAGACCACCGAGCGGTCCACGTCCCGGCGCTGGTCCACCAGCCGGCGGGCCAGACCAAAGTCGGTGAGCTTGGCCTCCAGGTACTCCGGGGCCAGCAGCATGACGTTCTCCGGCTTGATGTCCATGTGGATCACGCCGCGCGCGTGGGCGTGGTACAGCGCCGAGCCGATCTGGTTGATGATGTCGGCCACGTCCTCGGTGGGCAGCAGCGGCCGCTCCATGAGCTTGCTGCGCAGGTCCATGCCTCGCACCAGCTCGAGCACCAAAAACGGCGCGCCCGACTCCGAGGCGCCGGTGTCCAGCAGGTTGACGATGCAGGGGTGGCTCAGCTCGCCGAGGCTGGTGACCTCGCGCTCCAGGCGCTGGAGGTCTGCCCGGTTGACGTCATCAGTGCGCACCAGCTTCACCGCCACCTCGCGCAGGTTCCTGCGGTCCAGGGCACGCCAGACCGTGGCCATGGCCCCGGTGCCGATGTGCTCCAGCAGCTCGTAACGGTCCTGGTGAAAGGAGAAGAAGGAACCGGACTCGGTGACCGCGCGCTGCTCGCCGCCGGGCAGGGTGCGGGCCAGGTCCACGGCTTCCACCGTGGGGCTGGTCGCGTCCTCGATTGTCTGTGTCAGTGACAACATCGTCATTCCCTCTTGGGCCCTTTGCAACCGCAGTGCCAAGATCCAAACACTTGAAATCAAACGAGTTCGGATCTTGGGTTGGTCAGGGTGGCAACACACGTACACACCTGTGTGGTCACATTGGCAACAGGGCTAACGGGTTAACCGTTGGTTTTCTAACGGTGACGGGGGTGCTGGCGAGAATCTGATGCGGGGTGGCGAATTTTTGAGGAGTGTGATCCGCGCACGGCGTTACGCACGGCTACTCCTCGCCGAACACCTCGGCCGAGAAGGCCTCGATGACCGTGTCCGGCTCGCGCCAGGCCGAGGTCGGCAGGCCGGCCTTGATGCATGTGTGGCTGAGGAAAGTCTCACGGTCCCAGCCATGGTCCGTGGCCACCTGGGGCAGCAGCACACCGCGGCGACCCCCACGGGTGATAAAGATGCCGTGGGTCCCCACCTCGATCTCCTCGGCCGAGACCGCCTGCAGGGGCGAGAGCACCGAGATCTCCAGGTCCAGCTGCGGCAGCTCGTCGGCGGTCACCGTGGGGAAGCGTGGATCCGTGGTGGCGGCGGCGATGACCATCCGCTGCACCGTCTCCTGCAGCGGTCCCTGGGCCTCGAAGGTGCCGATGCAGCCCCGCAGCCGCCCGTGCTTGTGCAGCGTGACGAAGGCGCCGCGCTCCTGCTGCAGGGCAGGTGAGCTGGCGTCCACGGCCAGGCGCTGGCCGCTGGCCAGGTGCTCCTCCAGGGTGCGCCGCGCCGTGCGCAGCAGCTGCGCACGTTCCTCGTCGGTGAGCTTGTCCGTGGGCTCCATCTCTCTCCCTCTCAGCGGGTGACAGGCGGCCGCTGTCCGGTCTCGCGGTAGCGGCGGTAGTCGGCCAGGATCTGCGCGTGATCGAACACCAGGTCGTCCGGCAGCGTGTCCAGCGGAAAGACCCTGGCCTGGGCCGCGTCGTCGGCGCCCCGCGGCGGGCCCTCTGCCGTGGCGAGGAAGACCACCGACAGGTTGTGCTGTCGCGGGTCCCGGGCCGGATCCGAGTAGCAGAAGAACTGCTCCGTGAGGGTGACCTGAAGCTCCGTCTCTTCCAGGGCCTCGCGCACCGCCGCGGCGGCAACGCTCTCGCCCTCGTCCACGAAGCCGCCGGGGATGGCCCACCCGCGGGGCGGATTTTTGCGCTCGATGAGCACCACGCCGCCCTCCACCTCTATGATCACGTCCACGGTTGGGGTCGGGTTGCGAAAGGGGCCGGCGTTGCTCATGGGATGATCAGCCCTCCCTCGCTGCGCTCCCCGCCGTCGTCCTCCTCCGGCGGCTCCTCGCCGCCCCCCATCATCGGCTGCTCCATGGCCTGCTGCACCAGCCGCTCGAGAAAGTGCCGGACGAAGGGGTTGGCCACCAGGCGGTCTGAGTCCTGGGTGAACAGGTCGGCCGCGGCCCGCAGCAGGCCGGCCACCTCCCCGCGCTGGCCGGCGGTGGCCACGTGGGCCGAGTCCAGCATCAGCTGCCGTGCGCCGGCGCGGTGGGCGTCGTCAAAGTACTCGGCCAGTAGGTTGTCCAGGGCCGAGTTGACCTGGGTCCGCCGCTGGTTCTCGTCGATCATCAGCTTGCTGGTGAACACCTCGCCCAGCTTCAGCTCCATGCGGCTGAGGAACTGCCGCTCGGGGAACCAGCCGCGCAGCTCCGGCTCCTCGTAGAGCGAGATCAGCTCATGGTGGCCGGCGTCGGCGGGCTCCAGCGCCAACGAGGGGTGGTCCCCCCCCGGGGCTGGGCCCAGCTCCTGGCTCACCCGGGCGAACCCACGGGGCAACCCGCGGCCCGCCTCCTTGCAGCGGCGCACGGCGTCGTCGAGGAACCAGCGCGCCTCGCGGTGGTCGATCATGACCATGGTGGTGGCGGACCTCAGCTTCTTGACCACCTCGCGGTACTGCTTGCGGCCCAGCGACGGCAGCAGGTGCACGTCCAGCAGCCCGAGGCTGGCCGACGTGTGCGCCAGCACCAGGTTGAGCCCGCCGGCGTCGTCCACCAGCCCGATCTCCCGCTCCCATGCCGGGTCGTAGGTGGTGACGAAGCTCTCCAGGGACAGCGACAGCGACCGGCCGGTACCCGCGCTGGCCCGCCCCGCCGCAGGGGTCGGCTTGACGTCCACGCCGGATGTCCGCAGCTTGTGCACCGCGGCCCGGGCCGGCTTGCGCACTGTCTTGCTCTCGAGGGCCGTCAGGTCGGCGACGGCGGCGTAGGCCTCTCGCTCCACCAGCTCGTCCAGCAGGGCGATGATCACCTCTGGCTCGAGGTCCGCCGGGGGCTCGCTGACCTGCCCACCCAGGACCCCGCGGGCCCAGGCCAGGTCCGCCGGCCAGTCCTCGCGGTCGGTGGCGGTGAGGGCCTGTCGCATCTGGGCCACGAACTTGGGCGGGGGACGTTTCTTTGACATGGACCCCAGTCTGGTAGCATAGAGGACTCATGTCAACAGCACCTCACGGCCGCTCCGGGCCGGTAACACTGATCCACACCGTCGCCGTCGCCGCCCTCGCCGGGGTGGCCGCGGCACTCGTCTTTGGGCTGGCGGAGGGCGCCATGGCCGCCCGCGCTCCCGCCGCCTCCACGGGCGGAACTTTGCTGCTCTCGCTCTGTCTCTACGCGCCGGTGGGGCTGCTGGTGGGGCTGCTCTGGGGGCCGGTGCATGGCGGGCTGGTGGCCGCGGTGCCCGGGCTGCGAGAGCGCCTGCGCGAGGACGAGGATCTGGACTACGCGGTGGCGGCCGGCCTGCTGGCCGCTGCCCTGGCCGTGCTGGTGGAGGTGGCCCTGGTGCACGCCTTCGTCGGCTTCGCCGCCAACAACATGGCCAACCGCACCCTGGCCGCGCTGTCCACCGGCCTGGTGGCGGCGGCGGGCGTGGCCGCCTGCGCCGCGGCCTGGTTCCCGCTGTTCGTCGTGCTGCGCCGTCCGTCGCGGCTGCTGCCCCGCGTCGGCTCGGCCACCATCTCCGCGCTGCTGCTGCTGCTGCTGGTTGTGGTGGTGGCCGTGGTGCTGGTCTTCTCGCGGGTTGACTGGCGGGTGCTGCGCTTCGGCCCCTGGGTCGCCCTGGCCGCCCTGGCGCTGACCACCGCGGCGATCACGGTCGCGGCGCGACCGCGGCTGAGCGGCAAGCTGGCGGCGGCCCTCGGCCTGGCGGCCGTGCTGGTGGGCGTTGGCCTCACCGCGGCCGCCCCCGGCGCGGGCCAACACGAGCAGAGCGTGGCCCCGGCCCAGACCGGCAAGCTGCTGCCGACGCTGGTCTCCCTGGGCCGCGGGTTCAAGGACGACGACGGCGACGGCTTCTCCCCCTGGTTCAACGGCGGGGACTGCGACGACGGCAACGCCCAGATCAACCCCGGCGCCACGGACGTGCCGGGCAACGGCGTCGATGAAAACTGCCTCGGCGGCGACGCCCGCAAGAGGACGCCAAAGCCGGTGAAGAAGGCGGCGCCCGCGGCGAAGAAGCCCACGCGGCCCGCCTTCAAGGGCAACATCCTGCTGCTCTGCATCGACACCCTGCGGTCGGACAAGCTGGGCGCGCTCGGCAACCCCGACGGCCTGACCCCGAACCTGGACAAGCTGGCCGGTGAGGGCGCGCTCTTCTCCCGCGCCTTCGCTCAGGGGCCGAACACGCCCCAGTCGTTCCCCACCATCTTCACCTCTCAGTACCAGTCCCGGGTGCCGTTTTACAAACGGTTCGCCAACTACCCGCGGCTCAAGCCCTCGGCGCTGTCGGTCTTCGAGGTGCTGCGGGACAGCGGCGTGACCACCGCCGCGGTGACCTCCCACTTCTACTTCAAGCCACGGCGCGGCATCACCCAGGGGATCAAGGACTGGGACAACCGCGGCGCCCTGGACATCAAGGGCAGCAACAAGGACATCGCGTCGCCGCGCATCGTGCCCCGCGCCATCGCCAAGCTGAAGAAGCTGGCCGCGGCCCAAAAGCGCTTCACGCTCTTCGTGCACCTCTTCGAGCCCCACAGCACCTACGTGCGGCACAAGGGTTTCCGCATCACCAAAAAGGGCGTCAAGGGCCTGCAGCAGAAGTACGACTTCGAGGTGAAGTACGTCGACATCTGGATCGGCAAGCTGCTGGCCGGCCTGAAGAAGGCGGGGCTGTACGACAACACCGCCATCATCGTCTTTTCGGACCACGGCGAGTCCTTCGGCGAGCACCGCCTCTATTTTCACGGCCAGGCGCTGTACAACGAGGTGATCAACGTGCCGCTCATCGTGCGGGTCCCCGGGGCGAAAAAGCGCGTGATCAAGGACACCGTGGCCCTGCTGGACATCGCGCCGACGATGCTCGGCCTCATGGGCATCCCCGCGCCGGCCACCTTCCAGGGGCGGTCGCTGTTGCCGGCGGTGCACGGTGAGAAGACCTCGGGCCAAAAGCGCCGGGTCGGCGCGCTGCTGATGCGTTACCCCAACTGGCCCAAGGGCTGGCGCGCCATGATCAGCGGCGACCACAAGGTGCTCCACCGGGTCACCGAGAACCGCTTCGAGATCTATAATCTGGCCAAGGATCCAAAAGAGCGGAAGAACCTGGTGCACAGCGATCCGGCCCTGGCGCGCAAGCTGCGCAAGGAGCTGGCCCGCTTCACCGAGGAAGAGCTCTAGCCCCAATCTGGCCCCACCCCCGCTGTTTTTTTTTTCGGTTCGCTGTAAACTGCCGATTATATTATCGGGGAACGGGTGCATGCCCGCCCACAACGAACAAGACCGGAGCGACCATGAGCACTGGAAAACTAGTCACCGCCGGCGTGGAGCTGCTTGAGCCTCTGCGCGAGGCGGCCCAGGAGCTGGACGTCGAACTCATGGAGGTGCGCAGCTTCTACAAGGTCCGTGACGCCCTGGAGGCCACGCCGCCGCTGTGCATCCTCGCCAACTGCGAGTCACCGGTGGGTCAGGAGATCTGCCTCGGCGCGCGCATCAGCAACAAGCTGGAGGACACGCCGATCATCTCCCTGGTGACGGATCCGTGGTCCTCGGAGGTGCGCGACGCCTACGCCATGGGCGTGGACGACTACCTCCCCGACGGCACCTTCGACCACCTGAGCCGCAAGCTGATGGCCCTGCGCGACCAGGGTGGCGCCCCGGCCACCGACGAGGCCACGCGGGTGCTCATGGCCGACCCCGACCGCGAGCGGCGGGTGAACCTGGCCCGCACCCTGCGCAAGCTCGGCATGGGCGTGCATTTCTGCCTGGAGTGTCCCGACGTGACCCTGGAGGACGACGTGCGCCTGGTGGTGGCCCACTGCTCCCTGCCGCCCGATGGCGGCGCGGCCTGCCTCAAGGCGCACCGCGACCGCGTGACCCGGGACCTGCCCTGGATCCTGGTCGGCACCGAAGAGGAGCTGGCCACGGCGCGGGCCTCGCTGGAGCACCAGCCCCTGCTGCGACTGTTCGACATCGAGGCGGACCCGACGCAGATCATCACCGTGGCCAACGAGCTGCTCAAGGCGACCCTGGTCTCCCAGCGCGCCAGCGTGCGCCTGCCCTACGCCACCTCGCTGGTCTTCGACATCCCCGGCTCCTGGACCCAGGTCTGGGGCTACACCTTCAACATCAGCCTCGGCGGTGTCTTCGTGCGTACGCTCACGCCACCGCCGCTGTCCTCCGAGGTGGAGATGAGCTTCAGCCCGCCCATGTCCGAGGAGCGGGTCTCCCTGGGCGGCACCGTGGTCTGGCGCCAGGAGTACGTCGGCAGCAAGGGCTACCCCGCGGGCTTCGGCGTGCAGTTCGGCGATGACACCGCCGAGGAGGCGCGGGACCAGCTCACCGCTGGCTACCAGAGGCTGCTGCAGGCCGAGGGCAACCCGCAGGGCTGACACCGCCGAGGGCCCACCACCCCTGGCGCCCGCGCCGCATCATGCTAACCCTTCTCAGACACGAGGAGGTCCAATGAGCAAGGTCATCATCTACGGGAAGCCGGGTTGACCCTACACCACCAACGCCCGTGAGGCGTACGCCGGCGAGGCCAACCTGAGGTATATCGACGTGTCCAGGGATCCCGATGGCCTGGACGCCATGCTCAAGGCCAGCAAGGGGCGGCGCGCGGTGCCGGTCATCGTGGTGGACGGCGAGGCCACCGTGGGGTTCGGGGGCACCTGAGGCGTCTGACCCAGGCCGGTCGGCCTGTACCGCCTCAACTCCGACGCACCCAGCGGGGGAACATCCAGCCTCGGCGACCTAAGATCCAGCGGATCATGACGCCTGGTCGCGAGACCGGATATCGATCAGTGTCGGTCCCACCCCGAGTCTGCCAGCATGTCCTCCATCTTGGACCACAGATCGTCCACCGTGTTGGTCAGGATGACGATGTCGTGGAGGTTCTTGTGCCGGTCCAGGGCGTGGTCCTTGAGCCGCGCCTCCTCGCGAAAGCCGAGGCGCTCGAAGGCGGTGCGCGCGCCGGTCTGGTTGCCCAGGATCTGGGCCTCCAGCTTGCTCAGCTCTCGCAGGCTCGCCTGGTTGACCAGCTCGTGGATCAGGGCCGTGGCCAGGCCGAACTTCTGGTAGGCCGGGGCCACCACCACGCGGACCTCGCCCACGTGGCGACGCCAGCCGTGCTGGTCAACGCTGAGGGTGGCGTCGGCCACGACGTCGTCGCCGTCCACGGCCAGGATGGGCCAGACCTTGAGCGGATCGCGGTTGCTGACGAACCGCCGCACCACATCGGGGTCCCTGACGTCGTGCCTGAGGTACTCGGTGGCCTCGCGAGGCAGCCCGGAAAAGAAGGCGATCAGCCCCTTCTCGTCGCCCTTCTCCAGCGGCCGGATATCAACGGTCTTTTCGGCTCTCAGGGTCAGTTTTTTCGGATACTCGCTCATCAGACCTCCTCTTTGCCCACGTTCCCCGTCAGGCGCTCATAGTGTCCAAATTGTAAGATTAACCCCAAGAGATGTTGGGGTAATTTTCCCAAACCCAACCCGGTTCTACGGATTTAGTAAACCGATCTAGCTGTAGGAGACGGCCAGCCGCCGGGCCCCACTATGATAGCCTAGCAAAGGTCGTGCCGCAACGTGCAACCGGCTCAGGCCTCGGCGGGACGGCACAGGCTGCAGCGACACTGGCCGCTTTTTCGGGCGTCGCGGGCCTGCTGCTGGACGGCGGCGGGGAGCTCATCGAACAGAGGCGCCTCCTCGGAGGTGGCGTAGCATTCGGGCTCGTCGGCCTCGGGGTCCACCACCACCATGTCCTCGTCGGTGGGCACCAGCAAGACGCCGTCGCCGCAGGCGCCCACCTCCTCCAGGGACACCGTGAAGCCGCGCTCGCCCATCAGCTCCACCAGCTGGTCCGCCAGGGCCGCCGCCGCCAGGGAGAACCAGTGCTCCACCGCGGCGCTGACGTTGGGCGCATGGTCGGTGAAAAAGAACGGAATGTGCAGCCCCTCGCCGGCGTGCTCTTCACACCCCGGGAAGCCGCAGCCGTCCCACCAGACGTCGTCGGAGAGATCGAGGAACTCCTCCTCGACCTCGGACTGCAGGCGCGGCTCGATCCAGGCCTCCAACAGGTCGCGCACCGAGGCGCACAGCTCCTCGTAGTCGTCGTGGTCCAGCTCCGCAGCCTCGGACGCCAGCGGCGTCAGGGGCAGGGTGAATCCGAAGGCGCCCATCGGTCTCCTCCTGTGGAGTTCGTTTCCGTCACTGCGCCAGCCCCATCTGGTGGCGGAGCCGCAGGTGTTCCTCGCTGACGCAGAAGCCGAGGAGCTGCCGCACCCGCGCGCTGGACTCCCGGGCGATGTGCTCCGCCGGGGCCTGCTCGTCGCCGGCGAGCACCCCCTCCTCGCGCAGCAGGCGGCGCAGGGCCGCGCCCGGGCTGCCACAGAGCAGCAGCCCCAGCCGGTCCTCGCTGAGGGTCATGGCCACGCGCCAGCGCTCGGGCGCCAGGGGGCGATCGCTCAGCTCCAGGGCGGCCGGCGCCAGGGCGCGCAGCGTGGGCCCCGGCAGCAGCCGATCCAGGTCCCGGCACAGCGGCTTCAGGTCGTCCATCTCCCCCGGCGGGATGAAGCTGCGGCAGGAGACCGAAAGCACCGCGGCCACGAAGCGGCCCAGGTCCCTGGGCTGCAGGCCGGCGTAGCTGTGGTGTCCCAGCAGCACGTGAGCCAGGCAGCGGCCCACCACGAAGGCCAGCTCCGCGGGCGGCCGCCGGGCCAGGTCACGCCCCACGCAGAGCAGCGGCGTGGGGCCGTCCTGGACCCACACCTGGTCTGGCCGGGCGGCAGAGACCGTGGCCACCATGTCCACCTCGCCCAGGGCCGGCGTCAGGTGGTCCAGGCAGGCCGACAGCTCCGGGTGGGCCGCCGCGGTCATCGGCTCCAGCCCGGCGTGGTCCGCCTCCGGGCTCGGCAGCAGGTCCCGCACCGCCGGCTCGCAAATGCGCAGCAGCGTGTGCAGCGGGCCGCGCTCGTCGCCGGAGAGCAGCACCTCCACCTCGTCGGTGGTCAGGGGATGCTCCGGCGTGGGCCCGCGCGCGTGCCACTCCGCCGCGTGCCGCAGCGACCGTGAGCCGACCACGCCGATGGCCTCCAGCAGGTGCACCACCACCCGGGTGCCGTCAGCGTCGACCTGCCAGCCGAAGCACCTGAGCAGCGCCTGATAGGAGCCCTCAAGGAAGGGGTCGCGCTGCAGCCGGGCGCGGTGCACGGCGATGGACGACTCGAGGTGCGCGGCCAGGGCGCGGGGCGGGCGGTGCTCTCGCAGCAGCCAGGTCATCACCTCCGTGGCCTCGAAGAAGCCCGGGTCCAGGCGCAGCGCCTGAGCGCAGGCCTCCACGGCCAGGCGCGGCTCGTCCAGGCCGTCGCGGTGCAGCAGCGCCAGGCGCAGGTGGTACTCCTTCTGGCGGTGGTGATCGTCGTCCAGGGCGATGAGCGACTCGACGGTGTGCACCGCCGCGGGCCAGTCCTCCAGCTCGGCGTGCAGGTCGGCAAGGTGGGACAGCGCGCCCAGGTCGTTGGGGTCCAGGGCCAGCACGCGGCCGAACTCGGCGATGGCCGCCGGGGCGTCGCCGCGCTGCTCCTCGAGGATGCGGCCCAGCTCGAAGTGCAGCGCCTTGAGCAGCAGCGGATCCGAGGTCTGCTCCACCAGCCGCCGGTCCGCCTCCAGCAGCCCCTCCGCGTCGCCCTCGGTGCGGCTCAACTCGGCCAGGGCGGTGAGCAGGGGGCGGTCGTCGGGGGCCAGCTCCAGGGCCCGCTTGACCGTGGCCAGGGCGCCGGCGGTGTCGCCCTGGCGGGAGCGCTGGATGCTGGCCACGCGGTTGAGGATGCCGAGGGCCTCATCGTCGGTGGCCGCGTCGGCCAGGGAGCGCTCCAGCAGCGCGACCTTTTCGCCCCACTCTCCACGCACCGAGTGGAGCGAGGAGAGCTCGCGGATCGCCTCGCCATGGTTCGGATCCATGCGCAGCACCTGCTTGTAGGCCGTCACCGCGCGCTCCTGCTCACCCAGCTCGGTGTGCCAGATCTGTCCCGCGCGGAAGGTGCACTGCGCGCGGTGCAGCAGGTCCCGGCTGGCGCTGGCCTCGGCCGCCAGGGCCTGGGCCAGCTCCTCGCGCAGCTGCAGCGCCTCGGCCGCGCGCACCCAGCAGCGCACCGCGGGCAGGTAGGTGGCGCGCCCCTGGGCCGCCTGGCGAAACTGCGTCAGCGCCGCGGACAGATCGCCGCGGTTGGCCTGCACCGAGCCCATGGTGCAGAGCAGCGCGGTCTGCTCCATGGTGCTCTGCGCCTCGGTCAACAGGCGCCCCTGCACCGAGAGCAGCCCCTCGGGATCCCCCGTCTCCCGGTAGTGGTGGTCCAGGATGTCCAGCGCCTCCCGGTGCTGAGGGTGGGCCGCAAGCACCAGGAACGCGGAGTGGCTCGCCGCCTTCAGGTCGTCCAGGCGGTGCTCCAGCAGGCCCGCCGCGGCCAGGGCGCAGGCGGCCCCGTATCCCCCGTCGGCGGCCTGGTCCTCGGACATCAGCCGGTGGATGCTCTGCAGCGCCTCGGCCAGGGGGCGCCAGCGGCGCTCTCTCGCGAGCTGCAGCTGAAGCAGGTGCAGAGCGGTGACGTCGCCCGGGCGGTCGTCGAGCACCTTGTCCAGCTCCTCCACCGAGCGCAGCGGATCGCGCAGCGCCGTGGCCCACAGCAGCGCCTTCTGCACGCGCACCGCGTGGAGCTCCCCGGCAGCCACGGTGCGGGTCGCCCTGCTCTGCAGCAGGTTGAGCAGGGTCTGGTGATCCCGGTCGCGGCGGTGGAGGTGGGCCAGCTCGTGGGCCGGCGCGTCGTCCTCTGGCGAGGCCTGCAGGGCCAGGCGCAGGTGCTTGATCTGGGCCTCGCGATCCCCGGCGTGGCCGTGCAGATCCGCCAGCCGGCGGTGGAACAGCGCGCGCGCCTGGGGCGGCCGCGGCGGCGGCATGGCGCGCATCACCTCCAGGGCCCGGGTCGTGTTGCCCGAGCGCAGCAGAATGTGCAGCAGCTCGTCCAGCCCGGCGGCCTCGCCCCCCGGCACCCCGAGGCCCAGCGCGCCGCTGCAGGCGGTGGCGGCCTCCTCCCAACAGCGCAGGCCGTCGCCCATGATGCGGGCCATCTTCATCATCAGCCAGGCCTGGTGGGCCGGATCGTCGGAGCGCGCGCGGGTGCTGGAGTGCTGCAGCTCCTGGCGGTGCATGTTGACCAGCTCGTCCTGGCGGCCGGCGCGCAGCAGGAGCCGCCCGGCCTCGGCCAGGGCCGGCTGGTAGTCCGGCCGCTCCTTCAGGATGTGGGTGTACGAGCCGAGCGCCGCCTCGTCGTCGCCCAGGTGGCGCTGCTGGATGCGCGCCAGCTCCATCAAAGGCCGGGTGTGGTCTCCCTCGGGCAACAAGGGCAGCGCCGCCTTGAGCACCGCGGCCAGCTCCTCGAAGCGCTCCTGGTCGCGCAGCAGCCGGATCAGCGTGCGCCGCGCGAGCTGGTGATCCGGCTCCAGCACCAGCAGGCGCAGCAGCGCGTCCACCGCTCCGGCGGGGTCGGCCAGCTCACGCTCGAGCAGGGCGGCCAGGCGCTCCAGCAGCGCCACCTGCTCCTCCTCGTCATCGGCGGCGGCCAGCTGGGCCTGCAGGGCGGCGGCCTCCTCGTCGTGAAGGCCCAGGGCTCGCCTGATCTGCGCCAGACAGCGCAGCGCCGCCGCCAGGTTGGGCCGCGCCTCCAGCGCCTGCTCGTAGGCCCGCGCGGCGCCCGGCAGGTCGCGGTTGGCGCCCTCCATCACCTGGCCGGCCTCCATGGCCGTTTGGGCCACCTCGTCGGCGTCGCTCAGCCGCGCGAGGTCGTCCCACAGCAGGTCGGCCACGTCGCCGTGGCGTCCCTGGCGCCGGTAGAGCCGCTCCAGCGCGCGCCGCGACGGCTCGTGCCCCCGGTCCAGGGCCAGCGCGCGGCGCAGCGCCTCCACCGCGCCGGAGCCGTCATCACCGCGCAGCCGCACCCGGGCCAGCAGGTGGGCCAGGGCGGCAGCCTCCGCGCCGGGGCCTGCGTCGCTCACCAGGCGCGCCAGCACGTTGGCCGCCTCCTGCCACTGGGCCTCCTTCAGCAGCAGCAGCGCCAGGTCGATCATCAGCGGCCGCCGGTGCTCCTCAGGGCACTCCTCCAGGGCGTCCTGCAGGCAACCCAGGGCGCGGTCCGGCTCGTCCAGCTGATCGCGGTAGACGCGGGCGGCCTCCCAGCGCAGGTGGCAGGCCTCGGCCCCGGGCGTGAGCTGGGCCAGGGAGAGGCAGAGCTCCGCCGCGGTGGTGTGGTCCCCCGTGATGCGGGCGTGGGCCGCCAGGGACTCGGCGGCGTGGCGGTTGGCTGGATCAGCCTCCAGGGCGGCGCGGTAGAGGGCCGCCGCGCCCTCGGCGTCGTCCAGGTGCTGCTGGCGAATGTCCGCCGCCTGCAGCAACGCGCGGGAGGCCTGGGCCGTGTCGTCGCAGGCCTCGGCCTGGCGGCGCAGCAGACCCTCGAGGTCCTCGTGGCGCCCGGCCCGCTGGCAGATCTGTACCAGGGCGGCCATGGCGCCGCCGTCGGCGGGCGCGAGCTCCAGGGCCCGGATCAAATCCTCGTAGGCCGCAGACAGATCGGACAGGTCGTCGGCCAGGATCTCGGCCCGCTCCACCAAAATGCCGGCCCGCTCATCGTCGTCGCCGGCCGCGGTCAGCTCGGCCTCGAGCACCGGCAGCAGCGCGGCCCGCTTGCCCTCCCGGGCCAGCAGCCGGCCCAGGGCGCGGGTGTTCACCGCCAGGCCGGGGTCCCGGGCGAAGCCCCGGTGGTAGTACTCCTGGGCCTGGTCCAGCCGGCCCATGAACACCTCGTGGATGCGGCCCAGCTCGTGGTACATCATGGCGCTGCGCCGGGGCGACGACGACTCCACCGCCTCCTCGAGGAGCTGCTCCAGCAGCGCCTGCTGCGGGATATTGGGCCCCGTGAAGGTCACGCCTCCGGCCTCAGCGCCAGCAATGCGCGCAGCTTGTAGTACTCCTTGCTGACCATGAAGCGCAGCAGATCGCCCATCTCCTTCTGTCCGCCCTCCTCCTCGGTGAGCACCGACGCCTGCTCCAGGCAGCGCTGGGGATCGCCGCCGGCGACGATGCCGGCGCGGTTGGCCGCCAGGCGCACCTCGCGCTTGAACGCCGCCAGCTGGTTCGGCGTCACCTCGCCGCCGAGGCCGGGCAGCACGGCGCCCAGCTTCACCCGCTCCTCCTCGCTGACCAGCTCCATCAACCGGGCCGCCTCCTGCTTCACCGCCGGCACCTCTGTCGGGGCCATGGCCAGGGGACAGGGCGGGCTGGCCACCTCGCCCAGGGCGGCCAGCAGCACGCGGATGCGCCGCATGGACATGTCGTGCAGCACCAGGGCGTTTTCGGCGATGAGGAACAGCGCCCGCCCGATGCGGAAGCGCACCGCCGCGGTGACCAGGTTCTGGGTCACCGCCTCGCCGAGGATCATCACCGGCGCGCCGAGCATCTCGGCGGCGATGAGATCGGGGCGGGTCCGGCTGACGCGCAGCTCGAAGGTCGGTCGGCCGAGCAGCGCCGCGATCTCGTCGCAGAGCACGTGCAGCGCGTGGGATGGGCCGATCTGGCTGCCCGGCTCCAGCCCCAGGGCCTCCGGGCTGTTGGCGATGCGGCGCTGCAGGCCGCGTCGGGCCACTACCAACACCTTGCGCAGCGGATCGTCGGCCACCGGGCCGAGGATCAGCTTCTCGTAGCGGTTCTGGGCCAGGGTCCCGGTGGGGATCGGTGAGCAGCGGTAGTGGTGGCCCTGGAGGAAGCGGCGCTCGGCATCCTCCATCACGCCCTTGCCCAGACCCTCGAGGTACTGGCGCACGACGCAGGCGCAGTAGAAGCGGTCGTACTCCCGCTGCCACTGGAAGATGCGTCCCAGCTGCTGGTAGATGCGCACCTCGAAGGCGTCCCGGGTCAGCTCCTCCTTGTGGCGGTCGATGGCCGCCCCGAGGTGGCGGCTCACCGCGGCGCGGTCGCCCTTGCTGCCGTGGATCGCGGCCACGCGCTCGATGGCCTCGATGTCCAGCGGGTCGAGCGTCAGGGCCTCCTCCAGCGAGCGCAGGGCCAGGGTGTCGTCGCCCATCTCCTCCACCGCCACCTGGGACAGCTCCTTGTGCACCGCCGCCCGCTCGGAGCGGTCGTCAGAGATCTGGGCCAGCATCTCCATGGCCCTGATCCGCGCCGACGCGTCACCCGCGGCCTGGGCCGCCGTGGCCACCAGGCGCAACAGCTCCGCGTCGGGTCGCGACGAGGACGAGGCGGCCCGCGCCAGCGCCTCCAGGGCGGCGTCCGGCTTGCGGTTGGCCATGTGGATCTCGCCCCGCCGGCGGTAGAGGCGGGCGCGCTCGGCGGCGTCCTCCACGGCGGCCAGGCAGCGCCGGTAGAGCTGCTCGGCCTCGTCCCACTCGTCGCGGTCGTAGAGCATGTCGGCCAGCATGGTCATCACCGACAGCTCGTCGGGCTCCATCTCCAGGGCGCGCCGCAGGCAGGCGACGCCCTTGCCGGGCTGCCCCAGCCGCTCGACGTAGATCTCACCCAGCTCGCGGAAGAGCAGGGCGTTTTTGCGCGGGTCCTGGCCCTGGGAGATGCGCGTGCGCAGCAGCGAGGCCAGGGCGCCGTAGTCCTCCCTGGACACGTGGCAGGCCCGCAGGCGGTAGAACGCCTCCTTGTGCAGCGGCACCTTCTTGAGGATCACGCTGTAGAGCTCCATGGCCCGCTCCGTGTCCTCCACCCGCTCCTCGCTGATCACCGCGGCCCGGAGCAGAGCCTCGACGGTGGCGCCGTCGGACTCCATGGCCTCGGCCTCCTGCTCGGCCAGTTCGCCCAGCTCGGACCAGCGCCCCTGCTGCTCCAGCAGGCGGGCCAGCCCCCACAACGCGGTGGGGTGGCCGCCATGATAGGACAGGGCCTCGACGTAGGCCTCCTCGGCTCCGATCCCGTCCTCGTTGAGCAGGCACACCTCGGCCGCCTCGGTCCAGAGGCAGGCCAGGTCCACGGGGTCGGTGGTCTGGGCGATGCGGGCCTCCAGGGGCTGACCCAGCTCCTCGCGCAGGCCGCTGTCCCGCAGCATCCGCTCCGTGCGCCGCAGGGTAGGCTCCTCCCGCCCCACCTCGGTGAGGGGGCCGGCCTCGGCGCTGGCGGTCAGCTCGGTGTCGCTGGTGACGTACTCCACCATGGGGACGCGCACGGTGCCGTCGCCGTCGGTGAGGTCCTCCTCCTCCGTGTCGGCGGGCGCTGCCTCGAGGCCGCCCAGCAGGTGGGTCACCTCGTCCCAGCGCCCGGCCGTGGCGTGCACCTCGCAGAGGGCGAGGGCGGCCGCGTGCTGCGACGGGTCCAGGTCGAGCACACGCCGGTAGGCCGCGGCGGCGCGCTCGGTGTCACGCAGCTCGGCGTCGTAGATGTCAGCCACCTCGTAGAGCAGGGCGATGGTCTGCCGCGGTTTGGTGGCCGCGTCGAGCCGGCCCTCCAGCAGCGCGAGCAGCTCGGCGTAGGCGCCCCGGGCGCGGTACAGCCGGTCCAGGGCCAGCAGCGCGGGCGCGTGGTCGGCCTGCAGCTCCAGCGCGCGCCGGAAACAGTCCGCCGCGCCGTCGGCGTCGCCCAGGCGTTGCTCCCGCACCTCGCCCATGCGGCAGAGCAGGTGCAGCCGCCGGCCCACGCTCTCGGTGAGCGCGATCTCCTGCTCGTGCAGCTCCAGCAGCTCCGGCCAGCGCCCCGTGGCGTCGCAGATGCGGGCCGCGGCGCGCAGGGCGGGCAGGTGATCGGGGTCGCGGATCAGGATCCCCTGCAGGCACTCCAGGGCGCTGTCGGGCTGGTCCAGGTGCCGCAGCCAGATGTCGGCCATGATCTCCAGCTGCGCCATGGCCTGCTGCGCCTCGGGCACCCCCTCCAGGGCGTCGCCGTGGAGCTGGAGCAGCTCGTTCCAGCGCTCCAGCCGGCGGTAGAGCGTCTCCAGGGCGTGCACGCTCGGCGGGAAGCTGGGCCAGCACCCGAGCGCCTCGTGGTGCACGTCAACCGCCTCGGCCAGCCGCCCGGTGCGCTCCAGCAGATCGGCCAGGCGGTGGAGCCGGCGGGCGCGGCCCGGGCCGTCTTCCACGGTGGCGAGCTCGGCGCGGTGAAGCTCCACCAGGGGCTCCAGGTCGCCGCGCTGCTCCAGGATGCGGCCGGCCCCCTCCAGGGCGGGCTGGTAGGTCGGGTCGCTCTCCAGGCAGTTGACGTACCAGCCGAGGGCGGCGTCCGCGTCGCCCCGCTGCAGGTGCAGGTCGGCCAGCCGGCGAGGCAGGTAGGGCACGCCGCGGGGGGCGTCCAGCGAGGCGAGCAGCTCGCCCACCCTCGCGGCCTCGTCCTGCTGATCCAGCCGCAGCAGCAGCTCGAAGCAGTCGGCGGCCACGCCGAGCACCGGCTGGGCCTCCAGGCTGCGGGCGTAGAGCGCCGCCGCCTCGCCGTCGTTCTTCAGCCGCCGCTGCACCAGCCGCGCCGCCCGGGCGAAGAGCCGCGCGCGGTAGGTGCTGGAGCCCTCGATCTCCGCCTGGCGGAAGAGCACGGTGGCCAGCTCGCCGTGGTGCCGCTCCGCCTCCAGCACCCGCTCCAAAAAGCAGAGCACGGTGGTGTCGTTGGGTGCGGCCTTGCTCGCCTCGCGCAGGGCGACCAAAGTGGCGGCCGGGTCGTCGGCTGTGCCGAGCAGCGCCAGGCTGGCCAGCAGCGCCGCCCGCAGCCGGGGCTCCAGCGCCACGTCGGCGTGGTCCTGCAGGGCTGCACGCAGCGCCTCGGCGTCGTCGCCAGCGGCGGTCAACAGCTCGCCCAGCTTCAGCGTGGCCGGGTCCTCGGGGGACAGCTCCCGGGCCTGCTCCAGGCTTCGTCGGGCCTCCCGCGGATCGCCGATCTGGTTCCAGAGCAGGTGCGCCTGCCGCCGCAGCAGCGCCGCCCCGGTGGCCGGGTCGCGGCTCACCGCGGCCTCGGCGCCGAGCAGTTTGACCATCAACCGGTGGTCGCCCCGTTGCTGGTACAGCCGCCGCGCGGTGCGCAACACGGGGCGGAAGCTGGGCAGCAGGGTGTAGGACTCGAGGAACGTCTTGGCCGCGGCCTGGTGGTTGCCCGTGACCAGCTGGAAGCGGCCCAACATGTACATCATGTAGGCCAGGCGCTTGTCGTCGTTTTGGGCGGTGGCCAGCAGGTCGTTCTGCAACACCTCCATCTCCTCGGCGGGCTCTCCCCACAGATCGAGGGGCATTGTGCTTTCGTGGCCGTCGGACATGGGCGCCGACATTATACAGACAGTGGGCGGGAGGCGGGAGGGTGATGTTCAGCCCGCGAGATCCACGCTCCGGCTGGCCATGCAGGTTGGCTAACTACGGGAGCCCTCACGTCGGCAGCCCGAGAGTTGCCCTTCAAAGAGCCGCACTCAAAACCTGAAGCCTACAACTCAAAACCCATGGCGCTTTACTTGTCGTTGGTCGAGCAGACGACCCAGTTCTGGATGTCCACCCGGTTGTTGGCGTCGTTCCAGTTGCCGAAGGCGCAGCCGGTGGTGCGGCGGTAGATGGCGTAGCTGGTGTTGTTGTCGCCGTTGGGCTCGAAGTTGGTGCAGCCGGCGCTGTTGCTGTCCGACATCCAGAAGCTGCAGCTCTTGCCGCCGCAGCGGCCGGTCCAGTTGCTCAGCCCGTAGGCGGCGTTGTACTTGGGAAAGACGTTGACCAGGTTGGGCGGCTGGCCGAGCCACTTCTGCAGCGCCAGGGCGTGGGTCTTGGTGCGCGGCACGACGACCTCCATGCCGTAGGTCGCGCAGTGGGCGCGGTAGTTGTTCTGGTTGTTGCCCATGCCCGACTTGGTGAAGCGGACCATGGTGTAGCCGCCGCCGTCGCTGACCATGTCGCAGTAGACCTTCACCGTCGCCTTGGCGCCCGTGGGCTTGATGGTGTAGGTGCCGCTGGTGGCCGAGGGGCTGGCCTTCTTGATGGTGAGGCAGGAGCCGGTGTTGATGCACTTGCCCTGGCTGCACTGTTGCCCCGTGGGGCAGGCGACACCGCAGGCGCCGCAGTTGCTGTTGTTTGACAGCGCGTCGGTGCACTTGCTGCTGCAGCAGAGGCTGCCGAGGGCACACTTGGTGCCGCAGACGCCGCAGTTGTAGATGTCCTTGGTCAGGTTGACGCAGGTCCCCGAGCAGTTGTTCAGGCCCGTCTGGCAGGAGAGCGCGCACTTGCCCTTGAGGCACTGCTGGCCGGCGCTGCACTTGGTGCCGCAGGCGCCGCAGTTGGCCAGGTCGGTCTGCAGGTTGACGCAGGTACCGGAGCAGCTGGTCAGGCCGGCCTGGCAGGAGAGCACGCACTTGCCCGCCGAGCAGACCTGCCCCGCGGCGCACTTGGTGCCGCAGCCGCCGCAGTTGGTGATGTCGGTCTGCAGGTTGACGCAGGTGCCGGAGCAGCTGGTCAACCCGGCCTGGCAGGTCAGCGCGCACTTGCCCGCCGAGCAGATCTGGCCCGCGGCGCAGGTGGTGCCGCACGTGCCGCAGTTGCCGTTGTCGTTGCCGAGGTTGACGCAGGTGCCCGAGCAGTTGGTCAGGCCGGCCTGGCAGGACACCGCGCACTTGCCCGCCGAGCAGATCTGGCCCGCGGCGCAACCGGCGCCGCACGTGCCACAGTTCTTGTTGCTGTTCTGCAGGTTGACGCAGGTGCCCGAGCAGTTGGTCAGGGAGGCCTGGCAGGTCAGGGCGCACGTTCCGGAGGTGCAGACCTGGCCCACGGCGCAGGCGCCCTTGCACGCGCCGCAGTTGAGGATGTCGTTGCTCAGGTTGACGCAGGTACCCGAGCAGTTGGTCAGCCCCTTCTGGCAGGTCAGCGCGCACTTGCCCGCCGAGCAGGCCTGGCCCGCGGCGCACTGGGTGCCGCAGGCGCCGCAGTTGCTGTTGTCGGTGAGCACGTTGACGCACAGGCCGGAGCAGGCGGTCAGGCCCTTTTGGCAGGAGACGGCGCACTTGCCGGCGGAGCAGACCTCGCCGGCCTTGCAGGCCGCGCCGCAGGCGCCGCAGTTTTTGATGTCGGTCAGGGTGTTGACGCAGGTGCCGTTGCACTCGCTGAGCCCGGTCTGGCAGGAGAGCGCGCACTTGCCGGCCTTGCAGACCTCGCCGGCCTTGCACTTGGTGCCGCAGGCGCCGCAGTTGGACAGGTCGGTTTTGGTGTTGGCGCAGGCGCCGCTGCAGGTGGACCACCCCTTGGGACACTCGTTGGCGCACTTGCCCGCCGCGCAGACCTCGGCGGTGCCGCACTTGGTGTTGCAGGCGCCGCAGTTTGTGCGATCGGCCTGGATGTTGACGCAGGTGCCGCTGCAGTTGGTCAGCGTGCTCTGGCAGGAGAGCGTGCACTTGCCGTTGGAGCAGATCTCGCCGCCCTTGCACGAGGTGTAGCAGCTCCCGCAGTTGCGGGTGTCGATGCTGGTGTCCACGCACATGGATCCGCACTTGGTGGTGCCGAGGTTACAGGCCTCGTCGTCACCGCAGCCGGCGGTCAACGCCAGCAGAGCGGCCGCGCACATCCACAGAGTGTTCCTCCAAATCATCGTATCCTCCTTGTCCTGCTCACAGCTTGTTCTCTGCGCCGAGGGTCACCTTGGCGTCGTCGTAGGCTGTCTGGCCGAAGTGGCTGGTGCCGCTGCCGCCCGGCGCGCCGTAGGCCTTGCTGCCGAACTTGCCGCCGGTTCCCCCGTTGGTAACCAGGGTGACCTTGTTGCTCAGCTTCGAGTCGTAGAAGACCTTCACGCGGCCGCCGCTGCCGCCGCCGCCGCCGTCGTCGTTGTTGGACAGGGTGCTGTCGCAGCCGTTGCCGCCCTGCACCGAGATGGTGCCGGCCACGGACACCGTGTCGCCCTTCAAGAGCACCCCGCCGCCGGCCCCGCCACCGCCGCAGGTGTCGTTGACGCTCCCCGCGGCTCCGTTCATGGTGATGGTCCCGGTGACGGCGATGACCCTGCCGTCCAGGGTGAACGACCCACCACCGGCGCCGCCCGCGGACGCCTTGGGTCCAGCCGCGGCGCCGCCCCCGGAGCCCATGTTGACGCCGGGGGTGTCCTTGCCGCCGAAGGGCTGGCCGCCCTGGCCCGGTACGTCGTTGGAGTCATGACCGCCGAGGCCGCCAGCTCCGCCGTAGGCGCCGCCGCCGCCGCCGGCGCTGACCCCCGAGCCCCCCGCCCCCTGCCCTGCTCCCGGTTGGCCCGAAGTCTTGCCGCCCAGGTCGCCCATGCCGTCGCCCTTGACGGTGCCGTCGATGACGATGCGGCGGGCCTTGATGATCAGCGGCTTGCCCGGGTTGAGCGTCAGCACGTGGCTGGCCTTGAGCTCGAACCAGTCGTAGGTGAACGTGCCGCCCAGAGACAGTACGCCCGAGCTGATGTACGACTTGGGGAAGGTCTTGGCCTGGTCCGAGGTGGAGGTGGCGCCGGCCCGCCCGTAAAAGAGGTGGATGTCCTTGGTCCCGCCGGCCGCGATCTGCGGCACGTTGACCCAGACCACGCTCGTGCCCGAGGGGTCCCACTTCTGCACCCAGTGTGGCAGATCGAAGGTGCCGCTCAGCGCCTTCTTCGACGAGAAGCGCAGGTCGGCCCCGCTGCTCAGGGCGTTGGCGTAGCTGAAGGTGCCCTTGTCCAGGGTGACGGCCACCGGGTAGTTGGTGAGGCTCGCCTTGAGCTTGGTGCCGTCGATGCTCACGGTCACGCGATACTGCCAGTTGTCGATGGTGAAGTAGGTGGACGCCCCGTTGATGCTGGCGTGCTTGGAGGCCGTCACCTTGATCAGGTAGGTGCTGGCCCGGGCCTGGTAGGCCGGGATGGTCCAGATGAAGCTGCCGCTGTTGGGCAGGTTCTGAGCGATGGTGCTCTCCTTCTTGGTCCCGAGGTACAGGTCGATGTCCACGTTGCCGAAGCTGCCGCTGCTGCTCCAGGTGATGGTCACCTTGCCGCCCGCGGCGTGGCTGCCGCCCGTGGGCGCGGTGACCTTGATGCTGCCCGCGGGCACGCTGTCCGGTTGCGCCATGTCGGGCGTCATGTCTGGCAGCGCCTGGTCCACCGACGCGTCCGGCGCCGTGTCGCCGCCCTTGTCCGGCGTGCCCTTGTCCGCGCCGGCGTCCGGGCTGGCGGCGTCCGGTCCCGGGCCGTCAACGGCCGCGTCGACGATGACCCCCGCCTCCGGGTTGCTGAAGGCGCCGCCCTTGGTGTAGTCCGGCAGCTTGGTCGCGTCCACGGCGGGCGAGCCGCAGGCGCCGGCCACGCAGGTCTGCCCCTTGCCGGAGCAGGTCTTGCCCACGCAGGACCGCAGCAGATCGATCTTCAGCAGCAGGACGCGTCCCTCGACGAAGGACAGTCGGGCCACCCGCGAGATGACCTCCTTGTTGCCCTTCTTGCCCGTGATGGTAATCGTCACAGGCGTGGTGAAGTCCTCACCGGCGGTGATGGCCAGGGTGGCCGGCAGCTCGTAGGAGTCCGGCTTGCCCGGATCGAGCACGTAGTTCTGCGAGGCCTTCACCTTGGCCTGCCGCTCCACCTTCAGGTCGAAGTTGTCCATCTCCTTGGGCACGGAGAGGTTGGTGGCCACGGCCACGATGATCTGCGTGGCCTTCTTTTCTTCGCAGCCCGCCCCGGCCAGGGCCAGCGCGAGCGCGACAAACAACACCGGTGTTTTGCGCATGCCAGTCAGTCCAGCTGAATGTTGTTGGGCCGCAGAGTGCCCCCGACGAGGTCGGGGTCCCCGGGCTGGGCGGCGACGATACCTGCCGTGGTCGCTCCCACCACAACCACGCCCACCGCGGTCCAGAACCACCACTTTTTATAGATCGGCGTGGACCTCTTCTTCGGAGGCGGCGGGAGGTCCGGCTTGGTCGGCACCAGGGCGAGCCTGCGTTTGCGCTCCGCCTCCTCCTTCTTCTTCCGCGCGGCCTCCAGGCGTGCCCGCTCAGCCTCCTCCTTCTTCCGCTTCTGGTCTGCGACCGCCTTCTGCTTCTGCTCCGTGACCATCACATCGTTGAGCTTGGTGATCTGGTTTTCGACCTCGCGCAGAAACGGCGGGTTCGGGTTCTTGCGCCGCCAGTCCGACAGGCAGAGCCTGTAGAAGAACAGCGCCTTTTCGTGGTTCTTCAGCTGCCGGTGACACTGGGCGATGTTAAAGAGGATGGCCGGGTGCACGTGGGCCTTGTAGGCCGCCTCGTAGTTGGCCAGCGCTTCCTTGAACTTGGCCAGCCGGTAGTTGAGGTCTCCGCTCTTGATCAGAGCGCGGGCCTTGGCCTTGGCCGCCTTGAGGGCCTTTGTATCGGCCATGGCCGCCTGGGGCGCCGCGAGCAGCAGCGCCAGGGCCATAACCAGTGCAACGCGCATGCTCCACACTCCTCTTTGGGCGTTCATTGGGGGTCTCAGAGGTCCACCTTCATCGTGCCTTCGCCGACAGGCACGAACTTTTTCTTCGGCTTCTTCTTCCGCTTGCGCGGCTTCTTCTTGCCGGGCTTCTTCGTCGCGCCGGGATCCTGGCGCGCCACCGCGGCTCCCTGCTCCACGATCTTTTTGCCGCCCGCGTCGATACGCAGCTTGAGCGCCAGGTCGGCGCCGGCCTTCCATGTCTTGCTAAACGGCGCGTGCCCTTCGCTGGAGACCGTGATCTGCACCTCGTCGCCGTCGTCCACCTTGTGGGTGCAGGGAGAGGTCAGCTCCTTGATCGCGTCGCGGCTCTTGAAGCGGCAGATGGCCCCGCCCCCCTGCACCTCCACCGTGGCCGTGCGCTGAACCGCCGCTGGCGGCGCCTTCTTCTCCGGCGCGGGCGGCGGCGCGGGCTTTGGCTTCGCGGGCGGGGCCGTGACCGCTGACGGAGGCGCCGAGGCGGCCGGAGATGTTGACTTGCCCTGATGCACCATCACCGCGCTGACGCCGAGGACCAGGGCCAGCGCCACCACACCCACCACCACCCAGGTCATGCGCCGCGATCCCTGCTGTGCCTCGACGGCGACCTCCCCCGACGAGCCGCTCTGGGTCGTGACGCTGGGCGCAGGCGTCAGCACCGGCTGCGGCCCGGTGGGCGGCCCCGCGGGCAGAGGCGGCGTGGGCGCCAGGCCCTGCATCGGCGGCCCGGTGATGGACATCGGCTGCGGGCCGGTGAGGCACACCTCGACCTCGCCGGAGATGGACGCGCTGTCCGCCACGTTCAGCACATCGCTGTCCGCGGACATCCCCCAGGGATCCATGGCCGTGGACAGCTCGATGATCGGCGACGCGTCTGACTCGTCGCTGGCCTCGGACTCCGCCACAGCCTTGGCGAAGGAGGCGTAGACCTCGTCGGCCGACGCAGGCCGCTTGGCCGGGTCCTTCTGCAGGCACTTGTGGATCACCCGCGCCACCTTGATCGGGATGTTCGGGTTGCGGTCCGTGATCAGCGGGGGGTCGTCCATGATGTGCATCGCCATGAGGATCCCGGGGGCGTCGGCGACGAAGGGCGGCCGGCCGCTGAGGATCCAGTAGAGCAACACGCCGAGGCTGTAGAGATCGGTGGCCTGGCAGATCTTGTCCGGCTGGCTGGCCGCCTGCTCCGGCGCCACCAGCAGCGGCGTCCCCACCACCACACCGGCGGCGGTGGTCTCCACCCCCGCGTTGGTCTCCAGCAGCTTGGCCACGCCGAAGTCCAGCACCTTGAGCGCCAGGGGATCGCGATCGAGCACGAAGATATTCTCCGGCTTGAGATCGCGGTGGATCACGCCCTGGTCGTGGGCCGCCTGCAACGCCGCGCAGATCTGCTCCAGGTAGGGCAGCACCACAGCGGGCGGCATGCGGCGCTTCTTCTTCATCACCTTGCGCAGCTCCTGCCCCTTGAGCATCTCCATGACGTAGTACAGGCGCCCGTCCTCCAGGGTGCCGAAGTCGAAGATCTCGATGATGTTGGGGTGGTCGATGCGTGAGATCAACCTGGCCTCGGACTCGAAGCGCTGGGCGGCCATGGGCTGCTGGAGAAAGTGCTCCGACAGGATCTTCACCGCCACCTGCTTTTCGATGCGCGGGTGCTCCGCGCGATAGACGGAGCCCATCCCTCCCTTGCCCAGCAACTCCATCAGCACATAGTTGCCGATCTCCTTGCCGATGAGTTCGTCTTCGACCGGTATCACACACGTCTCCTGCGATGGCAGAAAGATAGACGTTCAGTTTAGTAAGACGGGATGGAAGATAAAAGAGAAAAGGGAGGGTTGCGGCGACCGGACTCATCCGGCCACCGCGGGGAACGAGGCTCTACTCGACCGCGCCAAGGACCAGGGCCAACAGCGCCATACGCATCACCACGCCGTTGAAGGCCTCCTCCCAGTAGCGGGCGTGGCGGGTGGCGTCCACGTCGGCCGGCAGCTCGTCCATGCGCGGCAGGGAGTGCAGGATGATGGAGTCGCTCTTGCCCTTGTCGCGCAGCAGCTCGCGGGTGACCTGGTACTCCTTGGGGGTCAGGCCCTTCTCCTCGTCGGCGGTGGTGTCGCGGGCCTTGGTGTAGTCCGCCTGGACCACCGGCTCCATGTAGATCACGTCGGCGTCGCCGATGGCCTCCTCGGCGCTGCCGACCTCCTTGAACTTGGTGTTGACCGCCTCGAGCTCGGCGCGGAACTCGTCGGTCAGAGACATGTCGTCGGGGCCGATGAACACGCCGTCGATGTCAAACTTGGACATGGCGTAGCCGATGGAGTGCATGGTGCGCATGCGCATGTCGCCGATACACATGAAGTTGAGGCCGTCCAGCGTGCCCTTCTCCTTGTAGATCGTGTACAGGTCGGTGAGCACCTGGGTCGGGTGCTCGCCCCAGCCGTCGCCGCAGTTGATGATCGGTACGCTGGACCACTTGGCGGCCTCGGCGGGCGCGCCCTGCTGGAAGTGACGGATGGCGATGACGTCGCCGTAGTACTCCAGCATCTTGAAGGTGTCCTTGATCGACTCCTGGTAGAAGTCGCCGGCGCGGGTCATCTTGAAGTCGGCGAAGCCGTGGACCTGACCGCCCAGGCGCAGCATGCCGGTCTCGGTGGCCAGGCGCGTGCGGGTGCTGGGCTGGTAGAAGGCCGTCAGCAGGATCTTGTCCTTCAGCAGATCGGAGATCTGACGCTGCTTGGCGACCTGGGCCAGCTCGTCGCAGACCTCGAACACGTGATAAAACTCGGCGCGCTCCCAGTCCTTCAATGAAAGGATGTCTCTTCCCATAAAACTACGCATGTCGTTCTCCTTCTTCTCTGGCCCCGGAGCAAGAGTATGCGGCCTGCCGCGGAGCCCTCTGGTGTTGTTCTCGTTTATTTTCAGGCGCAGCCCGCGTCAGGCAGCGCCGAATATTTCGCCTTCACCCCGCAAGGGTTCCGGAGGAACCCGCGGAGCGAAATATGTCCTCGAGCTTGGCCGGGTCGGCCGATATCTGGCGCGGCTCGCCGGTGACCTTCATCACCGAGGCCACGTCCTTGAGGCCGTTGCCGGTGACCATCATCACCACGTCCCAGTCTGCCTCGATCTTGCCCTCGGCCGCGGCCTTCTTCAGCGCCGCCAGGGAGGTGACCCCCGCCGGCTCGCCGAAGACGCCCGCGCCCCGGGCGAGCTCCGGGATGGCGGCCAGGATCTCGTCGTCGCTGACGCGCACGCCGAACCCTTTGGACTCGCGCACCGCCCGCACCGCGGCCTCGCCGTCCCGGGGGACGCAGACCGAGATGGAGTCGGCCACGGTGTCGCCGGAGACCTCCTTGATCGTGCCGTCGCCCTCCAGGGCGCTGACGATGGCGTCGCTCTTTTCGGCCTGGGCGGCCAGCAACCGGGGCAGCCGGTCGATGAAGCCGATGCGCTGCAGATCGCAGAAGCCCTTCCACACGCCGCTGATGATGTTGCCGTCCCCCACCGGCACCACCACCAGGTCCGGCACCTTCCAGCCGCGCTGCTCGCAGATCTCGAAGGAGACGGATTTTTTGCCCTCGCGGGTGAACGGGTTGTAGCCGGTGTTGCGGTTGTACCAGCCGTACCTGGCCGTGGCGGCCAGGCAGAGGTCGAAGGCGTCGTCGTAGACGCCGTCCACCGCCAGCACCTCGGCGCCGAAGGCCAGCATCTGGGCCACCTTGGCCGGCGGCGCCGCCTTGGGCACGAAGATCCGCGCCTTGATGCCCATGGCCGCGGCCAGCACGGCCGTGGACGAGGCCGCGTTGCCCGTGGAGGCGCCGGTGACCAGATCCATGCCCATCTCCTGGGCGCGCAGCAGGGCGATGGCGCTGGCGCGGTCCTTGAACGAGGCGCTGGGGTTGCGGCCGTCATCCTTGATCTGCAGCCGCTTGATGCCGAGGGGATCGCCCAGGCGCGGCGCGGCGAACATCGGGGACCAGCCCACCGGCGGCGACTCGATGCGGCCCTCCACCGGGTAGAGCGGCGCGTAACGCCACATGGTCAGGTCCGGGTCGTCGGCCAGCGCCTCGCGGCTCCAGGCCGCGCGGATGGCGTCGTAATCGTACTCCACCTGCAGGTTCGCCCCGCAGGTATTACAGGTATAACGTGTCTCTTCCAGGCTGAAGGTGGCGTCGCAGCTCTCGCGCACGCACCGCAGCCCGGTCACATGGGTCGACATGGTGCACCTCCGCTCAGGGGACGATGCGGGTGCCGGTCTCGCCTGCCATGGCCCGCATGATGTTGTAGGGGTCAGTGATGATGCCTTCCTTGCCGCCGCCCTCGATGAACTGCAGCACCGCCTCGACCTTCGGCTTCATGCTGCCGGGGGCGAAGTGGCCGGCGTCGATGTACTCGCGGGCCTGTGCCACGGTCATGGTGTCGATGGCCTGCTGGTCGGGCTTGCCGAAGTTGAGGAAGACCTTCTCCACCGCCGTGGTGATGAACAGCAGGTCGGCGGACAGATCGTTGGCCAGCAGGCTGCTGGCCAGGTCCTTGTCGATGACCGCCTCGGCCCCGTCCAGGGTGCCGTCCGAGTTCTCCACCACGGGGATGCCGCCGCCGCCGGCGGCGACGACCACAAAGTTGCTGTCCAGCAGTTGGCGGATGGCGCCGACCTCCATGATTTTCTTCGGCATGGGCGAGGGAACCACGCGGCGATATCCGCGGCCGGCGTCCTCCACAATGTTCCACCCCTGGTTCTTCTCGCGCTGCTCGGCCAGCTCCTTGTCCATGAAGGAGCCGATGGGCTTGCTCGGTTTCTGGAACGCGGGGTCGTCCCGGTCCACCAGCACCTGAGTCACCACGGTGGCCACCGGGATCGGCTTCTCGTCGTCCAGCATGGCGTTGAACATGGCGCGCTGGATGTGATAGCCGATGGCGCCCTGGGTGTCGGCCACGCAGGAGTCCAGGGGGACGAGGTGCAGCTCGTGGGCCGCGATCTCCCCGCGGCGCATGATGAACCCCACCTGGGGCCCGTTGCCGTGGGTCACGACCACCTGGTGACCGTTGCGCAGCAGCTTGACGATGTGCCGGCAGGTCTCCGCGGCAGACTGATACTGGTCGTCCACAGTCTTGTGTTGGGGATCAACGATGAGTGAGTTACCGCCAATGGCGAGGACAATGAGACTACTTTCTGCTGGCATCGAACCTCCGGCCTCTTATGCTTGATGAGTGTAAAAAAAATTAGCTCCGCACACCGTCCATCAAACCCCTCAGACGAATCCAAAAACGACCCTGTTTATTAGAATCCACGGCAGCGGTCAAGAATAACCGTCCGGAATGCATAAAATAATCCATATGGGTGATGACCCGGCGATGAAGCCTGGACTATGATCCATTCTCCACTTCCTGACCCCCAAGAGGGCGACCATGAAAAGACCACTTTTCCACCTTGTACCGCTGCTGCTCGCCGGTTCACTGGCCTGCGGTCCACCCGCCCCTGCCACCCAGCCTTCCACCGTGGCGGTGGTCAAGCCGCGCCCGGCGCCGGCCAGCCGCCCGGCCAAGCCAGGGGTGCGGCGGCAGGACGTGGTGGACACCCTCTTCGGCCAGCGCGTGGCGGACCCCTATCGCTGGCTGGAGCGCGCCAGCAGCGCCGAGACGAAGGCCTGGATGAGCACCCAGGGCGGGCGGGCCCGCGAACACCTCGACGCCCTGCCCGGCCGCGCGTTCCTCAAGCGGCGGCTCGAGGCGCTGAGCTACATCGACTGGACCAGCGCGCCGCAGCGCCGGGGCAAGCGCTTCTTCTTCCGCCGCCGCCACGCCAAGAAGGAAAAGACGATCTACTACTGGCGTGAGGGTAAAAAGGGCGAGGAGCGGATACTGCTGGACCCGAACACTCTGAGCAAGGACGGCACGGTCTCTGTGCGCGGAGTCTACGTGGCCTACGACGGAAAAAAGGTGGCCTACAAGCTCAGCCGCAACAACGCCGACAAGGCCACGCTGCACGTCATGACCGTGGCCACCGGCGAAGTGTCGAAGGTGGACGTGATCCGGGGCGCCAAGTACGCCCGCCCGTCATGGACCCCCAAAAGCGACGGGTTCTATTACACGCGGCTGCCGGTGGACGCCAAGATCCCCATCGCCGAGCTGCCGGGTCACGCGGCGGTCTACTTTCACAAGCTGGGCCAGGACCCGGCAAAGGACCGCCTGGTCCACCCGGCCACCAAGGATCCGCGTACCTTCGTCGCCGCCTATCTGTCCCGTGACGGCCGCTACCTGTTGCTCTACATCCAGCATGGCTGGACCAGCACCGACATCTACTACCGCGACCTGCGCCGGAAAAAGACGGAGTTCACCACGCTGGTCAAGGGCGTCAAGGCGCTGTACTGGGTTTACGCCTGGAAGAACGTCTTTTATATAGGCACCAACGAGGGCGCCCCCCGCTACCAGATCCTCACGGTAGACCCACGCCGCGGCGTGGAGCGCAAGCGCTGGAAGGTGCTCGTGCCCCAGCGCAAGGACGCGGTGCTGGATAGCTTCGCCGTGCGCGGTGGGCGCCTGGCGCTGCGGTACCTCGAGGGCGCCGCCCAGCGTCTGGAGGTGGCCACCCTGCGCGGCAAGACGGTGCGCCGGATCAAGCTGCCCTCCATGGGCACGGTCTCCAACCTGGTGGGCAACCCCGAGGACGACACCGCCTACTACACCTTCTCCTCGTTCCTCTCGCCGTCGACGGTCTACCGCACCTCTCTGCGCCGCGGCGGGAGCAAGGTGCACTTCAAGCTCGAGCTCCCTCTGGACACCTCCCCCTACATCACCGAGCAGGTGCACTACCCATCCAGGGACGGCACCCGCGTCTCCATGTTTATCATCCGCCGCAAGGACCTCGTGCTCGACGGCAGCGCGCCCTTCCTGCTCACCGGCTACGGCGGATTCAACATCAGCATCACGCCGCAGTTTTCATCCCGGCGCATGGTCTGGCTGGAGAGCGGCGGCGCCATGGCCATCCCGAACCTGCGCGGAGGCGGGGAGTACGGCGAGCAGTGGCACCGTGACGGCATGCTGACCAAGAAACAGAACGTCTTCGACGACTTCATCGGGGCTGCCGAGTATTTGATACAAAAGAAGTATACAAAAGCCTCACGGCTGGCCATCTCGGGCGCGTCCAACGGCGGCCTGCTCGTGGGCGCAGCAATGACTCAGAGGCCCGATCTGTTCAATGTAGTCGTCTGCAAGGTGCCCCTGTTGGACATGGTTCGCTATCATCTATTCGGCTCGGGCAAGACGTGGATTTCGGAATATGGAAATCCAGGAAAAGAAGAACA
>PVBE010584198.1_pt1 | contig 30348 bp, 23 predicted proteins | sample 1631181 | NCBI WGS metagenome assembly PVBE01 (sample SAMN08397723, study PRJNA350692) | Marine metagenome, whole genome shotgun sequencing project. | isolation source: water | place: Pacific Ocean | collected 2012-04
ACGGCGCAAGAACTCCACGAGGACCTCGCGCAGGTCCGGATCATCCTCGACCACCAGCAGCCGCCGAGCACCCATGGAGAGAAGGATACGGGGGCGGAGCGCAGGAAGCGCGCACCAGCGGGAACTCGGTCTCCCACTGCGACACGAACCGGGCCCCTGATCCGTTGGGCGCCGGCCAGGAAAGTCCTCGAACAGGTCGCTCGCCGGCGAGAGCGCCGGGCAGGCCTACTCGCAGAACGGGACCTCCAGGGCGTCGCTCAGATTGAAGGTCGCGCCGCCGAAGGCGGGATCGCGGAACCAGAACTGGAAGTTCCAGGTGTCGCCATCGGCGATGACGCTCGAGGACTGGCCGGGATCGGTGAAGTCGAGGGCGAAGCTCGCGTCGCCAAAGGCGTCGGTGACGACCACAGGCAGGCGCAAGACCGAGCCTCCGACGCAGCGGAAGCCGTCGCCGAAGGGCACCTGAATCTGGTTCGGGCCGAAGTAGAAGATCCCCGGCATGCCGGTGGAGGCGGCGGTGACCGTGAGCACGAAGTCGTTGGCAGCGATGCTCGTCGTCCCGCTCCAGCCCATCACGGCGCCCGAGCCGCTGGAGTTTGGCGCAGTCGAGCAGTACGAGGCGACACCCTCGCAGGTCGCGTAGCGACGAACGCGGAAGACGTTGTTCTGGTTGGGGTTGGGCAGGATGTTGTCGTATTCCCAGACCATCGCCCCCCCATTGGTTACCTCGAAGAACCAGCCCTGGGCTCCGCTGCAGACCAGGGTGTTCCCGTTGGGCTGACGCTGGGCGCCCGAGATGAACCCCGAGTAGAAGTCGGAAGGAGTCGGCGCCACGTAGCTCCAGCTCGCCGCGGGGGGATCGAAGGTGCCGCCGGCGTTCTGCGGGTAGCCCCCCGCCGCATCCACCGGCGTCGTGATCTCGTCCACCGAGGAGAAGGGCCCACCGGGCCGGTCGGTGCCGTTGTTGAAGATCAACAGGTTCCCCGCGCCGGGCCGGCCTTCCTCGATCCACTGGACGTCGTGCTGGCCGAACAGCTGCTGATCGGCGACGGTGCCAGAGTCGTAGGCCTGCGGGTTCCCCCAGCGGTAGAGGATGTCCCCGCCCATGCCGCTGTTGCCGCCGGTGTGGCCCGCCGCCTCAGCGCTCGTCGTGCTGTGGTCGATGACGTAGACCTCGTCGGTGTTGTGGGAGCTGATGATGATCTGGTCGAGGGCGGCGTTGTAGTCGATCGCGTTGACGTGCATCCAGTCGCCCTGGTTGGCGACGTGCGGCGGAAAGTTGATGTCGAGCAGTTCGGGGTGGTCGGAGACCACGCCGTAGTTGTTCTGGGTCGGATCGAAATCCTGGATCAGGTGATCCCAGATGTGCCACTCCCAGACGATCGTGCCCGTGGTCGCCCCCGTGGCCTGGACCTCGACCACATGGTCGGGCCGAAAGATCGGGCCCTGGATCCAGGCTGGGTTGCGACCCTCGGCGATGGCCTCGGTCGTCGTCTTGTTCTCCCAGGCCACCAGCAGCACGTTGCCGTTCGGCAGATACTCCACGTCGTGGTGCTGGAGGTGCTCCTGGTTGGCGTAGCGATAGTCCCAGATGATGGTGCCGTCCCAGGCGACCTCCTGGACGCCGCCGCCTGAGCCGCCGGTGCCACCGCCCTGGACACGGATCGTGCGCAGGAGGTGATCGTTCTCGAGCAGATAGACCGAGTTGGCCGGCTGGAAGGTCCCGGCCCAGGAGTGGACTACCGCGCCGTCGTTGTCGATCAGGTAGGTGGTCGTGGACGCGAGGGGCTGAAAGAGGGTCAACCCCTCCTGCGGTGCGCCTGTGCCCTGGGCCAGGGCGGCTGGGGAGGCGAGGGCGAGGAGAGCGAGAAGCTGGCATGAAGGTCCGAAGGAAATCATGTGAGCAACAACCTGTGGCGTCGGCTGTGGTGTCGGAGGGAGGGCGGGAAGATGGCGCCATGACCACTCCACCACGATTGCAGCCGCTTGGGCAGGCTCGAAGGACACCGGAATCAGTCCCGACCGGGATAGCCGTTCTGGAGGGAGCCTGATTGCCTCAGAGGCGAACGACAAAAGCTCCCACGCACGCTCGATCGGACTGGATCGAACAAGCCCGGAACCGCACAATCTCGGGCCAAAATCATGCACTCCTCCCCCGCACAGGCGGCTTTCTTTTACATGGCGGTCGTCAGCGTGGCGAGCGCCCTCCTCGCGGTCACGCGTAGGAATCCGGTCCACAGCATGCTGTGGGTATTGGCCTTGTTTCTGCACGTTGCGGGCATCTTCCTGCTGTTGGGCGCGGAGTTCCTGGCGGCGGTGCAGGTCATCGTCTACGCGGGCGCGATCCTGATCTTCTATCTGTTCGTAGTGATGCTGCTCGACCTGCCCGGCGAGGTCGCGCGCCCGCGCTTCGGCAAGCACTGGCCCCTCGCCGCGCTCGTCGGACTCTCTGGCGTCGGCCTGGCGTGGGTGGCCCGCCTCGGTGACCTAGGTGAAGCCGCCGCGGCCGTCGCGGAAGACGCGTCGCCCCTCGGTAGCGTCGAGAACATCGGGCACGCCCTGCTCGGGCCCTTCGCCCTGCCCTTCGAGCTCGCCTCGGTGGTGCTGCTGGCCGCCATCGCCGGAGCGGTGGTCCTCGCGCGCAAGAGGGACGCATGAGCGTCTCGATCAACATGGTTCTGGGGCTGAGCGCCATCCTGTTCGGGATCGGTGCCTTCGGCTTCCTCGCGCGGCGCAACATCATCCTGATGCTGATCTCGATCGAGGTCATGCTGAATGCAGTCAACCTCAGCCTGGCCGGCTTCAGCTGGCACCTAGGTGATCCGCGGGGACAGCTCCTGGCCATGTTCGTGATCGCCGTGGCGGCGGCCGAGGCCGCCGTCGGCCTGGGACTGGTGATCGCCCTCCACCGCAACAAGCCCGGTGCCGGCGTGGCAGACCTCACGAGCCTGCGATGGTGAGCGCCAACTGCATGCCGCTCATCGGCTTCCTCGTCCCGACCCTGGGGGCGGCCCTGATCGCGCTCACGGGCGCCAAAAGGCCCAATCTGCGGGAGTTCTGGTCGGTGGCCGCGGGTGTCGTGCTGTGCGCCGTGGTCGCGAGCATGGCCCCGGCGGTGATGGAGGGCAACGGACCCGAGTGCTCGCTCTTCCAGATCCTGCCCGGGCTCGAGCTCGCCTTCCGCGTGGACGCCTTCGGCCTGCTGTTCGCCGGCGGAGCGTCGGCGCTGTGGATCGTGGCCTCGTTCTACTCCATCGGGTACATGCGAACCCTGGAGGAGCACGCCCAGACGCGCTACTTCGCGTGCTTCGCCCTGGCCCTCTCGGCCACCATCGGCGTCGCCTTCTCCGCCAACCTCTTCACGCTCTTCCTGTTCTACGAAGGCCTGACCTTCGTGACCTACCCCCTGGTCGGGCACAAGGAAACCGCCGAGGCGCGGGCCGGCGCGCGCAAGTACATCGTGTACCTCCTGGGCGCCGCCAAGGTTGGCCTGCTGGCAGCCCTGATCCTGACCTGGAACCTCGCGGGCACCCTGGACTTCCGGCCCGGCGGCATCCTGTCGGGCGGCCTGACCGATATCGATCCGCTCGTGTTGGCGCTGGTCTTCGTCCTGTTCCTGTTCGGGTTCGCGAAGAACGCCCTGATGCCCCTGCACGGCTGGCTGCCCGCAGCCATGGTGGCGCCCACGCCCGTGAGCGCGCTGCTGCACGCGGTGGCGGTGGTGAAGACCGGCGTGTTCTCGACCCTGCGCGTGTTCCTGTTCATCTTCGGCGCCGGGACGATGAGCGACATCGGGGGCGACAAGATCGCGATGGTGGCCGCCATGGTGACGATCCTGGTCGCCTCGCTGCTGGCCCTCGCCCAGAACAACCTCAAGGCGCGGCTGGCCTATTCGACGGTCAGCCAGCTCTCCTACATCATCCTGGGCGCAGCGCTCCTCAACGCCAGTGGCGTCCTGGGCGGCGTGGCCCACATCACCAACCACGCCGTCAGCAAGATCACGCTCTTTCTGTGCGCCGGGTCGATCTACGCCTCGACACACAAGACCGAGATCAGCCAGCTCTCCGGGCTCGGGCGGCGCATGCCCTGGACCATGGGAGCCTTCGCCCTGGCGTCGCTCAGCATCATCGGGATCCCGCCCACCTGCGGCTTCGTCACGAAGTGGAACATCGCCATCGGGTCGGTCGAGGCGCAGAACTACGCCGTCCTGGCCGTGCTGCTCACGAGCTCGCTGTTGAGCGCCGCCTACCTCGGCCCGATCGTCTACAAGGCCTTCTTCGAGAAGGCGCCGGAAGGCGACGCTGAGGTGCGTGAAGTGCCGTGGATGGTCGTGCCGCTGGTCTGCTGTGCGGTGGCGAGCCTGCTGCTCGGCATCTGGCCCGATCCCGTGCTGGACCTGGCGGGGAAGGTCACGCCGTGAGCTTCCTCGAGCGACTGCTGGAGGACCCGGCGCGCATGAAGCGCCTCAAGCGCGGGGGCATCGGCCTGCTGGTCGTGATCGCCGCCGTGGAGATCGCGGCGGGCCTCATGCCCGGAGAACACCACCACCACTTCGCCTTCGAGGGCTGGCCCGCCTTCGGCTCGGTCTACGGGCTGATCTCGTGTGTGGCGATCATCGTCATCTCCAAGCTGATCGGGAAGGCCTGGCTGATGCGGGGCGAGGACTACTACGCCTCTGAGGAAACCGCGTCCGAGGACAGCGCCTCCAAGAGAGAGGAGGGGCGCAACGATGCCTGAGTGGATCCATCCCGGGCTGGTCCTGATCTTCGGGGCCTGGCTGATCCCGCTCTTGCGCGGGCCGCTCAAGAAGGTCGCCATGCTCGCCGTCCCCGGCGCGGCGTTCGTCCTGTGCCTGCTCGCCAGCGAGGGCACCTTCGGTCAGGCGACCTTCCTCGGCGAGGAGATCGTCTTCGGGCGCGTGGACGGCCTGAGCCGGATCTTCTCGATCGTCTTCTCGCTGATAGCGCTGATCGGGATGATCTTCGCCCTGCACGTGAAGGACGACGCCCAGCACACGAGCGCCCTCGTCTACGCTGGCGGCGCCCTGGGGGTCACCTTCGCCGGAGACTTCCTGTCGCTGTACGTCTTCTGGGAGCTGATGGCCGTCTCCTCGGCGGCCCTGATCTTCCTGCGGCGCGACAAGGCGGCCCTGGCCGCGGGGGCGCGCTACCTTCTGGTGCACGTGGTGGGCGGCCTGATCCTGCTGGCGGGGATCCTGCTCTACTGGGCCGATACCGGGTCCCTGGCCTTCGCGGACCTGGGCGCCTCGGCGGGCTCCTGGGCCTGGGGCCTGATCCTGGTGGCGTTCCTGATCAACGCCGCGGTCCCGCCCTTCGGCGCCTGGCTGCCCGACGCCTACCCGCAGGCGAGCGTGACCGGCTCGGTCTTCATGACCGCCTTCACGACCAAGTCGGCCGTCTACGTGCTGATCCGCGGATTCCCCGGCACCGAACTGCTGGTCTGGCTGGGAGCGGCGATGGCGCTCTACGGCGTGGTCTACGCGGTGCTCGAGAACGACGCGCGACGCCTGCTCGCCTACCACATCATCAGCCAGGTCGGCTACATGGTCTGCGGTGTCGGCATCGGCACCGAGCTGGCCCTGAACGGCGCGGCGGCCCACGCCTTCGCGCACATCCTCTACAAGGCGCTGCTCTTCATGGGCGCCGGGGCCGTGATCCAGATGACCGGCAAGCGGTTGCTGACGGAGATGGGCGGCCTCTACCGGACCATGCCGAAGACCGTCGCCCTGTACATGGTGGGCGCCTGCGCGATCTCGGCCTTCCCGCTCTTCAGCGGCTTCGTGAGCAAGTCGATGGTGGTCTCCGCCGCGGGCGAGGACCACCGCATGGCGATCTTCCTGATGCTCAGCCTGGCTTCCGCCGGAACGTTCCTGCACACGGGGCTGAAGCTCCCCTACTACATGTTCTTCGGCAAGGACTCCGGCCTGCGGCCCGCGGAGCCGCCGCGCAACATGCTGGTGGCCATGGGCATCGCGGCCTTCCTGTGCGTGGCGATCGGCGTGCTGCCGGGCGTGCTCTACAAGCTCCTGCCCTTCGCGGCGGACTACCACCCCTACAGCCTCGGCCACGTCACGGCCTCGGCCGGGATGCTGGGCTTCACGGCGCTCGGGTTCTTCCTGCTGCTCTCGCACCTCGACCCCGAGCCGAAGATCAGCCTCGACACCGACTGGTTCTACCGCAAGGGCGCGCGGCTCTTGATGCGCGTGGTCAGAGGGCCGCTGGTGTGGCTGGAGGGGATCGTCGGCGGCATGTACGAGCACCTCCTGCAAAAACCAATTCTGGGGGTCGCCGGGCTCATGCGGCGCCTCGACAGCGGGTTCGTCGACGCGCTGTTCGTCGGGATCGGGCGCTCGGCGGTGACCTTCGGGCGCCGCCTGCGCACCACCTCCACCGGCCACGCCCAGGACCAGGCACTCCTGATGGCGGCCGGGGTCATCGTGCTCATCTTCCTCGCCCTGAGAGCGCTGTGATCATGCCGCTCCTCAGCACGCTGATCTTCCTGCCCCTCGTCGGGGCGCTCGCGATCCTGTTGCTGCCGAGCGAGCGGCTCGCGCGCTGGATCGCTTTGGGCGCGACGATCGCGACGGCCGTGATGGCGGCCCCGCTCATCACGGACTTCGACAAGACCTCGACGGCGCTGCAGTTCGCCGAGAGCCACGAGTGGATCCCATCCTGGGGCGTGGACTACGGCCTGGGAGTGGACGGGATCAGCGTCCCCTTCATCCTGCTCGCCTCCCTGCTCTCGATCCTGTGCGTCAGCGTCTCCTGGAAGGCGATCCAGACCCGCGTGCGGGGCTTCTTCGCAGCCCTGCTGGTGGCCGAGACGGCGATGATCGGGCTCTTTGCCGCGTCGAACCTGTTCCTGTTCTTCGTCTTCTGGGAACTGATGGTCGTCCCGCTCTTCCTGTTGATCGGGATCTGGGGCGGGCCGGGGCGCGTGTACGCATCGGTCAAGTTCCTGCTGTTCACCCTGGCCGGCAGCGTGCTGATGCTGGTCGGCATGATCGCCCTGCTCGACATCTTCGGGACGCTCGACTTCCGGGCCCTGGCAGCCGGACACGAGCAGTTGAGCGGAACCCAGCAAGCCTGGCTGTTCGGCGCCTTCCTGGCGGCCTTCGCAGTCAAGGTGCCCATGTTCCCGGTCCACACCTGGCTGCCGGACGCCCACACCGAGGCGCCCACGGCGGGTAGCGTGATCCTGGCGGGCATCCTGCTCAAGATGGGCGGCTACGGGTTCCTGCGCCTCTCCCTCCCGGTGCTCCCCGACGCCGTCGAACTCTTCACCGGGCCGATGTTGATCGCCTCGGTGATCGCGATCGTCTACGGCGCCTACGTGACCCTGGTTCAGACGGACATCAAGCGCCTGATCGCTTACTCGAGCGTGAGCCACATGGGCTTCGTCACCCTGGGGATCTTCACCCTCACGACCAAGGGCGTCGAGGGCGGGATCCTGCAGATGATCAATCACGGCATCCTCTCCGGGGCGCTGTTCCTGTGCGTCGGGATGATCTACGAGCGCACGCACACGCGCGAGATCGCCGACTACGGCGGCGTGGCGCGCGTGGCGCCGATCTATTGCACCCTGCTCGCGCTCTTCTGCCTCGCGACGACCGGCATGCCGGGCTTGAACTCGTTCGTGGGCGAGGTGCTGATCATCGCCGGCGCCTTCGAGACCAACGGCTGGCTCGGCGCCCTGGCTATCTGGGGCGTGGTGCTGGGGACGATCTACCTCGTCTGGCTCTTCTACCGGGTCGTGATGGGTGAACTGAACCCGGGCCTGAAGGGGATGAAACTGGAGCTCAGCGCGCGCGAGGTGGCGACCCTGATTCCCCTGGCGGTCGGAGCCATCGTCCTCGGCCTGTATCCCGAGTGCGTGCTCTCCTACCTGCGTGCACCGGTGGCGGAGCTCTTGAGTTCGGGAGTCGGACCGTGAACGGCGTCAGTCTCTCCGACCTGGGGCTCCTGATCCCCGAGCTGATCCTGATCGGCGTCGCCCTGGCGGTGCTGCTCACGGCACACCGCACGCGCAGCTCGCGAGCCGGGACCATCTTGACCTTCCTGGCCGGGGCGGCCGCCTTCTGGGCTGCGGGCTGGATATCGCCCGAGACTGCCGAGGGCGGGTTCGGGGGCATGCTGGCAGCCGACGGCTACGCGCGCTTCTTCCGCATGCTCTTCGCCGCCAGCCTCGCGCTCGTGGCCCTGCTCTCGGAGCAGCGGATCAGCGAGGAGGGCATCCCGCGACCCGAGTTCCACACACTCCTCTTGCTAGCCTCGGCCGGGATGATGCTGGCCGCGTCGGCCCTGGACCTGTTGACGCTCTACCTGGCCCTGGAACTGATCACGATCTGCGCCTACGTGCTGATCGGGATCCGTGTGGAGCGACCGCACGCCAACGAGGCCGCCATCAAGTACTTCCTGTCGGGCTCCTTCGCCTCGGCGCTGATGCTCTTTGGGATCAGCCTGACCTACGGCCTGACGGGGACGACCGAGTTCGCAGGTATCTCGGCGGCCCTCGCGGCCTCCTCCGGGAGTGCGAGCCCCCTGCTGTTCGTGGGGATCGCGCTCGTGGCAGGCGGCCTGGCGTTCAAGGTCGCGGCCGTGCCTTTCCACGCCTGGGCGCCGGACGCCTACCAGGGTGCGAGCTCGCCCGTGGCGGCCTTCCTGGCGGCGGGCTCGAAGGCCGCGGGCCTGGCGGCCCTGGGGCGGGTGGTCCTCTCGGCCTACGGGCCCCAGGCGCAGACCTGGTCGGTGATCCTGGTCGGGCTGGCGGCGCTCTCGGTGGTGCTCGGCAGCGTCGTCGCGGCGGCCCAGACCGACATGAAACGACTGCTCGCCTACTCCTCGATCGCCCACGCGGGCTTCGCCCTGATGGGGATCGCCTCGGGCACAGCCGAGGGAGTGGCGGCGACCATGACCTACGCGTGCTTCTACGTGTTCATGACCCTGGGAGCCTTCGGGATCGTCATCGCCCTCGGCGAGCGGGGCGAGAGGGTCGACGGTTACCGCGGCCTGGCGGCTCAGCGCCCCGTCGCGGCGGCGGCGATGCTGCTCTTCCTGCTGTCGTTGACAGGCATCCCCCTGACCGCGGGTTTCACGGCCAAGTTCTCGGTGATCCAGAGCGCGGTGCACGCCGGCCGGACGGAGCTCGCGGTCCTGGCCGTGCTCTCGAGCGTGGTGGCGGCCTTCGTCTACATGCGCGTGGCCGTGGCGATGTACATGAAGGAGCCGACCGAGCCCGCACCGGCACGCTTCCCGCTCGCCGTCTCGGCGGCCCTCGCCCTGGCGGCCCTCGTCACCGTCCTGGGCGGGGTCTTCCCCGGCGCTCTCGATCCGTGGATCGTCTCACCCTGATGAAGCGGACCTCTTCATGAACGAATACATCGGAATCGTCGCGGGGATCCTCCTGGCCGGGGGAATCACCGGCGCGATGGTGGTCCTGAGCTCGGTCCTCGGGAAGAAGAACCCGACGCCCGAGAAGCTCGCACCGTTCGAGTGCGGCAAGGAGCCCTTCTCCCTCCCGATGGGGAAGATGGCGGTCAGCTTCTACCTGACCGCGATCCTGTTCATCCTCTTCGATGTCGAGGTGATCTTCCTCTACCCGTGGGCGGTCGTGTACCGCGATCTCGGCATGCTCGGATTCGCCGAGATTTGCGTCTTCATGGGGGTCCTGATGGTCGGCTTCGTCTACGCCTGGGCAAACGGGGCGCTAGAATGGGCCAAACAACGAGATCCACATGCCTGAAAACACTTCCTTCCTGACCAGCCGCTTCAACGAAGCCCTCGGCTGGGCCCGCAAGTACTCGATCTTCCAGTACCCGTTCGTGACGGCCTGCTGCGGAATGGAGTACATGGCCACGGCGTGCTCCCACTACGACGTGGACCGCTTCGGTGCCGGCTTTCCGCGCTTCTCCCCGCGCCAGGCGGACGTGCTGTTCGTGGTTGGCACGATCAGCCACAAGATGGCGCCCGTCCTGCGGACGATCTACGACCAGATGGCGGAGCCCAAGTGGGTGGTCGCCTTCGGCGTCTGCACCTGCACCGGCGGCTTCTACGACAACTACGCCACGGTGATGGGGATCGACACGGTCATGCCCGTGGACATCTACATCCCCGGCTGCCCTCCGCGGCCGGAGATGGTCCTCGACGGCTTGATGAAGCTGCAGGACAAGATCGCCGAGCAACACGAGAGCGGCGATCGCCCCGCCCCCGAGGGGCGCCCCGACGAACTGGAGAAGGAATGGATGCCGTCGCTCTGATCGCGGCCGTGACGGAACGCCTGCCCGAGGCGGTCGTGTCCTCCCACTCCTGGCGAGGCGACGCCACCCTCGTGTTGCGCCCCGAGCACCTCGTGCAGACGGCGCGCTTCATCAAGGAGGACGAAGGCCTCTTGATGAACCTGCTGGCCGACCTCACGGCCGTGGACTATTCCACTCACGGCCAGAGCCCCGTGCCCGCCTTCTTCTCCTCCTCCGGCATCACGGCGCGGCCCTCCTCCCTGATTCCCGACGATGACCCCTGGCCTGGACCGCCCCTCGCGGCCCACTTCGCGGTCGTCTACCACTTCTTCTCGACGACCATCAAGCACCGCCTGCGCCTCGTCGTGCCGCTCGCCGCCGAGGGCGAGGAAGTGGACACGCTCTGCGAACTCTGGCCGGGTGCCAACTGGCTCGAGCGGGAGGTCTGGGACATGTTTGGAATCCGCTTCCGCGGCCATCCCGACCTGCGGCGGATCCTCATGTACGAGGAGTTCGAGGGACACCCGCTCCGCAAGGACTATCGCGTCAACGCACGCCAGCCCCTGATCGGGCCGAAGAACTAGCCCGGGAGGAACGGATGGACTTGACGAACGAAACGATGCACGAGAGCGCACCCGATAGCGCCGGGCTCGAGACGCGGGACATGATGTTGAACATCGGCCCCGCGCACCCCGCCATGCACGGGATCGTCCGACTGGTCGCCAAGCTGAGGGGCGAGGAGATCCAGGACGTCGACGTCGAGATCGGCTACCTCCACCGCGGGTTCGAGAAGATGGCGGAGAACGTCGACTACAACGGCGTCATCCCCTACACGGACCGCCTGAACTACGTCTCGCCGCTCATCAACAACATGGGCTACTGCATGTCGGTGGAGAAGCTGATCGGGATCTCGGTCCCCGATCGCTGCCACTACGTGCGCGTCATCTTGTCCGAGATCTCGCGTGTCAGCGACCACCTGACCTGCGTGGGCGCGACCGCGATGGAACTCGGCGCCTTCACGGTCTTCCTCTACCTGATCAAGGCCCGCGAATTCCTCTGGGAGCTCATCGAGAGCGTGGTCGGCGCTCGCTTGACGGTCACCTACTGCCGGGTCGGCGGGGTCAAGAGCGACCTGCCCGAGGGCTTCGCCGAGCACTGCCGAACGGCCTTCGCCGAGACGCGCCAGGCGATCAGCGAGTCTCGCGGTCTGGTCGAGCGCAACCGCATCTTCACCGACCGCATGCAGGGAACGGGCGTGCTTTCGGAAGAGGACGCCATCGCCTACGGCATCACCGGACCCTTCCTGCGCGCCAGCGGCGCCACCTACGACGTGCGCAAGGACTGCCCCTACGCCGTCTACGACCGGATCGACTTCGATGTCCCGGTGGGCTCGACCGGGGACAACATGGATCGCTTCCTCGTCCGCGTGGAGGAGATGGAACAGTCGATGCGCATCGTCGAGACGGCGTTGGCGGACCTGCCGCCCGGACCGATCATGGCCGATCCCGAGACCGGCCGGGCGATCCCCGCGGCGGAGATGGTGGACCTCGGAAAGATCGGCGCCATCTCCGCGATCTCCGGCGGCTGCGCCGTCGCCGGCCCCACCCTCGAGGGGTCGGGGCGCGCTCACAAGGCGTCCATCTCCACGGACGAGAAGCGCGTCACCCTGCCCCCGAAGGAGGACGCCTACGGGAACATCGAGGGGCTCATGCGCCAGTTCAAGCTCGTCATGATGGGCCACGGCCTGCGGCCGCCCCAGGGCGAGGTGTACTTCCCTGTCGAGGGCGCCAACGGCGAGCTCGGCTTCTACGTGGTGAGTGACGGGAGCGGGCAGGCCTACCGCGTGCGGGTGCGTCCGCCCTGCTTCGCGATCATGTCCGCCCTCTCCAAACTCCTCAAGGGCGACATGATCGCCGACATCGTCCCCACCTTCGGCGCAGTCAACATGATTGGCGGAGAGCTCGACCGATGAGTTTCGCGCATCTCGAAACCCGAGCCGACGAGATCGTCGGACTCTACAAATACCCCCGGGCGGCCATGCTGCCTCTGCTCTGGCTCGTCCAGGCGGATCAGCATTGGATCTCGCCCGAGGCCGAGGCCTGGGTAGCCGGACGGTTGGAGGTCGCGATCTCGAAGGTGCGCGAGGTCGTGTCCTTCTACAACATGTTCCATGCCCAGCCTGTGGGGCGGCGCGAACTGCGCATCTGCACGAGCCTGCCCTGCGTCCTGCGCGGGAGCGGCGCCCTGCTCGAGAAGCTCGAGGACACCCTCGGCATCAAGCCGGGCGAAACCACGCCTGACGGTGCGCTGACCCTCACGAAGGTCGAGTGCCTCTGCGCTTGCGAGATGTCGCCCATGGTGCAGCTCGACGAGCGCTTCATCGGGCCCGTCGATGCGGACGACGCCGGCGCGCTCGCGGCCCTCACCCAGGACGCCCTCAGCGAGCCGAGCAGCCCGGCGGCGGCGCCAGAGCCCACCCCCTACATCTCCTCGGCCGGGCCGGTCCTCTCGACACGCCTGGGCGACCCCGAGGGCGTCTGGTTCGACGCCTACGCCGCCGGCGGCGGCTTCGACGCGGCGCGTAAGGTGCTCTCCTCCATGCAGCCCGAGCAGGTGATCGAGCAGGTCATCGCTGCCAACTTGCGCGGATTGGGCGGAGCCGGCTTCCCGGCCGGCCGGAAGTGGTCCTTCGTCCCCAAGAACTCCGAAAAGCCGGTCTACCTGGTGGTCAACGCAGACGAGGGCGAGCCCGGGACCTTCAAGGACCGCTACATAATGGAGCGCGATCCGCACGCGTTGCTCGAAGGGATGATCATCACGGCCTTCGCCATCGGTGCGCACAAGGCCTACGTCTACATCCGCGGCGAGTACTTCCGTCCCGCCCAGCGCTTGCAGCGGGCCATCGACGAGGCCTACGCGCAGGGCTGGCTGGGCGCGGACATCCAGGGCAGCGGATTCGACCTCGAGGTGGTCATCCACCGCGGCGCGGGTGCCTACATCTGCGGCGAGGAGACGGCGCTGCTCTCATCCCTCGAAGGAGGCAAGGGCCAGCCCAGGCTCAAGCCCCCCTTCCCCGCCATCTCGGGCCTGTTCGGCTGCCCGACGATCGTGAACAACGTAGAGACGATCGCCTGCGTGCCGTTCATCCTGGGCCACGGGCCCGAGCGCTTCGCGACCATCGGGACCGAGAAGCAGGGTGGAACGCGCCTGTTCTGCGTCAGCGGACACGTCGAGCGCCCTGGGGTGTATGAGGAGTCGGTCAAGGTGACCCTGCGCGAGCTGATCGAGGACCGCGCCGGCGGCGTGCGCGGAGGCAAGCGCCTCAAGGGCGTCATCCCCGGCGGCATCTCTGCCCACATCCTGAAACCAGACGAGATCGACGTGATGATGGACTTCGACTCGGTGCAGGCGGCCGGCAGCATGGCCGGCTCTGGAGGCGTGATCGTCCTGGACGAGGACACCTGCATGGTCCAGGCCCTCGACTCCGCCACACACTTCTACGCCGATGAGTCCTGCGGGCAGTGCTCACCGTGCCGCGAGGGCACGGGTTGGATCCACCGTATCGTCAAGCGCATCGGCGCGGGCAAGGGCAAGCTGAGCGATCTCGACGACCTGCTCACGATCTCCCACGACATGGAAGGCCGCACGATCTGCGTCTTCGCGGATGCGGCGGCCTGGCCGGTGCAGTCCTACATCGAGAAGTACCGCTCCGAGTTCGAGGAGTTCATCCGCTCCGGGCGCACCCTGCACGGCACGCCCACCCCGGAGGTGTCCCATGCCTGAACTGACGATCGACGGACAGAAGGTGACCGTCGCCGAGGGGACGACGGTCATCCAGGCCGCAGAGCAGCTCGGGATCTTCATCCCGCGCTACTGCTATCACCCCGGGCTCTCGGTCGCCGGCAACTGCCGGATTTGCCTGGTGGACGTCGAGAACTCCCCCAAGCCGCAGATCGCGTGCAACCTGCCCGCGACCGAGGGCCTGGTGGTCTCGACCGAGAGCGAGCAGGCCAAGAAGGACCGCGGCGCCGTGCTGGAATTCTTGCTGGCGAACCACCCGCTCGACTGTCCGGTGTGCGATCAGGCGGGCGAGTGCGATCTCCAGAACTACTACATGAACTTCGGGCTCTACGACCCGCGCTTCCGCGAGCAGAAGGTCAAGAAGAAGAAGGCCGTCGAGGTCGGGCCGAACGTGATGCTCGACCAGGAGCGCTGCATCCTGTGCTCACGTTGCGTGCGCTTCACCGACGAGATCACGGAGACAGGCGAGTTCGGCATCTTCAACCGCGGCGACCGATCTGAGCTCGGCCTCTACCCCGGCGAGACCCTCGACAACCCCTACTCGGCGAATGTCATCGACATCTGCCCCGTCGGGGCCCTGACCGAGCGTGCGTTCCGCTTCAAGACGCGCGTCTGGTACCTCTCCAGCACCAAGAGCGTTTGCGGCGGCTGCAGCCGCGGCTGCAACACCGACCTGCACCACGTCTCAGACCGGCCGCACCTGAACGACGGGGAGCGCCTCGTGCGTGTCAAGCCGCGCTACAACGCCGACGTGAACGAGTGGTGGATGTGTGACGAGGGCCGCTACGGCCACGGCTGGATCGATCAGGACCGCCTCGAGGCGGTACGGACCCGCACCGGCGAGGCGTCGCGCAGGCAGGTCGAGTCAAGCTGGGACACGGCGCTGGAGGCCCTCACCACAGCCTTCTCCGCCGAGGGCTTCCGCCTCGGCGTCATCGCCTCGCCCCAGCTCACGAACGAGGACCTGTTCCTCGTGCGCGAGGTCCTCGGAAGCCACCTCGGCGCGCGCATCGCGGGAGGGGTTCCCCAGGCGGAAGGGTCGAGCGACGACTTCCTGATGCAGGCGGACAAGAACCCCAACAGCGCGGGAGCTGCACTGCTCGGCCTGTCCGACGCCCAGCCTCCCTCGGCCCAGACCCTCGTGGATGAGGCGATCGCCGGCGAACTCGACGCCCTGTGGGTCTTCGGCCACGACCTGCTGGAGGTGTTCGGCGCCGACAAGGCCCGCGAGCTCGCCCTCAACGCCCGACTGTTCATCTACTCGGGCACCAACGACAACCCGACCGTCTCCCTGGCCCACTGGGCCCTCCCGAGCGCCGCCGCGGTGGAGAAGGACGGAACCTTCGTCAACTGCGACGGCAGGGTGCAGCGCATCGGGCGCGCCCTCGCCCCCCTCGGCGACTCCCGGGAGGACTGGCGCTTCCTGCTCGACCTCGCCGGGCGCACCGGCATGGACAGAGCTGGAGACTGGAGCGGTCCCGCAGATGTCTTCGCGGCCCTGGCCGACTCGGTCGGCGCCTTCGCGGGGATGTCCTATGAGTCCATCGGTGAGCAGGGCGCCCTCACGACCTCCGCACAACCTCTGGCGGGAGCCGCCAAGCCGTGATCGAGGCCTTACTGATCAAGCTGGTGATCGCCGGCGTCGTCTTCATCGGCGTCCTGAACCTGGCCGGTCTGCACACCTGGGTCGAGCGCAAGCAGTCGGCCTTGATCCAGGACCGCATCGGCGCCAACCGGGCCTCGATCTTCGGCTTCAAGTTTCTCGGCCTGTTCCACGGGATCGCCGACGCGATCAAGATGTTCACCAAAGAGGACGTCATCCCGCGCGGCGTGGACCGCACCCTCCACACCCTGGCCCCGTTCTTCTCGGTCTTCTTCGCTCTGGTGGCGTTCGCCGCGATTCCGTTCGGACCGCAGCTCGAGCTGGGCGAGCGCGTGATCGACCTGCAAGTCGCAAGGATCGACGCCGGCCTGCTCTATATCTTCGCCATGCTCTCCCTGGGCGTGTACGGCGTGATCCTGGCCGGTTTCGCGTCGCGCAACAACTACGCGATCATGGGCGGTATGCGCGCCACGGCGCAGATGATCTCCTACGAGATCGCCCTGGGCGTCTCGCTGATCGGCGTGATCATGGTCTACGGGACGATGGACCTCAGCGGCATGGTCGAGGCTCAGGGCCGGACAATCGCGGGAGGCTGGATCCCGCTCTGGGGCGTCGTCGCCCAGCCCGTGGGCTTCATAGTCTTCGTGACCGCCGCCCTGGCGGAGACCAAGCGCCTGCCGTTCGATCTGCCCGAAGGCGAGAGTGAGATCATCGGATACTTCGTCGAGTACAGCGGGATGAAGTTCGGGATGTTCTTCCTGACCGACTTCCTCGAGACGATCCTGGTCGCCGCCCTTGCGACCACGCTCTTCTTCGGCGGCTGGCAGGTTCCCTACCTCCAGCCGGACGGCTTCCACTTTCCCTGGGGCGCCGAACTGCCGCTCGCCAACTGGACCTACGTGCTCCTGGGCGTCTCGAGCTTCACGTTCAAGGTCCTGGCCTTCTGCTTCGTCTTCATGCAAATACGCTGGACCCTCCCGCGCTTCCGCTACGACCAACTGATGAGTCTGGGCTGGAAGGGGCTGTTCCCCATCGCCGTTGTGAACGTGCTCGTGACCGCCCTGGTGATCATCCTCTTCGGGGAGGGCGCCTGATGGCCGTCAAGGTCGTTCAACGACCCGAGCTGACCTTCTGGGAGAAGCTCTACATCCCGCAGATCCTCTCCGGGCTGAAGATCACGTTCCGGCACTTCTTCCGGAACCTCTTCCTGCACATCGCCCACCGCTTCGGGCGTCTCAAGGACACGCGCGCGGGCGTGACCTACCAGTACCCCGAGGAGCTGCGGCCGCTGTTCTCGAGACTGCGCACCCGTCACCGCCTGATGGTCCGCGATGACGGCGCTCCGCGCTGCGTCGGGTGCACGCTGTGCGAGACAGTCTGCCCCGCCAAGTGCATCACCATCGTCCCCGACGAGCACCCCGACCCCGGCGTCGAGAAGTTCCCCGTCCGCTTCGACATAGACCTGGGCGTCTGCGTCTACTGCGGATACTGCGTCGAGGTCTGCCCTGAAGACGCGATCCGGATGGACACGGGGATCCTCGACGTCGCGGCGACCTCGCGCGACGCGATGAAGCTCGACATCCACGAGCTGATGAATCCCGAGCTACGCAAGCCCATCGCCACCTGCGAGCTCGAGTTCCCCCACACCTGCAGCGTGCACGGCGATGAGCGGAGAGGCAGCTGGGAGAAGACCGCCGAGGCGCTCACGCCCCGCGAATAAAGCCCTCCAGGCTGCGCACCTCGGACTTGGACTCGCGGAGGGCCGCCGGAGAGCGTCAGCGAGGTGACCGAAGTGAATGCTCTCTACCATGGCCGGAGGATCCCGCTCAAATGCCAGCGTCGGTTTCGGCGCGCCGCCAGCCGATCCGGCGTTGGAAATCGGGAGTGCTATTCGCCTTCGATCAAGAGCGCGGCCGCGGCCAGGGGCGCATGGTCCGCCTCGGGCAATTCCGCGATCAGGCGCCGGGCCTCAGCCATGACCTGTCGGGCCGCCTCTCGGTCTCCCGAGTGCCACAGGCAGACGGCGAGTTCGGGCAGGATCGTGTCGGCGTGAGTGGCGGCGTATTCGGGCTTGATGCGATTGAAGGCCGTGAGTGCCTCCCCGTACTCACCCGCGATGAAGAGGCCGTGGGCCTCCTCGGCGAAGAGCTTCTGGGCATGATCGACGAGGGCGCCGATTAGCCCCCCCGCCGAGGAACCAGCCGCATCAGGCATCGCCCCCGAGAACATACCGGAGTACTTCATCAGGCCCCCTACGAGTGCCGCGGTCCCCAGAGCCGTGAGGGCCCCCACGCCCACGCCGGTGGAGAGACGCGGGTGACGCCGACCCCATTTGCCGATCCTCACGATCACGCCCGGTGGCCGCGCCTGGATGGGCTTGTTGGCGAGGAAACGGCGCAGGTCTTCCGCGAGTTCGGCCATCGTCCGGTAACGGCGGTCCGGGTCCTTCTCGAGGGCCTTCTGGCAGATGACGCCCAGGTCGGCCGGCACTCCATCCTTCAGGCCGCACGGATCGCGCGGCTCGACGGTCAGGATCTTGTGGAAGACCTCCTGGCTGGTCTCTCCGGAGAAGGGTCGCTCAAGGGTGAGGGCCTCGTAGAAGGTGGCGCCGAGAGAGAACACATCAGTGCGATGATCGAGCCCCATGCGGCGCGCCGCCGCCTGTTCGGGGCTCATGTAGAAGGGCGTGCCCATGAACTCGCCCGTGCGCGAGAGTTCCAGGCCGCCCTCCACGCGCGCCAGCCCGAAGTCGGAGAGACGCGGCTCGTCATCCTCGGCGATCAGGATGTTGGAGGGCTTCACGTCGCGGTGCAGCACGCGCTTCTGGTGAGCGTGTTCGAGCGCGTCCGCGATCTTGGCGAAAAGCGCCGCCGCTCCTCGATAGTAGTCGTCGGGGAGGTCGGGCTCATTCCGTAGCTCGTCGAGGGAGCCGGCCAGGGTGAAGCCCTCGCCCACGAGTTCGTGGGCCATGTAGTGGATCCCATCCGCCTCCCCCGAGGCGAAGATCCGCACGATGCCTGGGTGATCGAGGCGGCCGCAGGCCTGCGCCTCGCGCTCGAAGCGCTGGACCCACTTCGGGTCCTCGAGCCCTCGACGCCAGAGGAGCTTGAGCGCGACGCTACGCTTGAGAGAGTCCTGCTCCGCCTCCCAGACAACCCCCATCCCGCCCCTTCCCAGCTCACGGACGAGGGTGAACTCGTCGATCGTCTGGCCGGCCTGGAATGCCGGCGTCGGAGGACCGCCCACGTTCGTGGGTTTCGGGTCGCCGTCGGTCACTCGGCGACCTCCTCGGTGAACGATTCTGTGCGTGCCGCGCAGCGGACCATCTCGTAGGTGGCGGGCACAACCACGCACGAGAGGGGGAGGCCGATCAGAAGTCCGGGGAAACAGCAGAGGACGAAACCGATGAAGACAACCACCTGCAGCACGACGATGACGGCTCCCAACCGCCAGGCGATTGGGTGGGTAACGGTCCAACTCGCGCGGAGGGCTTCCCGTGCGCTGGAGACGTTGCTCAGGGGATCTATGATCAGCAGATAGGAGTAGGCGAGGCGTGCGTAGAGCCAGAGCCAGAGGCTCAGCGCAGGCAGGGCCATCACAAGCGCGCCGATGAGCGAACCCTCACTCGCGGAACCCTGCTGTGATCCGATCAGATAGCCTGAGCCCACGCCCGCGCCGAGCAGAGCCAGCGGCGCAGCCCAAAAGAGCGATAGGATCAGGTTCGCCCGCACCAGGAGCCAGTAGCACGAGAAGCTTGCGAATAGCTTGCCGATGCCGGGAGATTGCCAACGCACACTTCCCAAGCCCACGTACTGGAAGCCAGCGCTGAGCGCGGGCGAGAGAAAAATGTAGGCCGCTGCACTCACCAGAGATCCCGGTGAGTAGGTGAAATCCCCCCCCACGGCGAGCTCGATCACTCGCTCCTCAAACCAGACGTTATCGAACCATGACTGGAGCAGGCCAGCGATGCTCTGGATCCCCATGAAGGCGACGCCTGTGCCGACGAGCGGCCAGTAGTTGCGCTTCAGGGTCAGCCATCCCACGGAGAAGGCGGCCCCGAAGGAGAAAGTCGGCAGCCGCTGCTCGAAGACGGTGAAGTCGGAGAAGCGGTCAGTGCTCGGGGGGTGCTCAGTCACGGCAGGCTCTCTCGCAGACGTAGGGGCTGAGCGTCGGTCCACCCCAGGGGACGGGTCGGATTTCCACGGCGACCTGAGGGTCCAACCACGGGCTGCTCAAGTCAACCCATCGCTTTTCGCGGCCTGGGTGGCGGGTCCCGGCCCCCCCCCGCGAGGGAGAGGCGGGGGGGGGAGCCCTGCACCACGCACCCCCACTTTCCCGCGCGATTGACGATGGCCCTCTCCAGACCCGACCGACACCGACCTGCGTTGGAGACCCTGCGCCGTGGGCCGCCGCGCCGCCGCCCCGGGACGCGCCAAATCGCTGGACTGGCCGGGGTGCCGCTCGCCCTGTGGACCTGCCTGATCCTGCTCCCGTCCCCGCCCAACCCAGGGGTGCGGAACCAGTTCGCGCCCCTCCCCGCAGTCGCCCCGCGCGCCGCTCCCCTGGAGGCGCTCGCCGCCCCGACGAGGATCGCGCGCCCGCATGAGCCGGCCGCCGAGGCTCGGGGACGCGACGTCGGGGCCGGGGTGGATCCCCACGCAGCCGACGCGGGACCCGGAGACCTCGCCACCCTGGCCGCCGGCCTGGCCGTCGGCAACGAGCGTACGCAGCGCTTCCTGGCCATCAAGCACCTGCGCGAGTTTGCGACCCCGGAGGCCGCCGAGGCGTTGCGGGCCTGCGCCCTGGGGCCAGGGGAGGTCCTGGTGCGCAGCGCAGCCCTGCACGGCTACCACGCCATCGCCGGAGCCGAGGCCGTCGATGGTCTGCGACAAGTCCTCCAGCGCACGGACCAGCGTGACCTGCACCGGGCAGTCCTGGGGCTGTTGGGAAAGACGCGTGGTCGGCCTGCCCGCGAGGCCTTGCTCGCCCACGTCCCCGCGCCCGGGGACGGGCCCGAGTGGCTCGCCCTCGCCCGCGGCCTCTCCCACCATGGGCGCGAGTCCGCTCCCAGGGTGAGCCGAAGGCTGGCCGAGCTCTGCGCCGGCGCTCCGCCGGGACTGGACCTCGAGGCCGCCCTGGAAGCCGCGCCGCCCTGGCGGGGGCCGGCCCATCGAGGACCGCGCTTCTTCGACTCCTGACGCCCCTTGCCGGCCGCTGAAGGCCGCATCGGGGATTCCCTGTCGGGTCGCGGCCTCCCCCTGCGAGGAGACAGCGAACGAACCCATTTTCGAACCCGATCAAGGACCAATCCCATGCACGCGTACCGATCCACACAGACCCTCACCGCTCTCCTGCTTCTCGCTCTCGCCGCCTGCGGCGGAGGCGGTGGCCTCCACCCTCCCGACCCCGCCCCCCCGCCGGACGATGAGGCGGATGGGGCTGGTCCCATTCCCCAGCCCGAGCCCGGGCCCGAAGCAGCGGCGGCCGAGATCCAGTTCCCCCCGCCCGTCTCCCAGACCGACGCGGAAGCGATCGCCGTGCGCGGGGCGAGCGAGAACCTCGCAGAGGCGGACCAGATCCTCGTCAACGGCATCGTCGCCCAGAGTGACGACGGGTTCGCGACCTGGTCGGTCGATCTTCCTCTCGAGGTGGGGTTCAACCACATCCAGGTCGAGGCATTCGCTCACGAAATTGGGGAAGGCGAGGTCCTTGCCACCGCCACCCTCGAGCGGGTCGACCTTCTCCTTGAAAACCTCTGCGATCTCGCGCCGGGCCCCGAAGATCACCTGGCGCTCGTCCTGGACTCCCGAAGCAACCATGAGTTCTCCAGCAACAGAATCGTCGAGATCGACACGATCAGCGGCGCCAGACGCGTCATCTCTCAAGGGGGCGTCCAGGGAGAGGGATTCGAGTTCGACTCCGCACGAGGTCTGATCTTCGAGCCCATCCAGGGCGGCCAGCTCTACATCATGTGTGACGGAGGAAACCTCACGCCGTCGATCTACCGCGTCGAGTATGCGAGTGGGGACCGACACCTCCACTCAGGTCCGGAACGCGGTGACGGTCCTCTGTTCGAAGGACAGTTCACGGACATGACCATCGACGAAAACCTCGGGACCCTCTACGTGGCAATGAATGACCCCGACCAGGTGTACAGCGTGAACTGGCATGACGGAAGCCGCACCGTCATCAGCGTCCTGGAGAACGACCAGGGGGTCCCCCCGGTCGGAGACGGGTCCGATGCTGCCCCGCGCTCCCTCGCCTGGGACCACCCCAGGGATCGGCTCCTCTACACGGGCTATCAAGGCTCTCCCTCCGCCAACGTCCTGGTGGAGATCGACCTCGCGAGTGGCAACCGCCATGTCATCCATGCGGAGATGCCGTGGGGACCGAGAGAGCTGTGCATCCCGCGGGACTTGGGCGCACGGGCCTTCCTCTTGAGTGACGAATTCGCCTGGGAGTTCGACTTCGACTCCGGCGAGGTCCAAGTGTCGATTGCCAGCGATGCACCCGGACCCTTCTACCCCTGGCCCACCAACATGATCGTCAACGGGAGCGGGGACAGACTGATGTGGATCGACCGGACCGGCAACGCGTTGGTGGCCGGCGATCCCGAGACGGGCGAAGCCACGGAGGTCGTCGGAAACGCAGTGGGAACGGGCACTTCGCTGGGGCCCATCCTCGGTACCGTCCTCGCCGAAGAGGAGGCCCTGTTCACCACCCGAGGGTCGTACGACCTCTGCGAGGTGGACATCGCGTCGGGCGGACGCTCCACCATCCCCACTCTGGACCTCCCTCTCTGCAGCGTGGCCCGCGGCCCGCTCTCTCGCGAGCTCTACGTGGTCTCGCAGGATTGGCCCGGACACGGTCTCTATCGAGTGAATCCGGAGGACTCTGTCGTCACGACGATCTCCGCATCCGCGGGGGACGACTGGAACGAGCCCTACTCGCTGGTCATCGATCGCGAGGAGCGGTTTGCCTACGTTCTTCTCTCGGAACGCATCGAGCGCATCGATATCGAGACAGGGGACCGCTCAATCGTGCCGGTAGACATCGAAGGGGAGGAGGCGCTCAGCAACCTCTCCTACGATGAGGACGCCCATCGCCTTCTGTTCGTCCAGGAGAGCGGGGGAGGGCTCCTATTCGAACTCTCCCTCGAAAACGAGGAGCTCCGAGCCGTCGGCCACTTCGGGGCGTCGTGGTGCTCTGGGCTGGCCGTGGACCCGGATGCAGGGCGCGCCCTGGCGATCACCATGCCGGCTCTGGTCCACTCGGAATACCAGCAACTCGTATCCATGGACATCGAAGCTGGTGAGTTGATCATCCTCTCCTCTCTCCAGGTCGGCCGTGGCCCGGATCTCCAAGATATCACGAGCGTGAACCTCGTCCGCGAGACCGGGACGGTCTTCGTCCCCCAGCACGTCCTCGGTCTGATCCTCGCCATCGACACGGTGAACGGCGACCGCGTGATCGTGGCGCGGTAGACGGAAACGCCGCAAGACCCCGGAGAAGAAGGGCGGAGCTTTCGAAACGCCCGGTGGTCGACCATCGTATGGTCGGGCGCCGGGCTTCTGCACGTCCTCCTCCCCCCTATTTCCCCGCCGAACCGCAATGGCTCAATCGAATCACACCCGCACCGGCCTACTCCCCTCCGCACTCGCGGCCCTCGCCGGGATGGCCTTCGCCAGCCCGGGAGAAACCGGCGGCGACCTGAAGGAGATGGTGCGCGAGCCCGACGCGAACTTCGCCTACGAGGTCCTGGCCGAGGAACAGGTCGGTGCCTGCCGCGCCACGGTGGCGCGCCTCACCTCGCAGACCTGGCAGGAGATGGAGTGGTGGCACTGGCTCTCGATCCTCGCTCCAACCAAGATCGAGCATCCCGGCAAGGCGATCTTGTTCATCACCGGCGGCTCCAACCGCTCCAAGCACCCCAAGGCGAGCTCGACCGAGGCCGTGATGCTCTCGATGCTTGCTGAGAAGAGCGGCGCGATCCTCGCCGTCCTGCAACAGGTGCCCAACCAACCGCTGTTCGATGACCTCTACGAGGACGACCTGATCGCGTTCACCTTCGACAAGTACCTGAAGGGCGAGGGAGACGGCTGGCCGTTGCTCGCCCCGATGGTCGAGAGCGCTGTGCGCGCCATGGATGCGGTGCAGCAGATCTCCGAGGAGCGCTGGCAGACCGAGGTCACCGAGTTCATCGTCAGCGGCGCTTCGAAGCGCGGCTGGACCACCTGGCTGACCGCCGCGGTGGACGATCGCGTGAGCGCTATCGCGCCGATGGTTATCGATGTGCTCAACATCAAGCCGCAGATGGAGCGCCAGCGCCTCACCTACGGCGGCTTCAGCGAGAAGGTCGGCTCCTACACGCGGCTGCGTATCCAGGAACGCATGACCACCGCCGACGGGCGCGTGCTCACGAACTTCGTCGACCCCTTCTCCTATCGCGCGGCGCTCACCATGCCAAAGCTCGTCCTGCTAGGGACGAACGACCCCTACTGGACCGTCAACGCCTCCAGCCTCTACTTCGACGAGCTGCCCGGACCGAAGAACCTCTTCTACCTGCCCAACGCCGGCCACGGGCTGGGCATGGGCATCATGCCGACCATGACGGCCTTCTTCCGCGCCTCCCTGGCGGGAGAGACCCTGCCGAACCTGGACTGGGAGACGCTCGATGACGGGACGCTCGCTGTGAGCTGGCCCGAAGGCGGGAAGGCGAAGCTCTGGCAAGCCAGCTCCCCCGACCGCGACTTCCGCAAGGCCAAGTGGAGCGCGACCGAACTGGAAGGGGACGCGCTCGTCCACGCGCGCGTCGACGAGCCCGAGGAAGGCTGGACGGCCTGGTACGTCGAGGTCACCTTCAAGGACGAAGCGCGCGGCACCTACCGCCTCAGCACCGAGATCCAGGTCGTTCCGGATCGCTTCCCCCACTCCCTTCCCGAGAGCCCGGGGGCAGGAAACTGACCCTCGGCGGCCAGGCCGACTCACTTCAGCAGGACACCGCCCCTGCGCAGAAAGTAGGCCAGGCTCGCGACCAGGGCGAGGGCTCCGCAGGCGCTCATGAAGTAGGAGAGCGACTGAAAGAACTCGAGCCGCGTGGCCTCGGCCTGGAAGAAGTCCTTGTAGACCTGCAGGCCGACCGAACCGGTGTATCCGACGGCGTCGGTCAGATAAATGGCGAAGACCGCCGTGCCCGCGAAGCGCGTGTAGGCCAGCAGGCGGTCGAAGAGCACCGAGCCGAAGGGCACGTAGGCCAGGTAGGCGCCCAGGCCGACGAGCGTCATCCACTGCACGCCGCCGATGGAGCCGCGCTCGAGGAGCCAGGTGGCGACGCCCATCGAGAGCGTCCCCGCGGTCATGATGGCAAAGGCCAATATCAGCCCCATGCGGTTGTCTCGCACGAGCGAGAGCAGCGACAGCACAACCATCACGCCGAAGGCGATCGGTACCTCGGTCTGGGTGAAGATCCCGGCGCGGTCGCCGAGGCCCAGCTCGCGGAGGATCTCAACGCCGTAGTTGTCGCGGTAGTCGCGGTAGGCGGTCAGGAAGAAGTACATGCCGCTGAGTAGCAGCATCCCGAGGGAGAACTCGCGCAGGAACGACCAGCGATCGCCGGCGTACATCCGAACGCGCTTGGAGCGTTCCTTCATGTCCGCCTCGCTCGGCTGTGGGATCTGCGCCAGGAGGATGACGCCCAGCACGAAAGCCGGGAAGAACAGGGCGCCGATGGTGAAGGGCATCCAGTAGTCCTCGATCCCGTGCGCGCTCATCAGCCAGCGGCCGACGTCCTTCACGACGCCGCTGGCGATGATGTAGGAGCACGACAGCCCGGCGAGCATGAACTCCGAAGTGCGCCGGCCTTCGAGGTGCAGAACAACGGTGCCCCACACCATCCCCAGGGGCAGGCCGTTGAGGAAGATTGCGAAGACCTTGAGCGGCAAGGGAAGCAGCGCGAAGAGCAACAGCGCCCCCCAGGCCGCGAGGATCAAGCAGATCAACAGTCGTGCGCGCCCGGTGCGGCCCGTCTCCGCGCAGACCTTCATGCCCACGAACTTCGAGATCGTGTAGCCGATGATCTGGGCGATCACGTAGGCCGTCTTGGCGTCGAGGTTCGTGCCCCACAGGTGCAGCCCGTCGTATTCCGCCGCCGCGAAGGGCTTGCGGAAGGCGTACATGCAAAAGTACGTCGTGAAGGCGGCGACGATGGCGTAGAGGCCGAGCGCACCCGGTCCCGACCGGCCAAGCGCACCCTTCAGGCCGCCCGCTCGTCCTGGGTCATGTTCCAACTCGTCTCTCACCGTCTCGCGCTCCCGGCCGGCTCCGGCTCACTCACGCCCGGCGCCTTCCTGTTCGGAGGGTAGCGAACCCGTCCACCCGCAGCACGGACCGTGGCCGTGCCCACTCACCTCGGCCTGCGTGGCTTCCCGCTGGCCACGAAGGCGGCGAGGATGGGGAGCAGCAGGGCTACGGACCGGGACCTCATTGAGCCATTTCAGCACGGAATCCAGGTTCCGGCAAAGCGGCGCTCACGCGGCGTCCATCCACGGCTGAGGCCGCAGGGGGAAATCACCCCGGCGGGGCACTCCCGGCGAGCTTGCCCCGCATGCCGCCCAGCGCCTGCGAGACCGTGCGCGCCGTCGCGTCGAGGTGCTCGTCGTCCCAGATGGTGAAGTGGTTGCCCTCGATCATGGCGACCTCGAGACCTGCGGCGGCGTGTGCGCTCCAGCCCATCGCCGGGTCGGAGCCCGCGAAACCCTTGCCGGCGCGGAAGTAGACCATGGGCGTGTCGAGGTTTCGAAGCTCGTAGTGGTCCAGAGCGCTGAAGGTGAGGCGCACCTTGCGCAAGCGCCTGCGCCAGCGGACGGGGTCCTCCAGTCGCAGCCGCGGCTCGAAACCCAGCTTGCGCATCGCGTCCCAGGCGGCGGCCTTGGGATCGTCGGGCTTCTCGAGGCCTGTCAGCTGCAGGCAAATGGCCTCGAGGCGTTCCCACAGGGAGCGCTCCGCTTCGTCAGAGACCTCATCGGCCAGGTCGCTCTCGCACAGGATGCGGGTCACCTGCTGGATGAAGCGCCGCGATCCCGCCCGGTGTGCGTAGGTCGTGCAGACCGTGTCGAGAACGCCGAGGGCGCCGACGGGCCGACCCGCCTCGCGCAACTGTCGAGCCAGTTCGAAGGCGACCAGGCCTCCGAACGAGACGCCGAGTAGGGAGGGAGGCGTGTGCCTCCCGTCGGCGTCGAGCAGGGCCAGGTACCAGGCCGCGATCTCCTCCACGCTCTCACCCGGCGCCTCTCCCGGCCCCTCGCCGGGTCCACGCAGGGCGAGGATCGGCCCCGGCCAGTCCAGGCGCTGAGCGAGGCGTCCCATGGTCGTCAGGTGCCCACCGACGGGCGGGAAGAGCCACAGCGCGGGAGCTTCGGCCGCCCTGGATGCGCCCTCCGCTCCCGCACCCTGCGCGGTGTGCGCTCCCTCATCGGCGAGCGCTGCGCGCACGATCACGAAGGGGCCCGGGTCGCCGGACTCGAGTGCGGCGTCCAGACTGCGCAAGGTGATCGCGCCGGTGAGGTCGAGGGTATCGAGGGTGACCCTCAGCTCCTCGGCGACCAGCGCCAGCATCTCCTCGAAGATCAAGGAGCCCCCGCCGAGGTCGAAGAAGTCCGTGTCGAGATCCACCTCGTCCACCTTCAGCAAGCGCTTCCAGATCGCTTGCAATGCGGGGACGCGCGGCCCGAGGTCGTGCGGCTCGTCGATCGCGACGGGTTCTGGCGCGAGACCGGCGAAGAGCGCTCCCAACTCACACCGCACGAGCTTTCCGGTCGCGTTGTGGGGCAGGGCCTCCACGAACCGGATCTGCCGCGGCACCTTGTGGAGCACGAGGCGTTCGCTCACGAAGGCCTTCAGCTCGCTCACCTCGCTCGGCGGCCCGTCGCTCACTACCAGGGCTGCCAGTTCTTCGCCCAAGCGTTCGTCCTCCACGCCCAGCACCGCCGCTTCGAGCACGCGCGGGTGGGCGTTGAGCACGGCCTCGACCTCCGTGGGCTCGATCATCTCCCCGCCGCGGCTGATCTGGTGCTTGCTGCGCCCCACCAGGAACAGGAACCCGTCGGCGTCGAGGTGTCCGAGGTCACCGGTCCTAAACCACTCGCCGCTGAACGACTCAGGGCTCTCGTCGCCGTGATAGCGGCGCACGACGTTGTCGCCCGCGATCCAGACCTCGCCGTCTTCTCCCGCGGGCACGTCCTCTCCGTCTAATCCGACCAGCCTGACGGCCGGTCCGACGATCTTCCCGCAGCTCCCCGGCTTGCAGCCCTCGAAGGGCTGGGCCGTGATCTGCGAGGTGGCCTCGGTCATGCCGTAGGAGGAGACGACCGGTACGCCCAGTCGTTCGGAGAGTCGCTCACGCAACCCCTCGTCGAGGGTGGAGGAGCCAGTGCGCACGAATCGCAGGCGGTGGAAGAAGTCGCCCCGGCGTTCGAGTTCGATCAACAGCTCGCGCTGCATGGCCTGCACGCCCGAGTACCAGGTCACGCGCTCGCGCTCGATCAAGTCCAGGGTCTCGCCGGCCTGGAAGCCAGCGGTCTGGGTCACCCGACCTCCCGCGCACAGAGGCGAGACGAGCCCGCCGACGATGCCTTGTACGTGAAAGAGCGGCATGACGTTCAGGCGGTGATCGCCCTCGGTCAACTCGAAGGCGCGGGTGATGTTCACGATCGAGGCTGCGACGTTGGTCTGGCTGATCGCAGCGAAGCGCGGCGTGCCGGTCGTGCCCGAGGTCGGCAGCAGGAAGGCGATGTCGTCGAGGTCGGGCGTGGTCCGCGTCCCGCAGTCGCCTGCATCGTCTGCCGCGCCCCCCTCTGCTTCGCCGAGGGTCTCAACGAGGGAAGTGGGGTCTACGGCGAGGGTGGGGATGTCGGCCAGGCCCGCCGGCGTCGGTCCGTTTCCAGCCACGAGGGCCAGGCGCGGGCCCAGGCGCGCCACGAGGGCGGCCAGCTCGTGCCCAGGTGTGCGTGGGTTGACGGGCGCGTAGGCGAAGCGCGAGGCGCAGGCCAGGGCCAGCAGCGCCGTCCCGGGACCATCGGGCAACAGGGCCAGGACGGGCTCGCCGTCGATTGCTCCGTGAGCCGCCAGGCGCGATACGACGTGGTCGATGCGCGCCACGAGCGCTCCCCGGCCCAGGACCTCGCCGTCAGGTCCCGCGAGCGAGGGCACCTCGGACTGCAGATCCGCGTGGTGTCGAAGGGTCGCGATGAAGGGCTGCAAGGGCTCGTTCCTGTCCCGCGAGCCGCGCTCGCACCGCTCAATCTAGCACGGATCCTGTGCGCTGGGCGGCCAGCGCGCCGCGCTCCCGACTCAGCGCGTCGGGGCGTCGGCATGGTCGGTATCCGCGGATCTGGGGAGCGTGCGGTTCGCGGCCCTATCCTGGCGAACCCTGACCGGCTAGGCGCCCTTGGGCGCACCCACGAGTACGGTGCCCATGATCTTCGCCCCCCCCTGCCTCAGGCGCAGGGCGGCTTCCCCGGCGGCGGCATCTCCGGTCTTGTTGTGGCGAACGACAAGCAGTACGCCGTCGGCCGCTGCGGCCAGGGCGGTCGCTCCGGAGCCGGTCAGTACGGCGGGAGCGTCGAGGATCACGCGGTCATAGCTTTCCGCGAGGCCTGCCAGCACCGCGCCCGCGCCAGGTCGCGCCACGAGATCCCCGGGGTGCAGACCGGACTGGCCGGCGGGCAGGAGGAAGAGTTCGTCGAGGTCGGTGGCGCGCGGCTTCACGTCGTGTTCCTCGTCGGCCGCCAGGGCTTCGGCCAGCCCATGTCCCACCTTCCCGTCCCCGAACCAGCGGTGCAGTTGGGGCGCTTCCAGATCCCCGTCCACGAGCAGCACCCGTTCGCCGCCGCGCGCGAGGGAGCGGGCCAACTGCGCGGCGGTGGTGGAGATTCCCTCACCCTGAGCCGCGGCTGTGACGGCGATGACCTTTCCGCTGCTATCGTGTCGCAACGCGCTGCGCAGGGCACGGTAGGCTTCCACTGCGGCGCCCTGATCTCCCCCCCCTCGCCCGCGCCGGTCGGTGGGCACGCTCGCCAGGTGCGCCGCCCCCGCCGTCCGTTCGAGCTGCTCGGCAGAGATGACCGGTCGCTGTGAGGCCTCGCGCAGAAAGGCCACGCCCGTCCCGAAGAAGAGCCCGAGCACGAGTCCGAGTGCGAGGTTGAGAGGGACGTTGGGCCACGCTGGTTCCAACGGCGGCAAGGCCCAGTCGATCACCTCTACGCTCGGCACCGCCGCCGTGCGAGCCATGCTGGTCTGCTCCTTCTGGGCTACAAGGAATAGATAGATCTCGCTGAAGGCGCGCACGGCGCGGCTGTGACGCGCGAGTTCCAAGTGCGCGGTGGGCAGACTATCCATCTCGCCCTGGTAGGTCGCACGGATGGAGTCCAAGTCCGCCGCCGTGCGCTCCTGACGCCAGAGCTCGTTCTCGAGCCAACTCTCGACGCTGGCCATACGCTCCTGGATCTGCAGATTGACCTCTTCCAGGGCGGGCCATTCCTCCTCGTAGGTCGCTTCCAGCACGCGCTTCTCGCTCAGCAGGCCCGCCAGGGGAATGACGAGCGTGCTGTTCGACAATATCCCCTCCGAGAGCTCGAGGCCGGTGATGTCCTCGGGGCTCAGATCCCCCTTGCGCAATCGCTCGAGCAGGTCG
>PVBE011183351.1_pt1 | contig 30328 bp, 33 predicted proteins | sample 1631181 | NCBI WGS metagenome assembly PVBE01 (sample SAMN08397723, study PRJNA350692) | Marine metagenome, whole genome shotgun sequencing project. | isolation source: water | place: Pacific Ocean | collected 2012-04
ATGTGATGTCCTCCTTGAACAGGATCATCATCATCGGCAAAAATGCTGAACAGAAAATTAATGGGTCCTGACCCTAGTCCAGATGTTGAGCAACATGGAAGACCCGAAAACCATCGGGCCGGCCATGGCGATAGCCCTTCTGACGACCCTCTACGGCGCCCTGATCGCCAACCTGATTGCGCTGCCCATGGCCGACAAGCTCGAATCGCGGACCGAAAAGGAACGCGTGATCAAGTCATTGATCGTCGAGAGCGTCATGCAGATCCATGCCCGCCAGAACCCCCGCATCGTGGAGGAGCTATTGCAGGTCTATCTGCCCGAGCACCAGCGCCAGACGGATTCGGAAGAGGTGAAGGAAGACGTACCGGAAAAGGCGGAGGTATGACCGGCCCGAGAGAATCGCGGCCGCGATAAATTCCATGGCCAAGAAACCGCCCGCAGGCGCGCCGACGTGGATGGTCACCTTCGCGGACCTGATGGCCCTTCTATTGACCATGTTCGTGCTCTTGTTGTCGTTCTCCAACATGGACGCGACTCGCTACCAGGTGATCGCCAACGCCATGGGAGAGGCGTTCGGGTTGTCGGCGATGATGAATCTAGGCGGAATGCTGGAGGTCGGCGTCACACATCCCCAGGAATCGCCGTTGGGGCCCGATACGCCGGTCGTGCAGATCGAAATTCCGGAGAAAGCGCCGCCCGTCGAGCCGGAAAAGCCGCCGCCCGAGGAGGCCGAAAAGCCGCCCCCCGAGATCGTCACGGCGCCCCCGCAAGGCAGCGCCAACTTCGCGCCGCTGGCCGAGGCGCTCGAGGACGAGGTGGGCCGTGGCGTCGTGCGGATCGAGGAAAAATCGGGCTCCACCCTGATCCTTTTTCCCGACAAGGTCGCCTTTCCCTCTGGAAGCGACCAGCTAACGCCCGACTTCCTTGCGATGCTCGACAAGCTCGCGGTCGCCTTCGCCAAGGTCGAGGGCGACATCGTGGTCGCCGGCCACACCGACGACCGGCCCATCTCGGCCGGGAGATACCGTTCCAACTGGGACCTGTCGTCCGCCCGTGCCGCGAGCGTGGTCCACTACCTCGTGAACCACGCAACCATCGACCCGGCCCGCATGACCGCGCAGGGTTATTCCGACAGCCGCCCTCTGGAGCCGAACACGACGCCCGAGAACCGCGCCGCCAATCGCCGAGTCGAGATCAGCGTGCTCGACTGACCGATTCCGGTCCTTTCGTTCCCGGCGCGGGCGCGGTCTGAGGCCGATGCGCTGTCCGCAGAGCAAGCGGATCAGGACCAGAAGAAATAAATCAGGACGAGAGCGGTAAGGGCGATTGCGCCGACGGCGAAGACGAGCAGCGCAATATAACGAAAGAATTGTTCGTAGCTTTGCTGTTTAGCCGGCCCGCCTTCGGTCACGGCGGGGGCGGGATGAACGGGTGCCGACGGGTGCCGGCTGGGGCGCTTTTTGGCGCCTGCGTGGTTTCGGCGCCGGGCGCATCGGATGGGCGGGCACTTTGAAAAAACACCGTCCTGTTAGCGGTTTTTCCGGTGCCGTCGTCGTAGGTCTCCTCGACGACGCGGACTTTCGTGAACCCAGGCGCGTTCACGAGTTCCTCGGCTACCTCGATCGCCGCCCCGCGATCATTGTAAACCGCCTCGATCTTCCAGTCCCGATCCTTGAGGAATTGAACCTCATAAGTGAGCGTAGGCGTCACCACTTGGGGTTCCTTCGGATATTGTTGGCCGCAACATGCGGCAGGCTCCATCGTAATCCCGGCCTGGGTCGCCGACAACGATCATTCCGAGCGCTCGGCTCGACCCACCCCTCGCCCGGCCACCCATATACGCGCAACGGGCGTGAATTCAAAAGTTGATCGCACGTCCCGTCAGAAGAATAAGGACCGCTAGGACGACAAGGGTGAACCCGCAGACGGTGAGCACCAGGATCAGGACGACGCCAAAGAACTTGTCGAAGTCCTGACGCCCTCCGCGACCCAACGGCATTCGGAACGGGTGGCCGTCGTTTGCGCCTGGGGCGCTACGGTGCGTCGAATAGGTTGTCGGCCGCCCTTCTCGATGATGGTCTCCTCGACGACGCATACGGATTCTTTCTCCGGCAATTCGACGAGTTTGTGGGCGAGATCGAACGCCGCCTCACGATCGTCGCAGGTCGCCTCGATCATCCAATGTCGCTGGTGAAGGGAGTGGACTTCGAACGTGTGCTTGCGCAACCCCCGTGCCGTTTCCGCCTGGCTCTTGTTCGCCGCGACAAGGCCGCGCCGCCGTGGCAATCCCGGATCAGCGCCGGCTCAACGCCGTGGCGCGGCGCCCGGCTCTCGGTCCCGCGCCACGGCGGGCGATCCTTGCCGCCGCCAACGGCGGTCGGCCAGCACGACCGAGGTTTCCACTTGACGCCGCGGAATCCTCCAATACGTCCCAAGCAGTTGAGCGTTCCACGCGTCGGGCACGCGGCGAAACTCGTGCTTTTCGTAGAATCGGATCGCCCAAGTCGCCGCGCGCCAGGTTCCGACGAGAATCGGGCGCTTCGTCCGCCGGCGCAGCGAGCGCACCAGGGCGCTTCCCAGACCCCGGCCCTGAAACGCCGGCCGCACGTAAGCGTGGCGGATCAAGGTCACGTCCAGGACGTCCTGGCTTCCCATCACCGCGGCAAGCGCGCCGTCCGCCTCGATGCCCCGGAAAACGACACCCGCGGCAATCTCGTCCTCGAGTTCGCGGCGCGGCATGTAGGGCACGTGCCAGCGATCCTTGGGAATGACGCCCGCGTATGCCGCCGCCGCCTCATTGACGACGCGCAAGATCGCTTCGAATTCGTCATCGGGGCACCGGCGAACGGATGGCGGGCGCCGATCTTTGGGCGAAGAATTGTTGGCTTCGCGCACGTTCTCAGCCCGTCACGCCCGGGCGGGCGATGATCGCGCTCAAGGGAACCAGAACGAATCCGCGCCCGGGCAGCGCAGCCAGCCACATCTCAAGCGCCTGCAGGGTCGCATCGCGCGGGTGGCCGATCGCAACCGCGAACCCGCGGCGACGCGCGAGCTCTTCGGTCTCTTCGAGGCGCGCGTTGACCGCGGCGAGCGTGTTCACGTTGTCGAGGAACACGTTCCTTTGCGCCAGCGGCACTTCGTATTCGCGCGCCAGCGCCGGGCCGACCGTCGCGCGGGTCGTCCGCGAATCGAGAAACAGGAGCCCGCGGCGCTTGAGTTCCGCCATCACCACCGCCATGCCGTCGCGGTCGGCGGTGAAACGGCTTCCCATGTGATTGTTCACCCCGACATAGGCGGAGAACCGGTTCAGCCCCCAGTCGAGCCTTCGGAGAATTGCGTCACGGTCCATGCCGGTAATGAGCACGTTGGGGCCGGGATCGACGTTCTTGCCCACCGGTTCCATCGGCACATGGACCAAGAGCTCGTGACCCAAGGCGCGGGCCGAGGCGGCTTGGCGTTCGAGCCCGGACGCATAGGTGAGGAACGACAGCGTCAGCGGTGCGCGGAGGCCGATGGCGCGAGCCGTGCGCTTGCGGTCCACGCCTAAGTCGTCGAGGACCACCGTGATCGTCGGCCTCCCGTTTGTCTCGGGAGACGCCCGCGCAAAGCGGCGCCACGGCGCCTGCGCGTCTTGCACTGGCGGTGTGACTCGCCCTTCCGGTGGGTCCGCCGCGGGTCGTCTCTCGGGTCGTGACGGCGCCGGTCGCGTTGTCTCCGGCGCCAGCGCCCGGGCCGCAACCGCCTCGTAAACCTGGACCGGCAATGCCTCCTCATAGGCGCGAACCGGTTGTGTCGCAGGTTCGTCGCCCGGTTCCGGAAAGATGGGGGCGTCGGGAAGAGTTACCAGTTCGGGCGGTGGAGCCTGTTTGCGATACCAAGGCTCGGAGGCGCCGGCGGTGTCACCGGAGGTTTCGTTGGATCGCGAGGGTCCGCTTCCGTGATCGGCAAACAAGGTTCCCACGAAGTAGCCCAAGAGAATGACCGCCAAAGCGGCGCCGGCCAAAAGGATCTGGCGGCGCGTAATGGGTTTGAACCCGGCCCGGCCTGGCGAACCCGTGGGCCTCGGGCGACGTCCCTGCCCCTGCCGCAGCCGCGGTGTCATCGCTTTTGCCTGCGAACGCGCGGCTTGCCCAAGATAGCGCTTCCTTCCAACGGCGGTAGCGTCGGGATCAGCCGCTTGTCAAGTCGTCGCGTATCGGACATTCGGGTCGGTGATCGCAGCCGCACCGTACCGCCAGCTCGACGAGGGTGCGGCGCAGGGGTTCAAGACCGGGGATCCTGCGCTCCGCCAGGGGCTAACTCCTCATGCGTTGAATAGTGTCGCGGTCAATAAAAAGGGGCTCACTTGCCAGCGCTCAAGAGAATCGAAGTCAGCTTTTGAAACTGCAAGCAGTCATCAAACAGATCTCCATTCCTGTCGTCTCGGATAAATTCGACCAGTTCCGCTCTCGAGGTATCCATATAATGGTATTCGAGCTTAATGTTTTTGCTTTCGTTTTCTTCAACAAGCGTGCCTTTGATATCACTCCTTTCAATCGCACTATCGACGTTGAACCATTTCATTAAGCAGAGCTTGAGAACTTGATCGTCTATCAAGTCCGCCTTAGCAATAATATAGCCCTTTTTATCTTCCGAGGCGCCGTAATCATCGCCGATACCGATCAATCGACGGATGTTGTAATAGGTGCTCTCATCCAATTTCGAGGCATGAACGATCGCCGTAGACCATACGATATCCGCGGCGTCTGTTTCGTCGAATTCGCTATCCCCTATCTCCATGAGGATGCCGGTCCCGTCGAGCATGTTGGGTTCGGAGCGGGATTTTAGATGGATATAGAATATTTTGTTCGATTCCTCTTGTTCCGAAAACCATGATCCCAATAACCGTTGATCATAGGGTTCGGACCCCGGCGGCGACAGCGGGACGCGTGCTTCCGAGAGGCCGGAACACCCGCCGAGAACGATTAACAGCAGAACAGCGCGGACTCCGAGTTTTGCCATTCAACTCCACCTTTCGTATGCCACTCGATTTTCAGAAGGTGGGTTGAAAATGGGGTGGCGTCCGCCGAAATGGAAGGAGAATTTCCGGGCTATTGAAGAATTTTCTTAGCTGTTCGGACACTCATTGCGGACCGGTTCACGGCCCCCTGAACGTTGATCTCCTTATGTCTCCTTATAGCTGTGGCTGATCTCGGACTCAATGGCCGCACCAGAACGATGACCGCATTCGGACGATTGGCCGACATGCGAGTCCGCTTCGTGCTTTCAGTGCGTCAAATTTCAGGCTGGGACACTGCCGCCCCGTGCGCGGGCTTGACGGTTCGCCCGGGCGTCTGCAATGTTCGCGGGCGCGCCACGGGACGGCGCGGCAGAGCTTCCCGGCACACGTGAAAAACGCGCCCGATCCTATTGAAATGTTTTTACTTATCGATAACTACGACAGCTTCACCTACAACCTGCGCCATTACCTTGGCGAGCTGGGCGCGGATGTCGAGGTGCGGCGCAACGACGCGCTCACACCCGCCGAGGCGCTTGCGCTCGGGTACCGGGGGATCGTGATCTCGCCGGGGCCGTGCGATCCCGACCGGGCTGGTATCTGCGTGGATTTGGTGAGGCACGCCGCCGGAACCCTGCCGTTGCTCGGCGTTTGCCTTGGCCACCAATGTATCGGCCAGGCCTTCGGCGGACGCGTGGAGCGCGCGCCACGACCCATGCACGGCAAGCTGAGCCAGATCCACCACCGCGGACAAGGTGTGTTTGCGGGGCTTCCGAGCCCGTTCACGGCGACGCGCTACCATTCGCTCGCGGTTGCGCGCGATGGCTTCCCCGACGCCCTTCGGATCACGGCCGAGAGCGACGACGGCGTCATCCAGGGGTTCGAGCACCGCGAATGGCCCATATTTGGCGTGCAGTTCCATCCCGAGAGCATCGCGTCGGAACACGGTCACGCGCTGCTGCGCAACTTCCTCGGCCTCGCGACCACGGGGCGGGTCGCCGCATGACGACGGAAATGGACCTGAAGCCGTTCCTCGCCAAGCTCGCCGAAGGGCGATCGCTGGACGCGGACGAGGCCGAGGCCGCGTTCGACATCATCATGTCGGGCTCGGCCTCCCAGGCCCAGATCGGCGCGTTCCTGATGGCGCTCAGGGTTCGCGGCGAGACCGTCGAAGAGATCACCGGCGCCGTGCGCATCATGCGCGCCAAGGCCGTGGCCGTTTCGGCGCCGGCAGGGGCCATCGACGTGGTCGGGACCGGCGGCGACGCCTCGGGCACCTACAACATCTCCACGGCGGCCGCGATCGTGGTCGCGTCCTGCGGCGTCCCCGTCGCCAAACACGGCAACCGGGCGCTGTCGTCACAGTCCGGCGCCGCCGACGTCCTCGTCGCGCTCGGGGTCAACATCGACGCCGACGTCGCGGTCGTCGAGCGCGCGATCCGTGAAGCGGGCATGGGGTTCATGATGGCGCCCCGCCATCACAGCGCCATGCGGCACGTGGCCGGACCCCGAGCGGAACTCGGGACCCGGACCATCTTCAACCTGCTGGGTCCGCTTTCGAACCCCGCCGGCGTCAAGCGCCAGTTCACGGGAGCGTTCGCGCGCGAGTGGATCGAGCCCATGGCGCGGGTGCTGGGAAACTTGGGGGCCGAGCGCGCCTGGGTTGTCCACGGATCGGACGGCCTCGACGAGATGACGACGACCGGTGCGTCATATGTGGCCGAACTGAGCGACGGCCACGTTCGGACGTTCGAGGTGTCGCCGGCCGACGCCGGCCTCCCCGTCGCCCGGCCCGAGGACTTGAAGGGAGGCGCCGCCGAAACCAATGCGGCCGCGCTCACGGCCCTGCTCGGGGGCGAGGCCGGCCCCTATCGCGACGTGGTCCTCTACAACGCCGCCGGCGCGCTGATGGTCGCGGGCAAGGCGGAGAACCTGAAAGACGGCGTCGCGCGTGCCGCGGCCGCCGTCGACGAGGACCGGGCTGCGGCGACGCTCGAAAAACTGGTCGCGATCACGACCTCAGGAACGTCGTGAGGGTGGAGCTGAGTGTTGAGCGACACCCTCGCCCGTATTTGTGACGACAAGCGCACCGAGGTCGCCCGCCGCCGCGATGCACGCCCGCTGGAGGCGACGCTCGCCGCTGCCCGCGAGGCGCCGGCACCCCGCGGATTCGCCCGTCAATTGGCGAGCGCACAACGCTCGGGCATCGGCCTGATCGCCGAGATCAAGAAGGCGTCCCCGTCGAAGGGGCTGATACGCGAAGACTTCGATCCCGCAAGCCTGGCGCGGGCGTATGAGCGGGGCGGCGCGGCCTGCCTCTCGGTTCTCACGGACGGCCCCTACTTCCAGGGTGCGGACGCGCACCTGGTCGCGGCGCGGGACGCGGTGCGGCTTCCCGCGCTGCGCAAGGACTTCATGGTCGATCCCTATCAAATCGCTGAATCGCGCGCGCTGGGGGCGGATTGCGTGCTGCTGATCATGGCGATTCTCAGCGACGACTAGGCGCGGGAGCTTTTCGAGGCCGCCCGCGAACTCGGGATGGACGTGCTCGCCGAGGTTCACGACGACGACGAGCTGGAGCGTGCGCTTTGCCTGGAGGCGCGCGTGATCGGCATCAACAATCGTGATTTGAGGACGTTCGCGGTCGATCTCTCGGTCGCCGAGCGGCTCGCGCCGAAAGTTCCCTCCGACCGCCTCGTGGTGGCCGAAAGCGGAATCGAGGGCGCGGACCATATCGCGCGCTTGGCCGACGCCGGCATTCGGTGCTTCCTCGTGGGCGAGGCCCTGATGCGAAGCAAGGACACGGAGGCGGCGACCCGCGAGCTCGTCTCCACGTTCATGACCCACGGCGAAAGGGTCTGACGCCGTGGCGAAGCTCACCCATATCGACCGCGAAGGGCGCGCGCACATGGTCGATGTCTCGAACAAGAGCGCCAGTGCGCGCACGGCGACCGCCAAGGGCGTTGTCTTCCTCAGGCCCAAGACGGTACGGCTGATCGCGGGTGGCAAGGCGAAGAAAGGCGACGTGCTCGGCGTCGCCCAACTCGCCGGCATCATGGCCGCGAAGCGGACCGCGGACCTGATTCCGCTGTGTCACCCGTTGGAGCTCGATTCGGTGGCGGTCGATCTGGTTTGCGATCCAAAACGCGGCACCGTCGAGATCACGGCGCGCTGCCGGATACACGGCCGAACCGGCGTAGAGATGGAAGCCCTGACAGCCGTTTCGGTCGCCGCCCTTACGGTCTACGACATGGTCAAGGCCGTGGACCGCGGCGCGAGGATTGGCGATATCCGCTTGGTGCATAAGGCGGGCGGCAAATCGGGAACCTTCGAGGCATCGTGAGGGTCCAATGATCTCGGTCGAGGACGCCCTCAAACGGGTGCTTTCGGACTTGCCGGTGATGCCGCCCGAGCTGGTGTCGTTGCGCGATGCGCATGCACGAGTCCTGGCGGAAGACGTCGTATCGCGCAGGACCCAGCCACCGGCCGACGTTTCCGCGATGGACGGGTACGCGGTTCGAGCCGCCGACGTGACCGGGGCGGCGGCGCGGCTCCGCCAAATCGGCGAATCGGCGGCTGGCAAGGGGTTCGACGGCACCCTCGGCGCGGGTGAGACGGTCCGCATCTTCACCGGCGCACCACTGCCGACGGGCGCGGACGCGGTCGTGATCCAAGAGGTCGTCGAATCGGACGGCTCGACCGTCACCACCAAGGAAGGCGTGGCGCCCGGAACGTACGTTCGCCCCCGGGGACTCGATTTCAAGAAGGGTGAGGTGCTGCTTCGCGCCGGCACGATGCTCGACGCGCGCGCCTTGGGGCTGGCCGCCTCTATGAACGTGCCTTGGATCAGCGTCCGCCGCCGGCCGCGGATCGCCATCCTCGCCACCGGCGACGAATTGGTGATGCCCGGCGAGCCCGTCGGCCCCGATCAGATACCGAGTTCGAACAGCCTCGCGCTCGGCGCATTCGTGACGGGTCTCGGCGCCGATTCGCTCGACCTCGGCATCGCCCGCGATGACGTGAAATCGCTGTCAGACGGGCTTTCGGCGGCCCGCGGCGCCGACATGCTGGTGACCATCGGCGGTGCTTCGGTCGGCGACCACGACCTTGTCCGCGACGCGCTGGGGGCGGAAGGTTTAGAGCTCGATTTCTTCCGGATCGCCATGCGCCCCGGAAAACCGCTCGTCTTCGGCCGCCTGGGACCGATGCCGGTGCTCGGCCTTCCCGGCAATCCCGTCTCGGTGGGCGTCACCGCGATCATTTTTCTCGCACCCGCGATTCGCGCGATGCTCGGTTTGCCGCCTGCGCCCGCGGCGGCCGGCTCGGCGCGGTTGGGCCGCGATCTCGGCGCCAACGACCAGCGCCAGGACTATCTTCGCGCATCCTTGCGGCGCGACGCGGACGGCACCCTCGTCGCGACACCGTTCGAGAGCCAGGACAGCTCCATGCTGGCGTTCTTTGCGGCCGCCGATTGTCTCGTGGTCCGGGCGCCATTCGCCGAACCCGCGCGCCTCGGCGCTTGGGTGTCCATCATTCCCCTCGGCGAACGCGCGATTCCCGTCTGAAGCGCTGAGTGGCGCGCTTTCGCCCATACGGGCGCCGAATTTCGCCTTGGGCGGTCGAATTTCCTCTTGACCCTCTGGAAGAACCAAACTAGAACATGTGCGGACGTTTTCTTTTTGTTCTATATCTGGTAGAGACAGGGTTCGCCCACCGCAACAGCATGGAGCGATCGGGCCTTCCGGTGCCGGCGTGGGATGCGGGGGCCCGGCAACGCTAGGAGAAGGTTTAGATGTTGACGCGCAAGCAATACGAGCTTCTCGTCTATATCGACGCACGTCTCAACGAAACCGGGATTTCGCCGTCGTTCGACGAAATGAAGGACGCGCTCGGCTTGCGTTCCAAATCTGGTATCCACCGACTGATTACGGGATTGGAGGAACGCGGGTTCGTCCGCCGCCTGCCCCATCGGGCCCGGGCGCTCGAGGTCCTGCGGCTTCCCGACAACGCCGAAAGGCGACCGCGCCAGCACGCGGGGGCGGTCGCGGCATCGAACGTGGTTCAAGGCGGATTCGGGCGTCGGCCCGCGAGAATCGAATCGGGGCGCGAGGCGGTGGCCGAATTGCCCCTGTTGGGCCGGATCGCGGCGGGCACGCCCATCGAAGCACTGCGCGACGAATCGAATACCGTCGACGTGCCGGCGAACCTGTTGGGCGCCGGTGAACATTACGCCCTCGAGGTGGAGGGCGATTCCATGATCGACGCCGGCATCTTCGACGGCGACACGGTGGTCATCCGGCGTGCCGAGACGGCCGAGAACGGAAGCATCGTCGTCGCGCTCGTCGACAATAACGAGGTGACCCTGAAACGGCTCCGCCTCAAGGGTCATTCCATCGCCCTCGAGCCCGCGAGCAAGGCCTACGAGACGAGGATCTTCGGGCCCGACCGCGTCAAGGTTCAAGGTTGCCTGGTGGGTCTTATGCGCCGCTACTGAGCGGCCCGTCGGACGGGCGTGAGATCACTTTCCGACCAGATCGAACCGCCGGATTGAACCGAATGAGCGGAGTTGTTTTGCGCCGTGGCTCGGGGCGCTTCGAGGCGCACCTGCCCGACAAGCCGATTTGCCGCCATCAAATTGATCCAATCTGATCGGCCAATCTGATCGGATAGTGTGCTAGCGTGGCCGAAGGACCCACGGCCGGTCGCCGCGACCCTGGTTCACGCTTTCGACGCGAATGTTCGAGGCGTCGCCCTCGCCCAGCCAGATCGCGTGGGCGCCGTCTCGCCACAGATCGAACCGGTCGACTACGACCCGCGCCGAGGGGCAAGGCGTGCGCACGGGCACCACGCTTACGACCACTTCGGCGACCCAGCAGTCCTCGAGCAAAGCTTCCGCCCGGCGGACCAACGCCACCGTCCGCGCGGAAGAGCGGTAAACGCAGCCAAACGAATCGCAACGGAGCCGGCCGTCGGTGCTGGTCCCCGACGCTGGCCACGCGAGCGCGGGCTCCTCTTGACCCGCTCTCCGCGTCCAGATGTCGCGCACGAACCGGGCCGAGCGCGTCGAGGAGATCGCGAGGCGCCCGTCCGCCGACCGGACCGCCATAAGGTTGCCATCGGCGTCGACCAGGATGTCAGGCGGCCGCACGAGCATCGCCGATGCCAGGCCCAGCGCGATGACGGGCGCGCCCAGCAAACGCCAACGCGTGCGCCACAGGCACAGCCAAAGGCCGCCGAACGCAATAATTCCCAGTCCCCAGGTCGGCATGGCCGAAAGCAGGGCGACCGCGCCCGGCCAGCCAGCCACGGTTTCGGCGACGTCGATGATGATCGCGATCCCCCAACCCATGGGCGCCAGCGCCGCGGCCTCGAGCCCGAACGGCATCAAGGCGTAGGCGACCACCGCCCACGGCATCACCCATAGCGCGGTAATCGGAACGGCGACGAGGTTCGCGGCCAAGCCGTATGCGGCAAACCGATTGAAGTGGAAGAGCGCGAAAGGCGTGGTCGCCGTACCGGCGACGATGGTGGTCAACGCGACACCGCCCAAATACAGCACGGCCCGGCGGGCCCACGACGACCTGCCGCGGTCCGTGAAAGTACGCCGCGCCCGGATCGCCTCGTAGACGGCGATCAGCGCGACGACGGCCGCGAACGAGAGCTGGAAGCTTGGCCCCAGCAGGCTTTCCGGCCGAAAGACGAGAATGACGGCGCACGCCCAGGCGACAAGGCGCATCGTGAGCCCACGCCGATCGAGGAGCACGCCCACAAGGACGAGACCGATCATGAGAAAGGCGCGCTGCGTCGGAACCGTGGCACCGGCACAAACCGCGTAGGCGAACGCGCCGGCGATGGCGCCGCCGGCCGCCCATTTCTTGATTGGCTGGCGAAGCGCCAAGCGCGGTATCAGGGCGAGGGCGGCGCGTATGCCGAAGAAGAGGATTCCGGCCACCAGCCCGATATGAAGCCCCGATATGGCGAGCAGGTGGGCGATTCCGGAATCCCGAATTGCGGCCATGAGGGGCGCCGGGATGGCGCCCCGCATGCCGGTCATCAGCGCCGCGGCGATAGCTCCCTCGGGGCCGTCGAGAGCGGCGGTCACGCGGCTGGACACCGTCTGGCGCAACCGGGCGAGTTTGAGGCGCAGTCCATCGCTCGAGGGCGCTTCCTCGATGCGCGCCGCTCCCAAGGAGAACCCGTAGGCACCGAGCCCATTGAAGAAGGACCGTCTTTGGAAATCGAACGCGCCGGGCGCCGCCGGCGCCGATGGCGGTGAAAGCACGGCAAGAACTCGGATCCGATTGCCGGGGGCCAACGGAGGTTGGCGTCCACCCAACCTGATACGAACGCTCGCCGGGGTCTCTCCTTCCCCGAACCGTTCGATCTCGAGTTCGTCGAGGATAACGCGGACGGCGTTGCCCAGCGATTCGACAGCGGTGACGCGGCCGGCCACGTCGACCGGCCCCAGGCGCTCGGCGAGGATCGGTTCAGCGACGCGCGCCGTCCGCCATTGGGCGACCACGAACCCGAGGACGAGCGCGCCGAGCGCGCCGGTGACGATGGCAACGTGGGCGGTGCGCCGAAAACCGATCGCCCCGGCGGCCACCGCGACAAGCCCGGCGGCGCCGAGCCAGAGCGGAGGTTCCGTGGGCAACGCGAAATAAAGGGCGACGCCCGAGCCGAGGAAGACCGAAAGCCAGAGCGCCCAACGCTCGCGTTCCGCGACGAAACACGAGCCGACGCTCCGCACCGATGCGTGGAGCGCTCGTGCCGCGAGGGCCGCCGGGCGCGAGACCAGGCGCCCTTTCGACCACGTTCGAGGCGAATGCTGTTGCTGCACGGCCCCGGGGAATGTGTTACACGACGGGCGCCAACGAGCCCGCGCGGCTCGAATCGCCGGAATTCACTGTAGCAGAACGGGTCATGGCGGTCGTCACCCGGTTTGCGCCCTCGCCCACTGGAATCCTCCACATCGGAGGGGCGCGCACCGCGTTATTCAATTGGCTGTTCGCGCGCCACCACGCGGGCGGCCGGTTTGTCCTTCGCATCGAGGACACCGATCGCGCGCGCTCCTCCCGAGACGCCGTCGATGCCATCGTCGACGGGCTCCGCTGGCTTGGGCTGGACTGGGACGGCGAACCGGTCTCGCAATTCGCGCGCGCCGGGCGCCATGCCGAAGTGGCACGGACCCTTCTCGCCGAGGGCCGCGCGTATCATTGTTACGCGACGCCCGAAGAACTCACCGAGATGCGAGAGACGGCGCGGCGCGATGGCCGGTCCGTGCGCTATGACGGGCGATGGCGCGACCGCGATCCCGCCGAAGCCCCGCCCGGGATCGATCCCGTCATACGCCTGAAGATGCCGCACGAGGGGCAAACGGTGGTCGCGGACCACGTGCAGGGCGAGGTGAAGGTCGCCAACCGCGAGCTCGACGACATGGTCCTGCTGCGGGCCGACGGGACCCCCACCTACATGCTGGCGGTCGTCGTCGACGACCACGATTCGGGGGTCAGCCACGTCATCCGGGGCGACGACCATCTGACCAACACGTTTCGGCAATTCCAGCTCTATGGCGCGCTCGATTGGATTCCGCCCGAATTCGCGCACATTCCCCTCATCCACGGGCCCGACGGGGCCAAAATGTCCAAGCGCCACGGCGCGGTGGGCCTCGCGGCCTACCGCGAGTCCGGATTCCTGCCCCAGGCCATGCGCAACTACTTACTGCGGCTGGGCTGGAGCCATGGCGACGACGAGATTATCGACACCGACCAGGCGATCGCGTGGTTCGGATTCGGCGGCATCGGACGGTCGCCGGCGCGATTCGACATGGCCCGGTTGATCAGCATCAATGCACATCACTTGCGAGTGTGCGACGATCAAGAACTGATGGGTCTCGTGATCCCGCGGCTCGGCGCCCTTCTGGATGGAAATCTTGCGGATGATGCCGTTCTTCGGGTATTGAAGGGAATGCCTGCCCTGAAGGCGCGGGCAAAAACCGTCGCGGAACTCGCCGACAACGCCGTGTTTCTCACGCGAATACGGCCCGTTCCGCTCGACGACGATGCGGCCCGCCTCCTTGACGGGGAAGCGCGTGGGCGGCTTGGTCGGCTCGCTCGACTTCTGGATGAGATCCCGGATTGGAGCCCTCAACGGCTCGAGGAATTGACCCGGCGGATCGCGGACGAGGAAGGGGTGAAACTGGGATTGATTGCGCAGCCATTGCGTGCAGCCCTGACGGGCGCAAAGGCCTCGCCGCCGATCTTCGAGGTAATGGACATGCTGGGTCGGGACGAATCTTTGGGCCGGTTGGCCGACGCTCTCGCGACCGATCATCGGAACAGTTGAATATCGGGCCGCGGACGGCCACTTGACTAGATAATCGCCGGGGACGCAATCGACGGCTCCGGCGGCGGAAACACCAAGGGGGTATCGCCATGAACAGCAAGGCAACGGCAACCGCCTCCGCCGCGGCGGAAACGGTCACCTTGATCGACAACCCGAGCGGTCGCACCTTCGAGCTACCGATCCTCAGCGGATCCGTCGGCCCCGGCGTCATCGACGTACGCAAGCTGTATTCGGACACCGGCTACTTCACGTTCGATCCCGGCTACACTTCGACCGGCAGCTGCGAATCGAAGATCACCTACATCGACGGTGAAGAAGGGATCCTTCTCTACCGCGGGTACCCGATCGCCGATTTGGCGGAAAAGTCCAATTTTCTCGAGGTGTGCTACTTGCTGCTCTACGGCGAGCTGCCGAATCAAGAGCAGATGAGCACGTTCGATTTCGACATCACCCACCACACCATGCTGCAAGAGCAGATCCACTTCTTCTTCCGCGGTTTCCGGCGCGATTCGCACCCCATGGCGGTCATGTGCGGCGTGGTGGGGGCGCTGTCGGCGTTCTATCACGACAGCACCGACATCTCGAATCCGTGCCACCGGATGATCGCGTCCTATCGGCTCATCTCCAAGATGCCCACGATCGCGGCGATGGCCTACAAGTTCGCCCTTGGGCAGCCATCGGTCTATCCGCGCAACGACCTCGGTTTCGCCGAGAATTTCCTGCACATGCTCTTCGCGACGCCGTGCGAGCCTTACGAGGTCAATCCCGTAGTGGCGCACGCCATGGACCGCATTCTCATCCTGCACGCCGACCACGAACAGAACGCCTCGACCTCGACGGTCCGGATGGCCGGATCCAGCGGCGCCAATCCATTCGCCTGCATCGCGGCGGGCATCGCGTCGCTTTGGGGACCCGCCCACGGCGGGGCCAACGAGGCCGTCATCAACATGCTCCAAGAGGTCGGAAGCACGAAGCGGATCCCGGAGTACATCGAAAAGGCGAAAAACCCGGACGATCCGTTCCGGCTCATGGGATTTGGCCACCGGGTCTACAAGAACTACGATCCCCGCGCCCGAGTCATGCAGGAGGCCTGCCACGACGTGCTGAGCGAACTCGGGGTCAAGGACGAGCTGCTCGACCTCGCCATGGAGCTTGAGCGAATCGCCCTTGAGGACTCCTATTTCGTCGAACGGAAGCTCTACCCCAACGTCGATTTTTATTCCGGCATCATCTTTCGCGCCATGGGCATCCCGGCGACCATGTTCACGGCTTTGTTCGCCGTTGCGCGCACCGTCGGTTGGGTCGCCCAATGGAACGAGATGATCGAAGATCCTTCGCAAAAGATCGGCCGCCCGCGCCAGCTGTTCACGGGCGAAGGGGAGCGGAAGTTCGTCTCACTCGGTCGCCGTAAGTAAGCGGGTGATCCCGAGGCCCGGCGGACGCGCCTTAGGCCAGATCACGGTCGAATGGAATCACCAGCGGTGATTCACCACCCGTGTGAATCTGGTCGCCACCATAGGAATCGAGCGGGTCGGCGCGTTTGATTGGAGCGACGATGCGGTCTCCAATCAAACGCGATCCGCTCTATGCGCGCTCGATCAGCTCGATCCAGTAGCCGTCGGGATCTTCGACGAAGGCGATCACTGAGCCCCCCGCCGAGCCGCCGAACTTCATCGGCCCCGGTGGGCGCGGGATCGGGACGCCTTCTTTTTCCAGATCCGCGCAGATGGCGCGCGCGTCGGGGACCCCGACCGCCAGGTGTCCGAATCCGTCGCCGAGGTCGTAATCGCCTTCCTGGTCCCAGTTGTGGGTCAGTTCGATCACCGCCTGATCGGCCTCGTCTCCGAAGCCGACGAAGGCAAGGGTGAAGCGTCCGTCCGCATAGTCCTTTTGCCGCAGTAGCGTCATCCCCATCAGCCGGGTATAGAAGTCCACCGATTTCTTGAGATCGCGCACGCGGATCATCGTGTGAAGCAGGCGGCGCCGTTCAGATCCTTCGCTCATCCGTCCCTCCGTTTATTTTCCGTGGCGGCCTCGACAGGGTTTCCATAACCGCCCGCGCGGCAAGCGTGCTGGGTGGCGTTCCCCCGAGGCCGAGCCGGCCCAGCACATCGCGACCAGCCGCCACCTGCCTGGCGCGGGCGTCGGCATCGCCGAGCAGGCGGTCCAGGGCTTTCGATAGCACGTCCGGGCGGCACCGGTCCTGAAGGAACTCGGGCACCGCCTCGTAATTCAGAATGATGTTGACGAGATTGGCGTAGCGGACCTTGATCAGGCGCCGCGCCACGATCGCCGAAAGCGGGTTCATCCGATAGGCGATGACGGCGGGCGTGGCAGCCATGGCGAGCTCCAGCGCGACGGTGCCGGACGCGGCCAAGGCCACGTCTGCGGCAGCGAAGGCGTCAAACTTTTCCTCCGCGCCGCGGACGACGACAGACGGCGCCATCCATCGGGCGACCGCAGCCGTTACCTCGTCGGCGACCGTTTCCGCCGCCGGCACGACGACCCGCAGTCCCGGCCGGGATCGAGCCAGATCCTGCACCGTTCGGCCGAAGACCGGCAACAGGCGCGCGGCCTCGCTGTGGCGGCTTCCCGGCAGGACGCAAACCAGGGGGCAGGCGGCGTCGATCCCGTGACGTTTTCGGAATCCGCTACCGTCGCCGCCGGCGGCACCGCTTTCGACGACCGGGTGGCCGACGAAGTCGCACCGCATTCCTTCGACCTCGAAGTAAGGCGGTTCGAACGGCAGCAAGGCGAGCAGGCGATCGAACAGCCGCGCGACCTCGCGCGCCCGCCCGGCTCGCCAAGCCCAGACCGAAGGCGCCACATAATGGATGCGCGCCATGGGCTGGCCCAAGAGTCGCTTGGCCACGCGGAAGTTGAAACCCGGCGAATCGATGGTGATGACGGCATCAGGCCGCGACTTGTCGATCTCCACCATGGTCTGGCGAAGCCGGCGGGCGAGCCTCGGGATTTTTGGCAGCACCTCGGCGATGCCCATGACCGAGAGCTCGGCCATGGGAAACAGGCTCTTCAGACCGGCGTCGCCCATCGTTAATCCGCCGATTCCGGAATAGCGGGCCCGGCCCGCGGTCTCGCTATCGAGCGCCGCCATCAGACGGCTGCCGAGAAGGTCTCCCGACATCTCGCCCGCGATGAGGAAGAAATGCGGATCTTCACCCACGGCATCGGCCCAACCGGCGGCGCCCGCGCTCAACCGCAGGCGGTCTCTTCGACGCGGACGCCGGTGACGAACAGCCCTGCTGCGTCCGCTTTTGTGACAAGGGCTTCGCGATCGACCACCAGCGTGCCCCCCGCCTCTATGGCGATGCCGCGAATTCCCGCATCGGCAGCGGCCACCACGGTTCCCTCCCCGATGGTTGGAAGATCGGCGCTATCGATTTGTCCGGGCTTCTTGATTTTGACCAGGACGCCGCCGGGTCCCGCGCGCCGCAACCGGGCGCTGCGCGCAACCATTGCGTCCGTGCCCTCGGCGGCTTCGAGCGCGAGCACGATACCTTGCTGAACGACGACCGCTTGGCCCACGTCCAGCGCTCCGATGCGGCGCGCCACTTCGATACCGCGTTCGATATCGATCAGCGCCAGCGCGTCCGGTTCGATCGCGCCGTAGGTCCCGAGGTCCGCAAGCGCATCGGGAAGCAGCTCGTGGGCCGCGAGAACACGATACCCTTCCGCCTCTTCAAGCTCGCGGACCAGCGCCGAAAGCATGCCGTCGTCGCCGGCCATGGCGACCCCCGTTCGGGCCAGGAACCTGGCAGTCCAGCTGTCGGGGCGAAGATCGCGAAGCGAGGGCCGGCGAATGGCGCCGGCGAGAACGAGCTCGTCCACCATTTCCTGGCGCAGGATCGAAATCGTCTTGCCTCCGGCCCCAAGGCGGACCCAAGCATGCGGCGTTTCGGCCACGGTGGCCGGCTCGGTCTGGTTCTCGAACGCGACGACGAAGAAGGGTCGGCCATTTTTGCGGCAGGCGTCGATGATTCGGACCGGAAGCTGGCCGCCGCCGGCGAGGATGCCGAGCCTAGGCAGCATCATCCAACCGCGGCTGGCAGATGGCCCGCGACGATTCGGCACGTATGAAGTGGACGATTTCCATCACGGGCTCGTTGTCGCTGAACAGCTCCGCCACGTCATCGAGCCGTTCGTTCAGGGTCCCTTCCTGAGCGAAGATCAGACGGTAGGCGCGCCGCAAGTCGCTGATGATCGAGCGCGAGAAGCCACGCCGTTTGAGGCCGATGATATTGAGGCCCGACAGGTGCGCGCGGTTGCCTACCACCGATCCATAGGGAATGACGTCGTTCTCGACCCCCGCTTTCCCGCCGATCATCGCGTGACGGCCGATCCGGACATATTGGTGGGCGGCCGAAAGCCCGCCGAGGATCGCCCAGTCGCCCACCTCGACGTGGCCGGCGAGCGTGGCGTTGTTCACCAAGATGACGTGATCGCCGATTCGGCAGTCGTGGGCCACGTGGGCGCCGACCATGAACAGACAGTGCTCACCCACGCGGGTCAGCATGCCCCCGCCCTCGGTGCCCGGGTTCATGGTGACGTGTTCGCGAATCACGGTTTCGCGGCCGATCGTCAGGCGCGAAGGTTCGCCCCGATACTTCAGGTCCTGGGGCGGAAGCCCGAGCGATGCGAAAGGATAGACCGTGCATCCCGCTCCAATCGTGGTTCGCCCGCCGACGACCACGTGCCCTATGAGCGCGACCCCGTCTTCCAACTTGGCCTCGGCTCCGACGATGCAATATGGACCGATGGTTACGTCGTTTCCGATCGCGGCGTTCGCTTCGATGACCGCAGTGGGATGAATTTCGGTCATTCAGCCTTCTATGATCATTGCGGCGAAGGTGGCCTCGGCCATGAGGGCGCCGTCGACCCGCGCCTCGCCCGTGAACTGCCATAGATTCCCACGCCGACGCCGCTTTTCGACACGGACGAATACCGTGTCGCCGGGTGTGACCGGCTTGCGAAAACGCGCTGAATCGATGGACGTGAAGTAGACGAGCTTGCCCTCCGCCGAGGACCCCAGGGTCATGACCACGAGCACGGCGGCGGTCTGCGCCATGGATTCGATGACGAGGACGCCCGGCATGACGGGCTGTTTCGGGAAATGGCCCTGAAAGTAGGGCTCGTTGATGCTGACGTTCTTGATCGCGACCGCGTGGGCATCGGGCACCGCCTCGATCATCCTGTCGATCATGAGAAACGGATAGCGATGCGGGATCATCTCCATGATCCGGACGATATCGACCGTGCCCGGTCGTGAATTCACGGCATCGCGGTTCATGGATCGGATCCGTTTTTCCGGCGCCCAAGCTTGGCGACCGTCGCGAAACGGCGCCAGAATTCCCTTGCCGGCAAGGCCGGGGACCCGGCAACGCTCGTTCCCGCCTCGATGTCCCTCATCACGCCGCTTTGCGCGGCGATTCGCGCGCCACTTCCGATCTTCAGGTGTCCCGTAATCCCCGCCTGGCCTCCCATCATCGCCAAGTTGCCGACGCGGGTGCTTCCGGAAATCCCCACCTGCGAGACGATCACGCAACTTTCACCCAAGTGCACGTTGTGCGCGATCTGGACGAGATTGTCTATCTTGGTTCCGGCGCCGATGACCGTGTCGGGGCCGCTGCCGCGATCGACCGTCGTATTGGCGCCAATCTCGACGTCGTCTTCGATGATGACGCGGCCGAGCTGCGGAACCTTGAGGTGGCCGTCAGGCCCGAGCGCGAAGCCGAAACCGTCCTGGCCGATTCGGGCGCCAGCGTGAATGATGACGCGGTCGCCGACGAGGCAATAGGCGAGTGTCGCCGAAGAGCCAATCCGGCAATCGTTCCCGATCACGACGGCGTCTCCGACGACGGCGTTGGCACCGATTTGGCAGCGGTGTCCGATAATGACCCGCTCGCCGATGACCGCGCCGGCCTCGATCCGCGAATCGGGGGCGATGTCGGCAGTGCTCGAAACCGTGGCCGACGGCGCGATCGACGCCCCGGGCGGAGAAGGCGGATAAAAGGCACGCGTGACGCGCGCATAGCCGTGGTAAGGCTCCGGCGTCAACAGCAAGGCCATCTCCCGAGGCGCCGAAGATGCCAGATCCGGATGGAGGAGGCACGCGCCCGCTTCGCTTTTAGCGAATTCGTCGACGTATTTCCTGTTGTCGAGGAAGCTCACGTGTTGTCGTTTCGCGCTCTCGAGCGGCGCGACATCGGTGAACATCGCGTCCTTCGGCGCCTCGCCATCGATACGCGCCCCCGATATCCGCGCCAGTTCCCCGAGAGTGAACGGTCCCTGGGCGGCGTAGAAGCGCGGATCGGCCATTGGTCAGTTACCGGATTGCGTGGCCTCGATGCCCGGCTTCGGGACCTCTACGCTCGGCAACCGTTCGTCCAATTTGGTGAGCAACAAACCGGTGATGTCGAGAGATTCTACCGAGTAGACCAGTGCCTGACGCCGCAACAAGAGCGTGACCCCGGTTTCGCTCATGACCTCTCGGGTGACCTCGTCCAGAACCGCCTCGACCGACTTCAACGCTTTCTTCATCGCATTGTCCAGCGCCTGTCTCTGAATCTGGACCTCGCGTTGCGTATCCACCACGCGCGCTTCGAACTTTCTCCGTTCCTCCGCGAACGACTCGGGGGAAAGGATCGCGCGCTGGCGCACGAGTTCTTGATTGGCCGTGCGCAATTGCTCGTCTTTCTCGCGAAACTCCGCCTGCAACGTCTCGCGATATTCGTTGATCTGCCTGCGAATGTCCTTGGCGGCGGCGGCGCGGCGTTCGATCTCTTCGATATCAACCACGGCGAGCTGAAGGCTCACGATCCCCCGGTCCTGCGCGGCCGCGGCGACCGGAAGCCCAACAACCACGACCAACGCAAGCAACGATCGAAGAAGATATTGTCCCATGGATCAGAACCTTGTTCCGAAGTTGACTCGAACGAGCTCGGTCTCATCGAAGTTCTCCTTCAGCACCGGCACGCCGAAGTCGAGGCCGATAATGCCGACGGGCGACGTCCACGTGACGCCGGTTCCGATCGAGGCGCGAACGCTGCCGGTGTCGTCGACATCGCCGGTGGTCGGTTCGATCTTTCCCGAACTCCCGACATCGGTGAAAGCCCGGCCGCTGACCCCCAGTTCGGTCGGAAGACCGATGGGAAACGAAACCTCGACCGTTCCCGTATACGCCCACTCGCCGCCCAAGGCATCGTCCGTGCTTTTGTCCCGAGGCCCGACCCCGTTGTTCGCGAAGCCACGCAAATCGTCGCCGCCGATGAAGAATCGTTGCGAAAACAGGGCGTCCTCGCCAAGGCCGATTATGTGGCCGGCGGTTCCGGTGACCGAGAGTATCCATTGGTCCGCGAGCGTGTAGAACGTGCCGGCGGTGACCGCGTTGCGGAGGTGTCGAACCGATCCCCCAAGCCCTGCAACATCGTTGTTCAGGCGCACGAAATAGCCGTCGGTCGGGCGAACACGGCTGTCGCGCCGGTCATAGGTCAGCACGTGCGAGACCTGCGAAAGCAACTCTGACCCGGATTGGTCCTTGATCAATTGGGACGCGGAAACGTCGACGTCGGTGATTTCGGTCTGTTTGAATCCATAGGTCCAGCCCTGCGACAAGGCCTCGGTGATGGGATATCCGGATCGCAGCGCGAGGCCGACCTCCTCAAAATCATGTGATCGCGTGTCTTGCAAGTCCGTCTGCGTGCGAAAGATGTCGAAGCCCGCCGAGACTTCACGGCCCAGGAAATAGGGTTCGGTGAAACTGAGGTCGATCTCGCTCTTTTGGGCGGCGATCTCAGGCTAAGCTTGATGTCCTGACCCCGGCCCAAAAGGTTGCGCTCGCGGAGCCCGATATCGCCAAGCGGGCCGTAGGTGCTCGAGTACCCCGCCCCCACCGAGAACGACCCCGTCGATTTCTCCTCGACCGCGGCCTTGATGATCACCTTGTCCGCGTCGCTTCCCGGCACCTGATCCATGGCGACTTTTTCGAAATAGTTCAGGTCTTGGACTCGTTGAATCGAGCGGCGCAGTTTCGACGCGTTGAACGCGTCTCCCTCGACGATTCGGAATTCACGGCGGATGACCTCGTCGACGGTACGCACGTTCCCTTCGATGTCGATGCGTTCGACGAACGAACGCGGGCCCTCGTTGACTTCGAACGTGACGTCGATGATGCGCTCCTCGCGATTGCGTTTGGTTCGCGCCCGTATGTCGACGAATGCGTAGCCGAGCGTTCCCACCGCCGCGCTGAGAGCGTCGACCGTTTCGTCCACCTTATTGGCGTCGTACCAATCACCTCGCTCGATCTCGATTGCTTCCTCGACGTCCGTCGAATCCAGATCGCGCAGCCGCGCTTCGATGAGGGTGTCGCCGAACGCGTACCGCGACCCTTCCTCGATCGTGATGGTAATGAAGAAGTCCGCGCGGTCGGGCGTGAGTTCCGCGATCGCCGAATTCACGCGGAAGTCGGCGTATCCGTTGTTGAGGTAAAACTGGCGAAGCAGTTCGCGGTCCAGCGTCAGGCGATCGGGATCGTACTTGTCGTCGGCCGAAAAGATCCGGTACCAACGGGTTTCTTTGGTCCGTATGATCTCGCGCAGGCGCGAATCGCTGAACGCGCGGTTGCCGACGAATCGGATCCGTTCCACCTCCGTCAACTCACCTTCGCTGACCTCGAACACCAGATCGACACGGTTCTGCCCGAGCTGGATGACCTTGGGCTCTACGGTGGCGCCGAAACGACCGTGGGCTCGGTAAATCGTCAGGATGCGATTGACGTCGTTCTGCACCTTGGAGCGGTTGTAGATCACACGCGCTTTCAGGCTTACTTCCTGTTCGAACGTCTCGTCACCAACCCTGCGGTTTCCTTCGAAAGCGATGCGATTGATGACTGGGTTCTCGACAACCACAACGATCAGCGCGTCGCGGCTTCTACGGATTCGCACGTCGGCGAACAGCCCCGTTGCGAACAGGCTTTTCAGCGATCGGTCGATCCGCTGAGTGTCGAAGAGATCGCCCGCGCGGACCAGCAAGTAGGACCGCACGGTGTCGGGCTCGATTCGCTGGGCGCCTTCCACGACAATCTCGCGAATGGCATCGCCAGTTTGCGCGAACCCGGGAGCCGGCGCCGCCGCCCACGTCACCAGCGCCAAACAAAACGCCAAATGACGTAAATAACGCTTTGATCCCAAAGTGAACACGCGTCAAATTTCCAAAAAATTCAGAATATCGAAAGACGCATCACGTCCTTCCACGTCACGAAGATGACGAGAAGAACCACGAGAATCAAGCCAAGCCGCATTCCATATTCTTGCGCCCGCGCGCCCAATGGGCGCCCGCGAACCGCCTCGGCAGCGTAAAAGGCAAGGTGACCGCCGTCCAGCATGGGTATGGGAAACAAGTTGATCAAACCCAGGTTGACCGAAAGGGCGGCCATGAAATAGAGCCACTGCACGAGGCCGCCCTGCGCCATCTCGCCCGAGATCTGGGCAATTCGTATAGGCCCCCCCAGCTCGTCTGTCGAACGCGAACCCGTAATCACCTCGCCCAGGTAGACGAGTATCTGCGCTGTCAGGCTCGCCGTCCGCTCGACGGCCATCCAGCTCGCGACGAGCGGGTTGTGGCGCTCGTATTCGATCTGCGCCGGATCATATCCGACGCCAAGGCGGCCGATCTCGGCTCCGTCGTCCGACGCCACCCGATCGGGGATTATCGTCATCGTCAGCGTCTCTTTGCCCCTTCTGACCAGGAACGAAAGTGGGCGGCCGGGGCTCTCGCTAACGATGCGGCGCAGTTCCTCGAACCAGGTGATCGATGTGTCGTCGATCTCGACGATGCGGTCTCCCAGCCGTAGGCCCGCAGCCTCGGCGGCGCTGCCGGAGCTGACGGAACCCACGCCCGCCAGGGGAGCGCGGACACCGGCCACCGAGAACAGGACCGCCAGGACGACGGCGGCGAAGATGAAGTTTACCGCGGGACCCGCGAAGACGATGGCGACGCGTTGGCCAAGCCGCTTGTGGTGAAAGGAGACGTCTTGCTCCTCGGGCGTTAGGGCCTGCGCGTCTTCGCCGGAATCCGCGTCCGCTTCTTCTCCGAACATCTTGACGTACCCGCCGAGCGGAACGGAACCGATCTTCCAGCGGGTGTTCAAGCTGTCCGTCCAGCCCAGGATCTCGGGCCCGAAACCGATCGAGAACACTTCGACCTTGACGCCGTTGCGGCGCGCGACCCAGAAGTGTCCCAACTCGTGAACGAAGACAACGATGGTCACGAGCGCCAGGAACACGACGACGTAGTACCACGTGAAGCCGAGAATGAACTCGAACTTGCTCACAAATATATCGAGAATGCTCATCGACGGCGTTCCGAAACCCAGACCCTGTGCCGCGCCAGTCAGCCGCGGTCCGAGCGCCGCGAGACGAGCCGCTCGGCATGTTCACGCGCTGCGCGATCGGCATCGAACACGTCGGCAAGGCTCGCGAGTCCGCGCCGCGGCACCGAACCGAGGGTCTGCTCGACGACGCGAGCGATGTCAAGGAAGCCGATACCACCCTTGAGGAACGACTGCACGGCAATTTCGTTCGCAGCGTTCATCACCGTGGGCGCCGTTCCCCCCGCCTCAAGGGCATCGCGGGCCAGCGTAAGGGCCGGGAACCGTTCGGGATCCGGTTTCTCGAACGTCAGGGTGCCGATTTCGGTCAAGTCGAGGCGTGGCGCCGGGGCGTCCATCCGATTCGGCCACGCCAGCGCGTAGGCGATGGGCGTGCGCATGTCGGGGGTGCCGAGCTGCGCCAGAACAGATCCGTCGGAATAGGCGACCAAACTGTGGATCACAGATTGGGGGTGCACCATGATCTCGATGCGCCTCTTGCCCACGGGGAACAGGTGGAAGGCCTCGATCAGCTCGAGCCCTTTGTTCATCATGGTCGCCGAATCGACGGAAATCTTGGCGCCCATGTCCCAGTTCGGATGCGCCATGGCTTGCGCGGGCGTCACCGTCGCGAGCGCCGCCGCGTCGAGATTCAGAAAGGGGCCGCCCGAAGCGGTCAGGATGATCCGTTCGACGTTGTCGATCTGATCGAAGTCGAAAACCTGGAAGATCGCGCTGTGCTCGGAATCGACCGGAAGGAGCGTGGCGCCGTGGCGTTCGACTTCGGAGATCATGACGCCGCCCGCCGAAACCAGGCATTCCTTGTTGGCAAGCGCCACCACGCACCCTTGCCGGATCGCCGCCATCGTCGGCTCCAATCCTGCGGTTCCGACGATCGCCGCCATGAGCCAATCGACGGGGCGCCCGCCGGCCTCGATCACCGCCGCGCGTCCCGCCGCCGCTTCTACACCGGTTCCGGCGAGCCCGTTCTCAAGCTCGTGGAACAGGGACGATTCGGCGATGACGGCGAGCTTGGGACGCAGTTCGCGCGCTTGGCGAAGGAGCAGTTCCACGTTGCGATTGGCGGTCAGGGCCTCGACGACGAATTCGCCGCCGCAGCGGCGGATGAGATCGACCGTGTTGCACCCCACGGAGCCCGTCGATCCTAAAATGCTCACGCGGCGCAGCGTGGCGTTTTGGGCCTTGAGCACCTGAGTCTGTTGCCTCACATCCATGCCGCCGGCACGCCTCCCATCAACCCGACGCTCAGCGCCAGCACCGCCGCCGCCGCCAAAAGACCGTCCACACGGTCGAGGAGCCCGCCGTGACCGGGTATGAGTCGGCTCGTGTCTTTTACACCGGCGCGACGCTTGACCCAAGATTCGGCGAGATCGCCCACCTGCGCCACGGCCACCAGCGCAACACTGGCCGCAATCAGCAAGGCGGCGTTACCTGCCCGCATCAGGCCGACCGTCGCTACGCCGACGACCGTCGCACCGGCGATCGCGCCGAAGAAACCGGCCCACGTCTTGTTCGGACTGATCGAAACCGCGAGCCTCGGTCCGCCGATAGTCCGTCCCAGGACGTAGGCTCCGATGTCGCCGGTCCATACGACCGCAAGCAACCAAATGAACACCCCCCGGCCGTCGCCAAGCTTCAAACGCAGCCAAGTCAGCGCCACAATCGACAGCCCGAGGTAAACCGTACCGGAGACGAGCCAAAGCGCGCGCTCGGTCCTCGCATCCGAAACCTGAGGATCGGCGATCGCCGCTCCGAGCACCACGACCGCGCCGATCAAAACAACGCCCAGGGCCGGAACGGTGCCCGACAACGACGTCGCCGCGACCGCGCCGCCGAGAGCGGCCGTCATGACGCCGGCGATCAGGAAAAGCCGGCGGACGTTGCAAAGCCCGGTCCACTCCCAAGCCAACACCGCGCAACAAAGCACGAGGACCGCTTCGAAGACCGGCGTGCCAAAATAAACCGCGAACAGCGCCGGCGGCGCCAGGACCAGCGCGGATACGACGCGACGCGTGCCTTCGCCTGGATCGGGTTCAGCCACCGGATGCGCCGTAACGCCTCTCACGACAATGATACTCCGTTATCGCGTTCTCGAAATCGGTTCGCGAGAAATCGGGCCAAAGCGTGTCTACGAACACGAACTCTGCGTACGCCAATTGCCACAAGAGAAAGTTGCTGATGCGTTTTTCTCCGCTGGTTCGGATCAGCAGATCGGGATCAGGTATTCCGGCGGTGAACAGGTGCTGGGAAAAAACGCCCTCGTCGATCTCCTCCGGATTCACCGATCCAATCGCAACCGCCCTCACCAGGCTCCGTGCAGCCGTCGCGATCTCGGTCCTGCCGCCGTAGCTCAAGGCGATGATCAAAGTGAGGTTGCCGTTCTCCCGGGTCTGGTTCTCGGCCGATTCGATCGTCGCCACGATATCGCGCGCCAGGCGTTCACGGTCGCCGATCACGCGGAGCCGAATCCCATTGTCGTGAAGATAGGCAATCTCGCTCAGCAGGTAGAACCGCAACAGGCCCATCAGGTCGTTGACTTCCGACTCGGGGCGGTTCCAGTTCTCCGACGAAAAGCCGTAAAGCGTGAGGTAGGAGATCCCCAACTCGACGGCGCATTCGACGGCCGTGCGAACCGATTCGGCGCCGCGCCGGTGCCCGGCCGCGCGCACCAGCCCCCTGGCACGGGCCCAGCGCCCGTTTCCGTCCATGATGATGGCGACGTGCAGAGGCGGAGACAACGGCTCCTTGTCGAGGGGAAGTGCCCGCATGACCTTCAAACCTGCATGATCTCCTTTTCCTTGATCTCCAGGACCCCGTCGATTTTCTTCACGTATTCGTCGGTCAGGCCTTGGATGTCAGTGGCGAACGTGTGGTGCTCATCCTTCGAAATCTCGTGGTCCTTTTCCGCGCGTTTGAGATCGTCCATGGCGTGGCGGCGGACGTTGCGCAAGGCGATACGCGAGTCTTCGGCATATTTGCCTGCAATTTTCGTAAGCTCTGTGCGTCGTTCCTCGGTCAATGACGGGATGGGAACCCGCAAGGTTTGGCCCTCGGTCGCCGGATTGAGCCCCAGGCCCGACTCGAGAATCGCCTTTTCCACCTTCTGGACCAAGCTCTTGTCCCACACCTGCACGCTCAAGGTTCTGGGGTCGGGAACGCCGATCGTTCCGACCTGGACAAGGGGCATCTTGCCGTCGTAGGCGTCGACCATGATGGGTTCGAGCAGCCCGACCGCGGCGCGGCCGGTCCGCAAGCCCGCAAATTCCTGTTGAAGCACGTTGAGCGCGCCTTCCATGCGCCGACGTATGTCCTCCCTCAAGACTTGGATTTCCATCGCCATTGCTTCAAGACCCCTCGCATATGATCGTGGACCGCCCACAACCCGTTACGACGTCTGCGAATGCTCCGGGATTTTGGATTGAAAAGACCAGGATGGGAACCTTGTTGTCGCGCGCAAGCGCGACCGCGGCGGCGTCGATGACCCCAAGTTCCTTCGACAGCACGTCGTTGTATGTCAACGTGTCGTAACGTTTTGCGTCCGCTACCTTTCTGGGATCCGCGTCGTAGACGCCGTCCACCAGGGTCCCTTTCATCAGCACGTCGCAGTCGATCTCGGCGGCTCTCAAGGCGGCGGCGGTGTCGGTGGTGAAGAAGGGATTCCCGGTGCCCGCGGCAAAGATCACGATGCGGCCCTTCTCCAGGTGGCGCACCGCGCGCCGCCGGATGTAGGGTTCGCAGATCGTCGCCATGGGTATCGCGGACAAGACGCGCGATTGAATCCCCCCGCCTTCGATGATGCTTTGGATCGCGAGGGCGTTGATCACCGTGGCGAGCATGCCCATGTTGTCGCCGGTCGTCCGATCGAAGCCCGACCCCGCGGCCGAAATGCCCCGGAAAATGTTACCCCCGCCTACGACGAGGCAAAGCTCGACGCCCATGCGATGGACGGCGCGAACATCGTCGCAAATGCGGTTCACCGTCGCGATGTCGAGGCCGAAGTCCCGCCCCCCCATCAACGCTTCGCCCGAAAGTTTGAGTAGGACGCGCCGGTATTTCGGTTCCCTGTCCATGCGACTCCCGGAAACGCCCATCGGGCTACAACGGGGCGCGAGACCGATGCGGCGACCGCTGCACGCGGTCCACCTCATCAGACCCGGTCCGCGTGCACTCTCCCCGGCGCGGGCGGATCATACATCAATCGCCGGACGGTGCGCTCGAATAATTCCCGCGAGGGGAGCGCGGCGCCTTCCTCTAGGACGAAAGGGCCGTCACTTCGGCGGCGAAGTCGTCGTCCTTCTTGTCGAGGCCCTCGCCGAGTACGAAGCGGACGAACCCCTTGACGCTGACGGCCGTGCCGAACTCCTTGGCGGCCGCCTCGATCACCTGTCCCACCGGTGTTTCGCCGTCGATCACGAATATCTGCTCCAGCAGGCACGTCTCCCCATAGAATCGACGCAGGCGACCTTCGACCATCTTGGCGACGATGTCGTCAGGGCGCCCGCTCGCGCGCGCCTGTTCCTCGAGCACGCCTCGCTCGCGCGCCAACGACCCGCTTTCGACGTCGTCACGCGAAACCGCCTGCGGCGCGCTCGCCGCCACGTGCATGGCGATCTTCTTTCCGAGCTCGGCCAGCCTTCGCGTGTCGGCTTCCGATTCGAGGGCGACGAGGACGCCGATTCGTCCGAGCCCCGGCGCTACCGCATTGTGCATGTAGGACGTCACGACGCCATTTGCGACCTCGAGAATCGCGGAACGCCTGAGGCTGAGGTTCTCGCCGATGGTTGCCACGAGTTGCGTCACCCGTTCGCCGATGCTTGCTTCGTCGTCGGCAGCCTTCGACCTGTTTATCGTCTCCAAATCGCCCGTTCCTTCGAGGGCGACGTCGGCGACCGCGCGGACAAATTGCTGAAAGAGCTCGTTGCGGGCCACGAAATCGGTCTCCGCGTTGACCTCGACGACCGCCCCCTTGCGCGCACCGGTGGCTACGCCGACGAGACCCTCGGTCGCGGCCCGGTCGGCCTTCTTGGCCGCGGCCGAGATTCCCATCTTGCGAAGCCAGTCGACTGCGGCCTCGATGTCGCCGCCGGTTTCGACGAGCGCCTTCTTGCAGTCCATCATGCCCGCACCCGTCGTTTCACGCAGTTTCTTGACGAGTGAGGCCGTGATCTCCGCCATGCTAAATTTCCTTATTAATATCGCTTCATAAGCTATTGGTTTTATGATTTTATTTCGACATTTCTGAACGAGGAACGGTCGGGTTTCAGGCCGATTTTGCAGGTTCGTCGGACGTGCTTTCGTCTTCGCCGCCCGCGTCCGCACCGGCGTCATTCGCGAGAGGTTGAGCGGCTTGCGAAGCCGCGCTCGCCACTGGATCCGCTTCCTTAGTAGCTACCGCTTCCGACAGATCCTCCGCCGGTGCGACTTCGGTTACCGCTGCCGACAAATCCTCCGCCGGTGCGACCTCGGCTACCGCTGCCGACAGATCCTCCGCCGGTGCGACCTCGGCTACCGCTGCCGACAAATCCTCCGCCGGTGCGACCTCGGCTACCGCTGCCGACAAATCCTCCGCCAGCGATTCCTCG
>PVBE011502551.1_pt1 | contig 30328 bp, 23 predicted proteins | sample 1631181 | NCBI WGS metagenome assembly PVBE01 (sample SAMN08397723, study PRJNA350692) | Marine metagenome, whole genome shotgun sequencing project. | isolation source: water | place: Pacific Ocean | collected 2012-04
CTGGCACAGGCGGCGTCTGTCACGCAGTTCGTACCACCCAGGTCCAGGCGGTTCGCGATGCGGCCGGCGACCACGTTCCCGAGCAGGCCCGGGAAGGTGCTCTCCTGCCAGGGCACGTACTCGCCCCGGATGCGCTCGACGCACTCCTCGACCTTGCTCTCGGCGAGGCCCGCGTCACGAAGCGCCTTGCGCCAGATCGGGTGCTGAAGACGACTCACCATCGACCCGAGCAGCTCCTGTGCCGAGGTCACCCCCAGGATGACGCTGGTACGGGAGAGGTCGGCTTCCTTGAACTGGGAGCCGAGTGCATCGGCCAGCACGCGCTGGGCCACGATGAGCGCCAGCAACTGGGCGGTGTCCGTCGCCGGCACGATGTTGGGCGGAACGCCCCAACCCATGGCGTCGAAGTCGACCTTGTCCAGGAAGGCTCCGCGCTTGGCGTAGGTCATGTCGGGCGCGGACTGGTCCCCGTCGTAGTAGTCCTCGACAAGCCAGTGTTGGGAGGGAACGGGACCGGTGAGGTCACGGCCTGCCAGGATGTCGCGCCAGAAGCCTTGTTCCGTTGTGGAACCCGGGAAGAGCGCGCTGACGCCGACAACGGCGATGTCTCGAACAGGCATGGAGAGTCCTTCTACGAGAGGGGACGAGGACGAAACTGAAAGGAGGCCGCCGGAACCGGCACGCCGTAGCTGCGAAGCTGCTGGGCGCGGGTGACGCACGCGGCGCCCTCGACGAGATTACGAGCGATCTGCACGGCTGAACGGGCCTCGGGAGGCTCGAGGAAGGAACCTCTCACCCACCGGTTGAAGGCACCCATCGCGGGCCCGCACCAGATCTGGTAGTCCATGCGGCGGTCTGCCTGACCCCCGATGGCCCACTTGCTGGAGAGCCCCAGGTACCACCGGAAGCAGAGCGCCATCAGGTGCTTGGGGTCGCGCTCGGCCCGCTCGACCTCGCTGGGGTCACGCTCCAGGAAGAAGCTGCGGGTGTCGGCCCAGACCTCGTCGCAGCGGCGCCGCAGGATCGTCTTTTCGAGGGACGCCTTCTGCTCCGCCGGGATGGCCTCCAGCGACGGGTAGGCCTTGTAAAGATCGTAGAGCTTCTTGGCGCGAACGCCGAACATGGTCCCGCGCTTGAGCACCTGGACCTCGACCCCCAGCTCGAACATGTCGGCTGCCGGTGCCATGACCACGTCGCTGAGCTCCGCGACGGCCAGCATCTGCTTGCCCTCGTCGGAGAGGCCGCTCTCGATGCTGCCTTGATTGACGGAACCGGTGAGCACGAAGGCGGCGCCGAGCGCATAGGCGCTCGCCACGGCCTGCGGAGTGCCGAGACCACCCGCTGCCCCAAGGCGGATCGGCCGCGTGTAGCCGTACTCGGTCACCAGCTCGTCGCGCAGGGCGTGGATGGTCGGGAAGAGCGAGCCGAGCGGCTGGTTGTCCGTGTGTCCCCCGCTGTCCGACTCCACGATGTAGTCCTCGGCGACCGGAACCCGAGCAGCGAGGGCCGCCTGCTCCGGGGTGATGCGGCCCTGGGCCACCAGCCCGTCGAGCATCTCCCGAGGGGGTGGGGACATGAAGCGCCGAGCCACTTCGGGTCGACTGATCTTGGCGAAGACGTGGGTGTCCCGCAGGATGCGCCCACCCGGCCCCTGGCGGAGGCCGGCGGCGCTGTACTGCACGACCATGGGGGTCAGCGCCATGTACGCGGCTGCCGAGATTCTCCGCACACCCTTCGCCAGGTAGAGGTCGACGACCTGCTGCTCGACATCGGGCTCGTTCGGACTGTGGATGAGGTTGCAACCCCAGCTGACCCCGTGACCAAGCTCGGCGACAAGCTCGTCCACCGCCTGCTCGACCCGCTTCGGGCTGAGCCCCGCGGCGCCGAAGAAGCCCAAAAACCCCGCCCTCGCCATGGCGATGACGAGCCGGGTCGTGGCGATGCCGTTGGCCATGGCCCCCTGTACGTAGGGGAAGCGCACGCCGTGCACCTCGCAGAAGGAGCGGTCGCCGAGCCACTCCGGGTACAGCGGAGGCAGCGTGGCGAGCAGGGGCCACGAGGGGCTCCCGTTTACCAGGTGGTCAGGAAGCGCCTGACCCGAGAAAGCAACCCCCACTGCGCCGTGCTCATCACGGACAACGTGGATGGGCTCTCGGATACGCTGCACGGCCTCGAGCAGCGTTTCCTGACGAAAGGACGGGGTGTCCGTAGAGGAACACCACGCGCCCTGCGTGGGGAGTGACATTATCGGGGGTTTCCACCTCGTTTGTGCTTCCGGATCGCGGGCCGGCAGCAGGACAAGTGACCTCTCTATATATCCCGGCACGGGCGATGGCGCCCGTCGAGCGGCCATTCTCGCTGCTTCGCGGGCTCGACCGTGGAGCTTTCCGTGGGTCCTGTGGGCTAGCCCCGGAGGGCAGCGACCATGCGTCGAAAGCCCTCGTCGCCAGAGACCACGGGCTGGTACGCGAAGTCCTCGCGCGCCGCGGTCAGGTCGTACCAGTGGGAGGAGGAGACCTGCTCGACGGTGAACTTCGTGATGGGCGGTTCCCCCGACAGGTCGAGGCTGCGCCAGACCCACTCCAGACAGGCGGCCACCCGAACCGCCGTGCCGCGGCTGATCCGGCCGCGAATCGGCCCCAGCCCGAGCTCGACGAAGGTCCGTTCCAGCCAGTCCCAGCAGCGCACGGGTTCCCCATCGGTGATGAAGTAGGCCTTGCCGGAGTTCACCGACCCGGGATGGAGCGCATCGGCCGCCTGCAGGTGGGCCACCGCCGCGTTGTCCACGTAGGTCACCGCGACCTTGTTCGCCCCCTCACCGATGATGCGCAAGCGCCCTGCTCTCTGCCGGGCGATGAGGCGAGGCAGCAGGTGCGGGTCACCCGGTCCGTAGATCAGATGCGGCCGCAGCGAGGTGGTCGCGAACTCGGGGTCGTTCGCCTCCAGGACCTCCTGCTCAGCCTGCGCCTTGGTCGCGGGGTAGTGAAAGGGGAAGCTCTCGGGGTAGTCGCACTCGGCTTCCGTCACGTTCTCCTCGTCCTTCCCTCGGAAGGTGACCGAGGGCGACGAGGTGTAGACGAAGCGCTGTGCACCAGCCGAGCGTGAGGCCTCCAGCATGTGGCGGGTGCCCTGTACGTTGACGGCGAAGTAGCGCTCGTAGGGCCCCCACATGCCCGCCAGCGCCGCAACGTGGAAGATCACGTCCAGATCGTCGGGCAGGTCCGGAGGGCCCTCGCTCAGGTCCGCCACGATGCCGCTGCAGCCCAGGGCCTCCAGCTCGGGGTACCGATTGCGCCCCAGCACCGTCACCTCATCGCCCCGCTCGACCAGCATGCGCGCGATGGCGCTTCCAAGAAAGCCGCCGCCTCCGGTGACCAGCGCTCTCACGCCTGCGCCACCCAGTCCCGAAGCTGCAAGCGATGGATCTTGGCGTTGTGACGCCGGTCCACCGGAAAGCCCGGGTGGAAGAACACGCGCTTCACGCGCGCCGTCGCTTCGTGCCCGCGCGCCAACTCCAGCAGGGCCGGCTCGATGTCCCGGCCGAAACCCGACTCCAACTCGACCACCACAACCGGCTCGCCCTCGAGCTCCACCACCGCGCTGCGAAAGACCCCCGGATGGCTGTTGAAGACCCCCTCCAGAGCCACCGGAAAGACCAGTGTGCCGTCCGAACAGCGCACCCTGTGGGACTTGCGGCCCAGGAACCAGAGACGCCCCTCGTCGTCCATGTAGCCCAGGTCTCCCATGCGATGCCAGAGGCCCTCGCCGTCGCGGATCTTGGCCTTGGCATTGGCCTCGGGCAAGCCCTTGTACTCGGAGCTGACCTGCGGCCCCTTCACACAGATCTCGCCGATCTCACCCGGCCCGAGAACGCTGGCCTCATTCCACTCGGTGATGGCCTCGTCCGTGATCGGGATGATGCGCACGGTGCCGATGTCCACCGGGCACCCGACACAGGTCCCCTCCCCTCGCGTGGTGGCCGCGCCGGTGCCGCCGAGAACCTCCGCGGTGGCGATGCTCGCCACCGGCAGGGATTCCGTGGCGCCATAGGGCGTGTGGATCTGCACCCCATCCGCCAGGATGTCGCGGAAGGCGTGGTGGAGATCCAGCGAGATGGGCGCCCCGAAGGTCAGGACCCGGCGCAGAGAGGGCAGCTCCACCTCGTTTTCCGGACACCAGCGAGCCAGGCGCTTCATGACCGCAGGGCTGCCCACCAGCTGGTGGGCGCCGTGCGCCAGCACGGCCTCGACAACCCTCTCCGGCTGGGCCGTCGCCGGCTTGGAGAAGTCCATGTCCGGCAGCACCACGGTCTGCCCGACGCTCAGGCTGAACATCGCGAAGGGCAGAAAGCAGGGCACGTCGACCTCGCCGGAGCGAATGCCCACCATCGAGGCGATGGCCTCCGCCTGAGCGCAGAACATGCCGTGGGTGTAGCGGACTCCCTTCGCCGGCCCGGTGCTGCCCGAGGTGAAGAGAATGCCGGCCTCTTCGTGATCGCCACAGTCCGCGTTCTGGAAGTCCGGCTCCGCGAGCAGCACCATCGGCAGGGTCTCCCCTCCCCAGAACCACGTGGACGGCCCCACCGTCACCCTCTTCTCGATGCTCCGGAAGGCTCCGCTCTTGACGCGGCTGAGCACCATCGCCTTTGGCACACCGACCAGCGCCGTGGGCTTGATCTGGGCAACGCAGCTCAGGAAGCCGGCCAGACCCATTCCCGGATCGATGAGCACCGGGACCGCACCCAGCTTGTAGAGACCGAAACCGACCACAAAGAAGTCAAAGCCCGGCTCGACCAGCATCAGCACCAGCTCGCCACGCTGAATGCCCGCGCGGTCCCGAAAGCCTCGGGCCGCTCGATCCGACCGGGCATCGAGCTCGCTGAAGGTCAGCTGAGACCAGAGACGACGGCCGTCGCGCGGGTCCAGTCCCGCGGGGCGCACCAGGGCGCGTTGGAAGGGATGCTCCGCGGCGTGCCGCGTGAGCCGGTCGGCGAAGTTCATCTCAGGCCTCGGCGGTAAACGCCCTCACGGCGCTCAATACCCGGTCCGGGGCGTCCTCCATGACGTAGTGGCCGACGTCGTCCCAGGCGTGCACTCGAGCCCGTGGGAAGCGGCGCTCCCATTCGACCCGGAAGGCGGGACTGAAACACCAGTCTCTGTTCCCCCACAAGATGAGCATGGGCTTGTCCTCGAGCTTCTCCAGGCTGCGCTCGATGCCGAGCAAGGTGAGATAGCTGGGGTGGTCTGCTCGGACCGGGATGTCCTGAACGAAGCGGTGGGTCGCGATGCGGTTGGCCCAGCTGTCATAGGGGAAGAGAAGGCCCCGCTTGACCTCGGGTGCCAGCGGCCGCTCCGTGGTTCGCCAGGTCGCAGCGCGAGCGAAGCCGTTGAAGGCGCGCACCGCGACCTCTCCCAACACCGGGATGCGGCACGAGGCGATCGACAGCGGGATGCGAGAGCTGCGAAAGGCCGCGGTGTTGGTGACCACGATCCGAGCCACACGCTCGGGCAGGCGCGTGGCCATGCCCATTCCGATGGCGCCCCCCCAGTCGTGCACGACCAGGGTCATGTTTCGGAGATCCAGGTGTTCCACCAGGCGCACCAGGTTGTCGACGTGACCGCTCAAGCGGTAGTCCCAGTCCTGCGGCTTGTCGCTGAGGCCACAGCCGATGTGGTCCGGCACCACCACGCGGCGCGCGCCCGCGAATTCCTGGATCAGGGAGCGCCAGTAGAAGCTCCAGGTGGGGTTCCCATGAACCGCGAGGATCGGCTCTCCCTGACCTTCGTCGAGGTAGTGCAGCTGCCCCCCGTCGACCCCCAGGCCATGCCCGGTCCAGGGGTACAACGCTCGGAGCTCGTCCGTGTGCTCGAGAGCGCGTGCCGTCATCAGTTCAGGTCGACGGCCATCATCGAGACATTCAGGCCGCTGCCTATGCCCATCAGAGCGATGCGATCGCCCGGTCCGGCAAGACCGCGCTCCATTCCCATCTTCATCGCGATGGCCACGGAGGCCGAGCCCACGTTTCCGAGCTCGGGGTAGATGCGCAGGGCCTTGCTGGGCGGGATGTCCAGCGTGGCCAGCACCCCGTCATGGTTGGCCTTGCCCACCTGGTGAAGCGCGTAGTGTTTGGCCAGCGCGCCGTCGAAGTGCCCGTTGCGGAACTCCGCCCACGTCCTCTTGGCCAGGGTGACGCCCTCGCTGAGCAGCCTCGTCGCGTCGGTCTTCATGCCCCCCAGACCACCAAAGCAGAGACCCGCGTGCTCCGTCGCCGCCTTGCTGACCCCACCCCTGAAGCGATGGCCGCCCACCGAGATGCTCCGGTGGGTGAGCACCATGGCCACCGCCGCGCTGCCCAGCGTGAGGGTGGCCAGGTTGTCCTTGTAGGTGTGGATGTCTGCCGTCCGGTCGCTGAGCCGTAGGAGCGTGTTGTGGGTGACCTCGCGGCTGCACTCCCCGGCGACCACCATGCCGGCCTTGATCTGGCCGAGCTCGATCATGTTGGCGACCACGGACATCCCCGAAAGGAATCCAAGGCAGGCATTGCCAACATCGAAGTTGACCGCGAGGGGCTTCAGGCCCAGGCGGGCATGGATGGTGCACGCGACCGAGGGCTCCAGATGCTGCTTGTACACGCTGGTGCTGACCAGGGCCCCGACCTCGTTTCGGGCGATGCCCGCAGCGTCCAGCGCGGTCTGACAGGCTCTCGCCGCAGCGTCGACCGCGCTGTCTCCGTCAGCCCACACACGACGCTGCCGAATCCCGGTGACGGTCTCCAGCCACCCCGGGCGAAAGCCCAGGCGGGAGTAGAGCGGCGCCAAACGCAACTCAAGCGCCTTCGTGGTGAAGACATCGGCGGGCAACTCGTACTCGAGGGCCTCGATGCAGACGTTCTGATACCGCATGCAACGCGTGTTCTATGTCGGGCCCTGAAAGATTTCAATTGAAATTGAAATCCAGGCACTTGCCGGATATGTCACAAGCGCTTGCAGGAGCTGACATGTCACTCCCCGATCATGCCGCCCGAAGGGACCACCGACGCCTGTCCATCGACCAGGTGGGGATACGCCGGCTCCGCTACCCCATCATCGTCTGGGATCAGGACCACCAACGCCAGCGAACGGTGGCGGACATCGCCTTCAGCGTGGGGCTTCCAGCGGAGTTCAAGGGCACCCACATGAGTCGCTTCATCGAGGTGCTGCAGGACCGCGACGAGTTCTCCCTGGGCACGGTGCCCGCGATCTTGGAGGAGGTGCAGAGACGCCTAGGGGCAGAGAATGCATTCCTGGAGATCGCCTTCCCCTATTTTCTGGAGCGTCGAGCTCCCGTCAGCGGGGCGCGCTCCCTCATGGAGTACCCCTGCCGCTTCGAGGCGAGCCGGCGCGGCTCGGAGTTGGACTTCGTCCTCTGTGTCCAGATCCCGGTGACGACTCTCTGCCCCTGCTCCAAGGCCATCAGTCGGCACGGCGCTCACAGCCAGCGCGGAATGGTCGACGTGGAGTTGCGCTTCGACGGGATGATCTGGATCGAGCAGGTGGTGGAACGGATCGAAGCCTGCGCCAGCTCGCCGCTCTACGCCCTCCTGAAGCGCGAGGACGAGAAGTACGTCACCGAGAAGGCCTACGAGAATCCCCGCTTCGTCGAAGACCTGGTGCGGGAGTGCGCCATCGCCTTGCGCAAATTGCCGGGCGTCCACTGGTTGCGCGTCAGCTGCGAGAACCTGGAGTCGATTCACAATCACTCCGCGTGGGCCAGCCTCACTCTAGGTGACCAGGAGCCCCGGATTCTGCCCCGAGCGCAACCGCGGCCCGCGCCCCAGAGCTTCGGAACCTGGTTGCGTGCACAACGCACCGAGCGGCGCCTCACCCAACGAGCCCTGGGCGAGCAGATCGGACTCAGCGCCAGCCTGGTCAGTCGCCTGGAGTCGGGCGAGCGAGCACCGAGCGACGAGCACCTCCACGCTCTGGCGGAGATGTGGAGTCTCGATGCTCGCCTTCTCCTGCTCCGAGCCAACCGGATTCCGCCCGAACTATCGGGGCGAATCACCGCAGACCCAGAGGGATTCCTCGCTTGGTGCTCAAAGTGATCCGTCAAGAGCACCCCAAGGATCGCCTCCAAATTCCGGGGCCTTGCAGGGGCCGCGAAAGGAGATTTTCGCTTTTGTTCAACCACGGGTTGACAAGGGGGATGCAATCGAGGGAAAAACGCCTCCCCTGACTCCCACTTGGCACGGAGAGGTCGCACTTGAAGTCCGGTCGTTCGGCATCGGTAGACGCTTGGTTCAGTCGCTCACGACTGACGCGTTCCCATGCCGTTCCGTCGCGCTTCCTGCGCAGCTCACTCCATCGCCGGAGGTTCAGTCGGGACAATATCCTCTACGGCGAGCGAGGCCTTCGATGGCCCTTGATGGCGCTTCGCACCCAGATGAATCTGGGTCCGGCACGTCATGCGCTCGCCCAGATGGTCGTCGCCGGGGAGATGGTCGTATTTCCGCCCTTCGCCCCGAATTTCCCAACCCCTAAGGCGCAGAAGAAGCCTCAGGACTGAGCTTCTAATTAGCGGAGCGTTTAGATGCCCGAGTACAGAACTCCCGGCGTTTACATCGAAGAGATCAGTGCGGGCCCGCGCCCAGTCGCGGCTTCGTCCACTACGGACACTGGTTTTATCGGTATTCTCACCCTTCCCCCCAGTTTCCTCGCCGCGTCGGGCCCTGCCAGTGGCATGTTCCTTCCTGCAGTTGAGGAAAGCGCCAAGCTCACGTGGAATCGTGCGCTTGCGTTCAGGCCCCTCCTCCCGGAGGCACCAGCCGATCCCAAGGCAAAGGGCAAGGCTGCTGGCAACAACTTCGAGAACCTCGTCAACGAGGCCCTCGAAGGCAAGTGGACCATTGACAAGCCCGACGGAAGCGGCAACGTCATGCTTCGCGGCGAGAAGGACCAGGCCATGCGCCTGCCCGTCCGGAAGACGCTGATGAGCGTTGCCGTCGATGCGAAGGGCGAAACCAAGTGGGACCTCGCCTTTGGCGCGGACGAGCAGGCCATCCTGACCCTCGTCTCCCGCGCGGCGACCGAGCAGGGCATTGCCCATGCCGGTGGCCTGGGCTGCGTCGCAGCAGGCACCAAGCCCAGCAGCATCGACATCGCTGCCATTCAGAAGGGCATGCAGGGCACCGCTCCTGGCATCACCGCCATGGACGGCTACCACGCATGGCGCTACGAGTTTGGCGAGAACCTGTTCCAGCAGATCCTTCTGCAGGCGAACAAGGGCATGACCGCGGCCAAGGCCCACTTGACCTGGCGGACCCTGTCCGCTGACGCCAAGAAGGCCTGGGACGCCTGGATCCGCAACCATCCCGGCGTGCGCCGGTACGAGTTGGCCCTGAGCGGCTTCTTCGCGAACGGTGGCAAGTCCGCCTACCTCGCCTTTGCCGTACAGGCCCACGGTGCAGCTGGCCCCTCCAAGCGTGAGTTCCTCGAGGACAGCTTCGATGGCGTCAGTGCGGTCGCAATGCTGTGCGCTCCGGGACTGGAGTTCGCCTGGCAGTCGGCCATCCATGAGTACGCCGGGCCCCGTGGTCGCGGTGATCTCTTCGCCGTGCTGGAGACCCCCCGGTTCCTGCTCACCAAGGCGCCCTTCGGCACCAACCTGGACAACTTCCGCTGGCACCGGGGCGACAGCCCCTACGAGGTGGGAGTTCTCGAGACCCGGAGCATTCCGGACCAGACCGAGCTCCGTTTCTCCGGCTACTCCGCCGACGAACTGCTCGACCGCTGTGTGCCGCGTGACGACGGTGGTTTCGGTGCCGCTTACGGCCCCTGGATCATCGTGGACAACCCGCTCAGCACCGGTCCCGAAGACCGCTACGTGGTCTGCCCCCCCGGTGGTCACGTCGCTGGCGTCATCGCCGCGACCGACCTCAAGGCCGGTGGTGGTGTTCACAAGGCTCCGGCCAACGAGCAGATGGTGGGTGTCGCCGAGCTGATCACGAGCATCAGTGACCGCGAGCAGGGTTCCCTGAACATGAAGGGAATCAACATCATCCGTCACCGCCCGGCTGCTGGAATCCGTATCTGGGGTGCTCGCACCACCGCATCGGATCCGCTCTGGACCTACATCAACGTGCGCCGCCTCTTCCTCTTCGTCGAGCGTAGCGTCCGTGATGCTGTCCAGTGGGCCGTGTTCCTGCCGAACAGCGACTCAACGCGCGCCGACCTCAAGTCGACCATCAGCAGCTTCCTCTGGAGCCTCTGGAACCAGGGCATGCTGGACGGTCAGACCTGGAGCGAGGCCTTCAGCGTGCAGTGCGACCGGGACAACAACCCCGATGTGGATGTCCGTTCCGGAATCCTCACGGTGGATGTCCAGATTCGCCCGCTGTTCCCCGCTGAGTTCATCCGCATCAGGTTCTCCCAGAGCCCGATGCAGAGTGACGCCGGGTAGTTAAACACCCGGCCCTGAGAAGGGGGGCCATCCGGCCCCCCTTTTTTGCGTCCTACGGGACGTCTTAAACCCGAGCCCCCTGAACGGAGTACAGCATGGGCAATCCCACCAACAACTACATTGGTTCCTTTCATTTCCGCGTAACAGTCGAGGGCATCAACGATCCCCTCGATGGCTTCATCAAGGTCAGTGCCATCAAGAGCACGACCGAAGCCATGGACTTCAAGCACGGCCTCGACATGTCCGTGCGCAAGGCTCCGGGCCGGACGCTCTACGAAGACGTCACCCTCGAGCGCGTCTACTCCGGTCTGGACGAGTTCCACGCCTGGCGGAAGGCTATCGAGGCCGGTCAGATCGACCGCCGTACGGTAAGCATCGAGTTCCTGCGCCCGGACCACACCACGGTTCGCCGCTACGTTCTGCTCAACGCGTTCCCGCGTGAGTGGGAGCTGCCAGAGATGGACGCCGGTGGTAGCAACACCGCCGTCGAGCGCATCACGCTGGCGGTGGAGCAGGTGCTGCAGCTCGAATAAGCGAGGTTAGATCGTGGCGAGAAAGCTACCCTCGTACCGTGAGACGGTGCAATTGCCCGTCGGGTACGAGGATCCGATCAGTGGGGACCTCTGCAAAGATGCAGAGGTACGCCCCGTCACTGGTGGTGACGAGCTTTACATTGGCATGTCACCTGAGTACAACAAGCACCCCAACGACCTGATTTACAAGACTCTGCTCCTCGCGCGAACGGTCACCAAGCTTGGACCGCGCAATCTCGTCACCATTGACGACATCACGCGACTCCATGCTCAAGACGTCCGCGCGCTGGAATATGCCGTCTACCGGATCACCTACGGGGAAGACACGATCCCGGCGCCGGATGACTCCGACCCCGGGGGGTGACTGTGGCCTACCCAATCGACCAGCTACGGAGCGAGGTGGCGTTCATCGCCTACCACATGCACTGGAGTCTGGGCGAAATCCTCGAACTTCCGCATCGGGAGCGCGTGGAATGGGTAGGCCAGGTCAGTGCCATCAACCGTCGTGTGCTGAAGTCGGAGCGATAAGTCCGTGAGCACCTTGGTGCCCTCCAATCGAGGAGTCAGCGTAGAAATTGGAAACGTCCGTCGCGCAGGTGCGCGACGGGCGTTGGCGTCCATGTGCATCGTGGGAATCGCTCCCTGGGACAGCCCCTGGCTGGCTCAGATGTACCCGAACAACATCATCCGCCGCTCCGGTACCCCCGATGACAGCATGCCCTACGCCGTGGAGCACGTCCGGCTCAGTGCAGCCAGCTCAGCGGCCTCCCTCCCGGGGCTTGGGGGCAGCCAGCCCTCATTGATTCGCGACGCGGTCACCCTGGCCTTTTCGGCAGGGCTGCCTCAGGTGGATCTCCTTCTTGCCCGCGGCGTCGACATGGCCCCGTGGGATCTGGATCGTCCCGACATCCTCGACCTGGTGGACCCCTTCCTCTACCACATGCCCGGGGCGGCCCTGGCCTTCCCGGACATGCACGGTCCCGTCCCCATCGGGCCCGGTACCGGCAGGTCCACCATCGAGCGTCTGCAGCGGACCGTCAAGGCCGTGAACCTTCACGCCTCCCGGTGGACCGAACGATTCCAGGTCGGCTGCGTCGATCTGGTGGACGCCCCGAAGTCCGAGCTCCAACCGGCGTTGCAGCGCATGATCGGGACCGACGCCGCCCTGGTGCAATGGTCTGGTCGCGAGGAGCGAATGCGACGTCATGGCTGGCGTTCTGGATGCACCTTGCTCGCCTCCATCCTGGGAGCCGCCGGCGATCGGATCGCAACACCGCTCACGGGCCAGACCATCCCCCTCCCCGGAGGACGGCGAACTTCTGGCGACCGACGCGCCGAGCTGCACCTGCATCCAAGCTCCATCGTCGAGAGCTCCTACGACAACCTGCTGGTCACCTTCGGGATTCATCGCGCACGGGACGAGGTCACGATCCTCACCGAGAACACGATGCGCCGCCCCGTTGGCAACTGGCCGCTCCCCGCCCTTCGGACCGTGAAGATGGTCCACCAGCGCATCAAGGTCACCTCGGAGAGCCTCTCATTCGCCCACGCCAACCAGGCACACGCCATGGCTCTGAAGATGTCACTTCAAGATGCTCTCTGGCCCCTCTTCACCCGAGGTATCCTCAGTGCCGGCCCTGGCGGAGGTCCTCCCGAAGTCGAGGGTGGCGTGGTTCTCACGCCCGGTCAGCCCAGCCTCACGGCCAATCTGACCGCACAGTTGATTCCTTGGCAGCGTGACGTCCAGGTCAGGGTCTCCCTGAGTCCCGGCGCGCCGCCCAACATCGAGGTGACCTGAGTATGGCTGACACCATTGACATGTCCGCCGTCGACGACCTGATCTTCCAGAAGGCAGGAACGGTTGGTCAGCGAGAGATGACCGACGCCGAACAGCAGGAGCTGCTGGACCTCATCGCCATGCTCACGGCGGACGGCGATATTCCCGAGTCGAAGCTCGAGGGGATCGAACAGAAGATCAGCCAGGCCAGCGCGGCGTCGGCTCTGGGCACCCTGACACCCCCTACCGATGGGGAACCCTGGCAGCCCGCGGACGCCACCGACCTGGAGACCGTCTCCAAGATGCAGGACCCCTGGCAGGACGTCGATGAGTCGCTGCTGGAAACCAGGGGTGACAGCTGGATCGAGGAGGCCAGGAGTACCGTCGACGGCGCGCTCAGTGGCATGTTCACCGGGGCCTTCAGTGCCTTGGATTCGATCGTTGGCAGCAGGACCATCCACCCCAGCTACATGTTCTACGTGATGCTGGGACCGAACCCCCTGGGCAACTTCCAGGCCGTCGACGGCATCGGCATGACCCACGAGCCCTACGAGTACTTCGAAGGGGGCAAGAAGAACCCTCATCTGCTCTATGGCGCGCAGCCCAAGTTCACGGACGTCACCCTGAAGTGGGGGCTCATCACCAACCCCGGCATGCAGAGCTGGATCAGCGGGCTGGAAGTTGGGCAGCGCATGAAGCGCAACGTCACGATCATGCACCTGGATCGAGACCGTGTTCCCCTGCGGATCTACTTCCTGACCGGCTGCATGCCCACGGGCTGGACCGCCCCCCCCCTGAGTTCGGCCGACAGCAACGTGTCGCTCGAGTCCCTGACCATTCGGGCCCAGGACTGCTGGCTCTTCCCCAACTTGCTCAGGTAGGAGGTACCCATGGGACTCTTCGGCTCCGATCCTCCCAAGGCGCAGATTCTGTGTCTTGAGGCCTCCAAGATGGACGTCGAGGCCCAGTTCAACCCGACCGACTTCGAGTACACCCGCACCACGCAGTGGGGCGGGGGAAAGCAGGAGGAAGGTGGCTGCAGCCCCGGCGTGTGGGCCTCCCCCTGGGGCTCCATGCAGTTCACCGGCGGCTCGGCCGACACGATGACGGTGACGCTCCTCTTCGACGAGGGAGAGAAGCGCGATGAAGGCCTGATGGTCTTCGTCCCACAGTTCGGCATGCCCTCCGCGCTGGCAGGAAAGCTCGGTCTCGCCGAGCTGCTGCTCAACGAGAACTCGGTGGTGAGTCGAAAGGATATGGGCGACGTGGCCAAGCTCCACAAGCTCACGCTCCCGCTGCTCTTCAAGCAGGAGAACGGTAACGAGGTCATGCGGCCTCCGATCTGCGCCTTCATCTGGGGCGACTTCCAGTTCCAGGGCGTCATCCAGGATCTCAAGGTCAAGTTCAACCTCTTTGACGCCAACGGGGTGCCGCGCCGCGCCGAGTGCACGGTGACCATGAAAGGCCGAGCCTTGTCCCAGGCAACGAGCGCTGCAGACTTCCTGGCGGGTACCGACTACAAGGGCGACAAGGGCGGGGATCTGTCGGTCGGCGAGAAGCAGGGCAGCAAGGTCGAAGAACTGATCGACATCCTGGCTCCCTGAGCCCATGGCGGAAATCCCAAAGTTCGAGGTCACTCTCGGCAGCACGAAGCTCGACGACAAGCTCCTTGGCGAGGTGACCTACCTCAAGGTCGCCGAAGCCATGGACCAGCTCGACTGCTTCGAGATCGTGTTCCGCCTCGCCACCGGCCCCGCGAAGAAGACCCTGCTGAAGGCCTGCCTGCCCGGCGGCGAGTTCAAGGTGAAGCTGGCCAAGAGCGGGAAGGAGTTCGCCGGGGACATCCACATGGTCACCCACGAGCGCAGCTCCAAGGGCTGGGAGGTCCAGGTCACCGGGCTGGACGGCCTGGAGCGGCTGCGAAGTCACCGTGACCCGACCGTCTGGGAAGAGGGCCTGAAGGCAGCGATCGAGAAGATCGCCAAGGACCATGGCATGAAGGCCAAGGTCCAGGGCGTGCAGTCCAGCAAGGCCATGCTTCTCCAGGGCGACGAGGACGACCTGGCCTTCGTCCGGAACAAGGCAAAGGCGTACAACTACTTCGTGCGCGTCGTGGACAAGACCCTCCACTTCGGACGCCGAAACACCCCCTACGAGACCAAGCCCCTGAAGCTCAAGTGGGAGGACGGCATTCACCGCATGTCACTCACAGCCTCCATCAAGGAGGTCATGACCGAAGTGACGGTGGTGCACCACAACTACACCAACATGAAGGACATCAAGGGGGTGGCCAAGGGCTCCGCCAAGCTGAAGAAGATCAGCGGTGGCGATGACGCCATCAAGATCACGAAGAAGCTCTTCGGTGACCGCAAGCTCTACGTGCCAAACTCTGGCGCGATGGAGCCCTCCGCTGCAAAGGAGCGTGCGGAGGCGCTGCTCCAGGGCCACGCGGAGACCTTCGTGAAGGGCGAGGTCATCATTCCAGGCGACCCCAACGCGGTCAGCGGCGCCAAGCTCTCGGTCCTGGACGGTCCGTGGCCCATGACGGGCGACTACATCATCACCGAGACCATCCATCAGTTCGAACCCGGCAAGGGCTACACCACCACGGTCAAGTTCATGTCCGACAGCCTGCCGAAGAAGAAGTAGATGAACCGAACACTCCACTCTGCGGTGCCACTCGGATCCCTGCGACCTTGGGTCAGTCCCGAGGAAGCGCTGTCCGCCAAGATCCGAATGATCCTCGAGACGCGCCCTGGGCAACTTCCCTGGCGTCCGGATTTCGGATGCGATCTCCGCGGCCTCATCGGTCGACAGGCCAACGACGAGACCCTCGTCAAGGCTCGCTACGAGGTGCAAACCGCGCTCTCGCGCTGGTTGCCAGACGTCGACGTCCAGAGCGTCAACATCGCCCTGGACTCGTCCGGCCCTGGTGCGGACCAGTTCCGTCATCCAGAGATACCCATTGGGGAGCGCGCTCTGGTAGGGTCCGGTCCCCTGGCCGCCGTTCGTATCGACGTAGAACTCGAGACCCCAGACGGGCTGATGAACATCAGCGCCGTCGTTGACTAGATTTTCTTCCAGGATCCCCAATCGTGCGAGTCCCACCCCCTGGCCTGTTGAAGCTGGAACAGGAGGCCCTCCTGCGCGACGTGCGTGAGCGCCTCGCCGAGCGGATGCCCAGCTACCAGGACAACATCGACGACCCGACCGATCCCGGCTGGTTGCTGCTCGAACAGGCAGCGTGGATGGTTGAGCTTCTCAGCGAACAACTCGACCAGTACCCCTTCGCGGTGGTTCAACACTTCATCAACATGATGGGAGGGCACCTGCTGCCAGCCCAACCGGCCATCGGCTCGATCATTGTCGAACCCGCGCGCAACGCCACCATGAAGGTGGAGCGCAGCCGCCCGCGCCGCTGGCGCTTTTTCACCCAGCAGACCGAGACCAGCGACGTGGTGGAGTTCGTGCCCGTGGAGAGCGACGTACCCCTGCGTCGTGCCCGCACGCTCAGCACCTGCGAGATCACCGGCGGCGAGCTCTTCACCGCGGGCAAGCCCGAAGGCGCAGAAGGGCTGACCGGACAGGTGGCATGGCGCGGCCGGCTGGTTCGATCCGGCGTCTTCGCCCACGAGCGCGTGAGCTACATCCTGGTCACCAACAACGTCGAGAAGCTCCAAGAGACCCTCGACAAGGTGGTCGAGCGCTTCACCAAGAAGAAGGTCGGCTGGCTCAAGCTCAGCGTCGAGGACGGTGAGACGGACAACCGTCTGGTGCTGGTGGCCGAACCCCACGTGGCGAGCGCCTTCGCCGAGACAACCCCGGGCGGTCTGACCACCGGTAGCGATCTGATCGGAGACTGGGGAACCCTCGACAGCTCGACCTGGACACCCCAGGTCGAGGTCAGTGCTCATCCCGTCATCTCCTCTCACCTCCGGGGCTCACGGCCCATGCCGGGACCACGGGATGGGACCATCCTCATCCCGGATCTCCCCGAGAACTTCGACGTCAACGATGTCCTTGTACGCCAGGCCAGTCCTCTTCCCGAGACGGTGGTCGACGCCATCTGGAAGACCGTCGGCAACATGGACACCTCGCTGACCAAGATGAAGCCCGCCATCAAGCGCAGCTTTGGTTTCGAGACCGCGACAGACATCCCGCAGCCCACGTGGCTCGCGGGCGCCCTGGAGTGTGGTGCCTGGAGCACCCTGCGCCGAGCCGAAGTCGCCACCGCCGTACACATCGATGTCGGGGACGCCGAGGAGCCGAAGCGGCAGCGGGTAGGCATTCTGCTGGACCAGCAGGACTTCACCGATCTGCCCCGGGTTCGGGCCTACGGAATCATGGAAAACGGTCAGATGGTGCGCACGCCTCTGAAGCACAAGATCGCGTGGCGTCTTCCCGCCCCTCCGCGCAGGCCAGGCGGACGTATGGAGCTTCTGGTGGCGCTGGACATCAGCCTCACCGAAGAGACCGCCAGCCTTCTCCTGACCATCGAGGACCGTCCTCTCTGCGTGATGCTGAACACGATGATGGTCATCCAGGCGCCTGTCGTCTCCGATGGCCGCTCCGTAGCGGTGGAGCGCAACGTCCCCGAGGGTGTCAGCCTGTTGAACGAGGATCTGGTCACCACCGGAGTGATCGATCGACTGCTGCAGGTAACCCTGCCCCGCGACGCAGCCCGGCACCTGAAGAACTTCCCAGTCAGTCACGCTCCGGTCGATGGCCGCGAGTCCATCGACGACTGGGAGGGGGTGCAACTCGACCCGACATCCGGCCAGCTCATGCTGAATTCTCCGGACGACCGGGGAGACCGCCGCACCCTCCGCCCGGGCACCCTCATCACCTTCGACTGGTACCGACGAACCGATGGCAGCGGCGGAAACGTCGGTCCGAACACGATCTCCCTCGTGGAGCAGGAAGTCGATGCCACGCCGCAGATCGTCGACGTCCTGAACGTTGTCGGCACCTTCTACGGCATGGATCGTGAGACCGAGGCCAGCGCCACCCAGCGCCTCTTTGCACCAGCGGGCGGCACACCGGTACTTCCCAGCGACTTCGAGCGGCTGGTTCGCCAGGCTCTGGGTCGACGCTCCAACGGGTGGGTCGTCCGATGCTGGAGCTATGCCGAGCGAGCCCTGGTCAGCACCGGATTGTGGCCGATCGTGGAGCCCGGCGGCGAGCACGAGGCCGAGACCCAGAAGCTCGAGCGCGAGCTCGCCACCGCCGGTCCCGACACCCTGCTCGTGGTCCTGGGACCCCGCGGTAGCGTCATTGGCGATGACGATCTGGACTGGGCCCGGAGCACCATTCGTCAGGAGGTCCGGCGTCAGTCCAAGCGCCTGCCGACCGTTCGCGAGGTCGTGGTCACGCGCTTCTGGCCACTGAAGCTCGAGACCGACGAGAGCCTGGACATTCAGTTGCCCTGCTGGGACCCCGCCGAGATGAAGGGCGAGCTCTCCGACGCCAAGGGCCGCGGCGGTGAGCCGCCACAGGCCGTGATCCTTCTCAATGCCGCGGTGACCAACATCATCGCGGGAGATGACGAGTGAGCCAGGACTACAGCGCTCGCACTCCTGACCTGGAGTGGGCTCACCGGAGCTCCTCCGGGGGGACCGATGATCTGGCATGGGTCGATGCACGGGTCGATCCCACCCGGCGGCCCTATGTGCAGGAGGAGACGCCCGAGGGCCGCAAGTTCGCCCACATCCCCTACCCCCTCTTCATGCCCCCGGTCATGGCCCAGGGCGCGGCCACAGCGCAACAGAACGGCCAGGCCACCATGGCGGAAGGGTTGCTCCTGATCTTCGCCCGAGCAGAGTGGATCATCCACAGCCGCAAGTGGATGTGGTCACCACTCTCACCCGTCCCCCGTCTCCTGTCCTACCTCGTCGGTGCCTTCGGAATCGAATCAGAGGTCCACCACGACGACGCCGACACCCTCAGGCGCTTGACCGCCATGCTGCCGACCTGGCACCCCACCCGCGGCACGGTCGAACGCGCTCGCGAGGTGCTGGAGTGCACCGGCGACACCGACCAGGCCCGGCACACGGCTTCCTCGGCAAGGGACGGCGAACGCCCGACCTCGCCGAACCTTCGTGACGAGGCCATGGCATGCCGAACGGCCAAGTGGTGGTCGGCACGTCGCGACGAGGAGTCAATCCCCCACTACCGTATCGACAACGGCTTCCTGAAGTTTCAACCCTCCACCGGCGATGCCTTTGTACTGCGCCGGGAGGACGTGCTCCTGGAGTGGCGCGAGAATCGCAAACTCCCCCGCCAGTTGGCCCGTCTTCTCCCAGCCTGGACAGTGTTTCGTCTCGTCATTGCCGCGAGTAAAAAGTGAAGAACGCTGATTACGTCTTCCACCCCGTTGACGGGGCCATCCTGGACCTGGAGTCTCTCCAGGCCATCTCTTCAGCCGAGAACCGGCTCCTTGGCACCTGGCTGCAAGGAGCCTGGCCCGGCAGCTCCGGCATCGTGCTCGAGGGCTTGGACCTGGACGGTGAGTGGACCAGTGAGGGTCCTCCCGGAACCCGTCGGCCCGACACCCGCTCGGATACCGCCATCGTCCTGCCGGGCAAAGCCCTGGTCACCGGCAGGAACGGTCGGGTCTACCTGTTGAGGCTGCAGGAGGAACTGCAGATCGACTGGCCGACCAAGGCGGGGTCTGCCTCACGCGGTCACCTGGCGCTCGTGCCTCGCATCGAGATCGCCGACGTAAAGGGCGGCATCACCGTCGCGCGAGAGCGGGTCAGCGCCCAGTTGGGCTTCGTCAAGCCAAACCAGTTGGACGACACGCTGCTGCCGATCGCCAGCTCCCTGAACAACAGCAAGGACTGGGTCACGGACATCCGCCGCCTGTACCAGCCGGAGCATCCAGCGGTACGCAACCTGCTCAAGCAGTTCGAGAAGATCGAGGTCACGGTGTGGCGGGCCGAGCCCGAGGGCAGCGTGTGGGATCGATCGGTACTCGGACGCAACTGGGTCCGATACCAGACCGTGGCCGCCAGCTGTGTGCAGTCGGCACGCATGGTCATGCAGACCCGGGCCATGACGACGCTGGACCGCGTTCGTCTAGTCCGGGCCACTTTCGCCCAGCTCAACAACAGCGTCGAGGTGGCAGCCAACGAATTGCTTCAGATGGTGGGTGCCAACGAGGGTGTTGGGCCCTATGCAACCATTGGTGGCGGAGAGCCGAGGAGCTGAGTCGGCGTGGCGAAGTCTCCCCTCCAGTCCCTTGGGATCTGGCGCGGCATGGAAGGCGCCCTCGAGGTGGGCGTCCCGATCATGTGCGCAGGAACCGCGTGGTGGGCAACCAGTAAACTGCTGGGCACCCTCTCTGCGGTCCGTCCGTATACACAGCTCGAACTGGGCGTCATTCTCGGCGCATGCGTAGCCATCACGTCCTGGGCTGTTTCCCGGCAGATGTTCATGCTCCGCCGACGAAACCCCTGGTTCATCGTCATGGTGGGCCTGGTCTTCAGCATGGGAGCCATGGCTGCGGTCCCATCGATGGTCGAGGGCTCCGTCGAAGAGGCCTGCGGCGAGCTCGAAGGAGAAATCACCACCGACACCCCCCTCTTCGCCAAACCGGACTTCCATCTCACCGAGGAGGCCAAGCCCGTCTGCGCCCTTCCGGGCGTCCCCGGCAACCCCTACCTCCCCGGTGTGCTCCTCCGTCCCTCCTGGAACGGAACCCTCAACCCCTTCACCTGGGGTTTCCTGCTCCTGTCCTCGCTCCTCGGCTCCATCGGTCTCCGAGAGTCACGAATCCGTCGCAGTCGGCTGGGGCTGAAGCTGTACCAGAACCTCCGTCTTGCCCCGGGTGAAGGCCTGAAGAGCGGCACCGGCAATCCGGCACCCAGCTTCACCAGCATCCAAGCGTGCGGAAACCCGACCCTGTGGGGCGAGATCTGCGGACAGATCTACAGCGCAGACAAGGTCTTCGAGCCCGGGGAACGGTGCGTCCGCTGCCACCAGGCCTACCGAAAGTCCAGTGGCGAGATCACCTTCGACATCGTCACCCTGCTCAGCGGCGACGTCGACGTGCTGAACGGTCTGGAGCGCGTGGACACCAACTCCTGGCGTCCAGGGGACGGCATGCCTCCCGACGGTCGGATCTCCGGCCTCGAGCGCTGGACCGTGATCGGTCGCGTCACCGTGCCCAATGTGCTCACCGTCGCCCAGGTCCTGTCCGTCGTCCACGGTGGTCTTGGTGACATGGCCGGCGATGCCAAGACTCCCGACGTGGAAAACGCCGCGAAGCTCGCCGAGGAAAGGGCTTCCAAGGTCGCTTGCTGGATCTGGAAGGGCCGCGTCAGCCACAAGCTCACCTTCGCCAACCCGGCGCGACACCCGATCATGGCCATCGGGCCCATGCGCCTGAAGGACCTGTTGCCGCACACTGCCGACACCCTGAGCCTGCAGCTGGACATCGGGCTTCTGCCCCTGAACATGCGGGTGGGCTTCAAGATGTCCTTCGTGGAGGAGGAGCGTTCCTCGATCTGCGAAAACAGCGCCTTCAACATCTGGGTCCCCACCAGCCCGCCCACGCCTCAGAAGGGCCGCGAGGGGCTGTGGGTGCCGCGCATCGAGGGCAACGCCCTGCGCGCATGGCTGTCCACCGAGCGTCTCCGTCCCGAGGACGAGCGAGGCTCTACCATTCCTCTGCCCTACCTCTCCGACAAGGAAGCGCCGGCCGACCCGGAAGCGCGGTCCTCTTTCCTTTCAGCCCGCACCGTGCGCGAAGGTTCTCTGGACCTGGTGCGTATGCCGATGGTCGACAGCGGTAAGGATGTAGACAGCCGTCGCCGGCCAGGAGACTCCATCGCCGAGTGGAAGTGGTTGGAGTGGGAGCAGATCGAGCTACTCCGGAACGAGGCCCTCGTCCTCGTCGAAAGCAGGGAGGCCTAGATGGGCTACGTACTGCGCGGCGAGCGCTTCGACTTCGATCCCAAGGCCGTCACGGCCTGTGCACGTACGGCGCTCAGCGAGACCGCAAAGGCCCTGGTCGCCGACAAGGTCGTCGAGCCCGGCATGGCCGGCGAGCCCGGCCTCTATGTGCTCGTCGATGACAGCGACAAGACCATCGCCGGTTTCTGGCTGGTCTTCGGGACGGAGTACCTGGAAGAAGGCCCCGGCGGCCCACCAGACAAGTGCCCGCCCTTCGTATCCGAGCTCCTCGATGCGGCCGTAGAGGAAGTCTGGTGGAAGAGCCTGCCCATGGCGAAGCGCCGGGGCAACACCTGCTTCCCCTTCGTCGTCTTGGAGTGGCCGAGCTTCCTCGCCGGCCGTAGCACGGCCGCCCCTCCGGGCGTGCCCACCAAGTTCGTCACCGCCGAGGAAGCCGCACAGGCCGAGGGCGGCGCCTGGATGAACGTTCGCTCCGACTTCTGGGAGGAGCCGGACGACGAATGGGAAGACACGCCCACCAGTGGAGGATCTGGCTTCGTCGAGGAGGAGAAGGAAGAGGAAGAAGAAGAGGCTCCCCTCATCGATCCGTGGGAAGAGCTGCCCGTCCAGCGCTCCATCATCACCGTGGTCCGGGCGAAGCTGGTGAAGACCCGCGCGACTCACGTGGGCACCTTCAACCTGATCCACCTGCCCTCCTACGAGGAGGGCGCTCCCAAGACGCCGGTTCCGCTCGAGGAGTGGATGGCCAGCGATGGGATCCAGGCCGCGCAGACCCACGAACTCGGCGCCCCTCTCGACATGCCGGGGAGCAAGCGAATCGCGTTCCCGGTCGGTGGGTGGCTGACCAGGGACCTGGGCATCTGGCCCCAGTCTCCGACAGACGTCAAGGAGGGCATGCTGCCCAACCGCGACGTCAGCAACGTCAAGATCAAGCAGTTCGTGGCCAGCGCCTTTCTCACGGTCGCCAACTTCGGCGCGATCATCGGTCTGGCGTGGCTGGTCTACTTCCTGGCCACCCCCAGCAACGAGAGCTCTCCGGCCACCCCCCCGCAGGACGCTCAGCCCGCTCTGAGCCTCTGCTCTCAGCAGCACTACGACTTCGTCAACGAGTTCCGCTGCCAGGTCCGCGCCATGGGCAACGGGGACGTTACCGAAGCCACCTGCGGTGACGACGGCAGCAACACGCCTCCCACCTTCGACGACCTCCAGGCCGAGTACTGCGGCCTGTTGGACCGTCAGTTGGACGGCCGCCTGGAGAACTTCAAGCGCTTCAAGCCCGTCGATGACCGTGAGTTCAATCCCGGCCATCTCGCGGCAACGCAGGCGTGTTTCAACGTCCTGGATCGACCCCGCTCCTACGCTCAGCCGGTCAACCTGCAGGATGGCGACCCCACCTACGTAGCGGACCCGCAGCTCTTCCTGGAAGACCCCGCTCTGGGCATTCGTCCACTCCAGACGCTGCTCGCGGACCTGAACCAGGCCTGCGACACCTACCGCAACCGCCTCGAGTACCAGATGCAGGGAGCGATGCTCGCCACCCACGTCGGCAGCCCCATGGCCACCGAAGAGGAGGCTGACAACGAGCCCTCGGCGCTACGACGCCTGCTGGTGGAACGTTCCACCGACGAGCTGCCCAAGGAGTTCCGAGAGTGCTTCGACGAGGGCGTTGACCGGGGGATCGATACGATCGACGGTTACCACCAGCTCTGCGGCTACATCGACGCCAAGGACAGCAGCATCCTCGAGAACTCGAAGATCTGGCGTCTGCTCGGCGGCATCGAGACCAACGAGTCCGGAGCCGCGCTCGTCTCCATGCCCGACCCGAAGCTCCAGGCCGCGATCGACGACCGCGAGAGCCTGGTAGATGCCTACTTCCGCGCACGCTTCCCGAGCAAGATCAACGGTGACATCTGGAAGTGTCACGCCAAGCTGAACGACGCCGAGGTCTTCAGCAAAGATCACAACATGTATTGGGACATCTACGGACCGGAACTCAACGGTGTGGGCTACCAGGTCGGCGGCAAGCACGCGATCAAGCGTCAGCTGCAGCTGGATGCCATCGTCACCCGCCTCCTGGACAGCCAGTCCGACATCGGCGTCTGCTGGGACGTCATCCGTTCCCGGGCCACGACCTACCAGCCCGTACACCCACTGCTCGGTGATCTGGAGGACACCTGGATCAGCCCGGAACAGCAACTCTGCGGACAGATCTGCGCCACCCGGTACCAGATCCGAAGCAGCGAGTTCTCGGATGACTGGGTCACCCCGAAGTCGGACCTGGGCAACTGCATCGTGCGCGACCCACCCCACTCCGATCCCCCCAACGACAAGGTCGCGCCCAAGTTGCGGCGCGGTGGCTTCGAGTACCTCTACCTGCCCTGGAGCAGCACGCGTAAGCGCTGGATGCCGGAGGCAACCCACGTCGATACCTGCCGCCGCAGCGGCAACTTCGTCTCCTACGAGAACCAGAAGGGCAACAAGGTCTATGCACGCCCCTGGCGCGAGCACCTGGCCAACCCCTACCTCGCCGACGAAGGCAGCGGAAGCCGTCGCCCACGGCAGGAAGAGGTCTGGGTCTGCCCCACGGTCGCCGAGGTCTGCGCCTTCAACCTCATCGCCCAGGACTACATGCCCCCAGGTGAGGCCGGCTACCTGGTCGGCAGCAAGTCGCCCAAGGCATGGGCGGGTGAGACCGCACCCGCCAGCCGCATTGCTGGCGGCTCCTACGGCAACGGCCTGGCTGTCACCGCAGCCAGCAACCTGAGCACCTATGGCCGTAGCCGCTCCGTAAACACCTGTGGCCACGCTGCTATCCAGTGCTTCACGGCGCTGATGCTGGAGTCGATGGGGTCCGAAGGAACCGAGCGCTACGAGTGGCGGGACATCTTTGCCGACAAGATGAGAGAGCTCTCCTCCGAGGACAAGGAGGACGTCGCTCCTCGCTTCGGTCCATGGTGCGAGGTCATCTACCCCTACCTCAGCACCGATGGTCTGCCCGAGGGCAAGATCGACTACCCCTGCGCAAAGGGCGTCCAGGAGGCCTGGATCACCGTCGATAGCGCACTGATCAGCTACGAAACGATGGCGGGAGGCACGAACTGATGGGCCTAATTCGCCGCCTTAAACGGACGCTGATCAGCGCATTCCAGCAGAACACCGACCTGCTCATGGTCTTCGTCGTGTTCATCGGCCTGGCCCCATTGGTGCCCGTCACTCATCTCCTCGCCCGGGCCGATCTGGCCCCGTGGATGATGCTCGCGCTGGCGGCTTCTGCCTTCCTTCGGGCCCGTCCGATCGGAGACGGACCGCACCCTCAACTCACGGTCCAGCTCTCCAAGACCGGAGCCACCTTTCACACGGTGGCCTACACCGCGGTCCCCATCGTCGCGCTCGCCTGGCACGACGCCGGCTTCAACATCGCGCAGATGATGGTGCCGGACTCCGGCGTTCAGTTCGACCCCGCGTTCGTGGGCGCAGGGACCGCAGGCATCATTGGTGTACCCATCTGCCTCATCTTCGGTCGGAATCACGAGGCCACCGCGTGGGACCCGCCCGGGCGAAGCACCCTAATGACCTGGATCTTCTGGGCCATTCCCCTCGTGCTCTTCTGCTCGATGGCCGGCTACCTGGTAGGCCAGAACATCCTGCCCCAGATGAGACTGGTCGGTCCCGCGCTCCTGTGCGGAACCGCCTTCCTCGCCACCGGAACCGCAGGCCTGAAAGCCCAGTACATGCGGCAGCGCAAGGCCTCCGGGAACCGCGACGGAAGCCGATACAGTCCGAACCGTTTTCAGGCGGGGCTGGCTTTCATCGGACCCAGCATCGGCATGCTGCTTCTCCAGGTCTTCTTCTGGACTCAAGGCCAAAGCGAGGACGGCATCGTCAGTCCGCTGGACTTTGACCAGGCCTTCGTGGGCGTGGCCCACATGCTGGCCTGGGCCAGCATCATCTGGGCCCCACGTGTACCGATCGCCAAGGCTTGTGCCCTCTGGGAAGTCGTTCCCACCGGCGGAAAGGACAAGGCTCCGGAGTCGAAGGCCCTGGGCTTCGAGGAAGCACCCGAAGGAGCCCTGCGCTTCAATCCACTGCGCAGCAAGCGCATCTTCGTGCTCCACCCGTGGCTCATTCCGGTCAAGGCCGCCCGCATTGGCGACCTGGATGACCCGGTCGCCCCGCTCTGGGGTCGCCGCCCACCATTGCCCGGACAGCACCTGCTTGGGGACTGCGTCTTTGAGCCGGACCCCTACACCCTTCAGGTCCAGGGCGACACCATCACCGTCCGCTTGCGTGGTCAGGATTCCTTCGGTGGCCTGGACGGAGGGGCCGAGACACGCCGTCTCGTCATTCTCCGCCCCTACGTGAGCGGCAGCTTCTTCCACAAGTCACAGATCAAGACCTACCGCTGGGACGAGAAGGTGCCCGAAGGGACCGTGCAGGTCATCGACGCCACTCAAGACACCGTGGAACTCAAGGACGGTGATGTCCTGGTCTCCAGCTCCGAGGGCGTAGCGCGGGCCTACGAGATCGAGATCGGTGCCGACATCTTTGACCGGGCCGAGGCTGCCGCCTTCCGGCCTCCTCAGCTCGAGGACTACGTGAAGGCATGATCCTCCTTCTTGCGACAGCTCTAGGCCAGGACGGAGACAACCAGGGTGCCAGTTGGTCTCTGGTCGGTCTCTACGATGCCTCCGCAATCACCGCCACCGACCCCACCGCCGAGGCGGACTACGCCTGGGAAGAGCACTCGGGCATGACCACCAGCTGTGGTCCGACGAAGACACCCGACGGACTCGGGATGTTCGAGGCGGCTGCGATCGCCAACCGACTGACCCCAACCCTGGCCATCGTGCTGGAGCGCAACGACTCGTCCACCGGGCCCCTCGAGGCCGACCAGGTCCGAATCGGCGTGGGTGAAGGTGGTGAAGTACAGCTCCAGCCCGCGGTCAATCCTCGATTCATCAACCTGATCATCACCGGCGAGGGCGAAGAGGAAGACTGGGAGCGCTACGATCAGCTCATCCGCACCCAGGTGGCCATGGAGGTCTGCCTGGAACACAAGACCGGCCGCGGCTGGATCGGTGGCGGCTCGGACGATCTGCGCGAAGCCTTCCTGCTGGACGAGCGGGACAAGGGTGCGCGGGACCGCAAGTACTTCGCCGGCGAGAAGCACCCGGTGCCCGCGCTCTTGGGGCCTCCGGACACCTGCATGCGCCCGCGCAATGAGTCGGAACGGCGCAGGAAGCCCGACGGCGGAGGCACCGGCAAGGGGGAGTCCAGCATGGGACTGGTGCCCTCCGATGTCTGGGGCAGCGAGCTGCGGGTGTGCAACGAGGACATCGGCGAGATTCCCGGTCTGCAACTGCGAGGTCGCTCCAACCCCATCCAGCTTCGCATGAGCACCGAGGACCCCAACGGGCCACCGGAACGAGCGGAACGGATCTGGCGCGAGCTGCGCATTCACATCACGCCAGGCATGAATGAGGATGCCAGCGACTCAGATGTGCTCATCGACGTCTACTACGGCCCGCACTGTGAGCCCAGCCTCACCGACTCCGACCAGGACGTCGAAGCGCGGGCAAAGTGCGAGCGCCTGAATGTCGATCCGTGGACCCTGTTCAAGGGCGCAGAGGGTCCCGCGGTCAAGATGGGACTGGAGGACGTCCTCTCCAAGGTGCCCTACACCTACCCGCTGCTGGACGATGGACGCTACGCCGTGCTGCTGATCCCCAACTGGCAGGTGGTCGAGGCCATCCGCCGCATGGAGGACTACGCCACGAACAGCATGACCTCGGGTGGAGGCGGACTGCAGGACGGTGTCGGCTGGCTCCTCGACCATCCCGAGTTCCTGCACGTGCAGGTCGCTCCGGCCGAGGCAAAGCCCCGAATCCTCCGGCAGAAAGACGAGACCATCAACTGGCCCAACCTGAGCACGGCTATCGGCGGCCACAAGTCCGCGATTCGCGGCTGGGGATACACGGTGGGGCAGCTGGCCGGACGCAAGCCCATCACGCTGGTGGGAAACGTCGTCCCCTCGTGGGAGCAGACGGCCATGGCGCAGCGTGCCAAGCAGCACGGCGTCTTCGTTAGTGCCTTTGCGGTCCTGATCTTCCTGCTGGGGATGGGCGTGACCCGCCTGTCAGACCTGTGGTCGAGAGTGCCAGAGGAGCGAGTCTCCTACTGGCCGGGCCGCGCTGGTCAGCCCGAAGCGATGGACAAGGATGGCCAGCTCGCGGGGCCGCCCGGGGGCTTAGGTGCCTAACGAACAGGGCGGACAGGGTGGACAGGGCGCGGAATCGGGCCCCGGCAGGTCGGTGGACCTGAACAATCCATCCCTGGTGCAAGCCCTGGCTCGACTGCTCTACGAAGCGGAGAAGCGTAGCGAACGCACCCGTAAGCTCCGCGATCCAGACCGGTGAGCCGAGACCGCGCCAAGGACCTTCCCTGGCGTTCTGAGCTGACCTGGAGGAGCCTCTGGCTCGTTCCACTGGACTGGCGGGGCATCGACTGGGCCCATCACATGGTGCCCTGGGGTTGCCGCGGCATCAGCTTCTGGATGAACCCGCTCTACTTCGAGTGGCTTCGTCAGATGGGCCAGATGCCGGAGATGCCGGCCCCGCCCCGTTGGGGCGTGTACACCGACCGGGAACTCCAGGGTAGAGCACCCCGCGGAGCTCGCCGACCTGCCTCCGCACCGACCCCTGCCCCACCAGCCACCTGGCTTCGCGCCCCAAAGCCCGGTCCAGCCCCTCGGTCGGAGGAGCCACGGCTTCGTCGTCCCTCTCCGCCGGCTCCCCAGCAGCAGCCCGCTCGTCAGCAGCCGCCCGCTCAGGAGCAGCCTCCCACCCCGCAGAAGCCCGCTCGCCAGCCACCCGAACGGCAGCCGCCTCTCGCGCCCGAACAGCCCCTTGCTCCCCCGCCGCAACAGCCCGGGACTGAAGCCCCCTCTTCGGTCTCCCCCAGCAGGTCCGAAGCCTCCCCGGCCACAGAAGACGCGAAACCGCCAGAGTCGCCAGAGGGCGAAAGGCGCACCCCGCAACGCCAGACGGCCGTGGAGCGCATGCGGGCACAGATGGAGGCCCAGGGCGTCACTCCGCGAACGCAGACACCGAAGGCCACCCGCAGCGAAGCCGAAACTCCAGCTCCCTCACAGCCAACGCAACCGCGCGCGGCGTCCGGCCTGCCCCAGCCCAGGGCTGGCTGGCCCGCTCCCTGGTCCCCCTCTCCAGACCGTGCACACAGCCCGCTCCAGAGTCCGATCAGTCGGACCCTGCACGACCAGGCGCGACTCGTCGCACCCATCCAAAAGCAGGGTTTCGCGGGACGAGACGTGCAGTTCGTACGTCCCGGTCTCGCCCTGGAGGCCCAACAGGACACCGTCGGCCCTGTACGGGACCCTTCCCAGTCCCCCAGGACCAGCTTTCGGCACGCCTCTCTCCCCGTTTCATGGCGAAGCCCCGAGCCGCGCCGCGAACAGGGCTTTCCGGTCATCGCCCACGAGATCCGTGCGCGTGAGCCGGGAGCATCTCGGCTTCGCCCCCGCACACCATCACCGCGCACCCCCGTTCCACAGGCGCCCTCCCAGCGACGGCCGGCACCCCAGACCCGTCCCGAACCAGCTTCCAAGACACCCGAACCCCTCACCCGTGATCCCCAAGCGAGGCCTGAACGGCAATCGCCTCCCAGGACACCGGCAAGACCTCCGGAGCCGACACCGGCTGCCAGGCCTCCAGCACCACAGCCCGGTGAGGTCCGTAGACCGCTGGATGAGGAGACCCAGCCTGCAGAGACGCGAGAGCAGCCAGGTCCCCGTCCAGAGGTTGAGTCCAAACTTCCGGCTGGATCACCGGCGCGCCAGGCACCAGATCCTGGCGAAGTCCGCCGGCCGCGGGAAGAGACCCGGCCTGCAGAGACGCAAGAACAGGTGCCCCCGGGTCGGGAGGCTGAGGTCCCGCCGATCCAGCCCGGAGTTGCGCCTCCCGCACCATCCCCTGTTGCTCGCGACCTTTCTCAGGCCTTCCTTGAGCGGGTCGATTGGAGCGCTCCCCCTGCTCCAACCACGCGCGGTCCCCAAAGCGTGGCACGGACAGGACGCGTGTCCCGCGCACCCGGTCAGAGCCCCTTCCTCACCGGGCTGGACTGGGACGCGCCCAGCGACCGGAGCGCGACCCCCTACCTGCTCGACCAGGGGGCAGGGATGCCCCGAGCGCCCTTCCCTGGCCTGCTCGGACCAACCCAACAGGACCATGTGCAGGCCCGGGGCACCGACACACCCGCCCCGCTCAGGTCTCCCGATCGACCCGCGCATCCGGCCATCGACGCACCCCAACGGCAACCGGTGCAGCCCCGAGAAGGACGGCAAGCCCCACCGATCGAAGGTCGAAAGACCGAAGTTCCACGACCCGTGGAGCCCCGGCGTCAGCCGCCCGTCGAGCAGAAGAAGGCGCCTGAGCGCCGTGTTCCGAGCTCAGAAGCCCCGAGCCAGGAAGCCCGGCGCCAGGAAGCCCGGCGCCAGGAAGCCCAGCGCCAAGAAGCCCGGCGCCAGGAAGCCCAGCGCCAGGAAGCCCCGAGCCAGGAAGCCCGGCGCCAGGAAGCCCAGCGCCAGGAAGCCCGGCGCCAGGAAGCCCAGCGCCAGGAAGCCCCGAGCCAGGAAGCCCGGCGCCAGGAA
>PVBE010814811.1_pt1 | contig 30325 bp, 23 predicted proteins | sample 1631181 | NCBI WGS metagenome assembly PVBE01 (sample SAMN08397723, study PRJNA350692) | Marine metagenome, whole genome shotgun sequencing project. | isolation source: water | place: Pacific Ocean | collected 2012-04
ATCGAACCTGTGACCCTCTGATTAAAAGTCAGATGCTCTGCCAACTGAGCTACGCGCCCTTAGGCCGGAGTGCGGACCATAGAAAGCACCTTGGGACCGGTCAATCCCTTTGGCCACTATGACTCCGGCTGGGGGCCAAGGCCGCTGCTTGTTGCCACACAGGTGTCATTTCGCCAAGATAGGCCGCCGAACGGGGGAACCATGGCACAGGTCGGATGAAAGGGAATCCAGCCGGTGCCGTCCAGTGTCGCTTTGGTCTTGAACGACGGACCGCGCGCTTGGAGCGAGAGAGCACCGGTTAACCCATGAACCTTCACAAGGTCAACATCGTCGCCGGCCTGATCATCGCCAGTTTCGTTCTCACCCACACCATCAATCATGCTCTTGGGCTGTGGTCGCTTGAAGCGGCGGAGGACGCGCGACAGCTGTTCGGGCTGCTGTGGCGCAACCCGATCGCAAGTTGGGCGCTGGCCGGGGCGCTCATAGTCCATTTGGGCCTTGCCTACTACGCCGTCTTTCGGCGCAGCCACTTGCGCCTTCCCGCCGTGGAGTGGACACGCCTGGCCTTCGCCTTCCTGGTCCCTTTCGTCCTGGTTCGCCACGTGACCCTTTCCGGCATCATTCCGCGCGTCGAGGGCGTTGCGGCCGACTATCCGTCCATCATCGCCAGCATGTGGCTGATCGACCCGACGGCCGTGGTGTTACAGGGCCTGCTGTTGATCGTCGTTTGGGGCCATCTTTCCATTGGTTTTCACTTCTGGCTCCGCCATCGAGCTTGGTACGTACGATCGTCGCCCTACTTGCATACGATCGCGGTAGGGCTCGTTCTCCTATCTCTTGGGGGGCTTGCCCGCTCGGTGGCGACGGTCGATACGTTGGCGCGCGATCCTGGCTGGTTCGATGGGTTGAAGGAACTTGCGTTTGATGGTGTCGACCGCGTGCGGGCCGGCGCACTTGCCGAGACCCCGCCCACCGTGATCGGCGGCCTATTGGTGCTTCTTGGCGCCGTGCTCCTAGCCCGCTTCGCCCGGCGCTGGTACCGCACCCGGCACGGCCGCATTCGAGTCTCTTACGCCGGTGGGCGGACCGTCGTCATGCCCGTCGGCGCGACCCTCCTTGATGCGAGCCGGACAAACGGCATCCCACATGCCTCGCTATGCGGCGGACGGGGCCGATGCTCGACCTGCCGGGTCAAGGTAACCATCGGTCTTGATGACTTGGATCCACCGGAGGCACAGGAGACCCGGGTGCTAGCCGGAATCAAGGCGGACGCGGATGTCCGGCTTGCCTGTCAGTCGCGTCCCAGGCGAGACGTCTCGGTGGTACCGCTGCTTCCCGCCAACGCAACGGCGCGAGAAGCCCGACGCCCGGGCGGCCTGGAAGGACGAGAGCAGCGCGTTGCCATTCTTTTCATCGACCTGCGCGGTTCGACCCGATTGGGTGAGCGGCGACTGCCCTATGACGTGGTCCATATTCTCAGCCGGTTCTTCGCTGAGATGGCGGAGGCCCTGGTGGCAACCAAGGGTCACTACGCCCAATTCAATGGGGATGGTTTGATGGCGCTCTACGGCCTGGAAGAGGGGTTCGAAGAGGGATGCAGCCACGCCATCCGAGGCGCCACTGAGATGTTGAAGCGTGTCGATAATTTGAACGAGACCATGAAGTCGGAACTTAACGAACCCCTGCGAGTGGGAATCGGTATCCACGGCGGCGAGGCGATCGTCGGCATCATGGGGCCGCCGACAACCCCAATCATCAGCGCCATCGGCGACAACGTGAACGTAGCGGCCCGGCTTGAATCCCTGACCAAGGAATTCGGCTGTGCCATCGTCATCTCGGAGGCAGTGGCCCAAGGCGCAGACGTCGATCTGACACGTTTCCCGCGCCATGAGGCCGAGACACGTGGGCGGACGGCGACGATCCCGGTTTATGCCATCCCCCAGGATCACGGGCTTGAGCCATAGAAGACGCCGTGTCGCCCGCCCCAATAACCGCTATAAAGTCTCCAGTCAGAAACGGGAACCGACGGGTCCATGGACGAAGAGAGCGCGCGCGAGACCTTCCACGCCGCCATCGAGCACCAACGCCGGGGTGATTTGGACGCCGCCGAATGCCTTTTTGAGGAAGTGCTGCGGGCGCTGCCGGGCCATCCGTCGAGCCTCCACAACCTCGCCCTCATTTACCAGCACGGGAACCGACACGCCGAGGCGGTGGCCGTCTTTCAACGCCTAGCCGACGATACCCCCGACGATATGGTTGCACGCTTTGCTCTGGCCTCGGCCCTGCAAGCCGCCGGTCGCTTAAGCGACGCCGAAATGGTGCTGCGCGAAATTGTCGGCCACGAGCCGGAGATGGTGGATGCGCTCATCAACCTGGGCCTCGTGCTCGGCGAACGCGGCCTGAGCGAGGAGGCAGGCGAGGTCAGCCGGCGCGCCGTCGATCTGGCGCCGGAGCGCCCCGATGCGTACTTCGCCCATGCCATGGCCCATCACTTTTCAGCCGGCGAACCGGAAGTCGAGGCCATGAGCCGCCTCGCATCGTCGGACGCCATCTCCGAGGAACACAGGACCCTTCTGGAGTTCGCCCTCGGCAAGGCCCACGATAATCTGGGCGACTACGACGCGGCCTTCTCGTGGTATCGGCGGGCCAATCTTCACAAGTCTCAAGGAACACGTTTCGTCGCCGCTCGCCATTGGGGCGAGATTGCGGCGATCAAGGCCGCCTTCTCCGCGGCGAAATCGTCGCTGGCCGCACCAGCGGATGGCCCGGTTCCTCTCTTTGTGGTCGGGCTGTCGCGTTCGGGCAAAAGCCTGATAGAAACCGTGCTGGCGCGCCATCAGGCAGTCTCGGGGCTGGAGGAACGCTTTGGCTGGCACCGAACGATGCGCTCAATATGTGACAAGCACGCAATTGATGCGACCTTCCCCGACTGCATGGCGGACCTACCGGACGCCCGGGTGGCGGAGATGGGGGCCGCCTTTCAAGAAGCCGTCGAAGAAGCCGCCCCGAATTCTCGCTTTGTCATCCACACCCGGCCTGACAACTACAAATATCTCGGCCTGATTCTTCGTGCCCTGCCCTCGGCAAAAGTAATCCATTGCCGTCGTGACGCGATGGACACCTGTTTGCGCATCTATTTCAAGCTCTACAAAGCAGGCAATGAATACGCCTACGACCTCGACAACATTGCCGCCTTTCACGACTCCTACGCGGATTTGATGGCCCACTGGAAAGGCCTCTTCGACGAGCGCATTCTCACCATCGATTACGAGGCGCTAACGCGCCAGCCGATCGACAGCATCGGGCACATCCTCGGCTTCTGCGGCCTGGACGGCGACCCCCCTGCGGCGTCGATGACGGTGGACGAAGTGGAGCACTGGAAAAACTACGCCCGACAGCTGGAAGGGCTGCGCAGCGCGCTATCAGCGACGTCCCTCGGCCAAGCGGACGGCGTCCGGGTGGGCACGCAACCGTCCCATGGCCCACACCCCCAGGAAGGGACCGATAGCGAGTGAAGCGAAGGCATAACGCCATCCCAGGCCGTCCACCAGATATGGCATAAGGTGTATGGTGATCAATGTCAGGAGAAATCCGGCACAGGTCTGCACCGTCAACATGGTACCGACAAGGGACGCTTCGGAGAGTTCCGCAACGCTGGCCGAGAACTGCGCCGAATCGGCGACCACCGTGATTCCCCAGACAATACAGACAACCCCAAGGATTACCGGCGAACCACCGAAAAGAAGGCCGATGACCAGCGCGCAGGTGCCGCTCATCGCCATCGCCCCCATGGTCAACCACGTACGCCCGTAGCGGTCCGCCAACAGTCCGCCGACCAGGCATCCCACCATTCCCCCGATCCCCATGGCAAGAAACGTCGTGAGGCGGGCCCAGAAAGCAGGGTCTCCACCGCCCCCATTAAGGCGAAAACTAGCGTCGAGAAAAACGCCGAGCCACGCCCACATGGCGTAGAGTTCCCACATATGGCCCAGATAGCCGAAGTTGGCGAGCCTGAGGGACGAAGATGAAAACGCCCGGAACAGATTGCGGGGCTCGAAGGGGGGAGAAGCCGCCAATTTCGGCCCCAAGCGGATCAAATTGATAAGCCCTGCCGCACCAATCGCAACCACCGATGCCGCGGCGATTGTGAACCGCCAGTCAATCCCGCCAAAGGCGTTAAAGAGATGGGGCGAGGCCGAGCCAAGCGTCAGGGCGCCAACCAGAACGGCGACAAGAAAACCCATGTCGCCTTTTGCCCAGGTCGTCGCCATCTTCATACCGACGGGATAGACTCCCGCCATGCAAGCCCCGGTGACAAAGCGCAGGATAAGGACCACGGGCGAGGTCGGGGAAACCAGCAAGATGGCGGCATTCGCAGCGGCGGCGACAAGTGTCGAGATCATGAAGAAGCGGCGTGGATCAATGCGGTCGGCCAAACCCAGGATGGCACTGGTCAAGGTCCCTAAAACGAACCCGGCCTGAACGGTACTGGTAAACAGCGACGCCTGGGTCGGCGTCAGTGTGAATTCGGCGGCGATGGAAGGCACCACGGCCGAGGCGGAAAACCACAGCGCCATGGCCGCCACTTCGCAGATCGCCAAGACCGCCAAGGAAACCGCTTTTGTGTCCATAACGTTCCTTGTGCCGGGGACTTTTTCTAACCCCCCTCGGCAAAGCGCTTGACCAAGCGCTCGCGGACACCCGGCGAGACGAAATGGCCGACCTCGCCGCCCAGGCGCCCGATCTCCTTGACGAAGCGCGACGAGATGAACTGGTGGCGGTCCGAGGCCATGAGAAACACGGTCTCCACGTCCGGATTAAGCCGGGCGTTCATGCCCGCCATCTGAAATTCGTACTCGAAATCCGAGACGGCGCGCAGGCCGCGCACGATGACTCCCGCTTCCACCGAGGCCATGAAATCCATGAGCAGGACATCGAAGGGGCGCACCTCAATGGGGCTGCCGTCGCCGTTGGCAAGGTTGGCAATCTCATCGGTCAACATGGCCAGCCGTTCGTCGACGGAGAACAGCGGCTCCTTGCCGGCGTTAGCGGCGACGGCGATGATGAGGCGATCGACGACCCGCGTCGCCCGCGAGATAATGTCGAGGTGACCATTAGTCACCGGGTCAAAGGTGCCCGGATAAACACCGAGGCGATCCGCGCTCATGATTCTGCACCCTCTTCAGCGTCAGCATCGGCGACGCCATCGTCTTCGGACTCTTCGTCGCCGTTACCGACCTCGGCCAGTCGCGTGACCGAGACCATGCGTTCGTCCTCGGCCAGGGTGAAAAGTGTCACTCCTTGGGTCCGGCGGCCGGCAATTCGGATATCGCCGACCGGGCATCGAATGATCTGTCCACCGTCACTGACCATGACGATTTGGTCATCTTGATCGACCCAGAACGAGGCAACGACCTGGCCGTTGCGCTCCGACGTTTCGATATTGGCGATGCCCTGGCCACCGCGTCCGGCAATTCTATATTCGTAGGCCGACGTGCGTTTACCGAAGCCGTTTTCAGTGACCGTGAGAATGAACTCCTCGTCGCGGGCCATGGCCTCAAAAGTCGGCTCATTGAGGCGCGCCGCCAGCGTCTCGTCGCGGTCGCGCTCCTCTTGCTTGTCGGTGTAGTCGGCACTGCCCAAGCGGCGCTGGGCACTCACGGCCTGCAAAAACTCGTCGCGGGTGGCCGCATCGGCCTCGACGTGGCTGAGGATCGACATGGAAATCACCTCGTCTCCCTTGGCGAGTCTAATACCGCGAACGCCGGTCGAATCCCGGCCCTTGAAAACACGCACGGCGTTGACGGGAAAGCGGATGCACTTACCACTGTGCGCCGCCAACAACACGTCATGATCCTCGTCACAAGCGAGCACGTCGACGAGACGGTCGCCATCATCCAGTTTCATGGCGATTTTCCCGTTGGCCATGACGTTGACGAAGTCCGATAGCCGATTCCGCCTAACGCCGCCGCTGGCGGTCGCGAACATAACGGACTGCGCCTCCCAGGCGGCCTCGTCCTTGGGCAGGGGCATGAGGGTGGAGATGGTCTCCCCCTCCTCGAGCGGCAAGATATTGATCATTGCCTTGCCCCGGGTCTGAGGCGTGCCCGACGGGAGGCGATAGACCTTGAGCTTATAGACGATACCGGTCGACGAAAAAAACAGCACCGGCGTGTGGGTGTTGGCGATGAAGACCCGGTTGACGTAGTCCTCTTCGCGGGTGCTCATGCCGGTCCGGCCCTTGCCACCACGGCGTTGCGCCCGGTAGGTCGAAAGCGGCACCCGCTTGATGTAGCCGGTGTTGGTCACCGTGACGACCATGTCCTCGCGCTGGATTAGGTCCTCGATATCGTGCTCGAATTCTCCTTCCTCGACTACCGTGCGGCGCGGCGTGGCGAAGCGTTCCTTCATCTCCACAAGCTCGGAACGCAGGACGCCGAACAGCCGGTCCCACGAGCCAAGGATATCTAAGAGGTCCTCGATCTCGGCACCAAGTGCCTTCAGATCCTCGGCGATTTTGTCGCGCTCAAGGCCGGTCAGACGGTGCAGGCGCAGATCCAAAATGGCCTTGGCCTGAACCTCGGACAGCCGATAGCGGCCTTTCACGACTGGACGGTCCGGCTCGTCGATCAGTTTGATCAGGGGCGCCACGTCGGACGCCGGCCAGGCGCGCTCCATCAACAAGGTCTTGGCGGCAGCGGGATCGCTGGCGCCGCGAATCAGCTTAATGACGTCGTCCAAGTTGGCGACGGCGACAGCCAGGCCGGCCAACACGTGAGCCCGGTCGCGCGCCTTACCCAGTTGGAAGACGGTGCGACGGCGGATCACTTCCTCGCGGAAATCGACGAAGGCGACGATGATTTCCTTCAGGTTCATCATCATCGGCCGGCCGCCGTTAAGGGCCAGCATGTTGACGCCGAAGCTGATCTGCAATGGTGTGTAGCGGTAGAGCTGGTTGAGCACCACTTCGGGCTCGGCGTCGCGCTTGATCTCCACCACCACGCGAATGCCGCTGCGGTCCGATTCGTCGCGCAGGTCGCTGATGCCCTCAATTTTCTTGCTGTGCGCGTGCTCGGCGATGTTCTCCACCATGCGCGCCTTGTTCACCTGGTAGGGAATCTCGGTAATGATGATGGCTTGGCGGCCCTTGCGCACTTCCTCAATGGCCGCCCTGCCGTGCAGGACGACCGAGCCCCGACCGGTGTGAAAGGCGCTGTGCACGCCCGTCTTGCCCAAGATGATGCCGCCGGTGGGAAAATCAGGCGCCTGGACATAGTTTTCGATCATCTCGTCGATGCTGATCTCGGGATTTTCGATATAGGCGCAGCAGGCGTCGATGACTTCGCCCAGGTTATGGGGTGGGATATTTGTCGCCATACCCACCGCGATGCCGCCACCGCCGTTTACCAGCAAATTGGGAATCTGGGCCGGCAGAACCACCGGTTCCTGGACTGTTTCGTCGTAGTTGGATTGGAAGTCGACGGTTTCCTTGTCGATGTCCTCGATCAGGGCATGGGCGGACCGCGCCAGACGGGCCTCGGTGTAGCGCATGGCGGCGGGGCGATCGCCATCCATGGAGCCGAAATTGCCCTGGCCGTCGATCAGCGGCAGGCGCATGGAGAATGTTTGGGCCATGCGCACCATCGCGTCATAGATGGCGGTATCGCCGTGCGGGTGATACTTGCCCATGACGTCGCCGACGATGCGTGCCGACTTGCGATAGGGCTTGCCGGCGTCGTAGCCGCTTTCCTTCATCGAATAGATGATGCGCCGGTGCACGGGCTTCAGGCCGTCGCGCACATCGGGCAGCGCGCGGCTCACAATGACGCTCATCGCATAGTCGAGATACGAACGCTGCATCTCGTCTTCGATGGTGACGGGCGTAATGTCGTAACTGGGCGTCGGGGTCGGCGAGTCGGGGGGTGCGGTCAAAAGAAAATATCCAATCGATTCAGGGACTTAATCCATCCCTGTCGAAGCCGATCCTGGCCCGAGGCGGGATGTGGAAATCTAGCACTTCAGGCCCCCGTGCGCAACCGGAGGGCTGGATTTATTGGGAGCCCTTGCGCGAAGAATTGTTTATCGGCCTGGGGACTGCCGCGTACTATGATTTAGGCGCGAGGGATACCCTCCTTCGTGCGGCGTCACTCAGGGGATGGAGGAAAACATGGCGGCGTTTACGCAATCCCAGTGGACAAAAGTTAACGGCCTGCTCGCCGCCGAAGGGGACCGCTTCGGCCTGCCCCGGCGGCGCGCCGACTCGGTGGTCCTGGCGTCGTTCAACATCCGGAAACTGGGCCAGAAGGCGAACAAGAGCCCCGGCGCCTGGCGCTTCCTCAAGACCTTTTGCGAGCGCTGCGACCTCATCGCCGTGCAGGAAGTCCAGGACAACCTGGAAGGGCTCGATCACCTCAAGGGCCTGCTCGGCGACAAGTACGGCATGGCCGCTTCCGACATCACGGGCGGCATCGCCGGCGAGCGAGCGATGGTTGAACGCCTCGCCTTCCTGTTCCGCTGGGACCGGGTCGAGCGCACCGCGGTGGCGTCGGACATCACCATCGACCGCAGCGCCGTGCTGGAAACGCTGTACACCGAGCGCCAGGACTTCCTCGCCGCCTTCAAGGACCGCATCGAGGACCTGAAAGGCTGGCAGGCCACCCGCGACGCCAAGCTCGCCGGATGGAAGACCAAGGTCGCGGCGTGGGAAGCGGGCGGCGCCGGGGGCAAGAAACCGAAAAAACCCACGTCACCGAAGAAGCCGCCTTTCGTGCTGCCCCATTTCCTGACCTTCATTCGCACCCCCCACTGCGTCTCCTTCCGCGTCAAGGGCGGCGCCGGGGCCCGCCCCTACGAGTTCCTGGCCGTCAATGCCCACTTGCTTTACGGCGACAAGCGCAAGCAGCGCGAAGAACGCGAGCGCGAGTTCTTCGGACTCCTGAAGTGGCTGGTGGAGCGCGCCCGCCAGGCCACGCGGCTCTACCACAAGGACATGATCCTGCTCGGCGACCTCAACCTGGATTTCCGTCAGGTGGACGTGCGCCGCGCCGCCATCGAGGACGCGTTGAAGGCGCTCAACGGCGGCGCGCTCAAGGGCAAGGGCCGGGCCGTGGTAAACTTCCCGTTTTTCGACGTCCACCCCAAGGCTACGAAGGTCTTCCGCTCGACCGCCCGGCGTACCGAGACCTATGACCAGATCGCCGTCTTCAGTCACGACAAGCGGCTGCCGAGGCCGCCCGGCAACGCCAAGGCCGGAACGAAAGCCAGCGGCTTCGATTACGGCGTTTTCAATTTCTCGGACCTTTTCGCCGAAGCGCTCCACGGCAAGCCGCTGCTGAAGCTCACCAAGGCGCAGCGCAATTCACTGTTGGAGAAGTTCGAACACGACGTCAGCGATCACATGCCGATTTGGATGCGCCTGCCCAAGCCGTAGCCGCGCCAGCGGGACGCGCACCCGACGTTAGAAGGGGATATCGTCGTCCAGATCGCCGCCGCCCGGGGCCCCACCGCCCGGACCACTACCGCCGTCGGCCGCGGGCGGCGGACCGCCATCGGAAGCGCCGTAACCGCCCCCTCCGCCGCCACCGTCGCCGCGCGTATCCAGCATGGTCAGTTCGCCGCGATAGCGTTGCAGAACGACTTCGGTAGAATATTTCTCCACCCCATCGTTACCAGTCCATTTGCGGGTTTGAAGCGCACCCTCGACGTACACCTTGGAGCCCTTGCGCAGATACTGTTCGGCAATCTCGGCCAGGTGCTCGTTGAACAGAACCACCCGATGCCATTCCGTTTTCTCGCGGCGCTCGCCCGTGGATTTGTCTTTCCAACGCTCCGACGTAGCGATGGAAAAATTGACGATCTTTGTCCCGTCCTGGGAAAAGCGCACCTCGGGGTCGCGCCCCAAGTTGCCGATGAGAATGACCTTATTGACGCTGCCTGCCATGGGTGCCCCCGCTGAATTCCGTTCTTCGCACACTTTAACCGCAAACCCGACGCAGGTGCCAGCCCGCTTTTGCCCCCGATGCTAAGTCACCACCCGCACCGGCGCACCGTCGAGCCAGGCGCGGATGTCCTCGACCGTTTGTTGATAGAAGATGCGGTAGGTCTCGGCGGTGACGTAGCCGATGTGCGGCGTGACGACGGCGTTGGGCAGCCGGCGCAGGGGATGGTCCTCAGGCAGGGGTTCTTGGTCGAAGACATCAAGGCCTGCACCGGCGATGGTGCCGTCCTTTAAGGCCTTGATCAGCGCCGCCTCATCGACAATGGGACCGCGTGACGTGTTGACCAAGGTGGCGCCGGGTTTCATCAGCGCCAATTCCTCGGCGCCGATCAGGCCGCGGCTGCGCTCGCCCAAGACCATATGGATGGTGACCACGTCGGCGCGTGCCAGCAACTCCTCCTTGCTCACCAAAGTGACGCCGATCTCGGCGCAACGCTCCACCGTCAGGTTTTGGCTCCAGGCCAGGACCTCCATGGCGAAGGCCTTGCCATAGCCCGCCACCCGGGCGCCCTGGGTGCCAAGGCCGATCACGCCCAGCGTCTTTCCGTCAAGGCCGGTGCCCAGCGTCGTCTGCCATTGGCCTTCACTGACGCAACGACATTTTTGGGGAATGCGCCGCGTAGCCGCCAAAACCAGCCCCCAGGTTAACTCGGCGGTTGGATACTTGAGGATCTCGGTACCTGAGACCACGACACCGTGTTCGGCCGCCGCCGTAACGTCGATGGAGAGATTGCGTATGCCGGTGGTGACCAAAAGCTTGAGCTTGGGCAGCTTGTCGAACAGCGAGCGCGGAAAGGGCGTGCGCTCACGCATGATGGCCACCACCTCGAAATCGGCCAATGCCGTAGCCACCGCCGCCTCGTCGCCAAGATGCTCGGAAAAGACCTGTATCTCAATGTCGGCGGCAATCGCACTCCAATCGGCGAGGTCCAAGGCCACATTCTGATAGTCGTCTAGAATGGCGCAACGCATCAACGGTCTCTCCCCTTAGATTTTGGCATCAACCGTCCGGCCGACGGCGCGTTGGCTGGCACCGTGTCCCAACAACAAGGTCAGCAGCGGTGGAATGATAATCAAGGTCAACACGGCCGACAGCGACAATCCGCCCACAACCACCGACCCCAGTCCCCGATAAAGCTCGGAACCGGCGCCGGGGAACAGAACCAAGGGCATAAGGCCGAAAACGCTGGTCAGGGTTGACATGAAGATGGGCCGGATGCGTGTGCGTGTCGCCGCCTGGATAGCCTCGGCTGGGGCCAGCCCTTCGGCGCGCAGGTAATAGAGGGTTTGGTCGACCAAGAGGATGGCGTTGTTAACTACGATGCCGATCAAGATGACGAAGCCCAGCATGGTCAGCATGTCGAGCGCCTGGAAGACGTAAAGGTTGAGAATCGCCAGACCTCCGATGCCGCCGGCCATCGCAAGCGGCACTGAGAGAAGGATGATCAACGGGAATAGGAAGCTCTCAAATAGGACGGCGATCACAAGATAGACGACGATGACGGCCACCAGCAGGCTGAACTTCATGGCGTCCCAGGTCACAGACAGGTCATCAGCCGCCCCCGACAACCGCATTTTGATGCCCGCCGGAAGCCCCTCTTGCTCCAAGGGTTCGACAACACCGTCCCGAATGCGCTCAATCGCCACCTCGAGCGGCAGACGTTTGTTGGCGCGAATTTGCAGAGTCACCGTGCGGGTTCGGTCCAGGTGACGAATTTCCGTCGGGCCCGAGGTGACCACAACGTCGGCAAACGACGACAGCGGCGTAATGGTTCGCGACGGCGTCACCACCGGCAAGTTACCGATCCCCTGTGTCTGACGCACGTTTTGATCGGGGCCGCTCAGTGTCAGGTCAATGCGCCGTCCGCCAACCGTAATCTCGGCCACCCGGATACCGTCGTTGAAGGCATCGACGGTAAGGCCCAGTTCACGGGCTGTCAGGCCGGCGTTGGCAACCCGCACGGGATCGGGGATGATCCGAATTTCCGGCGCTCCAAGTTCCAGGCCGGGTCGGGGGCGAACCTGATTGCCCTCGCGCGGCGGCAGGACGCGACGCAATCGGTCATCGGCGCGTTGCGCCACATCTATGATTTCTTCCAAGGTGTCGCCCGAAATATCAAGATGGATGGAGCGCGATCCGCCGACGCTGCGGCCGAACAGCGATGATTGGTTGAAGAAGCCTCTGGTGCCGGGTTCACGAAAAATGGGCCGGCGCAAGATGGGCACCAGTTCGCCGGCCCGCGTCGGATCGACGGCACTGGCCCCGACGAAGGTTTGATTGCGCCATGAAACAAAGAAGAAGTTTCTAATTTTGGGCGGTTCGTCCAGCGCCGAGTCCGGTCCGCTCACCGAAGCCCAAAACGGCCGCACCGCAGTCTCTATACTTTCCGCCACCTTATTGGATGCGGCAAGGTTGTATCCAGGCGGCGGCTGGATACGTCCGGCAACGAAGTTGCGGTTGCCGTCGGGCAGGTAATCAAGTTTGGGAAGGAATGCCCAGGTCGCCAAGCCGGTCGCCCCGCAGACCACAACGACGACCCCGAATGCGATGCCGCGATGGCCGGAAACGAAACGTACGAAGGCCATGATAGCGGAGAAAGAGGCCCGCGCGATTCCATCGACGAGCGGGACCCCAAAACGCTTTGACGACACCGCGCCAGATCCCCCGAAAAGGCGGTTCGACAGGGCCGGAATCAGCGTAATCGAAACCAATAGCGACAATAGGACGGAGACCGAAATGGCGACGGCGATGTCGCGGAAAAGCTGTCCCACCTGAAGGCGCAACAACAACAGCGGAACAAACACCACAACAGTCGTCAATGCCGAGGCAAGAACGGCGCCCCACACCTGCTTGGTCCCCTGGTATGCTGCGTCGCCGGCGCTCTTTCCTTCCTGGCGGTGACGATAGACGTTCTCCAACACCACAATGGCGGCGTCCACCACCATGCCGACGGCGAAGGCGATACCGGCTAAGGATATGACGTTAAGCGAACGGCCGAAGGCGGCCATGGCAACGAAGGTGCCGATCACGGAAATGGGGATGGCCACCGATACCACCAGGGTTGCCCTGAACGAGCGCAGGAACAGAATCAAAATAAGCACAGCCAAAGTGCCGCCGACGAAGATGTTCTGCTGCACCAGATCGATGGCGGAACCGATGTAGACCGTCTCGTCATAGATGATCTCCATGCGCAATCCCTGTTGCGGCATAACCGTTTCGCTCAATTCGTCCACCGCGCGGCGCAGGCCATCCATGGTCTTGATCACGTTGGCCCCCGTCTCGCGGATGACGTTGAGCGTGATCGTCGCCTCGCCAAGGAATCGCCGCCGGCTGGTCGCTTCCTTGAAACTGAACTCGACGGTCGCGATGTCGCCCACGGTGACGCGGCTAAGACGGCCGTCCGCGGAGTCCCGAGAGGTCCGCAGGACGACGGCGCGGGTTCGCTCGACGGTCGTCGTCTCGGATTCGGTGCGCACCACGTAGCGGCGCTTGCCCTCGTCGACCGAGCCCGCCGAGATAGAGGCATTGGCATCCCTGAGCGCGTTCATGATCTCGCTCACGCCAAGGCCGTAGCGGGCCATCTTCTCGGGCGCGATGACGATGCGCAGCTCGCGTTTGCTGCCGCCCCACAGATCGACCTGGGAAACGCCGGTCACCCGTTCCAGGCGGTCGGCAAGGACATCGGTGACGAAGTCGCCGTAGGTCTCAATGTCGCGCGTGTTCCCGGCCACGCGGCGGATGCCGATGCGCGCGATGGGACGATCATCCGAGCCCGAGGTCCTAAGCGCCGGGTCGCTGGCCTCGGACGGCAGGTCGGAAATACCGCCAAGACGGTTGGACACCAATAAAAATGCCCGGTCCAGGTCCTGTTCGACGGTGAACTCCAGGGTAATCCGGGACCGCCCCGCGTGGGAGGTGCTGGTCATCTCGGTGACCCCCTCTATGCCCGTCAGTTCCTCCTCAAGGCGGGTCGTGATCTCGCGTTCGACCTCGGCCGGTGCCGCACCGGGCCAAGAGGTGGTGACCTGAATGACGGGACGCTGCACGTCGGGGGTAAGCTGGATGGGTATGGTCTCGAGCGCCACCACGCCGAAGGTCACAAGCATCAAGACGGCAGCCATCACCGCCGTCGGACGCCCAATCGCCATGCGAATGAGGTTCATCGTCGCCTTGTGCCCTTATCCCACGTTCAGCCTTCGAACCCTGAGTATCCTGAATAATGGGGCCTTAGGCGCGGTCAGACAATAGCATCGCAGCCGTCATCGCGCGCCACGCTTTACAGCCGCCTCCGCGCCCTATATCTGTGGTCGCAACCGTCGCCCAGCCCGGACCGATCATGCAGACGATAAGCGTACGCCGTGCCCGCGAGCACAACCTCAAGGATATCGACGTCGATATTCCGCGCGATTCTCTGACCGTGATCACCGGGCTGTCGGGCTCGGGCAAGTCGTCCCTCGCCTTCGATACCATCTACGCCGAAGGCCAGCGGCGCTATGTCGAATCTCTTTCCGCCTATGCCCGGCAGTTCCTGGAACTGATGCAAAAGCCCGACGTGGATTCCATCGAAGGCCTTAGCCCGGCCATCTCTATCGAGCAGAAGACGACGTCGCGCAATCCGCGCTCCACCGTCGGCACGGTGACCGAGATCTACGACTACATGCGCCTTCTGTTCGCCCGCGTCGGCGTCCCCCATTCACCGGCCACGGGGCTACCCATCGAGAGCCAGACCGTAAGCCAGATGGTCGACCGGACAATGACCATGAAGGAAGGGACGCGGCTCTATCTTCTGGCCCCCATCGCGCGCGGCCGCAAGGGCGAGTTCAAGAAGGAAATCCAGGGCCTGGCCAAGCGTGGATTCCAGCGCGTCAGGGTGGACGGCACGCTGCATGACGTCGACGACGTGCCGGCACTCGACAAGAAGATCAAGCATTCGATAGAGGTCGTGGTCGACCGCCTGGTCGTACGCGCCGGAATCGAAGGGCGTCTCGCCGACAGCTTGGAGACGGCGCTGGCGCTCTCCGACGGTCTGGTCTTCGCCGAGGACGCCGACGGTGGTGAGCAAACCACGTTCTCCGCCAAGTTTGCCTGCCCCGTCTCGGGCTTCACCATCGACGAGATCGAACCCCGGCTGTTTTCGTTCAACAACCCGTTCGGGGCGTGCCCGGCCTGCGACGGCCTGGGCACCGAGATGTACTTCGATCCCGGTCTGGTTGTCCCCGACGACCGGCTGTCCCTGGACGAAGGTGCCATCGCGCCCTGGGCTTCCACGTCGTCCCAGTATTACGCGCAGACCCTCGAAAGCCTGGCGCGGCATTTCAAGTTCAAACTCACAACGCCATTCCGACGCCTGCCCAAGGCGGTGCGCGACATGGTCCTCTACGGATCGGGATCCAAACCGGTGACCATGCGCTATGACGACGGTCAGCGCGCCTATGACATAAAGAAACCCTTCGAAGGCGTTGTTCCCAACATGGAGCGGCGCTGGCAGGAAACCGATTCGTCGTGGGTGCGTGACGAACTTAGCCGCTTTCAAACCATCACGACCTGCGCCACCTGCACCGGCTTCCGCCTCAAACCCGAGGCCCTGGCGGTCAAGATCGCCGATCTTCACATTAGCGAAGTGGCAAGAATGTCGATCGACGGGGCGGCCGAATGGTTCGGTTCGCTCGAAGACCACCTGAGCGCGCAACGCCAGGAGATCGCCCGACGAATCCTGCGCGAAATCAACGAACGGCTGGGATTCCTCAAGAACGTCGGGCTGGAATACCTGACGCTGTCGCGTGCTTCGGCGACGCTGTCGGGGGGCGAGAGCCAGCGCATTCGCCTGGCGTCGCAGATCGGCTCGGGACTGACGGGGGTGCTCTATGTCCTCGACGAACCTTCCATCGGCCTTCACCAGCGTGACAACAACCGGCTGCTGGCAACCTTGATCAGGCTTCGCGACCTGGGCAACACGGTGATCGTCGTCGAGCACGACGAGGATTCCATCCGCAACGCCGATTACCTCATCGACATGGGTCCCGGTGCCGGCATCCACGGCGGCCATGTCGTGGCCAAGGGCACGGCGGCCGACATCATGGCGTCCCCCGACAGCCTGACCGGACAATACCTTACCGGTATGCGTCAAATTCCCGTGCCCGGGCGCCGGCGTAGCGGACACAAGAAACGCAGCCTTTCGGTCATCGGGGCCAGCGGCAACAACCTCGCCGATATTGACGTGCACTTTCCCCTCGGCACCTTCACCTGCATCACCGGGGTGTCGGGCGGCGGCAAGTCGACGCTCATCGTCGAAACCCTGTATAAGGCGCTGGCGCGGCGCCTGCACGGGGCACGCCTGCACGCCGCCGACCACGAGCGCATAGACGGCATCGAAGCGATCGACAAAGTGGTCGATATCGACCAGTCGCCAATTGGCCGCACACCGCGTTCCAACCCGGCTACCTATACCGGCGCCTTCACCCCCATCCGCGACTGGTTCTCATCGATCCCCGAGGCCAAGGCCAGGGGCTACAAGCCGGGGCGATTTTCGTTCAACGTCAAGGGCGGGCGCTGCGAGGCCTGCCAGGGCGACGGCGTCATCAAGATTGAGATGCACTTCCTGCCCGACGTTTACGTGCAGTGCGACGTTTGCAAGGGTAAGCGCTATAACCGGGAGACCCTGGAGATTCACTTCCGCGGCCGTTCCATTGCCGATGTCCTCGACATGACCGTCGACGAGGGGTTGGATTATTTCAAGACGGTGCCCGCCATCCGCAATAAACTGGATACCTTGCAGCGCGTCGGCCTGGGTTACGTCCACCTTGGCCAGCAGGCGACGACACTGTCGGGTGGCGAGGCCCAGCGCGTCAAACTGGCCAAGGAGCTGTCGCGGCGTGCTACCGGCAAGACGCTTTACATCCTCGACGAGCCGACGACGGGGCTCCACTTCGACGACGTGCGCAAGCTCCTCGACGTATTGCAGGCCCTGGTTATCGCCGGCAATACGGTGATCGTCATCGAACACAACCTGGAAGTCATCAAGACCGCCGACTGGATCATTGACCTTGGTCCAGAGGGCGGCGACAAGGGCGGCCGCGTGGTCGCCGCCGGCACCCCCGAAGACGTGGCGGCGACGCCCGGCAGCTACACCGGCGAGTACCTGGCCGCCTATCTAGGCCGCGGCAAGGAAAAGAAGCGGGCTTAAGAGGACGCCGGCTGGGTCTCGGTCTCCATGGGATGGTTCATGGCGCGCCAGCGGTTGAAACCGCCCTTGACGACCGAAATGTCGGTGAAGCCGGCCTTTTTCAAGGCACGGGCCGCCGTCGGAGTGCCTTCCTCGTTGCGCGCAATGATGAACACGGCATCGTTCTTATAGGGTCCAAGTTTTGAAGTGATTTCGTGCAGCCGCCCCGAAAGCTCCCGCAGCGGCACGTTCACCGCGCCCGCCGCATGGCCCTTGGCGCCGACGAACGCGCGGGCGCTGCGTATATCAATGATCACCACCGAGTGGCCGGCTTCAAAGCGGAGCTGCACCTCTTTGGCGCTGACGAAGGGAACACCCGCCAACAACCGTGGCAGCAAGCGGATAAGCACGAAGCCCGTGCCAACCATGATGACCATGGTCAATGTTTGGCTGTCAAATTCCATGGCGGTTTCTCCTGGTGTTCCGAATTGGACACTTAGGTTCCATGCCTCCGATCCATAACATTATTGACCGAACCCCAGGATACAAAGACCGAGGCCCCTCTGTGAAGTCTTTGCGGCAAGCATGACCTGATTATCGATAGTATGTCCATGTAACCGATTCCTCCGATGGTGTGTTATACTCCGATTCGTGCTGGACGTGCCGTTCCTTGCGGCGTCGCTGCCATCGAGTTTCAAGGCTGCCGGAATTGGGGGCGCTTCGATGGTCGAAACAGGGTTTCATGAATAGCACCGTTTCCCGATCCAAGCCGCCAGTCATCGAGCGGTTCATCATAAGGGCCTACACATTCGTGGCGGCCATCGTCGTCGTGGCGTTGATGGCCGGCGGGACGGCGGCGCAGCAGACGGCAAGCGGTGAGGGATCGCCAGCGGCGACGAAGCAGCTCTTCAAGGCCGTGCACGACAATAACCTGGCCGCCGTGCAGATTAGCATCGCCGCCGGCGCCGACGTGACAGCAACCAACGAACTGGGCCTGATGGCGATCGACGTAGCGGTCGACCGGGGACACTTCGAGGTCGCCCATTTCCTCCTTTCGATTCGTAATTTCCGGCGAACAAAACAAGCCGAGACGGCACCTCCACCACCCCTTAGCGTCGTTCCGCCGGCCCCTGCCGCGGCGGCACCCGTGAAACAACCCGAACTCGCCACTTCGCCACCCGCCGCCGTGCCACCAACCGCTCCCTGGCCAGCCAACAAGCCTAGTCCGTTTGACGCCGCCACGACCGACCCGTCATCAAACCTTCCCCTCATCGGTCCTGTTTACGGCCCGGAAAATGCGCCGCCGCCCGTTGCCGCACCGAATAGCGCCCAGGCACCCCCGCCCGCCGTTGAGACACCCTCAAAATCAGAACCGGCCCAGCCCGGATTCTTTAACCGATTGACCGGCATGTTCCGCTCGGGCGAAGAAGAGCCGCTCGAAACGAAGGTCACCCGGCCAAGTAACGCAGCTCTGGATACCAGCGTCCAAGAGACCGAACCCCAAGTGGAGACACCCCGGCCCGCTACCGGAAATTCCTTTGATTCCGAGGACGCGGTTACAGACTCGACACCTCCCGTCACCGGCGCCGTCCAGGAAACCGCCGACGCACCGACGGTTACGGCTGGAGAGACCGACACGGGTGCGGCGGCAAAGGACATGGATACCGCCGCCGGTGGCGCAGATATCAAGGAACACCCAACGGCAGATCCCGGCTTCTTCACCCGCTTAACCGGGCTCTTCAAGGGCGAGGTTGAGAAGCCGGCGGACGTTGCTGGATCGGCACCAGCCCAACCCGCGCCAGTGCCGCCGGCCCTTTCCCAACCACCGACCGAGAGCCCGCGGGAGGTGGACATCGCATCGTTACCCCGGCCAGCGGCCGTAGAACCGGCCGTAACAGAGGCGCAAACCGAGGCCACCTCCGACGTGTCGCCGGCCGCCACGCCCTCGTCCAACCCATCTTCGGAACCTACCATCGACGCCGTGCAAGAGCCCATTGAACGCACGCCTTCACGGGGCTTCTCGAGCACCTGTCCAACCTCCTCAAGCCCAATGAAGCGGTGCCGCCGGCCGCCGTTGAATTGACCGGTGCCGAGGCTACTTCGGAACCCGATCAACCGGAGGCAAGTACCGCCATCGCAGAGCGACCAGCCATCGATCTCCCTCCCGCGCCGTCGGAACCGGCACTTCCCAACCGCGAACCGCCGACACCGGCGGCGGACACAACGGCCAGCGAAAACAATCCGTTCAGCCGCGAAACGCGACAACAAGTCAACATTCCCGTCATCGGTGAGATTTACGGACCCGGATCGTCTTTGCCCGAGCCTGAGCCTTCGCGGTTGGTCGAACCCGCTCCCGACTCAACACCCCCGGTCGAGGTGGCTGAGGCGCCAACGGCGCCACCGGCACCGGTCAAGGAGACCCCGACGGTGAGCGAGGAGTCGGCACCGCCGCCCGAGACCCTTTCCCTGGCCGAGACGGAGAAAGCCAACGAGTCGCCGGGGATACTGGACCGCCTAAAGGGACTGTTCAGGCCCGCCGCCAAAAATTTGGAAAAGACACCACCCAGCCCGCCGACCCAAACACAATCCATGCCGGCGCCAATTGAGCCGCCTTCATCCGTCCGACAAGCGGACCAGTCGGTGGCGGAGAAGTCAGCAGATAATGCACCTCCGATGACCCCGGTAGAACCAATGCAGACTGCCATCACGCCATCGGAATCGGCGCGTGACGCGACCGACGAGCCGGCCACGCCAGCGAGCCTATACCAAAAGTTAGCGCGGTTCCTGAAACCCGCGAACGACACGGCGGCAACGAGTGAGAACACCGCCAAGGAGGAAGCAGCGGCGAAGAAAACCGTCGAGACAGCGCGCCTTCCCGAGCGTCCGTCAGCCAACCTTCCCACACTCCCGCCACGACCACGCCACCTGGAAGACGTCGTCCTGACCCTTGGTGAAGGCGTACGCCTGGGCAAGAACCAGGGGAAAGGGATGGAGCAGGCCGGGCGCCGCCAACCCTGCCTAAAGAAGAGGGAAGGAGCCCTGATGTTCTGCATTGGGCCGGTCGACTGGCCCGACGCAATCAAGGACCACTTCGAAGTCAGCTCGTTCATGTATCATGGAACCCAGGCCATCGTCCGTTACGACGAAGGCGAAGCGACGTCATTATACACACTTTTCAAAACCGAATCGTTTGACGCCGTGATCGCCTATTACACGCGCCGCTTCGGCAAGCCAACCGAGGTCTGGGACCGACTCGTCAAACCCTTGGCAGCCCCCCAGCAGCCAAATCCGATCATGCTGTGGCGCAGCGTCGACCTCGCCACCCAATCGGTCTCCGTCCTTGAGGTACGAAAGTTCGATGATGTCCGGGGCGGATTTCCAGACCTGCGGCGCGGCACCATCTTGCTCCACCGCGAAGATGCACAACCAATCTTCCCACGCCTATCGACCCTGGAGCTGATGAGCGTCAACTGAATATATATTGCACTCAGTAGCGGCCCCGATAGGCGTTGAACGCGAGCTGGACGAGGCGCCCCAGCGGCGCCACCTGAACCCTCTCGTCAAAGGGATTGTACCCGGCTCGGCCCAATCTCTTCAGGTATCCGTCCGCCAACGTCGCCGGCAGCAACGCCGGCAAGGCCCGCCGGGGCACGACCGGGGCCAGGTGCCGGGCCTCGGCCAGGCACCGCAGTGCCTCTTGGGCAACCTCGTAAACCACGGCGCTGAGGGCCGGACCGGAGCGCCGCCGAAAGACCTCCGAGGCGTCAAGACCCCTTTCCCGCATCAGGCGGGCGGGAAGGTAGAGGCGCCCTCGGCCGGCATGGAACGGCACCGAACGGAGCAATCCGGTAAGGGCCCAAGCGACGCCCACCTTGCGGCTTACCTCCTCTGCCACGCCGTCGCGTTGCCCAAGCACCTCAAGCGACAGCGCCGTCAATGTGGCCGACGTACCCTCGGCGTAGGTCACCAGGGCGGCGGTATCGGGCGGCGGGTTGTCATCTAGGTCATCGGCCCGGGCATCGATCAGTCGATCAAAAAGGGTGCGGGTTAATTCATGACGCCGCACCGCCTCGGCCAAGCTGAGTGCGATGGGATGGCGCGGTGCATCACCGGCGTAAATGGCATCCATAACGTCGCGCCACCATTGCAAGCGCATTTGACCGATCAACGGCTCGCTTACCGTTTCGCGGATGCGGGCCACTTCCTGGTTGAAGGCATAAAGGGCGAACAAGTCTTCGCGTTCAGCCTCGGACGCGAAAAGGGTGCAGAGAAACCTGTCGTGATCCAGCCGTCTTACCTCGCTGGCGGGCTCAGATAAGCGCGGGGATAAGCGGAACATCGAAACTCTCGTTGCCGTTGGCCGAGCGCTGATTATAACGCAAACGCCGCCACAGCCGAGTTTGACCAGATCACGAAGCGTTGAAACATTGTCGCTAAATATTGGGGTTCTTTACCTAAAAAAAACCATATTGTGTGGTTTGTTTTGATTCATTATAATTAGGTAGTGTCGATTCGAAAGCGCCTTGGTTACTCAAGGCATGCGTTCCTTTGTAGAACAGGATGGATGAGGAAATGAAGAATCCCCTTGATTCACTGAGCGGTACTATCATCGCGGGGCTTGTCATCACGGCCCTGCACGTAATCTACATGATCAACATGGCCGGTAGTTGAGCCAGATTGGAAGAGGAAAGTTGAATGGAATATTTTGATAACAATTGGCTAATCTTCTTGTTCCGCTGGCTTCACGTTCTAAGCGGCGTCATGTGGATTGGTCTGCTCTGGTATTTCAACTTTGTGCAAACGCCATCGATGGCCAAGATCGCTGATGAGCACAAACCCGCGGTCACCAAGCACATCGCACCAGAAGCCTTATTCTGGTTCCGCTGGGCAGCCCTCGCGACGGTCGTCACCGGCCTTATTCTGGCGCAGATGAACGGCTATGTCGAAAGTGCCCTCGCCTTGGGTCTCACGGACGGCGTGGCCAAGCATGCCGCCATCGGCTTCGGCATGTGGCTGGGGCTGTTCATGGCCGCTAACGTGTGGTTCATCATTTGGCCAAACCAGAAAAAGGTGCTCGGCATGGTCGAAGTCGCCGCCGATGAGAAAGCGAAAGCGGCGCGGACGGCGGCTCTGGCGTCGCGCACCAACACCATGCTCTCGATTCCCATGCTCTACGCCATGGTATCGGCGCAGAATCTTTACTGACGTCGAAAAAGACACGATAGGGGAGCGGGGCCTTCGGGCCCCGTTTTCCGTTCCCGCCTAGTGCAGACGGCACTACCTCACTTTAATCGACGGCGATCAGCGCCGCGGCGATGCGGCGGTCTTCACAGAGGAGTACGTTGAAGGTGCGGCAGGCGGCGCCGGTGTCCATCCATTCAAGGACCATGCCTTCCTTGCGCAGCGCGTCCTTAAGATCGAGGGGAACCGGCAAAAAGCGAGCGCCGCAACCGACAAGCAGAATCTCGGTTACCTCATCGGCCGCGACCACGGCGGACAAACTGTCAATGCTTATGGCGCCGGCTTCGGTAACGGGCCACGGTTCGGTGCGCTCGGGCCAGACCACGACCGATCCGGCATGGGGCGTACCGGCGATTCGGAAGCGCCCGTCGCCGTAGCTTTGAATCACCTGGCGCCCCGGGGTTTCCAGGGGTCTGATGTCCATGGCGGGGTCTCCTACGGCGTCGGTCTATAAAAAGTCCCTCGCCTTCGGCTCGGTGTACTTTTGACCGGTTTCAATACGGCCAAATCGGCCCTTGAGGCGGCTCGGCGGGCCGATTTGAGAGTCTGTTCCCAGCCACGCCATTCGGCGTGGCTGAAATCTTTTGCAATGTTTTGCGCACGAAGAGCGCAAAACATTGCAAAAGGGGACAAGCGAAAGGTGAGCGCCGGGCCGCCCCAAGCACGCCTTTCTCGTTGTTAATATTGATGAAAAGTACACTAAGCGCTAGCGAAGGACTTTTCTTCACAGTTAACTACGGCGTCTCTTCCGCCGCCTCCCCAGTTTCTCCGTCGCCCGTTTGGCGGTAGCGCAGGTTCATGTAGAGTAGCAATGGCACGGCCAGGCATATCGACGAATAGGTGCCGATCAAGACACCCCAGATCATGGCGAAGCTAAAGCCACGTATCACTTCGCCGCCCAGGAAATAAAGCGCCAGCAACGCCAAAAGCGTGGTCACGCTGGTCATCACGGTGCGCGACAAGGTCTCGTTGATGGAGAGATCGAACACCTCGCCAAGCGGCATCTTCTTGTACTTGCGCAGGTTTTCGCGCACCCGGTCGAAAACCACCACGGTGTCGTTGATGGAGTACCCGGCGATGGTCAAAATCGCCGCCACGGTGCTCAGATTGAACTCCATCCCAAGAAGCGCAAATATGCCGATGGTGGAGAACACGTCGTGGACCAAGGCGATGACGGCGCAAACGCCGAATTGCCATTCGAAACGAAACCAAATGTACAAGAGGATGGCGAAAATGGCGGCGGCCACCGCCGAGACGCCGTCCCAGAACAGCTCGTCCGAGACCTTGGGCCCGACAAACTCGGTGCGCCTGTACTCGACGCCCGTTCCCAAGGCCGCCTTGACCTTATCGACCGCTACCTGCTGAGCGCCCTCGCCGCCTTCTTGGCGTTGGATGCGAATGAGAATCTCGTCTGGCGCGCCAAACTCCTGCAAGCCGATCTCGCCGACGCCGAGGCCCGAAAGCGTCGAGCGCATGGCGCTGATTTCGGCCTGCTCCGCCGTCTTTACCTCGATAAGAATACCACCCTTGAAGTCGATGCCGTAGTTGAGCCCTAGCACCGCGAAGAGCACCAACGAGGTAAGTATCAGAAAGCTGGAGAAGGTGAAAAACAGCTTCCGATTGACGATGAACGGAAGGGCGATGCCGGCGGGAACGAGGTGCAATGAGCGCATGAAATTCTTCCAGACCGGATTAAATGGGCAAGGCCTGTGGGCGGCGCCGCCTCAGCCAGGTGATTACGATGAGACGCGTGACCATAATGGCGGTGAACATGGACGTGGCGATGCCGATCGACAACGTCACCGCGAAGCCACGCACCGGTCCCGAGCCGAAGAGGTAAAGCAGAACGGCTGCGATCAGGGTCGTGACGTTGGCGTCGATAATCGTCGTCATGGCCCGCGAATAGCCCGCGTCGATGGCCGAGATAGGCGAGCGCCCAACCCGCACTTCCTCGCGAATACGCTCGAAGACCAACACGTTGGCATCGACCGCCATGCCGATGGTAAGCACGATGCCGGCAATGCCGGGCAAGGTCAGTGTCGCCTGTAGAACCGATAACGCCGCCATGATGAAGACAATGTTCAACAAGAGCGCCACATTGGCCATAAGACCAAAAAGGCCGTAAGTCACGACCATGAAAACGACCACGGCAACCAAGCCAATAACGCTGGCGATCTTTCCGGCGGCAACGGAATCGGCCCCCAGCCCCGGCCCCACCGTTCGCTCCTCAAGAATGGTCAGGGGCGCCGGCAGGGCGCCGGCGCGCAGCAGAAGCGCCAAATCCTGAGCCTCCCGGGTCGTAAAGCGGCCGCTGATTTGGCCGCTGCCGCCTAAGATGGGTTCTTGAATGACCGGGTCGCTGACGACCTTGCCGTCGAGAACGATGGCGAAGGGTTTTTTGACGTTCTTCTTGGTCACGTCGCCGAACTTCTTGGCGCCGACAGGGTCGAAGCGAAAGCTGACCACCGGCTGATTGGACCTCTGATCGATGGTCGGCTGGGCATCGATCAAGGTATCGCCGCTGACGCTGACTTTTTTGCGGATGAGCACCATGCGCGGTCCGCGCCCGGGGCCGATGTCGCTGGCGTGGGGCAACAGGCGTGAGCCCGGCGGCACCCTGCCAGCCAGGGCCTCGCTGATCGGCGTCCTGAGGTCGACCAGGTGAAAGGTCATCTTGGCCGTCTTGCCAAGCAGGCGTTTGACGCGCTCGGGATCATCGATACCGGGAAGCTGAACCAAGATGCGGTCTTCGCCCTGGCGTTGAATAGTCGGCTCGCGAACCCCGGTCTCGTCGATGCGCCGACGCACGATCTCGATCGATTGCTCGACCGCCGAGATGCGCCGGTCGCGGATCGCTTTCTCGGTCAGTGTCAGCGTGATGCGCCCGCCCTCGCCGACTTCGGCCACGGTTTCGGTATCAAGATCGCGCAACAAGACCCGGGCTTCCTCAACCCGCGTCAAATCCTTGATGAAGACGCCGACGGCGGGGCCCTGAACACCGAGCCCGGTATAACGGAGGCGCGCGCCGCGTAGCACCACCCGCACCGAATCGACCAAGGCTTCCAAGCGCTCGGTAACGACCGCCTCGACGTCCACTTCCATCAAAAGGTGCGAGCCGCCCTGCAAGTCGAGGCCCATGCTGACCTGTTTGTGGGGCAACCAAGCGGGAAGCAACTCGGCGTCCTTCTGAGCCAAAAGGTTGGGCAGTGAAAAGGCGACGGCGAACCCGCACAACGCCAAAACAAGAACGATCTTCCACTTGGCGAAGTAAACCATCAGCGCGTCCGCGCCCAATCAGCCGCCGGCATTGCCTCCGTCACCGGTCCTTGCCACCGAGCAGCGCCTTGAGGCCCGAAGCGGCGCCGCCTGAGCGGGTGACAGGCCCTTCGGCATTGGGTTCCTTGCTTCCCCCGCCGCCGCCCTTGGCGGCACCCTTCGCCGGTTCGGTCTTGGCGATGATGGCCGAGATGGTCCCGCGCTGGACCTTGACCCGGACACCCTTGGAAATCTCCACGGAAAGCTCGTGGTCGTCCACCACTCGGGTGACGGTGCCGATAATGCCGCCGCCGGTGACCACCTTGTCGCCGCGCCGGATAGCGCCCAGCATCTCCTTGTGGCTCTTCATCTTCTTTTGTTGCGGACGGATGAGCAGGAAATAGAAGACGACAAAGATCAGGACCAGCGGCAGCAGAGCCTCAAAGCCGGAACCGCCTCCGGCGGCGGCCTGGGCATATGCGGGAGAGATAAACATGGGGCGACTCCTCGGACTCGGTTCGGCGGGGCAGCGGGACTATAACCGTCCCCACGCCAGTTGCAAACGTCCAGTTGCGCAACCCCAGCCCAGCCGCGCCGGCGTTGACCGGCCTGGGCCTTGTGGTAGGGTCCGATCCCATGACCGAACCCGACAACCAGTCCTTGTGGGAACGCATCGCCGAGGCCTTGGAGCGACTGGCGCCGCCCGGACCGTCGGTGATCGACCTCACCGCCGCCGATGCCTTCGTCTGGTCGGCCGAGGACGGGCGCTTGGATCCGGTGACGGCGGTCAACCGGATCGACATCGAACTACTTAAGGGCATCGATGAGCAGCGCGCCGAGCTGTTGGAAAACACGCGCCGCTTCGCGCGTGGACTGCCGGCCAACAACGCCCTTCTGTGGGGTGCCAGGGGCACCGGCAAGAGCTCGCTGGTCAAGGCGGTGCATGCCGCCGCCAACGCCGAAACCCCGGGCGCCCTGGCGCTGATCGAGGTCCACCGCGAAGACACCCGCACCCTGCCCCGTTTGCTGCAAATCCTGCGCGGCTGCGAACAGCGCTGCATCCTTTTTTGCGACGACCTGTCGTTCGACGACGCCGATACGTCGTACAAGTCGTTGAAGGCGCTTCTTGAGGGCGGCATTGAGGGGCGGCCCGGCAACGTCCTCTTCTACGCTACGTCGAACCGCCGCCACCTGATGCCCCGTGACATGATCGAGAACGAACGCTCAACCGCCATCAATCCGGCAGAGGCGGTGGAGGAGAAGGTCTCGCTATCGGACCGCTTCGGCCTATGGCTTGGCTTTCACGTCTGCGACCAGGCGACCTATTTTGCCATCGTTGAGGGATACGCGGCCCATTTCGGCCTCGACGTGCCGGTCAAGCAACTGCGCGCCGAAGCCAATCAGTGGTCGGTGGCGCGCGGCGCTCGGTCCGGCCGCGTCGCCTGGCAGTTCATCCAGGACCTGGCCGGACGCCTGGGTCAGCACCTGGAATAACCCCGCCAAGGGCGCCATGGACAAGGACCGCGACGGCGTCCTCGATACGCCCCAGACCACCGTCCGTGCCCAACTCGATACCGTTGAACGAAACACCCAGGCGCGACAGGGCCATCAGGTGATCGACGGCCCCAAGGAGGACGCAAAGGACGGCCTGGATATCGCGATCGGCGGGCGCCTTGCGGCCGCGAAAGACGCGCCCGGCGACGTCGTTTCCCCATTCGTTTCGTCGGCGCGCCAGGGCGTCGCTCAACGGGTTCTGCTCGGCCACCCCCCAGGCCACCGCCTCAAGGGCGGCGGGACGGCGGCCAAGAAGACGCATGTAGGCGATAAGAAGCGGCGCCACCGCCTCGGCAAGGGTGCCACCGTGGTCCCGCCCGCCTTCGTCGATGCCCGCCTCGGCCAGCACCGCGTCGACCGTCGGCCACAGGTCGGGCTCGTCGGCGACGGTTTCGAGCAGCCCCGCCAGCCCGCCGAAATAGCGATAGATCAAGACCTTATCGACACCCGCCGCCTCGGCAACGGCATTGACACCGACGGCCCGAAAGCCCGACCGGGTCAACAACCCGCCAACGGCGTCGATGATACGGGCCTTGGTCCGTTCCTTGTCGCGCGCCATTTGTCGGCCTTTATCACTGATAGGTGATTTCAGATCTTCAATCTAAGTCACCTATCAGTGAATTGTCAAGCCGTAGAGTGGATAGTCCTGGGGGTACGCAAAGACGGAGAGGAATGGTGGCCAGCCATGAAGAAGTCGAGCCGGACGAGTTGGGAGCCGATCTTCCAGGTTACGGCATTTCGGGGGGTGGGGAACGCAGCTTTGATACCTTGAAATAGTGCAGATACGGTTTTGCGGGCTGAAATAAGCGGTAATCAAAAGTCGACGGCATAAACCGCCGCAGTTTGTCCTCATGCAGCGTCAAGAGATACCAGCCGCGCCGGCGAACCTTGAAAACCAGGTTCCGATCATCTCTGATGATAACGCTCTCCAACGGGTTCGGACCGTCGGTCTCACTGAAACCAACCATAGAAAAGCGGTGAAGGATTCTCCACTCAACCCACTTCTTGACCCCCGAACCAAGAGGCTCCCACTCGCGCCCCCGAATTTCTCCCCATTCCGCATCACTAAAATCTTTTAGGATATAATATATATAAACATAAAATGAACTACTGAAACCGGAGGGATCAGAAGAAATTATTAAGTAACCATTCTTAGTTTCGCATTGAAGGCCTATATGCTTACCTTCGACAAAAAATCTCTCCATCTTTGTTCTTCTAAATAATAGAACAGTGGGCCAGAATTCCTCTCCAAGGATAGCCGTCCAGATTTTCTTGCGAAGGTGCAGGGGTAGAATGCCTTTTCGGGTCAGCCCCGCTGTCTTGGCCAACCGGGACTCCTCCTCAGCAAACAACAGTTTATAATTGTCTATCGGTTTCATGGGGCTCTCGCATCAATTGAACCTCATTCGAACAGTTCGGAAACCTCGTCGAACAACCATTCGGCGCCCATCGCGCCGGCGATTCCCCCGGCTATCACCCCGACGGCAACGCCAACCGGCCCTCCGAAAACGCCTCCTATGGCGCCGGCGGCCATGCCCCCGACTATGCCGCCTCCTGCGCCGCCGGCGACAGTCGCCGCCTCTCTTGCCGCCGCTTCGACCTTATTCTCGGCTTGCAACACATTATAGACCGCTATCGCTGCGGTTGCGATCCACAGCCCCCGGGCCGCTTTGCCCATTGCATTGACCGCTTTCGTCACCTTTGGATTGGTCTTTCCGGAACTGGTTATGATGCCCTTCCAGACTTCCATCTTTTGTTCGATTGAAAGTTCGGAAATGGGCTTGCCAAATCGTTGTTGCGCTTTTTTGAATTCGAGTTCTTCAAACTCTGGACCTTTCGGTTTTTTTTGCTTGGTAATTGCCTTGGCAAGCGCGGTCCCTATTTCCCGAGCATCTCTCATTATTTCATTCCGTTTCTTCGATGCTATTCTTGCGCCTTCTCTCAGCGTTAACTCCCCTCGATCCACTCGTTGTTGAAAGGTGCGTGCGTGATATTTCGCTTGTTTTACGTACCAGTCGCGCACCTCCTTGTCCGTCAGGGCTTCCTCTGCGATTGCCGTAGCCGCCCCCTGAGCGGCGGTTTCTTCTATTGATTTTTCATGATTCAGTTCTTCCTCGGAATTCTCTGCTCGCCCGCGCACGGCATGGCGGAGTGTGGCATCGTCTTCCGCGTCCTTTGGGTTCAGGTCCCTGGAGACGAGGTCATGCTGGTCCTCCATTTCTTCGACATCACCTTTTCCCCCGCCGGGGTCGGTGGCCTCGTCCTCGTTCGTGGTAGCGTCGTCACTGCCAAGAAGCACTTCATCGTCACTTACTCCGCCTAGCGCGGTGCCGCCGAAACGGTGGTCCCTGAGGTCGAGGGCTTGCTCATCAAGCGTGTCACCCGCCTCCGCCAGCTTCATCTCCCCCAACTCAACCGCACGTTCGGGCTTGAGGCCCAGTTCGGCGAACTCGGCGATGGCCGCCGCGCGGACGCGTTCGGCCTCGGGGATAGCTGTGATCAGCGCCGGGTCATGATCGGCCAGGGTCTTGAGCCTCAGCGCCGCCGCCGCTTCTTGGCCCGGCTCGCCCGACAGCATGCCGGCGCGCAAGGATCGCGTCAGCGGTTTGGGTAGGTGGCCCAGCTTGCGGACATAGTCGTCCTCCGCCCCAATGCGCTCGGCGGGCTCAAGTTCGGCCATTTGCGGCCCCGCTACCTGGTAGTGTTCCTCGACCAGGGCCTGCCACTCGGCTGCATCGTCGGTCGGGCCCGCCGTGCCCTCGATGACCGTGTCGACCCGGTCCAGGCGAACTTCCCGCGCCGCCGCATCGGCGTGGCGTTGTTCCAGCATGCCGCCCTGTTCCTTCACCGCTTCGGACGTGAGCGGCAAGGTGCCGGGGTTGCCGTCGTCATCGGTCGCCGTCGCCAGCAATGCCCGGCCTTCGTCAAAGCGGCCCTGTTCGATGAAGCCCATCATGGCGCTGCGCGCCATCTTCTCGGCCTCGGCGGCACGGAACTGGATCGCCCTTTCGCGCGTGACCAGGGGCGCGGCGCCATCGGCTACCTTGTCCAGCACCGCCGCATGCAGGGCATAGTCCTCGGGATACGCCTGGGCCTGGCGGCTCAGGGCGGCGGC
>PVBE011212906.1_pt1 | contig 30324 bp, 26 predicted proteins | sample 1631181 | NCBI WGS metagenome assembly PVBE01 (sample SAMN08397723, study PRJNA350692) | Marine metagenome, whole genome shotgun sequencing project. | isolation source: water | place: Pacific Ocean | collected 2012-04
GGTACGACTGGCCCCGTAACGGCCGAGCGCGCGAGTAGCATCTCGTTGCAGCGGTCGGCCAGATTTCCACGCGTCAATCGTCTGACGACATCCAGGGAGTTCGACCGAGTCTTCGCCAACGCATCGCGCTCATCGGATCGTTACTTCACGGTATTATCTCGCTTGAACAGCGCCGAGACAGCTCGCCTGGGATTAACGGTGCCGCGACGCGTCGTCAAACACGCGTTCGCGCGTAATCGGCTCAAGCGCCTTGCGCGGGAAGTGTTTCGTCTTGAGGAGGGACTGCCGTCGCTCGACTTCGTCATCTTGGTAAACCGGGCGGCACCGGCAGCGGAGACCATAGTTTTGCGAGACAGCCTGCAGCGACATTTCCGGCGACTAGCGAGGCGGGCCGCCTGACATGAACGTTAACAACCCACGGTTACTCGTATGGATGTTGCTGTTCGCGATGATGTGGTTTACCTATCGGGCATGGTTGACCGATTATCCGCCGGTTACGGTGCCAGGACCGGTGCCCGCAGAACAAGGCGAAGGAACGGTTCCAGATCTATCCCCGGAACTGCCGGATCTCGAGCCGCCCACCGATTCGGCACCGGTGGTGGCAGAATCCACGCCGTCGGCCGAAATGCCGCCAGCGCGGGCACCCGAGCGCATCGTTAGCGTCAGCACCGATGTGCTCGAGATCATGATCAACACACAGGGTGGTGATCTCGTTAGAACCGATCTACCGTCATATCCCGTCGACAAAGACAATCCGGATGTGCCCGTGAGATTGTTGGATTACTTACCGGGCAGCCGCTGGGTATTTCAGACGGGTTTCCGGGGCGTCGCCGAAGGCGACGAGCCCAATCACCTGGAGTCGTTCACTAGCCCGAACACCGCGTACCAATTGGCGGACAATGACGAAGAGCTCATCGTCACGCTCGATTGGCAAGCCGAAGGGGCGTTGCGCGCGCAGAAAATCTACACCTTCCGTCGCGGTCAGTATGGTATCGATCTCGACCTCGTCGTAGAGAATCAAACCAACGAGCCGTGGAGTGGCGCGCCTTACGCACAGTTGTTCCGGCACCACATTCCCGTAGAGCGTTCATATACGTCCGTGGACTCGTACTCCTTCACCGGACCCGTGCTCTATGACGGTGATGAGTACGAGAAGCTCGACGTCGAAGATCTGGCGATCGAGCCGATCAACCAGTCTTTAACCGGTGGCTGGCTGGCGAGTATTCAGCATCATTTTCTCGCGGCCGCTGTTCCACCGGCGGAGGACGTCGTTCGCTATCAGGCGATCACTCGCGGCTCGGACTATCTCCTGACTGCACTGAGCCAGGTCAGAGAGATCGCTCCGGGCGAGAGCATGACCTATCCGGTAAAACTCTTCGTCGGGCCGAAGTTACAGGATCAACTCGCCGCGACGGGTAATGAACTGGAACTCACCGTCGACTATGGGGTACTGACGGTACTCGCACAACCGTTGTTCTGGCTACTCTCTTTCGTGCACGGCTTCGTCAATAACTGGGGCTGGGCCATCATTGTCGTGACGCTGTTCATCAAGCTCGCGTTCTACAAACTGACACAGACCAGTGGCCGCTCGATGGCTAAAATGCGCAAGCTGCAGCCGCGCATGAAAGCGTTACAGGAGCGTTTCAAGGACGATCGTCAGGCGCTGGGCCAAGCCACGATGGAGCTCTACAAGCGCGAGAAGGTCAACCCGGCCGCGGGCTGCCTGCCCATACTCATTCAGATGCCATTCTTCTTCGCATTCTACTGGGTCTTGATCGAGAGCGTGGAGATAAGACAGGCGCCGTTCATGCTCTGGATCAGCGATCTCTCTTCGCGCGATCCTTTCTTCATCCTGCCGTTGCTCATGGGCGCTTCGATGCTTCTGCAGACTCGCCTGAATCCGGTGCCACCTGATCCCATGCAGGCCAGGATCATGCAGATCATGCCTGTTGTATTCACGGGGTTGTTCGCATTCTTCCCCGCCGGGCTCGTTCTTTACTGGTTGACGAATACAGGGTTATCGATTCTGCAACAGTGGCGCATCAACAAGGTCGTCGGTGCCGAATAACTCGCCGGCTACCGGTCGAGCGACGTAACGATCTGGACCTCGTTCGTGAGTGAACGGTGAACAGGGCAGAGGTCGGCAATCTCCAGTAGCCGCTGGCGAGCAGCGTCATCGAGATCCCCCTCGAGCACGATCTGTCGCTTGAATTCATCGATTCGTCCCATTGTTGTCTCGCGTTCGGCGCAGCCGTATGCGTGGATCTTGGTGTGCCGGACGCCGACCGAGTCCGGCTCGTCGCCGATCAACGCGTGGCCGGTGGCAGCGATCTCGGTGCGGAAACCTTCCGCGCCGGTACTGGCGGTGACGGTTATATCTTCGTCAAATTCGGTGGGGTCTTGACTCATGCGACAGTTCCCCGATCCTTTACACTAAGCATTAACCGATTGGATCGGAATTACGGCCCTTGAATTACCGACCCGATGACACGATTGCAGCACTCGCCACGCCGCCCGGTAGCGGTGCAGTCGCGATCATCCGCCTGTCTGGGTCGAACGCACGCGCAATCGGTGAGCGAATGACGGGCGTAACGGCAGAACCACGACAGGCGCATTTCTGCGAGTTTTGTGACGAGACGGGCGAGCCCGTGGACCGCGGCCTGTTGCTGTATTTTCCAGGGCCGCGATCATTCACAGGTGAGGATGTCGTTGAACTCCATGGCCACGGTGGCATGGTCGTTAGCGAGATGCTATTGGCTAGCACCTTGCGTCTAGGCGCACGCGCGGCGGAACCTGGCGAGTTCACGCTACGGGCATTCGTCAACGACAAGCTCGATCTGGCGCAGGCGGAGGGCATCGCGGATCTCGTGGCGAGCGGTTCAGCCAAGGCCGCGCGTGCGGCCTACCGATCTCTCGACGGGCGCTTCTCCGAGCGGGTGAATGAACTGCAGGTAAAGCTGACGGCCGTGCGCGTGCAACTCGAAGCCTGGCTCGATTTCCCCGACGAGGAACTGGCGCTCAACGATACCTCAAACTTTGAGCAGGATTTCGACGATGCGATCTCGGCGCTCGAAACGCTGTTGAGCCAGGCTCACGAGGGTGCGGTGCTGAGCAGCGGTTTGACCGTCGTCATCGCCGGTCCGCCGAATGCGGGAAAATCGAGTCTCTTGAACCAGCTCTCGGGTTTCGATGCGGCAATCGTGGCCGAGATCCCCGGTACGACACGCGATGCGTTGCGAGAACATCTGTCCGTGGACGGTCTGCCTATAACGGTTGTCGATACAGCCGGCCTGCGCGATTCGGCAGACCCGGTAGAGCTCGAAGGCATGCGCCGCACGCAGCTTGCGCTCGAAGGGGCCGACCGGCTCATCTGGGTTACCGACATTCGGTCCGATCTCTCGACCGAGCTCGCCAAGATCCGCGAAGTCGCCGGCGAAGACGCAGCGGCAACTGTCATACAAAACAAGGTCGACCTGACCGACGACAAATCGGGACGCATCGAGAGCGATGGCGTCACGGTGATCCGCCTTTCGGCGTTAACGGGGGAGGGGATAGAACGCCTCACGGAGCATCTTAAGGCGCTTGCCGGTTATCGCAGCGATGCCGCAGGAACATTCAGCGCGCGCACGCGGCACATAGACGCACTGCAGCGTGCCGAGCACTATATCCGTGATGCGCGGATACAGCTCGTCAACACGCTAGCGCTCGAACTCGCGGCCGAGGAGCTGCGTTCGGCTCAAGCCGCGTTGAGCGAAGTGACAGGCGAGGTTACGAGCGACGAGCTACTCGGCGAGATTTTCTCGGACTTTTGTATCGGAAAATAGCCCTGCGTCCAGGGAGGGCCCAGAGCGTCCCAGAGATGCCAAAAAAACCGCTTTAATTAGACGACTAAGCGAACGAGTCGAGAGTCGTTCTCTGGGATGCTGAACGATGGCTTGGTCTCTTTAAGGACAAGCCGACGAAGAGTGGCGAGAACATTGCGGTGCAGATCAGACGGGCTCAGGAGCGGATGAAGCGCAAAGCAGTCGCTGCCCAAAGTGAGTCCTAACCGGCTTATCGTCAGAGCCGAGCTTACTCAGTCAGACTCTTGCACAACGATCATGAAATAGAGTCAAACCAATGTAGTTCAATCACCTGGCTGGCTCTCAGGGGTTGCGGAAACGCTTGTTTCTAAGTCGTCCTTGAACCAGGTAGCGAATGTCGTAGCGAACTCGCTCCGATCCATGGGCACGGCTGAGTTAACTGCCAGCGCCGGGTTCATATTGGACCAGTTCCCGCCAGGTCCTCTCATGGAGAGGGCGGCGAGACCGCCGTCAGGGGAGTCGCCCCAAACGACAGGCCGATCCTTGTATGAGCCAACGCCGGCTATTCGTGATACTGGAACAACCATTGCTCCTACTCCAGTTGCAGGCGCGGCGGGTTTCTCAAGCTCGTCACGACCTCGCCGCAGCACTTCATCGAAATATCTCTCCAAGGGCTGGTTAACGCCTCTGCAAGCAGAAACCACCTTCTCCGCCCAGTCCAGGTATTCGATCTTTCGCTCCATCGACCAGTCGGAGGGCGGCGTATGCGTGATATCACGGACGTTGCAGGTTTTGTCAGCAATCTTGATCGCTCTGGCCCTTTCTGAGAGATGAGGCCCATGTACGATTTGAAGCCGCTTACGCTCTGCCTTGGGTAGCCGCTTGTCGTCAGTCACCTCGACCACCAGGTCACAGACCTCAACCCCGAAGGCGTCCTCGATCTCGTCAGGCTCAGTCTTGGTGTCCTCTACAGTGTCATGCAGCAACGCGGCCGCGAGCGTTGCCAGATCGGAGATTCCACCTACCTGCGCCAGTAGCTCGGCCACCGCGATAGGGTGATTGATGTAGGGCGTCCGATCCGCGCCCTTACGGAGCTGATAGCGATGCCTCTCAGCGGCAAAGCCGACGGCGCGAAGCAGCTCAACTTGGGGGTACAGGGGATCAGACATTCTCGTCCATAGTTATGGGGTCGGCCGGCCAGCTTCACAAGGTCGTATGGCCGAGTTCGCAAGGATTCGGATCAGCTCGCTGGCGCTCAAATCGCCGGATTCGTACCGGCAAAGAAGCTCCCTAGCCTCCCGGCTAGAACCTGCGCGGACTACTGCCAAGGCCACCAGATAGAACTCGCTTGGACTAACTCGCTGTCTCATATCACGCTTATCCTGCCTAAGCGCCTTTAAATTGCGCATTTTACCTTTCGCGCCCATAGCGACACTGCACCACTCGCATACGCGAACTGCCCCAAGAACATACGGCAGATCGGAACGGTGAGAGAGGACATGGCTATTCGGAGCCCGAAAGCCCGTCAAGCAGCTGCCGGGTTTTTTCTCGGGGAAATAGTCTAGAACCGGCTGAGTTTACGGCTAACCGCCATCTTCAATCACGATCCGCAACAACCGGTCGTCATCCGGCCCTGGGTCCAGGCGCCCGTCGCGATTCGTCGTCCCGAGATACAGCGCACCGTCCGGCCCCACGGCCAGGGCCCGGAGGCGGCCGTAGACGGACTCTGGGAGTACGCCGTCGCGCCAGACTTGGCTGTTGAACCAGCGCTCGACGCTAGTCACGCGATTGGGATCGGTGGAATCGTCGAACTGAATTCTGATCAACGCCTCCGACCACAGCGTACTCAAGAAGAGATCGCCGTTGTGGAAGAGGAGATCGCCGGGCGGTACGGACGGTATCCATGACAGGATCGGATCTACATAACCCGCCTCACCGGCTGCACCGACCACGACCGGCCAGCCGTAGTTGGCACCCCTCTCGACGATGTTGATCTCGTCGTAGGCGCCTATCCTTGGCTCCCACTCGACGGTCGGGCCGTGGTCCGCGACGAAGAGTGCGCCATCGCTGGGGCGAAACGCTATGCCCGTGGGGTTGCGGAATCCGTATGCCCAGATCGGGTTGTCGGGCCAGGGGTTGTCCCTCGGGATGTCGCCGTCGGGTTCGAGCCGCAGAATGCTGCCACCGAGATTCTCGAGGTTCTGTGCCCGACGGCGGTCGCGGGCGTCACCCGTACCGATATAGAGCATGCCGTCGGGGCCGAAGCGCAGACGACCGCCATTGTGTGTCGTCGCACCGGGGATATCGTCAAGGATGATCTCTTCGCGCACACCACGGCCGTTGACTTCGCGAAAACGGCTCACGCGGTTTGTCGTCCGGTCGCCGCCGATATCGTAGGCGTACATGACGTAGATCCACGGCTCGTCCGGAAATTCTGGGTGAAGCGCGAGGCCGAAAAGGCCGCGTTCGCGTATTTCAGCGTTGACATTGTCGAGCGTTGCCCAGGGTGTGGAATCGAGCCCCTGTCCAGGGTTGACCACGCGAATGCGGCCGGCTTTTTCCGTAAGAAAAAGCCGGCCATCGGGCGCGAACTCGAGGCCCCAGATAACGTCGAGGCCCGTCAGGATCATCTGGACCGTTACGCCCGGTGGGCTCGTGGAGTATCGTTCGAGCGGCGTGCGCGACAGTTCACCCAGAATCGGCCGGTCGTCACCATCTCTTGGAAGGTCTGGTTGGCCGGTGACGAGTATGGGCGTCAACGCCAGAATGGCTAGGGTCACGGCCGTCGAAGCCGTGTCGTTCGTTATTCTCATGCTCTCGATCTCCCTACTCGTGCTTCGCGAGTCGTTAGATACTGAATTCTAACCAGATCGGGCCCGCAGCGGGATAAGGACTCAGCTGATTCTTGGCCTATAATATGGTGCATCCGATCGGCAGACGGCCATCCTGCCGGGTCCAGTAACGCGGGGAGGGCAACATGCATAGATGTCTGTACGGGCGCTCATTCCATCGCGTCATCGGGGACCTTGCCGAGTACAACTACACGCACTAGAAGAATTCGAACGCGGTCGTGCTGAATCCCGGAAGCACCAGGATTGCCGAGTCCGCTAACAGACGGGGAAATAACCGGAGTACCAATATGAAGATAGCGAACAGCCGTTGGGCGGCAATCACTGTATTTCTTCCGATGCTCGTGTGGTCAATGCTGGCGAACTCGCAGGGAAATGCGGTTCCGGTCGACTCCGACGACGTCGGCGGTGTCGTCACGAGTGCGGACGGGCCCGAAGCGGGTGTCTGGGTCATCGCCGAGACTGGTGACTTCGATACGTTCTTTGCAAAGATTGTCGTAACTGACGACGAGGGCCGGTATCTCGTGCCGGATCTACCCGAAGCAGACTACGAACTCTGGGTGCGCGGCTACGGACTTGCCGACTCCGAAAAGGTTGCGGGCGAGCGCGGCAGTGTCGTCGACCTGACCGCAGTAATCGCTCCCAATGAGGCGGTTGCCGCCGAAGTCTATCCTGCCGCGGCATGGTACGCGATGATGCACCTGCCCAACGAGAGCGATCTCGGCCACGTGCCGGGTGGTTTGAACGAGTATCTGGGCATCATGAAGAACCAGACCTGTGTCGGTTGTCACCAGCTCGGCAATCTCGCGACGCGCACGATTCCCGAGGTGCTCGGTGAGTTTGAGAATTCACAGGATGCGTGGGTACGCAGGGTGCAGTCTGGCCAGGCTGCCTCACAAATGATCAATCCGCTTGCCGGTAGACTTGGTGGCGTGCCGTTTCAACATCTGGCCGATTGGACCGATCGCATTGCGGCCGGTGAAATACCGTCATGGATACCGGAACGGCCGCAGGGCATCGAGCGAAACGTCGTCGCGACCGTGAGGGATTGGGCCGATCCGAAGTCCTATCTGCACGACCTGTCATCGACAGACAGGCGTAACCCGACGCTCAACCCCTACGGCAAGATCTACGGCGCGCCGGAACTCAGCACCGACAACTTCCCGATTCTCGATCCTGTCGCGAATACGGCTGTGACTTTCCGTGCCCCGGTTCGAGATGCTGATACGCCGACGACGAACACCGCGCCCATCGTGCGGGCGTCGCCGTATTGGGGCGAGGAGCGTATCTGGGATAGCCAGGCGAATGCTCACAACCCGATGTTCGATCACAAAGGCAGGGTCTGGTATACGGCGCGGGTGCGTGGTCCGAGCAACCCGGATTACTGCAGGGAAGGCTCCGATCATCCATCGGCGCAGCTTTTCCCGACCGAGCGGACGAACCGGAATCTAGCCGTCTACGAGCCTGAGACCGAAGAGTACACATTCATCGACACCTGCTACTCGACACATCATCTGCAGTTCGCGGAGGATGAGGACAACACGCTCTGGACGAGTGGTGGCAATGACGTCGTAGGCTGGTTCAACACTGACTTGTTTGACGAGACCGGTGACGTGGAAGCGGCCGTCGGTTGGGCTCCGCTGATTCTCGATACCAACGGCAACGGGCAGCGCGACGAATGGACCGAGCCCGGCGAGCCAATGGATCCGAATCTCGATACGCGCATCTCCGCCGGCTATTATGCGATCATGCCGAGTCCTGCCGATGGCTCCGTCTGGGGTACGACGAGCTTCTCTTACCCCGGCAAAATCATCCGCCTGGCCCCCGGCTCGAACCCTCCGGATACGGCACTTGCCGAGGTCTATAACATCCCGCTACCGGGCTTCGGCTCGCGCGGCGCGGACATCGACCGCAATGGTGTCGTCTGGGTGTCCCTGGGCAGTGGCCACCTCGGCGAATTCGATCGAAAAAAATGCGAAGGGCCGCTCAACGGCCCGACCGCGACGGGCGATCATTGTCCAGAGGGCTGGACGTTCCATCGCTATCCGGGACCGGGGTTCTCCGAGCTGCCCGAGTACAGCGTGGAGTCGAGCTACTACAGCTGGGTCGATCAGCGCAATTCGTTGGGACTCGGCGACAACGTACCGATGTCGACAGCGAATCTATTCGACGGCGTGCACGCACTCGTCGACGGCGAGTTCATCACGATGCGCATTCCCTATCCGCTGGGCTTCTACAGCAAGGGCTTCGATGGCCGTATCGACGACCCGGATACGGGCTGGAAGGGCCGCGGCCTCTGGGTGCCGAGTGGCGATCGCACGCCGTGGCTGAAAGAAGGCGGCCAGGGGACCCGGCCACTCGTGGTGCATTTCCAGGTCAGACCCGACCCGCTCGCAAGATAGACGTCTGAGCATGTAGCGGCAGCGGTTCAAGCGAATCGCTGCCGCGCCTGTAGGTTGACTAAGCAGGCCTGTCTATGGGAATGACTTCGGCAACTTCTGCCCTGGACTTGGGGCTCGCGGCCACCTCGACGCGGTCGCGCCCGAACTGTTTCGCAAGATGCAAAGCGTGCTCGGCGCGTGAGAGAGTATCTTCCGCCGATTCCCAGAGACGGTACTGAGAGACACCGACGGAGACGGTGACCCGTAAGCCACGCTGGATCTCGGTCTCGCTGATCGCACGCCGGAAGCTCTCTGCCGCTTCGGACGCCTGTTCGAGATCCGAATCGGGTATGAGCAATGCAAATCCATTGCCGTCGTAGCGACAGAGATCGATTTCCTGTGTATCGGATAGCGTGACAGCTAGGTCTAAACGAATTCGACGCGTGAGTTGTGTGAGCACTTGGTCGCCGGTCTGTTGACCGTGCGATAGATTTACATTCTTGAGTTGATCAGCGTTGACAAGACAAATGGCGAATGTATGTGCCTTGGTGTTCGCGGCAGCCGCTCGATCTATTAATCGCTGGAAGAAGGCTTGCCGAGTTAATGTTCCCGTGAGCGGATCGAGATCCACATTGTCCGCAATAATTTCTGGGGGTTCGTTGTGAGACGGGAAAGCAGTCACTGGAACCTTCGATACAACGGTAGAGAGCAATATCCTGCACGCACTGTTCGCCATGATCAGTGACGTTGCTCCCGAATTTGGAGCCAAAACCTTTACATAAGTTTTTCGAGAGCGAATTAATTTCGTTATGTTCAGCCAAGCAATTTCTCGCGGTTGCTAGCCGGGAGAGCAGGAATCGCCCTAAAATCCCACTCCACGGACAGAAAATCATGAAATACTCCGATACATTCGACTGCATTGTCGTCGGCGGTGGCCACGCGGGCACCGAAGCAGCGCTTGCGGCTGCCCGCGTGGGCGCGAATACGCTGCTGGTGACACAGAATCTCGACACGCTCGGGCAGATGAGCTGCAATCCAGCTATCGGCGGTATCGGCAAGGGTCATCTCGCCAAGGAGGTCGATGCGCTCGGTGGTGCGATGGCGCGCGCTATCGACCGCGCGGGTATCCATTTCCGGACGCTGAACTCACGCAAGGGGCCGGCGGTTCGCGCGACACGTGCGCAGGCCGACCGCGTCCTCTACCGTCAAGCCATCCGCCGAATCCTGGAGGCGCAGCCATGCCTGACGTTGCTGCAGCAGGGCATCGACGATTTGCTGCTGGCCGGTGATCGTCTCCGCGGCGTCGTCACTTCTTCCGGCATAGAGATTATGGCGCCGAAGGTCGTGCTCACGGTCGGTACATTCCTCGCAGGCCAGATTCATGTGGGCGAGAAGCGCTCTGCGGGTGGGCGTATGGGCGACCCGGCCGCGATGACGTTAGCACGGCGGCTCAGAGAGCTCGATCTGGCCGTCGGTCGGCTCAAGACCGGGACGCCACCTCGAATAGATGGCCGCAGTCTCGACTACACTCGTATGCAGCTACAGCCTGGGGATGTCCCAACACCGGTTTTTTCCTTTCTCGGTACACGGGCTAAACATCCTCGGCAAATTCCCTGTCATATCACTCATACGACGCCGAGAACGCATGAGATCATCCTCGGAAGTCTCGACCGTTCGCCGATGTTCACCGGGGCCATCGAAGGCACTGGGCCACGTTATTGTCCATCGATAGAAGACAAGGTCGTGCGCTTTGCCGACAAGGACTCACACCAGATATTCGTTGAGCCCGAGGGTCTCGAGACCGATGAGATCTATCCGAACGGAATCTCGACGAGTCTGCCGTTCGACGTGCAGCATGAGTTTGTCCGTTCGATCAAGGGGTTCGAGAACGCGAGGATTACGCGGCCGGGCTACGCGATTGAGTACGACTTCTTCAATCCGCGCGATCTTCTCGGAAGCCTCGAGACTAAGGCGATCGCGGGTCTTTACTTCGCCGGCCAAATCAACGGTACGACGGGCTATGAGGAGGCGGCGGCACAGGGCCTCGTCGCCGGCGTCAACGCTGCGCTGTCGGTCAGCGGTCGTGAGCCGTGGTATCCGCAACGGGATGAGGCTTATATCGGTGTGTTGATCGACGACCTCATCACATGCGGAACGGCCGAGCCGTACCGCATGTTCACTTCCCGTGCGGAGTATCGTCTGTCCCTGCGTGAGGACAACGCGGACCTGCGCCTAACGCCGAAGGGCAGGGAACTCGGAGTCGTGGACGATGAACGTTGGCACGTGTTCGCGACGAAGCGAGACGTCATAGATAAGGAAACTGAGCGGCTCGGCGGAATCGTGGTTCGTCCGGCGGATGTGCCGCAGGATAGCGATATCGGTGTTCTGAGCCGGGACGTGTCCGCCTACGATTTGCTACGGCGACCCGAAATGCACTACGAGGACATCGTTACGCTGGCACGCGTCGGATCGGTGGACGGTTACGCGGAACTCATCGACGAGGTTAGTACGCAGGTCGCCCAGCAACTCGAGATTCAGGCTCGTTATCACGGTTATATCGAGCGGCAGACTAGCGAAATAGAACGCCAGCGCAAGCACTTGACGGCCGAATTGCCCACAGACTTCGACTACGCTGCCGTCACGGGTCTTTCGAACGAAGTGCGCGAAAAGCTCGAGCGTATCCGGCCGATGAGCATCGGCCAGGCGAGCCGGATCTCGGGGATGACGCCGGCGGCCATGTCCCTGCTGCTGATTCATCTCAAGAAATGCGAACTGAAGCGTAGCGCCTGAGATCCCAGTGGAGAGAGTCAGATGAAACCCAACGCCTGCTACCGGCCCGTCACGATCTTCTCTATCGCGACTTTATTGGCGGGCTGTGGCGGTGGTGACGATCTCGACGTCGCCGGCGCGTCTTTCGTCACCGGATCGATCGGCGGCGCGAGCGGGACGGAGCTCGCCGAAGTCCAAGAGCTTCACTGGGGCAACGGCGCGGAGCCGCAGACGCTGGATCCACACACGGGCTCGGGCGTGCCCGGGTCGAACATTCAGCGCGAGCTATACGAGGGGCTCGTCAACGAGGCGCCGAACGGCGATCTGATACCTGGTGCCGCGGAGTCCTGGGAGGTCAGCGAGGACGGTCTGATTTACACGTTCAGGCTGCGCGCAAACGGACGCTGGTCGAACGGCGATACCGTCACCGCCGAGGACTTCGTCTTCAGCTTGAGGCGTAGCCTCGATCCGGCCACGCTGTCGCGCTACACCTTCATCCTGAATCCGATACTGAACGCGCGCGAGATCGCGGCGGGCCAACGCCCGTTGATGGACCTCGGTGCCCGTGCGCTAGACGACCAGACGCTCGAGATTGAACTCAAGAGTCCGACACCCTACTTCCTGGGGCTATTGACGCACTCGTCCAGTTTTCCCGTGTACAGGGCAAGCGTCGAAGCGTACGGTGGCCAGCACACGCGGCCCGGTAACATGGTCTCGAACGGCGCGTTCATGCTCGACGACTGGGTCGTACAGTCGAACGTCCAGGTGGTTCGAAACCCGTACTACTGGGACAACGACAACACGATCCTCGAGCGCGTCTACTTTCACAATACCGAAGATCAGTCGGCCGAGATCCGGCGCTACCGCGCCGACGAGATCGACATCACGTCCGCGACAATCGCGCGCCGTCAGCTCCCCTGGATACGTGAGAACATTCCCGACGAGCTCCTGATCGCGCCGTATCTCGGCACCTATTACTACAGCTTCAATACGATACGGCTGCCGTTTAGCGATGGCCCCGAGCTGCGCCGCGCGCTCGCACTCGCGATCGACCGCGACATCATCACCGGGCAGGTACTGACGTCGGGTGAGATTCCGGCTTTCGGCTGGGTGCCACCGCTGAATGATTACGATAACCAGGAGATGGAGGAAGCCTCCTGGACTCAAGAACAGCGCGAGGAAGAGGCTCGCCGCCTCTATACGCTGGCGGGCTACTCCGAGGACAACCCGCTCGTCGCCGAGTTCATGTACAACACACTGGAAGACCACCGCCGCATCGGGCTTGCCGTCACGGCGATGTGGAAACAGGTGCTCGGTGCCAAGGTCAGCCTCACGAACCAGGAGTGGAAGGTCTTCCTCGACACGCGCCAAGCCAAGACCGAGACACAGGTTTTTCGTGATGCCTGGATCGGCGACTATAACGATGCCTACACTTTCGCGGAGCTCTACCACTCCGAGAGCGGGCTCAACACGACCGGCTGGGGCAACCCCGAATACGATCACCTGCTCGGGCTCGCATCGATCGAGACCGATCTCGCCGTCCGCGCAAAATATCTGCAGCAGGCTGAGGCGATACTGCTCGAAGAGCTGCCGATCATGCCGATCTACCACTATGTCACCGTGCGGCTCGTTAAACCCTGGGTCGGCGGCTTCTCGCCGAACATCATGGATCACCATCGCAGCAAGGCCTACTACATCCTCGAGCATTAGGAACGCTGTTGTTACGCTATTCCGTCCGCCGGCTGCTCGGCGCCATCCCGACACTCCTGATCCTGATCGCGCTCGCGTTCTTTATGATTCGCGCGGCACCGGGCGGCCCATTCGATGCCGAGAGAGCGCTGCTTCCCGAGATCGAAGAAAATCTAAGGGCGGCCTATCACCTCGACGAGCCGCTTTATCAGCAGTTTGCACGTTACCTCGGCGGGCTCCTGCGTGGCGACTTCGGTCCTTCCTTCCAGTACCGTGACTATTCAGTGACCGAACTCATCATGGCGGGCTTCCCCGTGTCGCTGCGACTCGGCGGGCTCGCGATGCTGCTCGCGTTCGTCGTCGGTGTCACGGCTGGCAGCATCGCGGCGCTCAGGCAGAATACGCGCACCGATTATTCGGTCATGTCGGTCTCGATGACGGGAATCTCGATTCCGAACTTCGTCATGGCGCCAATGCTGATACTCGTCTTCGCCGTCTATCTCGGCTGGCTGCCGGCGGGAGGCCTGGGCGACGGCTCACCCGCAAACCTGGTCTTGCCGGTGATCTCGCTGGCGCTGCCGCAGATCGCCTACATCTCACGGCTAACGCGCGGCAGTATGATCGAAGTCCTGCGCAGTAACTTCATCAGGACGGCGCGCGCACAGGGTCTGCCCGTGCGCAAGATTCTCCTGCGCCACGCGTTGAAGCCTGCGTTGCTGCCCGTCGTGTCCTATCTGGGGCCCGCGACGGCGGCCGTCATTACGGGGTCGGTCGTGATAGAGCAGATCTTCAGCGTACCGGGCCTCGGCCGCTTCTTCGTGCAGGGTGCGCTGAACCGGGACTACACGCTCGTCATGGGTGTCGTCGTCTTCTACGGCACGTTGATCATCGTGTTCAATCTGCTCGTCGATCTCGCGTACGCCTGGCTGGACCCGAAGGTGAAGTACGCGTGAGCGCAGAAGTCGCCGAGTCACCGGGAGCGGAAACCGTCGCCGGGCGCAGCCTCTGGATGGATGCCTGGCGGACGCTGAAGAAAAACCGCGCCGCCGTCGTCTCCGGAATTATCATCGCCTTCATGGCCGTGCTCGTCGTCATCGGCCCTCTGTTCAGCCCCTACGCGTACGATTTCACGGACTGGGGTAATCTCTCGACTGGCCCCAGCGTCGAGACGGGGCATATCTTCGGCACGGATACGCTCGGGCGGGATCTGTTCGTGCGCACGCTGATCGGCGGCCGCATCTCGCTCATGGTCGGTATCGTCGCAACGCTCGTGAGCCTCGTGATCGGGATTAGCTACGGCGCGACGGCCGGTTATTTCGGTGGCCGCCTCGACCACGTCATGATGCGCGTCGTCGACATCCTCTATGCGATGCCGTTCATGTTCTTCGTGATCCTGCTCATGGTCCTGTTCGGCAGGAACATCGTTTTGATCTTCGTCGCGATAGGGGTAATCAACTGGCTCGACATGGCACGTATCGTCCGCGGCCAGACACTGACGCTAAAAGCTAGAGAGTTTGTCGAAGCTGCTGAAGCGCAGGGTGTGTCGACGTTCGCGATCATCCGCCGCCACATCGTGCCGAACCTGCTCGGCGTTGTCGCCGTCTACGTCACGCTGACGATCCCGCAGGTCATCCTCGTCGAGTCGTTCTTGAGTTTTCTCGGGCTCGGCGTGCAAGAGCCGATGACGTCCTGGGGCGCGCTCGTCAAAGACGGCGCGGAGGAGATGGAGAGCGCGGCCTGGATGCTGCTGTTCCCAGCCGTCTTTCTCGCAACGACACTGTTCTGCTTCAACTTCGTCGGGGACGGCCTGCGCGATGCGCTGGACCCCAAGGATCGCGTGTGAGCCTCTTGACCGTCGAAGATCTCAACGTGCGTTTCTCGACGCCGGACGGTGAGGTGCACGCCGTCAAGGATCTGAGCTACGAGCTCGGGAAGGGCGAGACGCTGGGGATAGTCGGTGAGTCGGGTTCGGGCAAGAGTCAGAGCGTCCTGAGTCTGCTCGGGCTGTTGGCCGACAACGGCTCGGCACAGGGATCAGCGCATTTCGACGGGCGCGACCTGCTCACTTTGGCGGATGGTGAGTTACGCGAAGTTCGCGGCCGCAAGATCTCGATGATCTTCCAGGATCCGATGACGTCGCTCAATCCTTACCTGACGATTGCCGGCCAGATGACTCAGGTCGTACGCGAGCATGAGTCGACGACTCGGCGGGCAGCGCGCGAGCGCTGCCTCCAGATGCTCGACGCGGTCAGGATACCCGAGGCGGCCGCGCGGTTCGACCGTTACCCGCACGAACTGTCCGGCGGTATGCGCCAGCGCGTGATGATTGCGAGCAGCTTGCTGTTGAATCCGGAGATTCTCATCGCCGATGAACCAACGACGGCCCTGGATGTCACTGTTCAGGCGCAGATTCTCGAACTCATGCGCGATCTCAACGAGCGGTTAGGTACGGCAATCATTCTCATCACCCATGACCTCGGTGTCGTGGCCGGCTTGTGCGAGCGGGTTCTCGTCATGAACGACGGAGCGCTTAAGGAGAGCGGTGACGTTCGTGAGATCTTCTATCGACCCGAGCACGAATACACGCGGACCTTGCTCAAAGCTGTGCCGCGGCTGGACGATGCCAGGGTCGAACGGCTCGCCGGCATGGCGGCCGCTACTCAGGACTCGGCCGCAAATCGGCACGCGACAGAGAAACAGCGGGGGGGCGAACTCCTTACCGTCACCGATCTAAAAGTTCACTTCGGTATGCAATCAGGCGGATGGCTCAGCGCGAAGCGACCGCTGAAGGCCGTCGACGGTGTCGACCTAGCGTTGCGACCGGGCGAGACGCTGGGAGTCGTCGGCGAATCCGGTTGCGGCAAGTCGACGCTCGCACGCGCCATTCTCAGGCTCGTACCCGTAACGGCCGGCCGTGTCTGTCTGCTCGGGCAGGACATGAGCGACCTTGATCGCGAATCCCTTCGCAACATTCGCAGCGGGCTACAGGTGATCTTCCAGGATCCGCTCGCCTCGTTGAATCCACGTATGACGGTCGGTGATATCGTGAGCGAGCCCCTGTGGACGCACCGCCCCGAGCTCGGCCCGGACGAGGTCCGGGCACTGGTCATCGAAGTGTTGGAGCGAGTCGGCATTAGCGGCCGTGAGCTTAATCGCTATCCACACGAGTTCTCGGGAGGCCAGTGCCAGCGAATAGGCATAGCGCGGGCGCTCGTGCTGAAACCCAAACTCATCATTTGCGACGAGCCCGTGAGCGCACTCGACGTTTCCATCCAGGCGCAGATCATCAATCTGCTCATGGATCTGCAGGCGGATTTCGGCCTCGCTCTAATCTTCATCGCTCACGATCTCGCCGTCGTACGCCATATCAGCCATCGTGTCATGGTCATGTATCTCGGCACGATCATGGAGGTCGCTTCGCGCCAGGATCTCTACGATCGGCCGGCGCACCCGTACACTCGGGCACTGATCAGCGCGGTGCCAATCCCCGACCCGGACAAGGAACGCACGCGCGAGCGTGAGCTTCTGTCGGGCGATCTGCCCTCACCGCTCGACCCACCTTCCGGGTGCCGTTTCCGCACGCGCTGCCGATTTGCCGAGGAGCGATGCGGCCGCGAGCTGCCGGAACTGCGGCCGCTCGGCCCGAGCTTCGTCGCCTGCCATCGCGCCGCCGAACTCGACGGCCTGTAGCCGGCCGTATACTGTGGTCATGCGCGAGCGGATCGTCGAGGAACTCGAGAAGGTGGGGTTGACCGTCGGCGAGGCCGAGGCGCGGCAGCTCGCCGAATACCTCGAGCTCATGGCGCGCTGGAACGAGGTCCACAACCTGACGGGTGTCACGTGCGAGGACGAGATGATCCAACGGCACCTCGTCGAGAGCCTCGCGTTCAAGCCATATCTCAAAGGCGACCACATCGCCGACGTCGGCAGCGGCGCGGGGCTACCCGGCATACCGCTTGCGATCACGAGCCCTGGAATCGGCGTCACCCTGATCGAGAGTCGCGGCAAGCGCGCACGATTCCTGCGCCACGTCGAAGGACGTCTGGGCCTCAGGAACGTCCGTGTGGAGCACGCCAGGGCCGAGGACTTAACTCCCGTGCCGGCCTTTGATACGGTGCTCGCCCGAGCCGTCGCGAGTCCCCCGGAGCTACTTGCACTCACCCGGTATCTCCTGGCCAAAGACGGTATCTTGCTTGTGCTGACCAAGGCGAACTACTCGTGCGAGGCAAACGAACTCGGAGAGAATATCAGGGCGCGTTCTCTGGTTGATCCGGTGACCCGGTCGCTCAAAGGTTCGCTCATTGTTTTTGAAACCGCGGACGGTTGATGGGAAAAATCATTGCAATAGCGAATCAGAAAGGTGGTGTCGGCAAGACCACCACCTGCGTTAATCTCGCGGCCTCTCTCGCGGCTACCCGGCGTCGCGTTCTTGTCGTAGATCTCGATCCCCAAGGCCATGCCACAATGGGTTGCGGTGTCGACAAGAACGCGCTGGAAAGAAGCGTCTGCGACGTCCTCTTGGAAGGAGTGGCGGCAGCCGATGTCATTCAACCCGTGTTCGACAGCAATCTCGCGCTCCTCCCGAGCGACCAAGAACTGACGTTGGCGGAGGTTGAACTCGTGAGCAAGCCGGAGCGTGAGTTCCGGTTGGCACGTGCGTTGCAACCCGTTGCCGATGACTACGAATACGTCCTCGTGGACTGTCCGCCGTCATTGAATATGTTGACGGTCAACGCGCTCTCGGCCGCGGACGGCGTCCTGATTCCGATGCAGTGCGAGTACTACGCGCTCGAAGGACTATCCGCTCTGCTCGGCACGATAGAACAGATCCGCGGCGGCGCTAACCCGAAGCTGAGGGTATTCGGGATTCTACGAACGATGTTCGATCCGCGGAATAATCTCGCCATGGAGGTTTCCGGTCAATTGACGCAGCACTTCGGCGACCGCCTGTTTAGAACCGTTATCCCGAGGAATGTGCGCTTGGCCGAGGCACCGAGTTTCGGAGTGCCCGCTCTGTATTACGACAAGTATTGTCGTGGCGCGCTTGCCTATCTCGCGTTGGCCGGTGAAATCAACCGTCGTGAAGGCACGGTAGCAAAATGACCTTTCTTCATGACGCTTGCGCTACAATTTGGCAGCGATGTTAACCTCGGTCGATTGAACAGATATGGCTAAGCACAAGAGCCTCGGACGTGGTCTGGATGCACTCCTGAGTACCGCACCGATTCCCGAAGTCCCGGCCATCGCCGAAGGCCTGAAGGAGATTCCGGTCGATCTGCTGCAGCGCGGCCGCTATCAGCCGCGCATGGATATGCGCGAGGAGACTCTTACGGGACTGGCCGAATCCATACGTGCCCAGGGTCTCGTTCAGCCCATAGTCGTCCGCCCGCTGGAGACCGAGGGCGGTGAGCACCGTTACGAGATCGTCGCCGGCGAGCGCCGCTGGCGAGCGGCACAACTCGCGGGCCTGCACTCAATTCCAGCGATCATCCGCGAGATCCCGGACCACACCGCGGTCGCCGTTGCACTCATCGAGAATATTCAGCGCGAGAATCTCAACCCGATGGAGGAGGCCCGTGCGTTACGGCGTCTCGTAGAGGATTTCGACATGACTCATACGACGGCCGCGGAAGCTATCGGCCGGTCGCGGGTCATGGTCAGCAATCTGCTGCGCCTACTCGAATTACCCGATGTCGTGACGGCGATGCTCGAGCGGCGTGAGCTCGGCATGGGTCATGCACGGGCGTTACTGGCGCTGGATTCGGCCGAAGACTTGCTTACACTGGCCCGGCGCGTGGTCAAGGAGGGGTGGAGCGTTCGTGAGACCGAGCGCGCCGTCAGACGCTTGCCGAAATCGCGGACGCGGCCGGCTCGTGTGGATCAGAACGCGGCACAGGATCCCGACGTTCGACGGCTCGAAACGAGCCTGGCGGACCGGCTCGGCGCCAAGGTCAAAATCCAGCACTCAGGAGCTGGAGGCCGCATCGTTATTCGCTATCACAGCCTCGACGAGCTCGAGGGGATCATCGACCATATCGACCCGGATTCTTGAACGCCGCTCGGCGAAACCTTACAATAAATCGGCTAACCGGTAGTGAGTACCCCTCGTCCGATGCCACACACGTGGCTTTTTATTTGCCTGCGATTGTTAGGGACGGTAGCTAGAGCCTCTAGTGAGCGAGCTTGAAGCGCTTTTCAAGGCACGCAAACTGGCACTCGGCATCGTCTACGGGCAGATCGGTATCACGCTACTGGTTTCGGCAGCCGGGTGGCTCTTGGGAGAATCCCGGGCATTCGTCTCCGCCCTCATTGGCGGCGGCATTGGGATACTGGCCAGCTTCTATATGGTCGTGAGCATGTTTTGGCTGGGTGCTAACGCTGAGCCAGCGAGTATTCTCCGCCGGATTTACCGTGCGGAACTTTACAAGTTCGTAATTACGGCTGGCTTGTTCGCGCTGGTGTTGTTGAACATGGACGTTTCTTTCGGAGCAATGTTGGGAGGTTTCGCGGCGACCTTCACAGTGTACTGGGCGGCGCTCGCGATGCGCCTGCCCGAGTTCGACCCAAAGCCGCCGGCCGAAGTCTAATATGAGTATAGGTTAGAGATGGAGGAACTCCACGAAGGGCCCGCGTCCGTATCGGACTATATCGGCCATCATCTGACCAATCTGCATACCGGCGAGGGGTTCTGGAATTTTCATCTGGACAGTATCTTTTATGCTGTATTCTTGGCCATATTATTCAGCGGGAGCTTCTATCTTGCCGCCCGAACGGTTACGTCCGGCGTGCCCGGACGCTGGCAGAACTTCGTCGAGCTGCTCGTCGTATTCGTCGATACTCAGGTCAAAGACAGCTACCATGGATCAAGCAAACTGATCGCGCCCCTCGCGCTGACGATCTTCTGCTGGGTCTTTCTTATGAACTTCATGGACCTGGTGCCCGTCGACCTGTTGCCGGCACTCGGTGCGGCGGTGGGTATTGAGTATATGAAGGTCGTGCCGACGACCGACCTTAACATCACGTTCGGGATGTCGATCACCGTGTTCATCCTAATGATCTTCTACAGCATCAAGATCAAAGGTGTGGGCGGGTTCGCAAAAGAGATATTTCTGCAGCCCTTCGGCAAGTGGATGCTGCCGTTCAATTTCCTGCTCAAGGTCGTCGAGGAGTTGGCTAAGCCCATCTCTCTCGCGCTGCGGCTGTTCGGCAATCTCTATGCTGGCGAGATGATCTTCATCCTGATTGCGTTATTCACGCTGTCGGCAGGCGCACACACGCTGGGTGAGACGTTCGCACACCTGTTCGCTCCTGGGACCATAGTGCTACTTATTGTGCAACTGATACTAGGCCTCATCTGGGCGCTCTTTCATCTCATCATCATCACGCTGCAGGCCTTTATTTTCATGATGTTGACTATAGTTTATTTAAGTATGGCTCATGAGACCCACTGAGCCGTAATCGATATTTTGAAGACCCGATCGGTCTTCCACGACTGAGGAGAAAACATGGAACTTGCAAGTTTGATCGCGGACGTACAAGGCATGACCGCTATCGCGGTAGCGCTCTTGATCGGCATGGGCGCTCTCGGAACGGCCATAGGCTTCGGCATCTTGGGCGGTCGCTTTCTGGAGGGTGCCGCACGGCAACCCGAGATGGTACCGATGCTGCAGATCAAAATGTTTATCGTGGCGGGCTTGCTCGACGCGGTAACCATGATCGGAGTCGGTGTCGCCCTGTTCTTCATCTTCGCGAATCCGTTCGTGGGCGCGGTGCAGACTGCCGCAGGTGGTTAGCTGTCGCAAGAGAACTCAGCGGAGATTCTAGAGTGAGTATTAACGTCACACTGTTTGTGCAGATGATCGTCTTCGCTCTGGTCGTCTGGTTCACGATGAAGTTCGTCTGGCCGCTGATGCGCGGCGCGATGGACGAGCGTGAGCAGCGTATTGCCGATGGCCTCATGGCGGCGGAGAAAGGCCAGAGTGACCTGCTCGCGGCCGAATCCAAGGCGCAGACGATCATTTCCGAGGCCCGCGATCAAGCCAAAGAGATAGTCGATCAGGCGAGCGTCCGAGCCAGCGACATCGTCGACGAGGCTCGACTCGACGGCGAGGCGGAGAAGCGCCGTCAGCTGGAGGCGACACAGGCCGAGATCGAGGTCGAGATCAACCGTGCGCGGGATGAGTTACGCAGCGACGTCTCCGCAATCGCGGTGGCTGGCGCGGAGAAAGTTCTCGCCCGAGAGATAGACAGCAGCACACACAAGGAATTGCTGGATAGCCTGGCGAGCGAGCTTTAGCGCGCCGCAAGCGAACGGCAACGAGAGATGAGCGACACGAGTACCATTGCACGACCTTATGCACAGGCGTTGTTCGACATCGCCAAGGGTGAGGAAGCGCTTGCGGAATGGGCGAACGCATTGGGCGCGTTGGCAGAGATCGTGACCAATGGCGAAGCGAGCGCGTTTCTGTCACGACCGGACCTTGACGTCCAGGTGAGGGCAGATTTCATCGGCTCCGTTGGAGCAGAGACCGGCGCGGCAGAGCTCGTCGGGTCAAGTCGCGGGCAGAATCTGCTGCGGCTGCTGGTCGAGAACGATCGGCTTACGGCGCTACCGGATATCGTTGACCGGTTCAATACGCTCAAAGCCGAGGCCGAGAACACCGTGAAGGTTACGCTGGTCACGGCAACAGATGCGGATGCGGACGTTGCCGAGCGGATCTCGGTAGGCCTCGAGAAGAAATTCGGGCGAAAAGTTGAATTGGAACTCGAGATAGACGACGAGCTTCTCGGTGGCGCGGTCGTTCGTGCCGAGGACATGGTTATAGACGGCTCAGTGAAGACCAGGCTGCGGCAACTCGCTGAGTCACTGATCTCTTAAGGGGATATTGATGGCACTCAAAGCTTCTGAAATTAGTGAGCTGATTAAACAGCGCATCGAAAATTTCGACGCTCAGGCGGAGGCGTGTAATGTCGGTACGGTAATCGCGCTGACCGACGGCATCGTCCGCATTCACGGTCTCGCCGACGTTCAATACGGCGAGATGATCGAGTTTCCTGGCGGCAGTTTCGGACTGGCGCTCAACCTCGAACAGGATTCGGTCGGCGCGGTAGTGCTCGGCGAATACAAGCACATCTCCGAAGGCGATACGGTCAAGACGACTGGCAGAATCCTTGAGGTCCCGGTCGGCGAGCCGCTTTTGGGGCGTGTAGTCGATTCTCTCGGTATACCAATCGACGGCAAGGGTCCGATCGATGCGACCGAGAGTTCGCCGATCGAGAAAGTTGCGCCGGGCGTCATCGACCGGAAGTCCGTCGACCAACCCGTGCAGACCGGCCTCAAGTCGATCGATGCCATGGTGCCAATCGGACGCGGCCAGCGGGAGTTGATCATCGGAGACCGCCAAACCGGCAAGAGTGCCGTAGCGATCGATACGATCATCAATCAGAAGGGCACGGGCATTAAGTGTATTTACGTGGCAGTGGGGCAGAAGAACTCCACGGTCGTAAACGTCGTTCGCAAGCTCGAAGAGTTCGGCGCCATGGAGCACACGATCGTTGTCTCGGCCTCAGCATCCGAGTCGGCTGCATTGCAGTACATCGCACCCTATGCGGGTTGCGCGATGGGCGAGTATTTCCGCGATCGTGGTCAGGATGCGCTGATCATCTACGACGACCTGACCAAGCAGGCCTGGGCCTATCGCCAGGTATCGTTGTTGCTGCGCCGGCCGCCTGGACGCGAAGCGTACCCGGGTGACGTATTCTATCTACACTCGCGGCTGCTCGAGCGTGCGGCACGGGTCAGCGAGGATTACGTGGAGGATTTTACGAAGGGTGAGGTGAAAGGCCAGACCGGCTCGCTGACCGCGTTGCCGATCATCGAGACTCAGGAAGGTGATGTGTCGGCGTTCGTACCGACGAACGTTATCTCCATTACGGACGGGCAGATCTTTCTCGAGACAGATTTGTTCAACGCAGGGATTCGGCCTGCCATCAACGCCGGGCTCTCGGTATCGCGAGTCGGCGGCGCCGCACAAACGAAGATCATCAAGAAATTGGGCGGCGGCGTGCGCCTCGCGCTCGCACAGTATCGGGAACTTGCGGCTTTCGCACAATTTGCCTCGGATCTGGACGAAGCGACTAGAAAGCAACTCGAGCGCGGGCAACGCGTCACCGAGCTCATGAAACAGCCGCAATACTCGCCGCTGTCCGTCGCGGAGATGGCGGTTTCGTTGTACGCCGTCAACGAGGGATATCTGGACGATGTGCCGGCCGAGAAGGTTGTCGCGTTCGAGGCTGCGTTGCACGCTCACGCCAGAGCCTCGGCGTCCAATCTCATGGACACGATCAGCACGAGCGGCGACTTGAATGATGAGATAGAGAGCGGTTTGCAGGATCTCGTCGAGACCTTCAAGACGACGGGAGCCTACTAGGAACTCAGTATGGCGGTCGGCAAGGAACTTCGCACCAAGATCAATAGCGTCAAGAATACGCAAAAGATTACGAAGGCCATGGAGATGGTGGCTGCATCCAAGTTGCGCAAGACGCAGGATCGTATGGCTGCATCGAGACCATACGCCGAGCGGATCCGGACCGTCATCGGCCATCTGTCGGAGGCAAATCCCGACTATCAGCATCCCTTTCTCGAATCCCGGGAAATCAAACGCATCGGCTACATCATCATCACGACCGATCGCGGACTGTGTGGTTCGTTGAACGTCAATCTGTTCCGCGCCGTACTCAACGACATGCGCGAATGGCAGGAAAAGGGCATCGAAGTCGACGTTTGTATCATCGGCGCTAAAGGCATGGTGTTCTTCCGCCGGCTGAAGACGAACGTCATCGCCGCCGAGGATCATCTGGGCGATACGCCCGCAGTCGCAGATCTAGTCGGCCCCATTAAGGCAATGACCGATCTCTACGAAGAAGGCACGATCGACCGACTCTTTCTCGTTCACAACGTATTCGTCAACACGATGAGCCAGACGCCGGAGATCAGGACGTTGATTCCGGTCGAGGCCGTGGATAGCGACGATCTGCAGGATCACTGGGATTATATTTACGAACCCGATGCCGTCGATCTGCTCGACAATGTCTTAAACCGCTACATCGAATCGCAGGTGTACCGGGCTGCCGTCGAGAATGTGGCCTGCGAGATGGCATCCAAAATGGTTGCCATGAAGGCCGCAACAGACAACGCGGGAGATTTCATCGATCAGCTGCAGCTCGACTACAACAAGGCTCGCCAGGCGGCGATCACTCAGGAAATCTCGGAAATCGTGGGTGGCGCTGCCGCTGTCTAATACGTATGCAAAGGTAAGGTAAGTAACTCATGAGCACGGGTACTATCATTCAGGTCATCGGCGCCGTAGTGGACGTCGAATTTCCCAGGGAGACAATCCCTAAAGTCTACGACGCGCTGCATCTGGATGACCGCGACTTGACTCTCGAAGTTCAGCAGCAGCTCGGCGACGGCGTCGTTCGTTCCATCGCGATGGGTTCCAGTGAAGGTTTGAAAAGAGGACTGGCCGTCACAAATACGGGTCAGCCGATCGCCGTACCGGTCGGCGAGAAAACACTCGGCCGCATCATGGATGTCCTCGGTACACCGATCGACAACGCGGGCGACATCGGTGAGGATGAGCGTTGGCCAATACACCGGAATCCACCGTCGTATGAGGATCAGGCGACCTCGACCGAACTCCTCGAGACGGGGGTCAAAGTCATCGACCTGATCATGCCGATCGCTAAGGGTGGGAAGATCGGATTGTTCGGCGGCGCCGGCGTTGGGAAGACCGTCACGCTCATGGAACTCATCAACAACATTGCGAAAGAGCACAGCGGTTACTCGGTCTTCGCCGGAGTAGGCGAGCGGACCCGTGAGGGCAACGACTTCTATTACGAGATGAAGGAGTCGAAAGTCATCGATAAGGTGTCACTCGTCTACGGGCAGATGAACGAGCCTCCCGGCAACCGCCTTCGAGTCGCGTTGACGGGGCTGACCATGGCCGAGTATTTCCGGGATGAAGGCCGCGAGGTATTGATGTTCATCGACAACATCTACCGTTACACGCTCGCCGGGACGGAAGTTTCGGAGCTGTTGGGCCGCATGCCTTCTGCCGTCGGCTATCAGCCGACACTTGCCGAGGAGATGGGACTGTTGCAGGAACGTATTACATCCACGAAGACGGGTTCGATCACGTCGTTCCAGGCCGTCTATGTGCCGGCCGACGACTTGACCGATCCCTCGCCGGCAACCACGTTTGCGCACTTGGACGCCACGCTCGTGTTGTCGCGGCAGATCGCGGAGCTCGGTATTTACCCGGCTGTAGACCCGCTGGATTCGACGAGTCGATTGCTGGACCCGAACGTAATCGGCCAGGATCATTACGATACCGCGCGTGCGGTGCAGGCGGTATTGCAGCGCTACAAGGAGCTGCAGGACATCATCGCAATTCTAGGAATGGACGAGCTGTCCGAAGACGACAAACTCATCGTTCAACGCGCGCGTAAAATTCAGCGCTTCCTGTCGCAGCCGTTCGCCGTGGCGGAGACCTTCACCGGCACACCCGGAAAATACGTGCCGCTAAAGGAGACGATCAAGGATTTCAAGGCGATCGTCGACGGCGAATATGACCACCTTCCGGAGCAGGCTTTCTACATGGTTGGTTCGATCGAAGAAGCCGAGGAGCAGGCCAAGAGCCTGCAGTAGCCAGCGGAGGGGATTCTGGGATCGTGGCCACCATTCATGTCGACATCGTCAGCGCTGAGGGAGAGATCTTCACGGGCGAAGCCTCGATGGTGTTCGCCCCGGCGAAGATGGGCGAGGTCGGTATCGCACCCAGGCACGCGCCTCTGTTGACGGATCTCAAACCCGGCGAAGTCCGGGTCCAGGCCGGTGACGGCGAGGAGAAGACCTTCTATGTCACGGGCGGGGTCCTCGAGGTGCAGCCGCATCTCGTCACCGTGCTTGCCGACAGCGCTTTGCGGGCGGACCAGCTCGACGAGGACGCAGCCCGTGACGCTCGCGAGCGTGCCAGAGAGGTCCTCGAAGGCCGGCACGGCGAGATCGATCTCGAGCAGGCGCAGGCCGAATTGGTTGAGGCTGAAGCTCGCTTCCGCGCGGCCCAGAAGCTCAAGGGCAAGCGCGGCTGATCCTTATCCGCCCCAGCGTCTCCGCTACCCCCCGGGCTCGAAATACGGTTTGCGAGACTGTCGGCACGTCATTTTCGCGCGACCGCGCTATCATTCGCCCCAGTCGCCGGTCTATGTGGTGTAAATAGTGGCCTTGACAGTGGTGATCCTGGCCGCCGGCCAGGGCAAGCGCATGAACTCAGACCTACCGAAGGTGCTGCAGCCTTTGGCCGGTCGTGCGATGCTGGTGCATGTTCTCGATACCGCCAGAGAACTCCAGCCTGACGCGATAAACATCGTCTACGGGCACGGCTCGGACGCTGTGCGGGAGGCGTTTGCCGGCCCCGATCTGACATGGAGCCATCAGCCCGAACAGCTCGGTACGGGTCACGCGCTCGGACAGGCGCTGCCGTCGATTCCGGACGATCATCAAGTGCTGGTGCTGTACGGCGATGTGCCCCTCGTAACCTCCGGCAGCTTGAAATCCCTGGCGGACTACGGCAGAGGCGACGAGGTCGTACTGCTAACGGCGTTCCTCGATGACCCCCACGGTTATGGGAGAATCGTTCGCACTGGTGACGGAGCGGTCAGCAGCGTCGTCGAGGAGAAAGACACAACTCCCGAGGAGTCCGCCATTGGGGAAGTTAATACCGGCTTCATGCGTCTTCCCGCTGGACCGCTTAAAGGCTGGTTAGCCGGTCTTAGCAACGACAACGCTCAGGGCGAATTTCTTCTTACCGATGTCGTCGGCTTGGCGGTCGGCGATGGCGTCGAGGTGAAGGCCCTCGTCGTCGCGGATGCGGCCGAGATGTTGGGAGTCAACAGCCGCACCCAGTTGGCAAGAGCCGAGCGAATCATCCAGCGGCGCTATGCGGAAGTGGCGATGGAGAGCGGCGCAATGCTTGTGGATCCGGCGCGATTCGACGTACGCGGTACGCTCAAGGTCGGCCGCGACGTCTTCATCGACGCGGGTGTGTTGTTCGAAGGCGAAGTCGAACTCGGTGACCGCGTCCATATTGGGCCGAACACAGTGATCTCAGACTCACGCCTCGGCGATGGCTGTCTCGTTCATCCGAACTCCGTATTGCACGGCGTCGTAGCCGGGCCGGATTGCGAGATCGGACCCTTCGCCCGCCTGCGTCCTGGCACCGAGTTAGCGGAGCGCGTGAAGATAGGTAATTTCGTAGAAGTCAAAGCGAGTTCGGTCGCTGCGGGCAGCAAAATGAATCATCTGACCTACGTCGGCGATTCTCGTGTCGGCGATAGCGTCAACATCGGCGCCGGAACCATCGTCTGTAATTACGATGGTGCGGTAAAACACCGCACTGTGATCGGGAACCGGGCGTTCATCGGATCAGGCGTCATGCTCGTAGCGCCAGTCGAAGTCGGAGAAGGAGCAACCGTCGGTGCCGGATCGACGCTCACGAAAGACGCCCCAGCGGAGACGCTGACGGTTGCCCGCGCTAAGCAAACGGTGGTGGAAGGCTGGGAGCGGCCGAAGAAGACCGATAAATGAGCAGCAGACATGCGCCAAGTTGTGAGGAACTCACCCATAATCACGCTCAGAATCGAGCGTAAGGATCCCTGAAAAATGTGTGGAATTGTCGGTGCGGTAGCCGAGCGCAATGTGACCCCGATTCTCATGGAGGGCCTCAAGCGCCTGGAGTATCGTGGTTATGATTCGGCTGGCATCGTACTGGAGAACAATGGGGAACTCAGACGCCTAAGGCGAAAGGGTAAACTCCATCACCTGGAAGACGCGGTTGCGGAGTCCGCACTCAAAGGTTTCCAGGGAATAGCGCATACGCGTTGGGCCACGCACGGCGTCCCGAGCGAGGCGAACGCACATCCGCACACATCGGGCAACAACGTTGCGGTTGTCCATAACGGCATCGTCGAGAATCATGACGAACTCCGGGAGGGGCTTTCGGCTGCGGGATATGAATTCTCTTCGGAGACCGATTCGGAAGTCATCGCTCATCGGATACATTTCCATCTGGCGACAGTTGGAGATCTGCTCAAGGCGGTGCAGGCGACTGTCGCCGAGTTAAAAGGCGCCTACGCGCTCGCCGTCATGGATGCCGAGGAGCCCGATGCGTTGGTCCTGGCCCGATCGGGCGGACCCGTCGTCATCGGTCTCGGTATCGAAGAGAATTTCGTGACATCCGATATCGCCGCCCTTCTACCCGTCACGAGGCGCTTTCAGTTCCTCGACGATGGCGATGTCGCACTGGTGCGGCGCCGTAGCGTAGAAATATATGACGCGGAGGGGAACCCGGTCGAGCGTCCTGTCGTTGAAAGCGAACTCTCCGTCGACGCGGGGGACCGTGGCGGTTTTCGGCACTATATGGAGAAGGAGATTCACGAGCAGAGTCGCGCCGTCGCGGCCACGCTCGAGCGTCGTATAGACGGTGGGCAGTTGCTGGACGATCTTCTCGGGCCGACGACGAAAGACATTGTCGACCAGGTCGAGTGCGTTCATCTCGTCGCTTGTGGTACGAGCTATCATGCGGGACTGGTCGCACGCTACCAGCTCGAGGAACTTGCTGGTCTACCGTGCATGGTCGAGATCGCGAGCGAGTACCGGTATCGTTACCCGGTCGTCCCCGCAAACACGCTACTCATCGTCGTCTCTCAATCCGGCGAGACGGCGGATACGCTCGCTGCACTTAGAGTGGCGCAGGAGCGTAATTACCTGACGACATTGGCGATCTGTAATGTTCCCGAGAGTTCGTTGGTTCGTGAAGCCGATATTAATTTGATGACACATGCGGGGCCCGAGATCGGCGTCGCATCGACGAAGGCGTTCACGACTCAACTCGCCGCGCTGGCACTTCTCACGATCGCATTGGCGAAAGCCCGCGGTCTGGATGCGGTGGCAGAGCAGTCCCTCGTCAAACAACTTGCAGAGCTGCCGAGTCTGATCGAGCAGACTCTGACGTTGGACGGAGAGATCTTGATTCTCGCCGAGGAATTCGCTGGTAAGCACCATGCCCTGTTTCTCGGTCGTGGCGTGCTGAATCCGGTCGCGATGGAAGGTGCGCTCAAGCTCAAAGAGATTTCCTACATCCATGCGGAGGCCTATGCCGCGGGAGAGCTTAAGCACGGGCCACTTGCGCTGGTAGATGACGACATGCCCGTCGTAACCGTGGCACCCAATAACGAATTGCTCGAGAAGCTCAAGTCTAATCTTCAGGAAGTCAAAGCACGCGGCGGCCAGCTATTCGTCTTCGCGGACACCAACGCGGAACTCGACGAAGGCAATGGCATGCGTATCCTTCGCATGCCCGCTCATGCTGAGTCCATCCAGGCGCCGATCCTTTATACGGTACCGCTGCAGATTCTCGCTTACCACGTGGCTGTTCTTAAAGGGACGGACGTGGATCAGCCGCGGAATTTGGCTAAGTCGGTTACTGTCGAATAAATTTAAGGAAATTCGACCACCCTTCCTAGGAGTAAAAAAATCCCGATAATTTCGTTGTAACTTTTGAGGTAAATTTCACCACACAAATATTAACAAAATTCAAAAAATCAAAACGGTTTGAAGAAATCCATAATCTCATTAACAAACTTCTAACTCTTTTTTTTTAGCTATAAGTTAAGTACTGAACTTGTCCTTAAAGAGTTAGTTTCTGACAATCCTCTTTGTATAGAAACTGAAAAGAAAAATGATTGAACTTAATAGCAATGGAAAAAAATTTA
>PVBE011546182.1_pt1 | contig 30323 bp, 21 predicted proteins | sample 1631181 | NCBI WGS metagenome assembly PVBE01 (sample SAMN08397723, study PRJNA350692) | Marine metagenome, whole genome shotgun sequencing project. | isolation source: water | place: Pacific Ocean | collected 2012-04
CATGACAAATACGACAGCGCACCAGGCCCGCAGAAACAAAATGCGGGCCCCGTTTATGTTGATGCGGCACCGATTATCGTTGGTCGATCGTAAGCGATGAAGCGAGACAACATAAATTATCTGGCCGTCGGCACGTTCGTGATCGCCATGTTAGGCGCATTTTTCGTGCTGATGTATTTCGTGACGGGTCGAACGGGTCCTGCTGATCATTACGTCGTTCGTTACAAGAATGTGAACGGATTGAAGTTCGGTACCGGCGTCTTCTACGAAGGCTATCACGTGGGTCAGATCGAGAAGATTGTTCCGGAGCCGGCGGCAACCGGAATGCAATATGTGCTTACCGTCAGCGTTGCGCGAGACTGGACGATTCCACAGGACAGCGTCGCGCGTATCGTCTCGTCCGGCTTGATTTCTGCGGTCCAAATAGAAATCGATGAGGGCACGAGCGCGAAGAGCATTCCGCCCGGCGGCGAGATTGCGGGTGAGGAACAGCAAAACCTGTTTGCGATGCTGGGCGAAGTGGCGGGGGAATTTCAGTCTTTGTCCCGTGACGGCGTAATGCCCGTATTGCAGAACTTGAACGCTCGTATTAACGAGGTTTCCGCTGAAATAGTCGGTTTTCGACGCGAAGAACTCAAATTGCTCGTCGAGAATTTCAATCGACGACTCAATCACGATTTGATCGGGGACGCACAGGCCCTCGTAGCTAAACTGGATCACAGCGCACAACAATTGGAAACGATCCTGGGGACTAAGAATCAACAACAAATCGAGCAGTTTCTCATTCATATAGACGACGTCGCCATCAACATGAAAGAGTTAATATCCCGCATTGAATTGACACGTGTCCAAATGAATGAAACGTTGCTGGCGCTCGAAAGTTTGGCCGCTGATAACAGTGACGCGTTGGGAGGAACGATCCACGATGCAAGCGTTTCGATGCAGGAAATGCGAAAAGCGCTGAAAACCGTTAACGAGCACCTAAGTTCGATCATGTACAACGTCGAAGGCGGTACTCGGCAATTGCATGAATTCGCGCAAGCGGTTAGGGAAAACCCGGCGCGCCTCATACGGGGATCGGAGCCACACGATGAAGCCGAATAGATTCCGTCGTGCAAGGGAATTCGCCTGCTGTTCGATAATAGTATTCGGATTGGGCGGGTGCGGTTCGATGAAGCCGCTTCCGAGCGATACCTTTTATCGCCTCAATATCGATTTCGACTCCGTGGTAATTCCGGCCGGGCAGCGGTGGACTGACAAAACAATTCGCGTAGCCAAGTTTCGCGCTAGCGGCGTACACCGCGAGCGGGCGATCGCGTACTCCGAACACGGCGGGCTTCTCGTTAAGCAGCACCGATATCAATTATGGATCGATAGTCCCGAACGGATGCTGCAGAATGAGTTGGTCAGCTACCTACGGGCGATCGGCGCTGCGCCCGGTGTTACGGGGTCGGAATCCGCCGATGCCGGGTTCGAGATCCAGGGACGGATCCGCCGAATGGATCAAGTGATCGAGGGAGACACGTTAAATGCAACGGTCGTACTCGCTTTCGAATTGCTTGAACGGGGGGGCGCGCAAACGCTCATTTTCGGCCGCGAGTATCGGGAATCGCGGACAGTTTCGAGCGATGACATGAGGGCCACAATATCGGCTATATCGGATTCCGTTACGGCAATTTTCGAACGCTTCGTTGGAGACGCCGGCGACGCATTGCGAAATTAGGTGAACACATAGTGCCGGTACCGCGGGGTCACACCTCGCCGAGGCGGAGATGACAATGTCAGCGATCATTGCAAAAATCAAAGACAACGGTGTTCGTATCGGACTCAGTTTCGTCGTTCTGCTGTTCTTTGTATCCCACGCGGCGCATTGGTTCCGCGTTGGTTTTATCCAGCAGATGGAGAACATCGCCTACGATAAGCGTTTGCTGCTGACGATGCCGAACCGGGTAGATGATCGAATCGTGATCGTGGATATCGACGAAGCCAGCCTCAGCGCCGAGGGTCGGTGGCCGTGGAGCAGGGATAAGCTGTCCGCTTTCGTGGAGCAACTCTTCGAGCAATACCAAATCGCAATCGTAGGCTTCGATATCGTTTTCGCCGAACCGGACGAAAGCTCGGGTTTGAAAGTTTTGGAGCGATTGGCCGAAGCGGAGTTGAAGGACGATGATAAGTTCCGCGCGAATCTTCAGGTATTGCGTCCAGAACTCGATTACGACGGTCGTTTCGCCGAGACCATCCAAAAGTATCCCGTGATACTCGGTTATTATTTCAATTTCGTCGCGAGCGGGGAAGATGCTTCCGAGATCGGGCAGTTACCGGCTCCGACGTTCGTAAAGGGAACGTTTAAGGGTAAACGGATATTATTCCGGGACGCAGACGGGTACGGCGCAAATATCGAGCAACTAGAGTCGAGTGCGTTGGGTTCGGGGCACTTCAATCCCCATCCCGACCCCGACGGTGTGATTCGCCGCGTTCCGATGCTGATCTCGTTCGGTGGCGCCTACTACGCGTCGTTATCACTGGAGATGGCGCGCCATTTGCTCGGGTCGGACGAAATAAAGCCCCGCTTCGAGAAACCCCTGTTCGGCGGCGGGAAGGCTTATCCCGGCCTCGAATGGCTGCAGGTCGGTAACAGACTGATCCCGGTAGACCGACATCTTCAGGCATTGGTACCGTACCGCGGCAAGAAGGGTAGTTTCCCGTATGTCTCGGCGACGGACGTTCTGCATGGGAAAGCGGATAAGTCATTGCTCGAAGGCGCGACGGTGCTCGTCGGGACGACGGCGCCGGGGCTCCTCGATCTCCGATCGACTCCGGTCGCAGAAGCGTATCCGGGTGTTGAGGTACACGCGAATCTCATAGGCGGCATAATCGATGGCACCGTAAAACAGCTGCCGGAATATACCCTCGGCGCCGAGGTTTTGTTGCTGATTTTCTTCGGTATGGTCATGGCGGTCGTGGTACCGATTCTGAGTCCGTTGGCTGCGACGATTACTACCGCGGGCCTGTTAATGCTGTATACGGGCTTCAACTTTTTCGTCTGGACCGCGGGTAACTTCGTTCTCCCGGTTGCCTCAGGCGTGATGATGCTGTCGACAATGTTTGTGCTGAACATGTCATACGGATATTTCATCGAAACCAGGGGCAAACGACAGATAACGGGACTGTTCGGGCAATATATCCCTCCAGAACTCGTCGACAAAATGGCGGAGCATCCGGCCGACTATTCGCTGGATGCGGAGAGTAAGGAAATGACCGTGCTGTTTTCAGACGTCCGCGGTTTTACGACATTGTCGGAAGGATTGAATCCAAAAGAGTTGGCGGAACTCATGAATATGTTTCTGACTCCGATGACGCGCGTGATTCACGAGCAGCGGGGAACGATCGATAAATATATGGGTGACGCGATCATGGCGTTTTGGGGCGCTCCGATCGAGGACTCCAACCACGCTCGCCATGCGCTCGAAGCAGGCCTGCAAATGCTCGAAAAACTCGAAGAGGTCAATACACAGTTTGTGGCCAGAGGGTGGCCTGAGGTCCGGATCGGTGTCGGCGTGAACACCGGAATAATGAGCGTCGGGAACATGGGCTCGGAGTTTCGCATGGCTTATACGGTTCTCGGCGATGCGGTGAATCTCGGGTCAAGACTCGAAGGTTTGACCAAAGGCTATGGCGTTTGGCTCATCGTCAGTGAAAGTACGAAAGACGCGGTACCGGAATACGTTTATCGGGAGCTCGACCGCGTTCGCGTCAAGGGCAAAGATAAACCGGTCGCGATTTATCAACCGCTGCGTCTCAAAGAGAAAATGGATAAGCAGTGGAAGGACGAGTTGAAGCTATATCGGGAAGCGTTACGTTTTTACCGTGCGCAGGACTGGGACATGGCGGAAATGAATCTACTCAATCTGCAGCGAACGTCCCGCTCACCGAGCCTGTATAAGGTTTACGTCGAGCGCGTTGCCCAGTACCGCAGCAACCCGCCGGGCGAGAACTGGGATGGAGTCTTTACCCACACGTCCAAATAGCCGAAACAACCCCGTGAGCCTGGCTAGCCCGAATATTGCACGAGGCGCTCGCGGCGCTTGTGCCAATGGATTGAAACGAGTGGTCTTTTCATCGGTCACGGGTAGTACGATTTATGGTCCATTTTGTCATGCGCTTGCTCGCTACCGCGGCCCTCGTGCAATATTCGGGCTATCAGACATCGAGTAGACCGGAGAAATAGACAAAGTTCGTGAAGACACGGCCCACGTCGGCGGCCGTTTCGTCCACGTTGCTCTTCACCCAGTGATACTGAACTCCATCTTGATACCGGCGAGCTCGATGATATCTCCGCTATTCATCGTATAAGCGTTCGGCCCGATCGCTTCACCGTTGACGACAGGAAAATTATTGTTCTGGCCATCGCCCTCGATGTGGGTCAGAAAATACCCTTGCGGTCGTCGCGAAATCACCGCGACCTGCACACCCGGTTTGCCGAGCGTAATGAGCGCTTTCGTAAGCTCGAGTTCCTTTCCGGCAATCGGGCCATTGAGTACTTGAAGCTTACCGAGCGGCATTCCCGAAGATGGCGGCGGCGCGATCGGCGTTCCGCCGTCCGTGGACTCTTTTGACTCGGCGATGCCTGCATCTTCGGCCGCTTTCGCTGCGGCTACCGCAGCGCTGGCGGAGCCGGGACGGATAATCATGGTTTTCTCGAAATCTTCGTCATCGGCGGTCGCGTGCTCATTTACATACTTGAGCTCGTGTTTGCCTATTCCGACAACGTCACCATCTCTCAAGGCATGCTTTTTGATCAGTTTGCCGTTGACGTAGGTGCCATTCGTGCTGCCGAGATCTTCCAAAAAGGAATCGTCGAGGATAGTGATGACGAGTGCGTGTTTACCACTGACCGCCAAATTGTCTACTTGAATATCATTATCAGGTTTGCGCCCGAGCGATATCCGTTCTCTGTTGAGCGGATATTCCCCTTGCACCACCCCATTTAAGCTGAGAACCAGTTTAGCCATTATTCCGCCTTATCTAGCTGCCTCTCGTCAATAAGCCCACTAATTTGGAAAATACTCCAGCCTTTGCCGGGAACGGTGCCCGCGGCCTCGCTAGTACCACCGAAATGTTGTCTTTTCCGCCACTTTCATTCGCCAACCGCACCAACTCGTGTGCCGCTTCTACAAGATTAGCACTATATTTACTTAGGGTTAAGCGAATTTCTTCATCATCTACCATATCATTTAAGCCGTCCGAGCACAGTAGATAGATGTCGCCGGGTCGCGCGGTCTCTTCACTGATATCGACTTCTACGGTTTCGTCGATTCCGAGTGCCCTGGTTACCAGGTTTTTCGGCGTGTTGGCTTCCGCTTCTTCCGGCGTAAAGAAGCCCCGATCGATGAGTTCCTGGACCAGGGAGTGATCGTTGGTGATTTGTGCTAAGTCGCCGTTTCGCAAGCGGTAAACTCTTGAGTCGCCAACGTGAGCCACGGTGACCATATTGTTGTAAAAAAGCACCACCACGACGGTTGTGCCCATTCCTTGACACTGCGGCACCTCGGTCGCCGTCCTGAAAATGTGGCGGTTGGCGCCGACGATCGAACTCCGCACCAGCGCCGCCTCCTTCGACAGTTCGGATTCCGGGTCGCTGACGCGGTTGCGCGCCGCATGGATGTCGCCGCGAACGGTGTCGAGAATAGCCTTGGCGGCAATGGCGCTGGCGACCTCCCCAGCCTTGTATCCTCCCATCCCATCCGCTACTACCGCAAACCCCATGGTCGGGTCGGTGATGGTGGAGTCCTCGTTATGCGGGCGCTTCATGCCGGTATCCGACACATTTACGAACTTGATCTTGGAGGAGAGGTCCACGGTGCAGTGAATGGTCTTGCAGGATTCAGCCGTCTAGGTGCCGCGACCGCCGCGCGACCCCGAGGACTCGGGAGCGGCCGCATCGCTCGTCAGTTCGCAGACCCCTCGCGTCCGACCACACATGATGGGCAGGTACCACCGGGTGCTACTTCTTCGCAACCTGCTTGGCGCAAGCCTGGATGTCTTTCGCCATTTCAGCGCCGGTCTGGTAACGCGTGTTAAGGTCTTTCTGCAAGGCCTTATTGATGATGGCCGCGATGCAGGGTTTCTGTTGTTGCAGATCAGGGCGCAATTCGAAGACATCCTGGTGCGGCTCATTCGCGATCTTGTACATTAGCGTCGCCATCGAGTCACCCTTGAACGGTAGGTTGCCCGTCGTCATTTGATACAGCATGACGCCGAGCGAAAACAGATCGGAGCGGCCATCGACCTTCTTGCCGGATAGCTGCTCCGGTGACATATAAGACGGCGTGCCGAGCACCATTCCGGTCTTTGTCTTGCTCGAATCGGTAATCCGAGCGATACCAAAGTCGGTGATTTTGACCTGCTTTTTGTTCGGCTCGTACATGATGTTTGCGGGCTTGATATCGCGGTGTACGACATTTTGTTTGTGGGCGGAATCCAATGCCATCGCCGACTTGAATACGATGCCCATGACGATCGGGAGCGGCAGTAGGTTATCGGACTTGACGTAGCGTGCGAGGTCGTGCCCTTCGAGGAACTCCATTGCGATATAGGCGAGGTCGTGCTCCTCTCCGGCGTCATAGACCGTTACGATGTTCGGGTGTTGTAAGCGCCCGGCCGTTTCCGCTTCGCGGAAGAAGCGCGATTTCACTTCCTCCAATTCGTCGGCCTCGAATTCCTGTGCGAGCGCCATCGTCTTGATGGCTACGACGCGGTTGATCTTCGGGTCTTTACCCAAGTAGACGACACCCATGGCGCCCTTGCCGAGTTCTTTTTCCACTTCGTAGCGACCGAGCATGGGCTTGGAGATTGATCCGTCCAGCAACATCGTCCCCGCTGCCCCGGCCGATGCGCCCGCCCCGCCAAGCAGTACCGTTTCCTCGAGTTGTTTGGCGCGGTTGACTTTTACCTTAATGTCCTTGAATTCCGGATCTTTATCCGCAATGTATTGATAGACCGAAGCGGCCTTGTTGAACTTGCGCTTGGTCTCGAAATCGATCGCGAGGTTGTAGACGGCCTCCAGGGTCGATTCATCCGCGGGGCACTTGCGGAAATAATCGAAGGCAACGTCGAGTTCGCCTTTTTGCTGGTGCTGGAGCGCAAGTTGCTTGTTGTTCATGGCCGAATCGACGTCGAGGCGGAGTTTACTGGCTTCGGTCACCAGATAACGCTTCGTCGTCAGCAGCACATGTCCGACGACCAGCAGTGATGCGGCGGTTACGAGTTGCAGCCACAAACCTTGTGACACCATCAGACTCAGTTCGGTCACGATCAACGCGACGAGCAAAAACGCGCTGATCAACGCTCCGGCGCCGGCTTTGAGCTTCGGCAGCAGGGCGACTAGATACGCCGCGATGAACAACATCGATAGGAGTTCGGCCAGGAGGCCCCAACCGGGCTGGACGAAGAAATGTTCATTCAGAATGCTCGCGACCGTGTGTGCCATGATCATGACAGGCCCGCCGACATCGCCGATCGGCGTATGCAGATCGGATCCCACGCCAAAAGCGGTCGCGCCGATCAGCACGATTTTGTCCTTGAAATTCTCTATCGGAACGTCGTCTTGGATCACGTCGTAGAACGAATAGGTATCAAAGGCCGGACGGCCGCCTTCCCGGCCGCTATAGAAAAACGTATTAATAAACAGAAAGGGATCGGTTTTGATTGTCAGCCGGCCTAATTCGACGCTGTCTCCGAGATTCACCTTGATATCGTCGGCGCCGAGATTCAGGCTTGCCGCCGCGATCATCAGCGACTGTGACGGGAAGAATTTGTCGTAATAACTGACGATCAACGGTTCGAATCGAATACCGCCATCGACATCGGGCGCGGTGATCAGGTGCCCGATCCCCTGTACCTGCTCGCCGATCGTTCGAATCGGCGGGAACGCCTCGATTGTCTGCCACGGTAGAATAAATTCACCGCTCGGATCGCCGATGTTGGCTTCGGGTATTGCGAACCGCGTGACATGGGCGGGCAATTCGGAATCCGGATTACCGATCGGCTCCCCCGGGACAAACTGCATCCCGATCACCGTGTTCCCGCCCGCTTCGAGGCTCCGCACGAGGACGCCGTCGGTATCGAGTTCGGTTTCTGCTTTTTTTAGGGTGTCGGCGATGCCCTGGGCGTCGCTTTCGTCCATCTTGATATTTGCCAGCACGCCGCGCAGGCGCCGTATCCAGGTCAACCCGGCGTCGACCTGTGCCTCGGAGTAGAAAATCGTATTGCCAACCGTTTTCGCCCCGCCGGCAACGAGTTTGTCGATCATCGCCGCGTGCGTGTCTCTGGACCAGGGCCAGCGGCCGATATTCTGGATACTCCGGTCGTCGATCGCGATGACCGCGATCCGGTCGCCCGGGTCGGCCGAAGACCAGCGCACGCCGAGGTCGTAGGCGTAGCGTTCGAGACCGCCAAGCACGGCGTTTCCCATCTGCCACAGCACTAGGAAAACAATAGATATAACGAGTCCGACGAACCAGTCGGATTTCCAGAATGCCTGTTTCATCCCCGCCAGTAACTTATTGTTAGATCGAGGTGTTCGCTATACTACCTTGAATTCCATTGCATGAGTAGATTCGGGCTCGAAATCCGGGCGCTATCTACCCCATTTAGATGTCGGGTCGCCGGCGTTCGGCCCGCTCGCAGTTCGTCTGACGTTTCTTGAGTTTCTCGGCGACAGCTTCCCGGGTGTCGCGTTTCTCCGTACGCTCCTGCTGGAAGGATTCCAGCAAGAGTTCCGTGCGTTCCTTGCGTGTGTTAACGCTCGGATCCACCGCCGGCGTTGCCGGCACCCGGATCTCTTGTGCGCCGCTGGCGGTGGGCGGCACGGCGTCGCCGTAATGGGTATTACCGTGTTCGTCGACCCATTTGTAGACCTTCTCGGCCTCGACGTTCAGGCTCAGAGCCAATGCGGTCACCATCATAACGACGAGAATCCGATTCTCGCCCCGATCTCTACGAGGATAGTCCGTCTGCCCGGACGATCGAACGACCAATTTCTCGGTTCTGAAAGCAAAAACACGGTGCCTGCGAAACCTTGGTTCCCGGGCGACACCGACCCGTGCCAAACGCGGTTCGTGCTGCGACCCGATAAATGAGGGCGATCGATGAGGATTTGCCGTCAGCTCCGGTGGGAAAATGTCCCCGAACGTTCCGCCGCCCACTGACACAAAGTAGGCGACCGACTGGTACCTAGCGCTATTCCGTTGAATTGAAGGGAGAATAACGGGTAGGGGCGATAATGCCCCGGAACTTTGCGCGACGGCGCAATGCGGCTAAGTTTGGGGTCAGCGGGCAGGGATGCCCGGCTGGCCGCGGCCGCCAAGGACGGTAGCCGCGGGTTTCCGTCCGCGGACACTAAGCCCGGGAATGGACGACCCGGGAAACCCTCCTGTTGCGGCCGTCGTTACGACGGCCGCCTTTTTTTTCACCAACCCAAGAACCCCTGACGCCAACAAGGGGCGGGTTCGGTAAACGGTACCGTCAACGTTCGAGATGTTGCAGCTTGTCCGGTTTACCTTTCCATTCGTCTGCGTCTTCCGGCGGATCCTTCATTTCACTAATCACAGGCCATTCCTTGGCGAGTTCGGCGTTTAACGCGAGGAGTGGTTGCTCGTTGTCCGTCAAGTCGTCTTCGGACTTGATAGCTTCGGCAGGGCATTCCGGTTCGCACAGCGTACAATCGATGCACTCATCCGGGTCGATGACGAGCATATTCGGTCCTTCGTGGAAACAGTCGACGGGACAGACTTCCACGCAGTCGGTGTATTTGCACTTAATGCAGTTTTCGTTAACAACAAAAGTCATGGTTCAAGTCATCAATGTACCAAAGGAAGCGTTAGTATAACCGCGTCTACCGGAGGTCCCAACACCCACTCTTGTTTCGTTCGAGCCGGGATGCCGCTTTCCATTCGAATCACGAAGCGTTTCATACGCTGCCGGTAACCGGTCGGTCGCGGTTCCCGCCCGCGGCAGCTGATTACCGGCCCTCGCCGAGCATCGCGCGTAGCCGGTAGATCAGATCCAGCGCGTCTTTGGGCGACAACTCATCGGGACGGATCGCTTCTAGCTCCGATCTTATCCTGCTCGGCGCGTCATCGAACAAACGTAGCTGGTCCTGATCGGGAATTGTCGGTGGGCCCGTCGGGCCGTCCGCTATCGTCAGCAAACGTTGCCGTGCCTCGGCGATGACTTGCCGGGGGACCCCGGCTAACAACGCGACTGCGAGACCGTAGCTGCGGCTCGCCGGTCCTTGTTTGACACTATGCATGAAGACGATTTCATCGCCATTCTCGACCGCGTCCAGGCGCACGTTGCTAACCTCGGTTAGACTTTCCGATAGCGCCGTCAATTCGAAATAATGGGTCGCAAAAAGCGTGAACGACCGGTTCACGCGGGCGAGGTGATCTGCGGCTGCCCACGCCAGAGCGACCCCGTCGAAGGTACTCGTTCCCCGCCCTATTTCATCGATCAGGACGAGGCTGGCGGGTGTCGCGTTATGCAGAATATTCGCGGTTTCGGTCATTTCGACCATAAAGGTACTCTGGCCGCCGGCAAGATTGTCGGCGGCACCGATGCGCGTAAAAACCGCGTCTACCGGCCCGATTATCGCGGCCGCGGCCGGTACGAAACTGCCGATGTGGGCCATGATTACGATCAAAGCCGTTTGCCGCATATAGGTCGATTTTCCGCCCATATTAGGGCCCGTGACGACCAGCATCCGGCACTCTCCATCGAGCGCGAGGTCGTTGGCGACGAACGGCGAAGTACTCGTGTGCTCGACGATCGGATGTCGGCCCTGGCGAATATGCAGCATTGTCTCGTCCGTAAACTCCGGCGCAACCATCGACAGGGTGTCGGCCCGCTCGGCGAAACTCGCCAATACGTCGAGCTCGGAAATTGCTGCTGCCGTATCTTGCAGTGCGCCAAGGTGAACTCCAATCCGATCGAGCAGGTCGTCATATAACGTCTTCTCGAGGCGCAGGGTTTTCTCTTTGGCCGAAAGTATACGGGCTTCAAACGTCTTGAGTTCCGGCGTTACGAATCGCTCGTTGGACTTCAGCGTTTGCCTCCGCGAGTAGTCCTCCGGAACCAGGTCGCTTTGTGAGCGGTTGATCTCGATATAGTAGCCGTGGACACGGTTGTACCCGACCTTCAGCGAGGACAGTCCACTGCGCTCGCGTTCTGCTTTTTCGAGATCGATGAGGAACTGATCCGCGTCGGTGCCGATCGCCCGTAGCTCATCGAGGTCGGCGTCGTAGCCCGGCGCGATCACGCCGCCGTCGCGGATCAGGATCGGCGGGGATTCGACTAGCGCCGCCCCGAGCAGTTGGAACAATTCGGGATGCTCGCCACAGTTTGCGCAGCACTCACCGATGCGCGGACTGTCGATGGCCGCAAAACGTTCCCGTAGGCCCGGGATCGCCGCGAGCGATTGGCGCAGTTGCGCTAGGTCCCGAGGTCTCGCCGATTTTAGCGCGATCCGGGTCGCGATACGCTCCATATCGCCAATCTGTTTGAGGTCTTCCCGGAGGCCGTCGAGGGAAGGGCTCGCCAGGAATTCGCTGACCGCGTGGTGTCTCAGTCGCAGGACGTTCTGGTCGCGGTTCGGCGCTTGCAGCCAGCGCCGCAACAGGCGCCCGCCCATGGCCGTCGCCGTAGTATCGAGTAGGTCGACGAGCGTCGGTGCCGACGAATGTTGATGGATGTTGACGGTCAACTCGAGGTTACGTCGCGTCGCCGGATCCATCAGAACGGTCGCGGAGCGCTGTTCGAATCTCAAGCTCTGCAAGTGCGGTAGCTGGCCGCAGTAATTGTCCTCGCAGTACTTGAGTACGCAACCCGCGGCCCCGATCCCGCTGTCCACGCCTTCACAACCGAATCCGCTGAGATCCTGAGTGCCGAACTTCGCGCACAAACTGCGCGTTGCCAGCGCGGCATCGAAAAACCAATCCGGTCGCGGTCGGATGTTGGTCGCCGAATCCTTAAGCGCATCGGCATCGAATACCTCGCGGACCAACAGTTCGGCTGGGCGCAAACGTTCGAGCTCGCTCCGGACTTCGTCTACGGATCCGAGACGCATCAAATGGAAACGACCCGAACTCATGTCCAACCAGGCGAGTCCATATTCGTTACCAAGGTCGTTCAGTGCGGCGATCAAATTGTCTTCGCGTTCGGTGAGTAGCTCGTCCTCGGTGACCGTCCCCGGTGTGATTATCCGCCGGACGCGCCGTTCCACCGGCCCCCGTGAGGAGGCGGGATCGCCTACTTGTTCGCAAATAACTGCCGATTCGCCGAGCTTGATCAAGCGCGCCAGATAACCGTCGACGGCATGCGCAGGTACGCCCGCCATCGGGATCGGCTCGCCCTTACTGACCCCGCGTTTGGTTAGCACGATATCGAGGAGTCCGGCGGCGCGGCGCGCGTCATCGAAAAATAGTTCGTAGAAATCGCCCATGCGGTAGAACAGCAGGACATCGGGATGCTCTGCCTTAATCCGCAGGTATTGCTGCATCACCGGCGTATGACCAGCGGGCCGAGATCCGGCGGCGCTTGGATTATTCATGAATCGAAGTGTAACTTAGCGCGCGTTTTTCACCAGCCTTTCGCCCGGAAGGGCGGCTCAAGGCCAAGACAGTTGGAGCGGCCGCTGCGGTTCGCGGACGGTTGTACTTGTGAGGGCGTTTCGCTTATGGAGTCAGCGGGTCGTAGATCGGTGGCGTCTGCATACGGATGATCGCTTGTGAGACGATCGGCATATAACGGCGCCAGGAGTCCGTCCCGGTCGTGTGCCGCATCAGACAGGTGTCCTCGAAGGAACCCCCGGGCGCGAGATAACCGGGCGCACCTTCGTTGGTCCACGCGGACAACTGCCCGGTCGCGACCGTGCCGGAGGGACTCGAGCTGGGAGTAGCCGCGGCGCCGGCAGTAGCGGCGCCGATGCGAAGCAAACCGTTGATCATGCGATTGACGAAGGGCACGTGCATCTCCGTACAGTAGAGCACTCTGATCTTCAGCAAGTTCGCGTCCTGAATCGATTGTTTCGGCGTGCCGGCGGGCGTCGCGTCGCGATACATCAGGTGGTCGTTCGGTATCGTCTGTATCGGCCCGTCGTCTGTGTCTTCCCAGAATCCGTGCCGGCTGTAAGCTTCCTCGGTTGGATTGATGATTTGAATTTCGAGTAAGCCCGCGTTGAGTTCGTCCCATACCTTTGAACGCGCCCAACGCAACCATTGGCGGCTGTTGCGATGGGTATGCAACGGGGCTAGTCCGCGAACCAAACCGGCGTTCAACGCCCAGCGTTTCGCGTTGTTCAGCGATCCGCTGCGCGCGGACTCGAACGCGGCGTAATTCAGCTGTGTTTTAGCCTGGTAGAGCAGTGCAAATTGCAGCGTCCCGAAAATCAAGACGATCATCACCGGGAAGACAATCACATACTCGGTCATCGCCTGCCCGCGGCACGCGGAACTCAAATTCCGACGGGGATGGGGCCGACTATTGCGAAATGGCATGTTCAGGGCCTGCGAACTCATAGGTTGCGCAACGCCGGCGATTGGCAACAGGGGCCGAGACCGTTTGCGCTCCGCCCCGAGTTTTGGCAAGCGCCGTTGCTCGTCGCCTATCTGGAATCAGCAAACTTCTCTCCTCGCGCCTCGCCGGGCGCAATTTGGCGCAGCAACGAGGTGCTGCTTCTCCGCAAAACCGACCTTAATTCACCAACTCGTCGACGCCTTTCTGGATCGTAACGCTTTTTTTATACAAAGCGTCCTCGGGCTCGACGAGCTGCTGCAATTCCGAGAAACTGTTCGCCGCTTCACGCAACTGGACAATTCCCATGTTGTGCCATGCCCTTTTGTGCAGCGGTTCGCGCACCAAGGTCTCCCGATAGGATTGGAGCGCGCGATCGGCTCGAAAGGTGCGCGCATAGATGTTGCCGAGTTTGAACCACGGTTCTGCTTCACCGGGCGCTTGTTGCGTCAACGTGGCGTAGTGTTTTTCGCTCTCTGCCCAATTTTGCGCCTCATAGGCCTTGGCCGCGAGTGCATACACTTCCGCCAGATTAGTTAGCGGTCCCTCGTCCGGCTTGGTCGGCGACTGTTCGCAGGCCGACAGTGCGAGGAGGAGCGAGCACAGCGCGGCTCGCCTGGCTAGCCCGAATATTGCACGAGGCGCTCGCGGCGCTTGTGCCAATGGATTGAAACGAGTGGTCTTTTCAACGGTCACGGGTAGTACGAATTATGGTCCATTTTGTCATGCGCTTGCTCGCTACCGCGGCCCTGGCTCGTTCAGTTCCGCCCGGGCTTGTACTTCGCCCTCACCGTAGCTACGGCTACGATTCGGGCTCCAGTCCGGCGTCCGGACGAACCTGCACGTCGCCAACATCCGCGGTCCTCGTGCAATATTCAGACTAGAGTAGCGCTAAGAAGCCAGGAAAAGAAAGACATTTTCGCAAGCCCCGGCGGTTTTGCCGCGGCCGGGCCGGCGCGTCTGGTCGCGGGGTTCCCCGGCTTACGCCCAGCGGCGCGCTACACGATGACGATCGGCGTAACGCGTTGCTATCAGCACGATCGCGGCGCCGACAGCCGCCAGGAGCACAGCTTCAATCAGGACACCGTCCCAAGGCGGCGCAACCGGCGTCGATTCCAGTAATCGTTGTTTCTCGCGCACGAGGACAAAGCGGCGTTCTTGGAACGGCCAAATCACCCATAGTGAAGCGATCAGGAATCCGCTGATAACAAGCAACATCGGGCGCTCAAAGCGATGCAACAACCACGACAACAGCCGCGCGAAGGCCATCAATCCAACGGCGGCGCCAACTGCGAATGGCACGATGACGGCGACTTTGAGATTACCGATACCGTCTAGAATGTAAGCGTATTTGCCGAGGATCAGCAGGATGAACGATCCGGAGATCCCCGGCAGCACCATCGCGCAGATGGCGATAGCGCCGCTGCCCATGACGAACCACCAACTGTCCGGTGACTGTGTCGGTACGGCGGTCACCACGACGCCGCCGATGAAGACTCCGAGCAGGAGTTGTAAGCCGTCGGCGGCCGATTTCGGGCCGATATCGACGAACAAGACGAAAATCGATCCGATAATCAATCCGAAAAACAAGCTGTAAACGTGTTCCGGGTGAGTCTGTAGCAACTTCGGGATCGGGACGACGTGGGTAAAAAAAATGACTGCGGCAATTATCCCCAGTCCCACAGGGAGAACAAACGCGAAATGGGGCCGGGCTCGAGCGGTTCTTAGGTCCGCCGTTAAAAGGGCGGCGATCCAGGCGGTATCGAAAGACTTAATTGCGTCGATCAGACGCGTATAGATACCGAGAATGAACGCCATTGTTCCTCCCGAGACGCCCGGCACTACATCGGCGGCGCCCATACAAAAGCCTTTTAGCACGAGGACCGCTGCGTCGCGTAAGCGGCGCGTCATCGTTGGACCGCGCGTTCAATCATTCGCAAGTATCTTCGCGCTGTATGAGTGTACGGTGTCGATCAGCGTCGCGACGTTTTCAGGGTCGATGTCCGGAGTGATTCCGTGACCGAGGTTAAAGACGTGGCCGGGACTCGTCCCGGCGGCGTCGATAATAGCCGTTGCTTCGGCAATGATCGCCGATTGACCGGCGCGCAAAATTGCGGGATCCATATTACCCTGCAGCGCGACACGGTGGCCCACGCGTCGCTTCGCCTCGTCGATATCAACGGACCAGTCGAGGCCGAGGGCGGCGCACCCGGTATCGGCGATCGATTCGAGCCAAAGGCCGCCTCCTTTGGTAAATACAATCGTCGGGACGGCTCCGCCCACCGCGGCGACAATTTGGCCAATATAGTCCAGCGAAAACGCCTTGAACGCCGTTGTCGTCAGGATCCCGCCCCAGGTATCGAACACCATGACCGCGTCGACGCCCGCCGCAATCTGCGCCTTGAGGTATTCACTACTGGCGCGGGTAAGTATGCCGAGCAACCGATGTAACAGCGCCGGATCGCCGTACAACATTTTCTTGATCAGCTTGAAATCGTGACCGCTCCCACCTTCCACCATGTAGGTGGCGAGCGTCCACGGACTTCCACAAAAGCCTATCAAGGGTACGCTTCCGCCCAATTCGCGCTTGACCAGGCGGATCGTCTCGGTCACATAGCCTAAATCGGTCTCCGGATCGAGTTCGCGCAAAGCCGTGACGTCACCGCTCCCGCGCACCGGGTGCGCAAAGCGGGGGCCGACGCCTTCCGCGAGCGAAAGGCCCAGGCCCATTGCATCCGGGATCGTCAGAATGTCGGAAAAGACAATTGCCGCGTCCAACGGGAACCGCGCCAGCGGTTGCAGTGTGACTTCGCACGCGAGTTCCGGTGTTTTGCACAGCGTCAGAAAATCGCCGGCACGCTCGCGGGTCGCTCGATATTCCGGCAAATAGCGGCCGGCCTGGCGCATGATCCATATTGGAGTTGCGTCGACCGGCTCTCGCTTGAGTGCGCGGAGAAAACGGTTGTTGTCTGACACAGTGGAGTTCGACCGTCGAAAAATATTAGGGAACCTCTGATTAATTCGTACAACGCCGCCTTGGGTTCAAAATCGTCCGTCTCGGTGTTGCGGCGCTTGCCAACAGTCCCGGCTATTATCTACGATCCGCGCCTTGAGTCGAACCATTTTGAATCACAATCCGACCGTCCCAGAATGCATCAGAGGTTCCTTACTTGAGCGGAGCGGGGAGGTCCGATCGACCCATGAGGAAAGCATCGACGCCGCGGGCCGCCGATCGACCCTCGGCAATCGCCCACACTATCAGCGACTGTCCGCGTTGCATATCACCGGCGGTAAATACGCCGTCCTCGGAGGTCATCCAGTTTTCATCGCGCCATACGTTGCCGCGTTCAGTCAATTTGACGCCCAACGAATCGAGTAAGCCCGGTTTCTCGGGACCGGTGAACCCCATCGCCAGTAGGGCGAGGTCGCACGGTATTTCTCGCGCTGAATCGGCGACCTCGATGAAGTTTACCCGTCCGTCTTGTATATTCATTTCGACTTCCACGAGTTCCAACGCCCGAACGTGCCCTTTGCCGTCGTCGACAAAATTCTTGCTCGATACCGAAAAGATGCGTTCGCCGCCTTCTTCATGGGCCGACGCGACCCGATAGATCTGAGGCCATTCGGGCCAAGGATTCGTCCGCGCTCGCGATGCCGGCGGGTGTGGCATGATTTCCAGTTGTTGGACGGATTTGGCGCCTTGGCGATGCGATGTGCCGAGACAATCGGCGCCCGTGTCGCCGCCGCCAATGACGACCACGTGCTTGTCCTTTGCGGAGATCAATACATCCTCCGCGACTTCGTCTCCTTCGCACAAGCGATTCTGGGGTACGAGAAAATCCATCGCGAAATGCGTGCCCTTGAGTTGGCGACCCGGGATCGGAAGGTCACGCGGTTGAGTCGCTCCGCCCGCGACAACCAGCGCATCGTATTGAGCTCGCATCTCGTTAACGTCAATATCGACGCCCACATTTGCATTGGTACGAAATTCCACACCTTCTTCGGCCAGTTGCCGAAGGCGCCGGTCCAGCAAACGCTTTTCCATCTTGAATTCCGGGATGCCGTAGCGCAGCAGACCGCCGATGCGGTCCGCGCGTTCGAATAGCGTGATTTCGTGGCCGGCCCGTCGCAGCTGTTGTGCCGCGGCAAGACCGGCCGGTCCCGAACCGACTATGGCAACGCGTTTTCCGGTTTCCACGAGGGGCGGTTGCGGGGCGACCCAGTCATGTTCGAATCCGTGATCGACGATCGCCAATTCTATCGCCTTAATCGTGACGGGATCGTTATTGATGCCCAGAACACATGACCCTTCACACGGCGCCGGACACAGCGTACCGGTAAATTCAGGAAAATTATTGGTGGCGTGCAGCCTGTCTATAGCTTCCCGCCAGCGCTGGTTATAGACGAGATCGTTCCAATCCGGGATCAGATTGCCGAGCGGGCAGCCTTGGTGGCAGAACGGGATCCCGCAATCCATGCACCGAGCAGCCTGTCGTCCGAGCGCGTCCGCCGGCCACCGGTCCATGACCTGACGCCAATCCCGGACCCTTTCGGCTACCGGGCGGTAGGGTTGTCTTTCCCTGCCATGCTCCAGGAACCCGGTGACCTTAGCCATTCGAGGCTTCCATGATCGCCTGGTCTTCCGGGATCCCGGTGCGTTTCGCGGTTTCGATCGCCGCCAGCACTTTCTTGTAATCCTTAGGCATCACCTTGACGAAATCGACGCGAGTTGTCTTCCAACTATCGAGGATAGCCTGCGCGACAGCGCTCTGCGTCAGGCGCGCGTGGTTTCTGAGCAATGTGAGCACGGTGTCCTCATCGTCGCCCGTGGCGACCCGTTCCAAATCGACCAACTGCTTGTTGCAGCGGCCCGGGAAAACCTTGTCCGGATCGTAGACATAAGCGATACCGCCGGACATTCCGGCCGCGAAATTTCGTCCCGTGGGACCAATTATTACGGCGCACCCACCGGTCATATACTCGCAACCGTGATCACCGATGCCTTCTACAACCGTGTGTGCTCCGCTGTTTCTCACACAAAAGCGTTCGCCCGCAATCCCTCGAAAATAGGCTTCGCCGTCGGTCGCGCCGTAAAGCGCGACATTCCCGATGAGAATATTTGCCTCCGCGACGAAAGTGGCGTGCCGCGGCGGATAAACGATCAGCTTGGCGCCCGACAGGCCTTTCCCAACGTAGTCGTTCGCGTCCCCCTCTATGGTCATCGTGACCCCGCGCGGCACGAAAGCGCCGAAACTCTGTCCAGCCGAACCATTGAAGTGGAGATTGATCGTATCGTCCGGTAGGCCCGGCCCGCCGTACCGCTTCGTTATCTCGTAGCCAAGGATCGTACCGACAGTTCGATTGGTATTCTTGATCGGCAGGATGACCGTGACCGGCTTTCGGTCTTCAAGCGCGTCTTTGCAGAGCGGAACGATGGTCGTGCGGTCGAGCGACTGGTCAAGCCCATGATCTTGGTCGCGAACCCGGTGAATGGCGACTTCGGGCCCGACGTCCGGCCGGTGTAAGATCTGCGAAAAGTCAAGACCGTGCGCCTTCCAGTGGTCGACGGCGCCCTTAACGTCCAGTCGGTCGACTCGCCCAATCATTTCCTCCATCGTGCGGAATCCGAGAGCCGCCATATATTCCCGGATTTCCCTTCCCACGAATTGAAAGAAGTTCTCGACGAACTCGGGCTTGCCGGCGAATTTCTCGCGCAGCCGCGGATCCTGTGTGGCGATGCCAACCGGGCAAGTGTTCAGATGACAAACCCGCATCATGATACAGCCCATGGTTACGAGCGGTGCGGTGGAGAATCCATATTCCTCCGCCCCGAGCAGCGCTGCGACGATGACATCGCGGCCGGTTTTCATCTGGCCGTCCACCTGTACAACGATGCGATCGCGAAGCTTGTTTTCTACGAGTACCTGTTGGGTTTCGGCTAGCCCGAGTTCCCACGGTACGCCGGCGTGTTTCGTGGACGTGACCGGCGAAGCGCCCGTGCCGCCGTCGTAACCCGATATCAAAACGACATCCGAATGCGCTTTTGCGACACCCGCGGCAACGGTCCCGACCCCGATCTCGGCGACCAGTTTGACATGGATTCTCGCCTCTGGGTTCGAGTTCTTCAGGTCATGGACAAGTTGAGCGAGATCCTCGATCGAGTAGATATCGTGATGTGGGGGCGGCGAGATCAAGCCGACACCCGGAGTCGAATGCCGCGTTTTCGCGATCTCCGGATAGACTTTGTGTCCCGGTAATTGCCCGCCTTCCCCGGGCTTCGCGCCTTGCGCCATCTTGATCTGTATGTCGTCAGCGTTGACCAGGTATTCGCTCGTAACGCCGAAGCGTCCGGAGGCGACTTGTTTGATCGCGCTGCGGCGTAAGTCTCCGTTTGTATCGGGAACGAACCGTTCTGGATCTTCACCACCCTCGCCGGTATTCGATCGGCCGCCTATTCGGTTCAGGGCGATCGCGAGAGTTTCGTGGGCCTCTCGGCTGATCGAACCATAGGACATAGCGCCGGTATGGAAACGCGACATGATGGCTTCGAGCGGTTCGACTTCCTCCACCGGGATCGGTTCACGCGCCTCTTTGATTTTCAATAAACCGCGAAGAGTGGCGCGTCGTGTACTTTGATCGTCAACTAGGGTTGTGTACTCGCGAAAGACGTCGAAGCTTTCCGAGCGCACGGCGTGCTGCAGTTTGAACACGGTTTCCGGATTAGAAAGGTGGTATTCGCCGTCGCGGCGCCACTGGTACTCGCCACCCCAGTCGAGCTCGGGCTTTTTCACCGGTCGTTGCGGAAACGCACGCTGATGCAGTTTGGCGACTTCCTGCTCGACGACGTCGAGGCCGATGCCTTCGACTCGCGACGCCGTCGAAGTAAAATACTTATCGATCAACGCCCGGTTCAAGCCGACCGCTTCGAAGATTTGGGCGCCGCGATACGACTGGACAGTGGAAATGCCCATTTTGGACATCACCTTAATCAGTCCTTTGTTTACCGCTTTGATGTAGTTACGCACGGCCGCACTATAGGTAGACTCACCCGAGCGGTGGCCTTCGACTTTCTTGACGATTTTCCGTCGCAACAGTTCGTCCAGAGTTTCCAGGGCCACGTACGGGTTGACCGCGTTGGCCCCGTAACCGAGTAATACGGAGAAGTGGTGCACCTCGCGCGGTTCTCCGGACTCTACGACCAGCGCGACGCGGGTGCGCGTGCCGTTGCGTACGAGGTGGTGGTGCACGCCGGCGGTTGCCAGAGCAGCCGGGATCTGGGCGTACCCTGCATCGACACCGCGATCGGACAAAATAACGAAAGAATAGCCTTCATCTATTGCGGCATCCGTTTCTTCACACATTCTCCGGATCGCGTTTTCGAGCCCGCCGACGCCGTCCGCCACCGTATACAATGCGGTTACCGTCTTAGCGCGGAACCCGTGCAGGTCGATATGCCGGATCCGAGCGAGGTCCCGATTATCCAGCACCGGGGATCCGATTCTTATCTGCCGGCAGCTATCCGGGGTCGCCGCGAGTAGGTTGTTCTCTGGACCGATCGACGTCGACACCTGCGTCACGAGCTCTTCGCGGATGCCATCGAGTGGTGGATTGGTGACCTGTGCGAACAACTGCTTGAAATAGTCGTAAAGCAGGCGCGGTCGATCTGACAACACCGCTAATGCCGCATCAGTGCCCATAGATCCAATCGGCTCGGCGCCATTTTCAACCATCGGCCGCAGAATGATCCGCAGGTCTTCATGCGTGTAACCGAAGCATTGTTGACGTTCCAGCAAGGAATCCCGATCGACCGCTTCGACCGTGTGCGGTTCGGGCAGCGCCTCAATGGCCGTGTATTTGTCTTCGAGCCAGGCGGCGAACGGGTGCTCGCCGATATACTGCTGCTTGAGTTCTTGATCGTCGATTATACGGCCCTGTTCGGTATCGACGAGGAAGATGCGGCCCGGGTGCAGGCGTTCTTTGATTTCGATGTTCTCCGGCGGTAGGTCGAGCACGCCGACCTCCGACGCCATGACGACGAGGTCGTCTTTGGTGACGTAATAGCGGGAGGGGCGCAATCCGTTACGATCAAGTACGGCGCCGATAACACGGCCGTCGGTAAACGCGATCGAAGCCGGGCCGTCCCACGGCTCCATCAGGCAACTGTAATATTCGTAAAAAGCCCGTCGCTTCGCGTCCATCGAATCATGTCCGCTCCAAGCTTCCGGAATCATCATGAGCACCGCAAGCGGCAACGGGCGCCCCGCCATGTGGAGAAATTCGAGTACCTGGTCGAAGCAGGCAGAATCAGAGTTTCCTTCGAGGACTATAGGAAATAGTTTCTGCAGATCTTCTCCGAATAGATTCGATTCGCACAGTGCCTCGCGCGCCCGCATCCAGTTTACGTTCCCGCGCAATGTATTGATCTCGCCGTTGTGCGCGATGTAGCGAAACGGTTGCGCCAGGGGCCATGAGGGAAAAGTATTGGTGGAAAATCGCTGATGCACCATGGCCAGTGCGGTCTCGAGCTTCGGATCCACGAGATCCGGAAACATCTGTTCCAGCTGGGAACCGATGAGCATACCCTTGTAAATCAAAGTCCGGCTGGACAGGCTGGGAAGATAGAACAGTGCCTTCTGCGGAATGTCGGAGCCCCAGATGGCGTGCTCCGCCCGCTTGCGGATCACATAGAGCTTGCGCTCGAATGCGTCGTCGTCGGTGACGTTGTCACCGCGGGTGATAAATACCTGCTGGATGGTCGGCTCAGCCGACATCGCCGTCGGCCCAATTGGTGAATCGTCGGTCGGTACTTCGCGCCAGCAGGACAGATGTTGGCCTTCTTCCTCGATGATTGCCTCGAACATCTCGCGGCAGGATTTTGCATCTTCGCCATCGCGCGGCAGGAAAACCAAGCCTGAGCCATAGTGGCCCGCCGGCGGCAGCTCGACGCCCAAGTCGCGGCACTCCCTACGCACGAAGGCATCCGGCATCTGCACCAGGATCCCAGCGCCATCGCCCGTATTTTCTTCAGACCCGCATGCCCCACGATGGAGCAAATTCCGGAGAACGGTCATCGCGTGCTCGACGATGGCATGCGACTTTCGGCCTTTCATGTCGACGACGAATCCGACGCCGCACGAATCGTGTTCGTAGCGCGCATCATACAGCCCGGCCGTGGGACGGCCGGGCTGCGGAAAATGCGGGCGTAGTTGTGCCATGCTGTTCGGTGCCTCCCTAAAGCCCATCGAACTGGCCCGGTTTCGGGCGAAAAAAAGGACGGGGATTATAGCCTTAGGGGGGTCGGGGTGTCATCTAAACTCGCTACCGGGCCGCGCTACGACGGCCCGCGCCGGGAGACCCCGGAAACGCGGTAAACGATTGTAATATATATATTATTCCGGTTTGTAACCGTCCTGGCTCGGGCTCTATTCGAGGCTCGCGATCGGTCGGGCCCAGGGCTTTGTGCCCGCCAGATTTCCGGGCAGCGCGGGGATTGCCGCCATCGCGGCGGCCCGGTTTGGATAGTTGCCATAGACGACTACATACCACGGCGCGCCCTTATGGTTGGTGACTAAGACCGTGCTTTTGCTGCCGATCTTGCGCTGTTCGATGAATTTCACCGCGGCGTGACGATCGCGAACCCCAAACAATTGCAGTACGTACCCCTCGGCAGCTTGCGTTCGCAGCCAGGCGATGGAATAGCGCTCAAGCGTAGTCTGTTTGGCCTCCGGGGGCTTCGCCTTGACCTGCTGCGTGATCGGGGGTTCGGTGCTTTCTTTCGGTGCCGCCGCCGGTTCCGGTTGCTGAGGCGTTGCTTCGGTCGCCGCGGCCGACGGCGCAGCGGCCGCCGGTTTCTCCGGTGGCGCGCCGTCGTCCGGGGGTAGCGGCGCTTCGGTCCGTATTGCCGCGACCGATGTCGACTCCGGCGTATGCGATTGCTCGGCGACGCCCGTCGTCTCCTGCTCTTCTTCGGCCGCCGCCGCGGGTGGCTCGCGCGACGGTTCGGATAGGGCTGGCGCGGGAGGTTGCCGGCGCCCACCCGATAGGGTCGCGGCCGGGAGTCGTATTTCGACCTCGGTTTGCGGTTCGCCGTCGGAGTCGCCGGCGTTGAGGAATGCGAACAATATGAACACAATGAGCGCAACCACTCCCCCGATGAGGTAGCGACGGGCCGGGTCGGGGAGGGACCGTTGCGAGTTCCCAGCGAGGACCTGCGCCTGTCTTGCTAATACCAGAGCCTTTCCTGCATTGCCGTTCGATTGCCGGTAGATCTGCGATAGGTCCGCTGCAGTGACCGGGATCTCGTTGTTTCCGTACGCCGCTTTCCAACGGTGCGTCAGCATCGACGCGGTTTGCTCTTCGCTCAGGCGAGGAATTTCGACGACATGCACGAGCGCCGATTGCGAGACTTCGCTTTGCAGCTGGTCGACGAGCGGGGACTGCCCAGGATCCCCGCTTAGCACTACTCTGATTTCGGTTGTGTTATCGACCGCGCGCGAGAGCGCGGCAAGGCAGCTGGGAGTATCGACGGGCAGGGCGTGGGCGTCGTCAATCGCGAGTACCGTTGTTTCGCCCTTTTGACTCAACGCCTTCAGGTGTTTTCTAATTTCCGCTATCAACGCCTCGTCGTTATCAACCGAACCGTTCGTAGCCAGTTCGTCCGCGATCTTGCCCAGCAGCGCAGACCGGTTCAGGGTCGGGCCCGCAGTAAAGCGCAGGACCCGCCACTTCTTATCGAGCGGCTCCGTAACCCGCTCGAGTAGCGCCGATTTACCGGCACCCGGCGGACCTGTCAGCATTATGATTTGGCGGCCAAATTCGATGAGGTGTCTTACTAGATCGATACGTTGCCGTAACGCGGGAGTAACGAAATAGTAATTTTCTCCCCGACCGTCAACGAAGGGATCCAATCCGGTACTCATCGTGCTTCGCTCCGGCATTCAGCGCTTACCTCAGGCGACCCCGAAATGTTCACTCTGAAAAATCCGCTTATGTTCGGCAATTGCGAACCGATCGGTCATCCCGGCTATATAATCGGCAATGTTTTGTGCCCGAAGCGCAGGATCCTCGGTTTCCTTGTAGAGCCGCTCGCGCGACAGGAGCCGCTGGTCTTCGGAGAATGCCTGAAACAGTTCCGTGACGATGATACGCGCACGATTGGCGTTGTCCAATACGCGTTTGTGGTGGTAGAGGTCGCGCCTCAACAGACGTTTCAGGCCTCGATGCTGAGTCCCGACGCCTTCGCTGAATTCGACGATACACTTGTGCCGAGCACGAACCTCCTCTAGGTCCTGCGGGGCGTTTTGTTCGAGCCGCGCGCGAGTCGCACGAATCAGGTCGACTACAAAATAGTTGAGCATCTCTCGAATGACGCTGTGCTGGATTGTTTTGGCATCGGACCGGCGCCACCGCCGTCGGGCCGCGTCATGCAGATCGCGAAATAGTGAGAATTCCCGCAGCTGTTCTAGGCTTAGGAGATTCGCCCGCAACCCGTCGTCGATGTCGTGGTGATTGTAGGCTGTTTCGTCGGCGACGTTAGCCAATTGCGCTTCCAGTGATGGCTGCGTTCGATCAAGAAAACGCTGACCAAGCTCACCGATACTTACGGCGCACTCTTCGCTGCAATGCTTCAAAATGCCTTCGCGGGTCTCGTACAGCAAATTGAGGCCCGGAAACTCGGCATAACGCTTCTCCAGCGTCTCGACTACGCGCAGCGACTGACGATTGTGCTCGAATCCGCCATAGCTTTTCATGCAAGTATCGAGCGCGCCCTGTCCGGCATGACCAAACGGGGTGTGGCCAAGATCGTGGGCGAGGGCAATTGCTTCTGTGAGATCCTCGTTCAGGCCTAAAGCCCGTGCAACGGTGCGTGCGATTTGCGCAACCTCGAGCGAATGTGTGAGACGGGTCCGGAACATGTCGCCTTCGTGGTTTACAAATACCTGGGTCTTGTATTCGAGGCGACGAAAGGCCGAGCAGTGAACGATGCGGTCCCGGTCGCGTTGGAATTGCGACCGAAACGTAGGCGCGGGTTCTGGGTACCGGCGCCCGCGCGACTGTGTCTCGGTTGCCGCATACGGGGCCATTACCTTCTCTGGTAGTTCGATTTTCATGTCGGAGGAGGGGCGATCCCGTGTTTCGCCAGGTTGCCGGGTGCGGCCCTTTCAGCCAACACCAGACTTCGCGCCGCCACTTTCGAGGACGCGCCGAAACGCATCCGGCGGATAATCATCACAAAGAAAGGCTTCTCCGATCGCGCGCATCAACACGAGCCTAATCTTTCCCGCACGGCTTTTCTTATCCACCGCCATGGCCGCGGCAAACTCACTCGGGTCGAGTTCGGCTGGTGGTGAATCCGGCAACCCCGCGCGCCGAACGACCTTGAGTACACGGTCATAATCGGCATCCTCGAGTATCCCCATCCGTACCGATAGCGCCGCGGCCAGGCACAATCCGCAGGCTACCGCCTCACCATGCAACCAGTTCCCGTAGCCGAGTACGTTCTCGATGGCGTGCCCAAAAGTGTGGCCGAGGTTTAGCAAAGCGCGGATACCAGACTCCAGTTCATCTTGCGCCACCGTGGCTGCCTTGTCCTCACACGACCGCCGTATTGCGTACGTCAGGCTGTTGGCGTCTAGTGCCAACAGCTTTTGGATATTGGCCTCTAGCCAGGCGAACAGTTCCGGATCCGAGATCAAGCCGTACTTTATGATTTCGGCGATACCCGCCCTGAACTCTCTGGCCGGCAGGGTCGAAAGGGTTGCGGTATCGGCTATCACGCACGTCGGCTGATGAAAGGAGCCGATCATGTTTTTGCCGAGCCTGTGATTTACGGCGGTCTTCCCCCCAACGGACGAATCAACCTGCGCGAGCAGCGTCGTGGGGATTTGAATGAACTCGACGCCGCGTTGATAACACGCCGCCGCAAATCCGGTAATATCGCCGACGACGCCGCCACCGAGCGCGATCAATGTGCAGCCGCGATCGAAGCCCTTTGCTAGTAACGCAGAGATTACGCGATCGAAACTTTCCAGAGTCTTGTATTGCTCGCCGTCCGGCAGGACGACCGTAGCTACAATCTTGTCCGCGACCGCACTTTTGACCGCCTCCAGGTACAACGGCGCAACGGTCTCGTTGGAGACGATCATTACCTGCCGAGAATCCACGCGATCCCGGATCAAACTTCCGTCGGCCAGCAGTTCGGAACCGATGAAAACCGGATAGGAGCGCTCGCCAAGTTCCACACGCAACGTGATCATTGATCAGCGCCCATCGCCTTCTCGCGGCTTTGCTAGTCGCCCATTTTGAATGTCCAAACATCTCTCCTCTCGATTTTGTGGCAGCGACGTGGCGGCGCGCGTTCAGCTTCAACGAGCGCTCGCTAACCGAATTTCCTTTACGACTTCGCTCAACCCCATGGTTCCCGTGTCGACGTTGAGATCGGCTACCTCTCGATAAATAGGATCGCGCGTCGCCAGCAGTTCTCTCATTTTGGCTACCGGATCGGCAGTCATCAATAGCGGGCGTTTGGAATCTCGTCGTGTCCTTTCTATCAGTTTTTCGATCGATGCGCGCAGATAGACGACAAAACCCCGCGATTTCAGCGCTGAGCGGTTTTCGAGATCGAGGACTGAGCCTCCGCCGGTGGCCAATACAATGTCGTCTAGCAAAGTCAATTCGTCGATAAGTTGCTTTTCGCGCTCGCGGAAACCACTTTCCCCTTCGATGTCGAAAATCAGTGCCACCGATGCTCCGGTGCGTCGTTCGAGTTCCTGATCCGCATCTACAAAGTTTTTCTGCAGCGTTCTCGCTAGACGCCTGCCGATTGTCGTCTTCCCCGCGCCCATGGGACCGACGAGAAAAATCCTAGATGGTGCGCCTACTGCCAAGGCGGCTGAACGCGACTCAGTCCGCGGACCGACGCGTGGGGCGGCGGCGACCCGCAGTCGCGGTCTGTTGGAAGGTCAGCGCATGGAAGGAGGTGTCCACGAATACTCTCTATTTGCAGCGCTAATTGTTGCAGGTCCCTCGACGATGCGCAAAAAAAACGCGGAGCCGAAGCTCCGCGATAGGAAGGAATAATCCCGTTCTTAGCGAGAAGACAGCGACAGCGAATCCTTCAGGATTTTCGGAGTCACGAATACCAAGAGCTCCTGCTTCGAGCTGTCTTCCGAGGTGTTCTTGAACAGCCGCCCAAGATAGGGTAACTCGCCGAAAAACGGCACGCGCGACACATCGTCGCGGCTTACGGATTCAAAGATCCCTCCGAGTACGACCGTATCGCCGTTTGCGACCAGGACCTGAGTCTGCACTTCGTTAGTGTCGATGCTCGGGACGTTGTTAAAGACTTCGCCAACCGAATCCTGCTTTACCTCGAGGTCCATGATGATGCGATCGTCCGGCGTAATATGAGGCGTCACGCTCAGGCTCAGCACCGCCTTTTTGAAGGAGGTCGTGCTGGCCCCGCTCGAAGACGCTTCCTGGTACGGGATCTCCGTGCCCGCCTCGATGGTGGCCTGTTTTTGATTGGCGGTAATTACGCGCGGGCTTGCAACCACCTCGCCGCGCCCTTCGGCCTGCAAGGCCGAGAGTTCCAGCTGCAGGAGGTAGCTTCCAATACGGCCAATTGACCATCGAAATGCCGCGGCGGGTCCGGCCACCGGCAGATCGACGATGTAATTCTCCAGGTTGTCCGCGTGGAACGCTGTGTTGCCGCCGTAGTTTACGTTGCCCTCTTGGCCGCCGCCGAGGATGCTGACGAAATCGCTTTTCGTCCCGCCGGCGGAGGTCAACGCTTGATTCTTGCCGTCGTTATGATGGCTGTAGCCGAAACGCACGCCGAGGTCCTTGCTGAAGTCCTCGTTCGCGATCACGATACGCGATTCGATTAGAACCTGCCGCACCGGTACGTCGAGCGCCTGGACGACCTCGCGGATGTCCGTTAGCTGCGCGGCCGTGTCTTGAATCAACAGCGTATTCGTACGCTGGTCGACGGAGACATTGCCGCGCTCCGACAGCAGATTGTTCGCGTCGTCCTTGATCAGCGTGGCTATGTCGGAAGCTTTCGCATAATTGACTTGCACGAATTCCGTCCTCAACGGCGCCAATTCCTGGATCTGCTGCTGCGCTTCCAGCTCGAGTTTCTCCCGCGCCGCGATTTCTTCCTGCGGCGCGACCATCACGACGTTTCCGACCCGGCGCATGCCGAGGCCTTTGGACTTGAGGATGATGTCCATTGCCTGATCCCACGGTACGTTTTTGAGGCGTAACGTGACATTGCCGCCAACGGTATCACTGGCGATTAGGTTGAACTCGGTAAAGTCGGCGATGAGTTGCAGTACTGCGCGAACTTCGATGTTTTGGAAGTTCAGCGACAGTCGTTCACCCGTATAACCGAATTTATCTTTTTTGAGCTCTTCCTCTTCGGCTGGTGTCAGCGGTTTCAATTCCATCGTGAACACGTTGTCGGACTGATAGGCGAGGTGCTCGTAAAGGCCGACCGGCGAGATCACCATGCGCGTGCCGTTGCCGTGGGCGAAGGTATCGATTTCTTTCGCAGGCGTCGCGAAGTCGATTACGTCCAGACGTCGGTCGAGTTCCTCCGGGAGAACCGTATCCACGAAATCGACAACGACATTATCCCCCTGTTGACGAATGTTGATGCCGACATCCGGATTGGACAACTCAACAATTATCTGGGCTTCGCCGCCGGCTCCGCGCCTGAAGTCGATGTCATTGATGCGCGCATCGGTCGCCGAGCCGGGCAGGGTCGCTGCGTCGGCGGCCATGTCGGTAGCGATATCGGCCGCGCCGCCTTCGAGTGTAAGCGTCACGATGCTGCCATCACTATTGATGTCATAGGGAACCATATTCACGAGGTTGACGACGACGCGCGTTCGGCCTTCGGCTTCGACCGCCACTACGCTTTCAGCATTCCCGATGCCGATGTTCTGGGATTTCTCCGCAAGGTTCAGCGAGGTGCCGGGGAAGTCGACCGCGATGCGGGCCGGGTTATCGATGGTAAAACTCAACGGCTCCGCGCCAACCGGTTCCGACAGTTGCAGGCGCAGCTGAACGCGGTCTCCGGGCAACGACGTATAGTTGATATTGTCGAGTGTAGCGGCCGACGCAATACTCGCCGCTAACAGCGCCGAAACGCATAGCGCTGTGAGTGTCACGGCAGCTATCAGGCGTCGACCCACCGTTGTGGTTTTGGAATTCTCGATTCGGTTATCAGATAACATTGCAGCCATCATTTTCGTTCACCCCTTCTCTGGGTTATTCCTCGGATAAAGCCAAGCTGGCGTCGCGCTCTTCCCAGCTTCCTTGGTCGTTCTTTACGATTTCGCGAAGGTCGATCCGGTTTTCCTGAATATTCAGGATCTTCCCGTAATTCGAACCCAGGTAGTTCCCGACCTGCACGCGATGGACAGCGCCCGCCGGGTCACGGATGATGCCCCAGTATTCGTCGTTGTTCTCCAGGATCCCGACCATCCGCAGAGCGTCGAGTTCGGAATGCTCCAACTCCTCGAGGTTGTGGGTCTTGACGAATTGGCAGAGGACGTCGCACCTGCGATCGTCGGGCGGCCCGGGATCCTTTTCTCTTTTGAAAAAAGACAGGAAAGGATTACGCAGTCCCTTGTCGCCGGATTGGTATAGGTATTGCTCGTAAGGCTTGATCGGTGGCAGTGGATCGATGCGACCGCCCGGACGCGAGAGTATGTCCGAGGCGTAGTTTTCGAGATCGGACATATCAC